>CAJDWZ010000053.1_pt1 | contig 24984 bp, 25 predicted proteins | sample 7391701 | NCBI WGS metagenome assembly CAJDWZ01 (sample SAMEA7055744, study PRJEB34461) | soil metagenome | biome: terrestrial ecosystem; feature: Peninsula; material: soil | place: Antarctica | collected 2016
GCCGGGTTTTGCACCTTGCGATAGTTTGATTTCGATCATCTTCACTTGCGGATCGCTGGCCGCCTTGGCAAAGCGTTCGGCGCTGAAGCTGCCATCGTTGTTGCGGCAACCGAAATAGCCGGAACCAATCTCCCAGACCAGGTCGCCACCGGCTTCGCGGTGATAGGGTGAGATCGAGCCTTCGCCGGTGTCGTGATAGAAGCCTCCAGCCTTGGCGCCTGCGTTGAGCGCGCGGATCGCGGCCGCCGACAGCGAGCCGAAGCTCATTGCCGAAATGTTGAACACGCTGGCCGAATACGGCTGCTTGCTGGAGGCACCCACCAACACGCGGAAGTCCGGTGAGGCAATGCTGGTCGGCGCCATCGAATGGTTGATCCATTCGTAATCAACGCAGTACACGTCGTGCAGGCTGCCGAACGGGCGTACGTCGTTGACGCGTTTGGCGCGCTGGTAAACCAGTGCACGCTGATCGCGCGAGAACGGCACCTCGACGATGTCGGACTGGATGAAGTACTGGCGGATTTCCGGGCCTATGGTTTCCAGCCCATAGCGGATGTGCGCCAGGATTGGGTAATTGCGACGCAAGGTGTGCTTGTGTTGCAGCATGTCGAGGGTGCCGAGCACGGCCAGCGCGCCGAAAACGGCTACGCCCCACCACCACTCAAGCTGCCAGCGGGCCAGCGCCAAGGACACAAGGGTCATGACGATGCTGAGGATGTACGTGGTGTATCGGCTCATACGCGAAGCATAGCAATCTGGCCGAATCGAAGACCAGACTAGGACCCAACCATGACCCGCTTACGACCCGCGCAGGATCACCGACGGGGGTGAGCTCAACACACCCCGCGTGGCCCACATGCCTGCAGCTAACGCCGCCGCCATCCCCAAGCTGCCGCCAACAAATGCCATCACCCAGTCCGGCTCCCACGACAGGTTGAACACGCGCGTGGCCACCACGCCGGACAAGACCGATGCCGCCACAGCCGCCACAAGTCCTGACAGCAGGCCGAGGGCGGCAAATTCGGAAGCCTGGGCCAGTCGCAGCTGCCGCCCTCGCCCGCCAATCACGCGCATGACCGCGCCTTCATGCAGTCGTTCATCCTGGCTGGCACTCACCGCCGCCAACAACACCAACACACCGGCAGCGAAGGAGAACCAGAACACGACCTTGACGACGGTCGCCACCTGATCGGCGGTGCTTCGCACTTGCGTCAACACTGCATCGACATCAATGACCGATACGTTCGGAAACTTTGCAACCAGTTCTGAGGTGAAACGTGGTTGGTCGGGCGGAAGGTGGATCGCGGTGATATGGCTGGCGGGGAAACCCTTGAGCGCGCCCGGCGAGACGACTACGAAGAAGTTCGGCCGGAAGTTCTCCCATTCGACTTTGCGCAAGCTGGTGATTCGGGCATCCAATCGTTGCCCGGCGATGTCGAAGCTGACTCGATCACCCAGCGTCCAACCAAGCGTTTTGGCGAAGCCTTCCTCCACAGAAATCTCGGTTTGTGCGGGTCCACCGACCGGCCAGAATTTGCCAGCAACGATCGTGTTGTCAGGCTGCAACGTATTGGTTGTTGAAAGGTTGAACTCACGTTCGGCGAGCGAATTGGCGCGCTGGCCTGCTTCCGCGTAATCGCCGCCGCGCACGGCCTCGCCGTTGCGGGCGATGTAGCGCGCGCGCACCATCGGATATAGCTCAGGCGCCTCCAGCCCATTGCTGCGCAGGAACTCCCCCATCGCCGTCAGCTGGTCATCCTGCACATTGATAATGAAGCGATTAGGCGCATCAGCAGCAAGCGTGCTTTCCCAACGGTCCAGCAAGTTGCTTTGCACAAAGGTCAGGAGCAGCAACGCCATCAGTCCGAATGCGCCGATGAGAATGGCACCGATGCGGACCGGCAGCAGCGTGATTGCCATGTCGTCGCGCATTGCCACGATGGGCGGCGGCGGTAGAGTCGGCGCCAGCTCGTTCAGGATCGCTCGTATAGGCTCGCGCAGGGCCGCCACGCCGCCGTTGGCACGAAGCTGCAGCACCATCTGACCGCGGAAGTTCTGGGCGAGCGGGAAATAGATGTTCGGGAGAGGGCTCTCGCCGGGCATCTCGTAATTCGCATCGGCGGCGATACCCACGATCTCCACCTCCGGTCCGTCCGCGCCTTCCCAGCGGAATCGCCGGCCGATGGCGTCGCCGGCTGGCCACCACCGCTGCGCCGCGGCCTCATTCACCACCGCCACCCGTGGCGACTCTTCGCGATCATCAGCGGTGAAACCGCGGCCACTCCGGAGCGGCAGCTTCAGCGTCTCGAAATAGTCTGGCGACACGACGTTGAAGTGCGACCTCGGCCCGTCACTGGTGCTCGTAGCAACAATGTCGTCGAGCGTGAAGTCAGTCTGCATGTTGTTGCCGCTGAGTGGCACCACCGCGGCCAGAGTTACCGCCTGGACACCCGGAAGGGCCGCTGCGCGGGCGACCACCTGATCGAACAGCAGTCGTTGCGCCGCCTCGTCGCCACCGGTCGACGACAGGTCAAGCGACGCATCCACCACGCCGTCGGCGCTGAATCCCGGATCCACAGCGTGCATGCGTGTGAGGCTGCGGACGAAGATCGACGCCACGGCGAGCAGGACCACACATAATGCCGCCTGCCCGGCCACGAGCCTGTTGCCCCGGCGGCCCCGCCGCCCCTGCCCCGCATCCCCGCTACCGCCGCCACGCAGCAGCGGCGCCAGGCCGGGCGACGAGGCGCGAAGCGCCGGCACCAGCCCGGCGGCGACCGTCGTCAACATCACGAGCACGACGGTGAACAGCACCACGCGATGGTCAGGCGCGAAGAATGCCTCATCCAGTCGCGCCTCGGCAGGTATCATCGTGACCAGCAGCCCGGGCACGGTCAGCGACGCCAGGTAGCCGAGCGCACCGCCCACGGTGGCGAGCACCATGCTCTCCGTGAGCAGTTGCCTGACCAGTCGGGCACGCCCGGCGCCAATCGCCAACCGCACACCGATCTCGGTGCGCCGCGCGGCGGCTCGGCCCAGAAGCAGGTTCGCCACGTTCGCGCAGGCGATGATGAGTACCAGGGCAACGAGTGCCATGAGGAAGGCAACGGCCGCGGCGACGGGCGTACGCAACTCGGCGTTGATGCCGCGCACATGATCGAGTCGCGCCGTCATGCCCGCGTAGCGAGCGGTGTCGGTGGCGGCGAGTTGAGGCATGAGAACCGCCAACTCCGCCTGGGCTGCCTGTCGCGTCACGCCAGACCGCAGTCGCGCAGTGGCGTACAGACTGCCTCCCATATCATCGAGCGAGGTACCGGTGAGTAGCGGTGCACTGCCCAGCGGCAACCAGAAATCGTTCGTCCACCCGAGCACTGAACTGCGAAAGTCGGGCGCCGCCACTCCAACCACCGGCACCGCACGGCCATCCAGTACGATCGTCCGACCGACGATCGAGGAATCGGCGCCGAACCGGCTAGTCCAGAACCGGTGCGCCAGGATCACGGTTGGCGTGCTGCCCTCGGCGCTGTGCTCGTCGCCCTGGAATGGATGACCGAGTGCCAGTTGAACACCAAGCGCCTGGAAGAAGCCGTCGGTGACGAGCCCGGCCTGCACACGCTCCGGCGCTCCGCCACTCGTGCCGCCGAGCACCATCGCCATGGGCCGTTCGGCGACGATCGCGTCGTAGCTGCGTGCGTGGTCGCGCAGCCAGGCGAACGATTGCCAGTACCACACTCCGTGACTGTCGGTGTAGACGCGCACGAGACGCGGCGCGTCGGCCCCAGGAATGGGACGCAGCAGCAACGCATTCCCGAGTGAGAAAACCGTGCTGTTGGCGGCCACGCCGAGGGCGATGGACAGGATGGCGACGATGGCGAAGCCAGGGCTCCGACGCAGCGTGCGGAGCGTGTAGCGGAGGTCCTGACCAATGCTCTCCAGCAGCGTCCCGCGCCACTGACGGCGCCCGTGCCGGGCGTCCAGTTGTCGCACTTCGCCTCGCACGCGCTCCACATCGCCAAACCGCCGTCGCGCCTCGGTCTCTGCGGCAGCCGGCGCCATCCCGCCGGCGACCAGTGCCTCGGTGGCGGACTCCAGGTGGTCGCGCAGTTCGTCATCGAGGTCGGCGACGGGATCAGGCCGGAGAAGACGCCGGTAGCGCCGCCACATCGGCTCGCGGTCGCTGGGATGCTGGGAGTTCATGATGATCCTCGTCTCAGGCGGTGATGGGTCGCGGCGCGGCGAGCACCTTGCTCACGGCCGCTACGAGGCGCTCCCAGCTCGCCACCCGCTCGCGCAGCACGCGCTGGCCGAGTGGCGTAAGGCGGTAGAACTTGGCGCGCCGATTGTTCTCGCTCAGTCCCCACTCAGCAGCCAGCCAGTCGCGGTGCTCCATGCGGTGCAGCGCTGGGTAGAGCGCGCCCTCCTCGAGGGCGATGTCGCCCTCGGTGGCGCGGGCGACGTATTGGGCTATGGCGTACCCGTTCATGGGCCCCCAGCGCAGCGTCTGCAGGACGAGCACGTTGAGCGTGCCCTGGATGAGATCGAGTTCGCGATCGGCCATCAGCGTGGGGATGAAAGGCTTAAAAAGGAGGCGACGTGCCATAGTACGGTTAGGGGGCGGAGCGGGTTTCAGCACCGGCCAGTGGCGGGTCAGCACGGCAGTGCTCAAACGGCCTATCTTTCAGGGATGTCAGCCACCAGCACACCGCTCATGCAGCAGTACAGGGAGATCAAGGCGCGTCATCAGGACGCGATCCTGTTCTTCCGCATGGGCGACTTCTACGAGATGTTCTACGAGGACGCCGAAACAGCGTCGCGCGTGCTTGGGCTGACGCTCACGTCGCGCAACAATGGCGGGGCGGCGCAGGTGCCGTTGGCCGGCATACCCGTGAAGGCGGTGAGCGAGTACCTGCGACGCCTCGTGCAGCACGGCTTCCGCGTCGCCATCTGCGAACAGGTCGAAGATCCGAAGCTGGCGAAGGGCATCGTCCGGCGGGAAGTGGTGGAGACGGTAACGCCAGGCGCTGTCTTCGCCGACGACCTGCTGGACGGTCGGCGCGACAATTTCCTCTGCGCGTTGCATGCTTTCGGTGACCGCATTGGCGTGGCGGCGGCCGATCTCTCCACCGGCGATTTCCGGCTCGTCGAGGCGCGTGGCCCGCACGAACTGGATGCCGCCCTTGCCCGCTTCGCGCCGCGCGAGTTGATCATCGCCCGGGGTGCTCCCGATACCGTCGCCCATCCCCACCTGGATGGAGCACTCGTCACCGAACGCGAGGCATGGGAGTTCGACGACGCCCTGGCCACCGAGGAACTCACGCGCCACTTCGGCGTGCTGTCGCTGGAAGGGTTCGGGCTGGGTCCGGCTGATGCCGCGGCTATAGGCGCGGCCGGCGCACTACTGCGCTACCTGCGCGAACTCCAGCCAGCCGGACTGCCCCAGCTCGCCGCTCCGCGCGCCGAGCGGTCGGGCGTCACGATGCCGCTGGACGAGATGACGCGGCGGAATCTGGAGTTGGTGGAGTCGCTGCGCGGCGGCGATGAGTTAACGCGTGGCGACGCCAGCGGTACCCTGCTCGGCGTTGTCGACCGTACGCTCACGCCCATGGGCGCGCGTCTCCTCCGTCGATGGCTGCTAGCCCCGCTTCTCCAGCGGTCGGCGATAGATGAGCGGCTGGACGCGGTGGAGCGTCTTCTGAACGAGTCGCTGGCCCGCGAGGCGCTTCGCGATGCGCTGGACAGTGTGCGTGATGTGGAGCGTCTGGCCGGCAAGACTACCGCCGGTCGGTCGACGCCGCGAGAGGTGGGCGCGCTGGGCGGTTCTCTGACGTTACTGCCGGCCATAGAGCGGGCGCTGAAGCGCATCTGCGAAGCTGATTCTGACCGCGCCGCGGCTGGCTACCTCGATCGCACCCTCGCCGACTGGGACGACTGCGCCGACATCGCCCAACTCGTTCAGTCCACCCTGGTCGACCGTCCACCGACGGCGATTGGTGACGAGGAGACCATTCTCGCTGGTGTCGATAGCGAGCTGGATGAGCTGCGCGCACTGCACAGCGGCGGCAAGGACGCCATCGCCCGCATCCAGGAAGAGGAGCGGCAGCGCACCGGAATTGGCTCGCTCAAGGTCGGCTTCAATCGCGTCTTTGGCTACTACATAGAGATCACCAACGCCCACCGGCACGCGGTACCCGACGACTATCAGCGGCGACAGACTCTTACCGGCGCCGAGCGGTACGTGACGCCGGCGCTCAAGAGCTATGAGGAGAAGGTGCTCACGGCCAGCGAGCGGATGGAGACGCGCGAGCGCGAACTTTTTGAGACATTGAGAGCGCGCGTTGGGACCGAGATACGACGCCTCCAGCGCGTCTCGGCAGCCGTCGCCGAACTGGATGTGTTGGCCAGTTTCGCCGAGGTGGCGGCACGGGAGTCGTATGTTCGTCCGCTGATGACGGAGGAGTTCGAGCTGGACATCGAAGGGGGGCGACATCCGGTGGTGGAGCGGATGATGCCGCGCGACCGTTTCATACCCAACGACGTCCATCTCACCACCGGCGCACGACTGGTAGTACTCACCGGCCCGAACATGGGCGGCAAGAGCACGATTCTGCGGCAGGTGGGGCTGATTGTGCTGATGGCTCAGGTGGGCTGCTTCGTGCCCGCCACGCGCGCGACCATTGGCATTGTCGACCGATTGTTCACCCGTGTTGGGGCGAGCGACAACCTGGTGCGCGGACAGTCCACCTTCATGGTGGAGATGAGCGAGACGAGTGCGATTCTGCACACCGCGACCTCGCGCAGCCTTGTGTTGCTCGATGAGATCGGGCGCGGCACCAGCACCTACGACGGAGTCTCCATCGCCTGGTCGGTGAGCGAACATTTGCACGAACGCGTGGGTTGCAAGACTATCTTCGTGCCGACGAGCTTCCCGCGGTGCGCAATTTCAATGTCGGCGTACGAGAGGTGGGTGAGGAGATCCTCTTCCTGCACCGACTGCAGCCAGGCGGCGCCGACCGCTCGTACGGCATCGAGGTGGGCCGTCTGGCAGGTCTTCCAGACGTCGTGCTAAAGCGTGCGCGCGAGGTGCTGAAACTGCTGGAGCAGGAAGCGCTCGTCGTCGGCCGGCGACCCTCCGGCGCCGACCGCCGTGCGGCGGCAAAGTCGGCCAGTTCGGACCAGCTCGCCCTGTTCGCCTCCGCTCCACCGCACCCGGCGTTACTCGCTCTTCAGGCGGTCGACGTGAACTCCATGACGCCACTAGAGGCGCTCACCCTCGTGGCCGAACTGTCGGCGCAGGCGAGAGAAAGCTAGACAGCCATGAGGTCGGTTGCGCGGTGCGTGCAGAAGGAGTGCGCGTGCGCCTTTCAGCGCCACTTCTGGACCGATGCTTGCCTCTAAATTGGATGCGCGACGAACCTGGTGCCGGTGGCGAGCGCGAGCGGGAGTGACACCGCGACGGCAGAGTGGGCAGTTACCGGATCACGGAAGCGCTCCCCGATTGGAATCACCCGATCTGAAGGGGGAGCATCATGGCACAGCTCGACGTGGAACGGAAATCCCACAACTCGATGTGGTGGCTCTGGCTGCTCATCGCGCTGGTGATAGTTCTCACTATCTGGTGGTTCATCTGGGGTCCGGGCGGCGGAGTGGTCATCACTGCCCCGCCCGACGGCCCGGAAATCAACTTACCTGTGGATTCCGTAGCACCACCGGCGTCCAGCGTCATCGGTAGTAGCGGAGTAGTGAGCGCCTTCCAGCTCTTCGCCAGCGACAGCCGGGCCGATAGCAGGTCGATCGACCATGAGCAGACCGCCACCGGGCCGCGCGCTTTGGCAGCGGCGGGCGAGGCGCTGGCCACGTCATCGGCCAACAATGCATCGGTCGCCACGGGCGCCGAAGTCGCGATCACGAACCGGGGAGGAAGCGGATCATGAGCAAGGACAAACTGAACGAGCATGAGAGTCGTGGGCGGGGCGTCTACCCGCACGCGGGCGTGGAGGAACTGCGCCCACTCAACGAACTCCATGACTTCCGGGTCGTGGATGGCGAACCCGATATCCGCGGATGGCACGTGCTCGACATGGACGGCGGGACGATGGGAAAGGTCCACGACCTGCTCGTGGACACGGCCGCCATGAAGGTGCGCTACATGGACGTGGAAGTAGCGAAGGCTCTACTCGACGACGACGAGCACCGCCACATACTGGTGCCGATCGGCATGGCTCGGCTGGACGATGACAACGACGAGGTGAGGTTGGGGCAACTCTCGCAGGCCCAACTCCTGACCATGCCCGCGTACCGCAATGAACAACTCGACCGCGAACAGGAGCGTACGATGCTTGGCCTGTTCGGCACGCTGGGACAGGCCGCTACCGCCGGCACGCTCGCCGGCGAGCTACCGGAGCACAACGCAAGGCCTGCGGGTAACGAGGGCTTCTACGACCAGCCATACTTCAACGACGCCGGATTGCGCCGTCGTAAGGGTGACGCCAGGGCCAACAGGCCGGGTGCGGCCGACGGGACAGCTGACTCGGGGACGGACGCGACCTACTTCACCCGCTTCTAGACCGGGCGCCGGGGTAGGTGCGTGGTCACGCAGTTCAAGGAATGCACGAGCGGGAGGCGGCCGGTCACCGGTTGTCTCTCGCTCGTTGCCGGTGTAGCTGTATATTCCGACGCATGTCCGGCCTGCTATCAGTCCCGCGCCTGAAGTGGCGCAACAAGCGCAAAACCACCCTGGGCGCAGCCCTTGTGCTGGCCGTTGCGGTGGTCTCGGTCGCCGCGTGCTCGTCCGACAGAACGCCGGCGTCGGCGGCTACCGCGGCGCAACGCGGCGGCCCGCTTGATGAGTTGCCTCGTATGCTGAACGCCGAGCTGCCCTTCCGCTATCCACCAGCACTTTACGCGCAGAAGATCCAGGCCAACGTCCTTCTGCGGCTCTACGTCGACTCGCTCGGCGCGGTCGTGCGCGACTCCACGATGGTGGTCGAGTCGAGCGGCGCCGAGGAGCTGGATTCGGCGGCGACCGAGCAACTGGATTCGGCGGCGGTTACCGGTGCCACCGATCTGGTATTCGCACCCGCTCGTCGCGCCGGTGCCGCGGTCGGCACGATGGTTCTCCTCCCGGTGCACTTCCGCCACCCCGACGAGCCGCCGATGCCGGGCGACTCCTTGTTGACCGGGCAGGGCGCGGGTGCCACCAGGAATCCCGCCACCGGCGGCCGTCCCCGATAGCTCTTCCTGCGCGGGCCCCGATCCTGGCAGTTCGGCTCCCGCTCTCCGCCACTAGCTCCCCGACCGCTCCTCGATGAACGCTCCCGATCCCGCCAATCAGCCGCGCCACCGTCTGCCCTACGACAACGTCCTCCAGACCATCGGCTGGACACCGCTAATCCGGCTAAACCGCGTCACGCGCGGCATCGTCACGCCGGTCTACGGTAAGGCCGACTTCTTCAACCCCGGCGGCTCGGTAAAGGACCGCATCGGGCTGCCGATAATCGAGGCCGCCGAGCGTAGCGGGGAGCTGAAGCCGGGCGGCACGATCGTGGAAGGAACGAGCGGCAATACCGGCGTCGGACTGGCCATAGCCGCGGCGATCAAGGGCTACCGGTGCATCTTCACCATGCCCGACAAGATGTCGCAGGAGAAGGTGCGGCTCATGAAGGCGTTCGGCGCCGAGGTTATCGTAACGCCGACGGCGGTACCGCCGGACCACCCGGACAACTACGTGATGATGGCGAAGCGGATCGCCCACGAGACGCCGAACGCGGTCCTCGCCAACCAGTTCTATAACCAGGCCAACCCGGACGCCCACCAGGCCACCACGGGCCCCGAGTTGTGGGAGCAGACAGAAGGGCGCATCACCCACTTTGTAGCCTCGGCGGGTACGGGCGGCACGATCACCGGTGTCGGGCGCTACCTGAAGGAGCGCAACCCGAAGATCCAGATCATCGCCGGCGACCCGGCTGGCTCCATTCTGGCTGAAATGTGGCGTAGTGGTGTCGTCACTGAAGATGGGAGACCGTACAAGGTCGAGGGGATTGGTCAGGACAAGCTGCCCACCACTCTCGATCTCGGGGTCATCGACGACTACGTCACCGTCAACGATCGGGACGCCTTCAGCATGGCCCGCCGGCTCACCCGCGAGGAGGGACTCTTCGTCGGCGGCTCCGCCGGGCTCATTGCCCACGTCGCCCTCGGCGTCGCCCGCCGCGTGAACGATCCCAACTCGATGGTCGTCACCTTCCTCTGCGACACTGGCGAGCGCTACCTGTCCAAGCTCTACAACGACGAGTGGATGCGGGAGAACCAGATGCTCGACGCCGAGCGGGGCACGGTGGGCGAGGTACTGGCCGCCAAGCCGGGCAACGCGTCGGAGATCTTCTCCGTTGCCCCGGGGGCACCGGTGCGGCAGGCGCTGCGGCTCATGAACCAGCAGGGCGTATCGCAGCTTCCCGTGCTGGACGGCGTCAGTTGCGTGGGTTCGGTGAGCGAGTCGGCGCTGACCGTTCGTGGGCTGGAAGACCCGACGTCACTGGACCGTTCGGTGGCCGATGTTATGGAGGCGCCATTCCCGATTGTGGAGAGCTCGCAGTCGGCCGAGTTCGTCGTCAAACTGCTTACCAAGTCCAGTCGCGCCATCCTCGTGCGCACCGACGGCGCCCTGCGCGGCCTCGTGACGCGCGGCGACCTGCTGGACTACCTGACACGGTGAGCAGGATGAAACTGACCGTCCTCCTCGGCGGTACCTCCTCCGAGCGTGACGTATCCATTGCTTCGGGGCTGCGTATGGCGACCGCCCTGCGTCGGCGTGGGCACGACGTGCGGGCGGTGGACCCCGCGCTAGGCGCGGTGGAGCTGGACGACCTGGGCGGTGGCGTGCGCACGGTGCCTCCCACGGTGGAGGAGTTGGATGCGTTGCGCGCCGGCGGCGCAGGCATGGCCGCCCGCATGCTCACCCTTCCCGAGGTGACCGATGCCGACGTGGTCGTTCTCGGTCTGCATGGGGGGCATGGCGAGGACGGCACCATCCAGGCGTTGATGGACATGGCCGACGTTCGCTACACCGGAAGCGGTCATCTGGCGAGCGCGTTAGCGATGGACAAAGACCTCAGCAAACGTTTGTTTCGCGAGGCCGGAGTGCAGACCGCCGACTGGATCATGCTCACCGGCTGGCCCGAGGGGGAGGCGGAAAGTGACGTTGTGGCCGCGGTCGAGAAGGGGATTGGTTATCCGGTGATCGTCAAGCCGTCCAAGCAGGGCTCCACCGTTGGACTGAGCATCGTCCGGCAGCGCGAGCAACTTCTGGCCGCTGTCCTGGAAGCCTTCCGGCACGACGACGAGGTGATGCTGGAAGCGTTCATTCCGGGCCGCGAGTTGACCGTCGGTATTTTGGGTGGCGAGGCGTTGCCGGTAGGGGAGATCATCCCGAAGAACGAGATCTACGACTACGAGTGCAAATACACCCCGGGCATGGCCGTCGAGGTATTCCCGGCGCAGCTGGACGCCGATGTCGCCGCGTTTCTTCAGGAGCAGGCCCGATTGGCGTTCCAGGCGCTCAAACTTCGGGGCTGCGCGAGGATAGATTTCCGTCTCACAGATAGCGGTGAGAGCTACTGCCTCGAAGCCAATACTCTGCCCGGCATGACCGAGACGAGCCTGATTCCGCAGGCCGCCGCCGCCGCTGGTATCGACTTCGATGACCTGTGCGAGCGTATCGTAATGCTCGCCATGACCGATGCGGTGGCGTCCGCCGCCCAGGAGGAGGGATGACGTCGAACGTGATGGGACCGGGCGCGGCGCTGGTTGGGGTGCTGCCAGGTATGCAGGGGATGGGAGTCTGGATGGGCCGACGCCAGCTCTTCATTCGTTTTGCTGGCGAGGCCGAGACGGCCGTCATGTACAGCGCCGCGGCCCTGGCCGAGGAGCTGCGTCGGCTGTCGGCGCGAGCGAAGTTCCATTCCATCGCCCTCAACGGCCGTGATCCGCTCGGCAATGTCGAATGCTTGCAGGCGGCGCTGGCCGATGCCAACCTGCCGCTGCCGGTACTGGCCGAGAGTGACGGACAGCGACCGGAAGCAGTCCGTGAGCTGGCGCCCCGGCTGAAGATGCTCCAGCTATGCAGTGACGGCACCGCTGGCGCTGCCATGCTCGGCCGATTCTATGCTACGATGGGCGTGGCGGTGGAATGCGGGCTGGAGCATTCCCTCATCCTCGAGCCCGGTGAACAGACCACGGATGCACAGCTCTTGCGGCTCATCGAACAGTCACACGCGGTGAGCGAGAAGGTCGCCATGATCATCCATCCTGAGGAGCCACAAGGCGGCGGTCCGGTCGATCTACGCTGGAGTCAGTTGCTCGCCCAGGCCGCCGAACTACACGACGACGTGCGAATCCTGCGGCGACTCCTTCCCCCCGGGGAAATGCGCCGTTGATCGCGCTCCACTTCCCCAAGCATCTCCAGTTGAGCCGGAACCGACGTCCATCGCGCGTGTCATACTGAGAACGTCGTCGTTTCGCGTCAATCACGGCAGGTCCGTATGTCCTATCCCCTGACAGACGAGCCAGATACCCCCCGCCTCACGCCAGCAGTGCAGTGGTTCATCGCGATCAACGTTGCGATCTACTTCCTGCAGATCACGCTCGTGCGGCCAGCGGACGTTGTTTCCTGGTTCGGATTCCGGGCTGTCGACCTGCCGGAGCGCTGGTGGACGACAATCACCTACATGTTCGTGCACGGAGGTTTCTGGCACCTCGCGCTGAACATGTACGTTCTCTTCCTGTTCGGCCCCCGGGTGGAGCGCGAGTGGAGTGCGCCAGCATTCGCTCGCTATTTCCTGCTCTGCGGGCTGGGCGGGCTCATGCTGCACCTACTGTTCTTTCGCAGCAGCACCATACCGCTGGTAGGAGCCTCGGCGGCCATATACGGCGTCATGCTGGCCTATGCCCGCCGCTGGCCCGACGACGAGCTCTACCTGTTCGCCATCATCCCCATAAAGGTGAAGTGGTTGATGGCGATGCTCGTCCTGATCGACCTCGTGAACGGGCTGGGCGGTGGCTTCGGCAATCCGAACGTGGCTCACTTCGCGCACCTCGGCGGCTTCATCACCGGCTGGGCCTACCTGAGGGCGACCGAGGCCGCGCGCGGGGACGGCCTGCGCGCTCGGATCGCCCGGGTTCGCGATCTGGGCGACGACCCGCCGCGTCCTGTTCCACGCGGCCTGCAGCGGCCCCGCCAGGAACGCGACGACGTGGACGACATAGTCGCCAAGAGTAAGGCCGCCCTGGCCCAGCACCCGGGCGTCCAGCAGGTTGCCCCAGCACCGTCCACGTCCACACTTCCCTCGCCTCAGGCCGACCTGGATCTGCTGCTCGACAAGATCTCGCAGCAGGGAATTGACAGCCTGAGCGAGGAGGAACGTCGCCTGTTGGAGGACACCTCGCGGCGGATGCGGAGCGACGGGCCGGACGACAGCTGATCGCTGTCGCACCTGTGTCAACTCGCCAGGGCTCCACGGCGAGGCAACACGAGCGGATGATCGCTGGCTCTGCCGCTCCCCCCGTCGCCGCGCTCGACCTCCGCGGCGACGTAACACGAGCCGACAGGGATCGCGTAGATTGAGGGCTCCAGTCACTCCGCCCCAATTCCGACACAGCCATGCCGCGCCCCGAACTGCTCGAGATTTTTCCGAACCCCAATGCGGGCCGCAACTACGAGATCCAGATGATCTGTCCGGAGTTCACCTCGCTCTGCCCGCTGGGCGGTGTGGAGAGCGATGCCGAGGAGCTGCGGGCGCTGCAGGGCGGTGCACCGGACTTCGGGACGATCGAAGTTACCTACGTGCCGGGCGAGCACTGCCTGGAGCTGAAGGGACTCAAGCTCTACCTCTGGAGCTTCCGCAACGACGGCATCTTCTACGAGCGCGCCGTCAACCGGATCCTGGACGATCTGGTGGAGGCCTGCGCGCCCCGCTGGATGCAGGTAATAGGCGACTTTAACGTCCGCGGCGGGATAAAGTCCGTGATCACCGCCCGCGCCGGCTCGCGCCAGGACTGACCGCTGCCGCGGCTACCGCTTCGTCAAATCGCCGCAAGACAGCATTCGTGCGCCTCGGGCCGGCGACGTGAAGAGTCGCACGCTGTAGGCTCCTGACGTCGGTACCGGCTCGTTGATACCGGCCGCGGACTCGCCCGTGCCGTCGGAGTGGATGACGATCGCCGGATAGTCGCCCGGCCTCCCCATCAGGACCCCTGGCGAGCCACAGAGGCCGCGTTCCAGGCGCCAGCCCAGCGCCATCGTGGTTGACGGGGGCCCCAGCAGCGAGATGGTGACGAACATCGACTTCTCGTCGCTCGACGGCCGGACCTGGGCGTTACCGGAGATGAATGGACTGCCCCTGGAGAGCAGTTGGCCAGTCCAGGCTGGCTCTCCCATCTCCTGGTCAGCGAGGGATCCAAAACCGGAGTTATGGCCGGCGCAGGCCGTTGTGAGGATGCCCAGGAAGACGATAAGGGCGGCGCTGTTGGTGATGCGACGTTGGCAGGGCATGGCGGTGCGGGAGGCGAGGAAGGCAGTTAGCCGCGAGCGCGGAACTCGCGAGCGTCAATCAATGGTGGCAAGAATGGGGCAGCCACGGCGAGAATTCCCGCCGTGGCTGCCTGCCGTCATCTGCCGTCCGTGCAGTCGGTTCCTCTTCCCAGCTCCTGCCTGTGTCCCCTCCCGTCAGCTCCCGAAGCCCACCCGGCTGCCCGTCTCGGCGCGCGGCGGCGCGACCGTCACGGCCACTATGCCGGCGTAGGAGACGACGGCCCGCAACATCTCCGAGGAGCCGGTCCGTGGCGTGGCGGCATCGTCCGTCTCTGCTTCCTTCTCCGCCTCCTTCTCCTTCTCCGCTGCCGGACTGCCGGTGGCGGCTCGGCCTACCTGCTCGGCGGCCGGTGAGCCCTGCCAGCGCGCCGGGTGGCCACCGTCGGCGCGCGGTGCACGGTAGACCTCCAACGTCACGTACTCGCTGTGTACCGAGAGGACCGAGCTGACCCGAAGCGTATGGCCGTTGAGCAGATGAACCTCGACGGCGGCGTTCGGGTCCGTCGCCTCGACATCGGCGTCCAGGATGGTGCGGAAGTATTCGGAGTCGAACACGGGTGCGGCCTCTGTACGGAGTGTGGCGCGGGGTGCCGCGCCCGTAGTGGACGGCGGCTGGTTGGTGGTCTGGCGGCGTGACCCCTATGGGAAGTAGTCACGGATGGCAACATGCTCTGTCGGCGTGACCAGTGGCAAGTCGTGCGGCAGAGTCGTGCCTGCGCACACCTCACGCCAACTACTCAGGGAATGTGGCCCTCAGGCGTCCCCTCACCCAATCCCCAGACGGCTGGTGTGGCAAGCTCGACGCTGTTCCCGGCCGGGTCACGCACGTAAAGGGAGTGACCGCCGTGCGGCCAGCTCACTTCGGCCTCCACGGGTACACCGGCCGCTGACAGGCGCTCTCGCCAGTGGGCAAGCTGGGACTCGAAGACGCGGAAGGCTATGTGTCCAGGGCCGCGCGTTCCGTGCGTCGGAATGCGCACGCCACCTACCTCGCCAGCCGACTTCGAGGTGGCCCTGTCGTCGAAGATGAGCACAACCGCCTGGCCGCAGCGGAGAAAGCAGTGGCGTCCCGGTTCGCGGGCCAGCATCACGAGCCCCAGCACGGTCTGGTAGAATCGTTCAGCTGATTCGAGGTCTCTCGCGTAAAGGCAAGTCTCGAGCACGCCTTCCGGCGGTTGCATGTTCATCCAGATCCTCCGTTCGATTGGATGCTGTGGCCATGATCAGGGAGTCGGCCAGGAGCGGGTCGTCGGTGTCCCCGTCTTAACCACATAACTGTGAGTGCCGCAATGGGAAGGGTGACGAGCAGAGTGTAGGCTAGAAGAAGCGCCAGCAGCCATGGCGCTAACTCCACCAGACCGTCGATGTCCAACGTCAACTGCCAGTCCACAATTACTACCACGGTGAACGCGGTCCAGGAGACTAGTGAACCGGCCCACATGACCAGCACCATCCGGCGAGGCCATCCCTGCACACGCCGCGCCCGCGCTGGCTGAGTGAGAAGCAGGGCGGGAACTACAGCCCAAGCCAACAACAAGAGCATTGCCGCTACCAAAGCTACCCACGCTGGCCAGTCGAGTGTCACTCGACAGATCTGGCCCGGTGGGCGGCCCTCACCACGAAGAATGCGTACGCCCTCCACAGCACAGCTCCCGCAATGACTCCCGCGCCGAGCCCCAACGGCCAGGCCCAACCACTCGACAGTCGGTCCGCTCCAGCCGGTCCCACGGCGCACTCCCGTGTCGCCGCCATCCAGCTCCCTCCGGCCTTCACGCAGCGAGCCTGGAGGACCATTGTCGCCACCAGGAGCGCCGTCAACATCGCCATCGCGCCGATGAGGAGCGCCGCCAACCTGCGTCGCGCCTCGGTGTTCATCGTGATGCTGAGGGATCGTCGCCGGGTGCGTCGGGCGTCTCGCTCGACGGATCCGCAGATCCGTCGGCGCCAGTTGCCGTACCGTCGGGCGAAGTCCCGTTCAACGAACCGCCCCCTCCACCTAGGGCTGGGTCGACGCCAAAGTGGTCAAGTTCGCCATGCTCACCATCCTCTTCGGCCGGCGAGAAGGCACTATGCAACTCGTCCGCGGCCAGCAGATCACGCACGACCGCCTCCAGACTCGACCGTGAACTGTCGTCAACCAGAATCAGGTCGGACGCCCAGAGATACTTCCCACTCAGACACTCGCCCGATTCGGCGCAGTTGGCGCGCAACTGCGCGATGTGGTCAAAGGTACAGAACGAAGCCACCCAACGCGTGCCATCGGCCAGCGTCACGATGGCATCTGTCACATCGTCAGCCGGATCCCACTCGCCGGGCGCCCACTCCTCGGCTTCGATCCAGAGCTGAAATGGGGATGAATCTGGCATCAGGATGTGGATACGGTGAATCGTTCCACCGCGCCGGAGAGCGTCTCACCGCCGATGGAGACGAAGATGTGCCGATCGGTGACCGAGAGGTCGAACTTCATCCGCCGCTCCAGGCGCTCCGCGAGAGCAGCAAGGAGGTCGCGGTCCACCGCGTATAACTCGAGCTCCTCGGCGCGGTGGATGCGCTCGCCGCTCAGTTGACGGACGACCTGGCGTGGGTCTTTGTGGGTGTAGACGACGACGCGCGGCGCCGCCTTGCTCGCCCTGTGCAGACGAGCAGCATCGGGAGCACCGACTTCAATCCACGCCAGCAGTGTGCCGGTAAGATCACGTACGGTCAGCGCTGGCGTGTCAGGCTCGGCGAGACCGCGCGAGAATGCCAGCCCCTCGGTGTGCTCCAGACAGTAGGCGAGTACGCGCGTTAGCAGATACTCGTCGGTCTCCGACGGGTGCCGCGCCACCGTGAGGGCGAGCGACTCGTACACGCCGCGGTCGACGTCGGCGAGCTGGATGCTGAAAGTGTGAACAGTTGCGCTCTGGGCCACGGCGAGACGGAAGGGAAGTGGCGAATGGGTACGACCGTCGCGGGCAACGTCGCGTACTACGCTGCCGACGGTCAGTCGGCAGCGGTGGGCAAACTATCGAGCGGCTTCACCGGCCACGGTGACACTGAAGCGCCGTGACCGGTCAGCGCTCGCCATGCGTCACTCTGCCGTGTCCTCTTCGTCGCCGTCACCGTCGCCGTCGTCGTCGCCATCGCCATCGCCCGCCGTCTCGTCGGTCGTGCCATCGGCCTGACGGAGGGTGGCCTCACGCTTCTTCGCCCGCTTCTCTTCCTGCTTCTTCTTCCGGTCGATTTCCTTCCTGCGCTTCTCGTAGTCGTAGTTGGGTTTTCTCGCCAAGGTAGACCGCTCCGCGTTGGGCTCTGAAAATGGAGTGGGACCTACGTCCGGTCACCGCCGGCGTACGCCCCCGTGATCTGAACATAGCACCAGCCAGACAGAACCGCGCGTACCGATGCACACCAATTCCCGGCCGATGCCCTCTGTCAGCCGGTGCCGGCCGAGTCCGTACGGGCCACCTTCACGGTCACCAGGAACTGGCCCAGGTGACGCTGGGTGTGCTCGGCGGCGTGGCTGAGCAGGCCCAGCACGGTGGAGGGTATCTTTGCGCGACCCACGCCGCGGCCATCGGTGAGGTTGGCCTCGTCGGTAGCGCGGAGCTGCGCCAACGCTGTTTCCACCTGGGCCGCGAACGCCGCCGCCAGCGATTCGGCCGTGTCCGTCCCGTTGCCCGCGTAGCCTTCCCTGGTCGCCTCGGTCTCGGCGGCCAGCGACTTCCTCTGTTCGTCCGTCAACTGCTCGCCAAGGGCATAGGTGAAGAGCCGGTCGACCACTCCGGACACGTGCCGTAGATGAAAGCCTGGCGAGGCGACTCCGGCCGGCCTGGCCCAGAGAATGGCGTCGGGTAGGCCGGCGCTCAGGGCGGTCAGTTCATCGCGGGTCTGGATCAGGGCGTGAGCTACCGGCTGGAGCAGTGCCGGGACGCCGGCCACGGGTCCGCGCTGCCACGCTTCGCGACGATCGGGTGCGGGCGCGGGGGCGGGTGCTGAGGCAGCGTCGGAGGTGGAAGGGGACATGGCTAAAGGGTTGAGGTGTTGAGCGAGTGACTGGTCGCGCCGCTCATCAGTCCTCGGGGTCGACCTCGGGGTCGACCTCGCTGGCCGGCCGGCGCGAGGCATCAATCTCGACCTTCTCGCGGAAGCTGAGTGTGTGCCCGCACTGGGTGCAGACGTAGAGTCCGGTGCGCACTCCCTGGTCGTACTCGCGGGCGATATCTGGATGGTCGCACGGGCGGTCGCCCCACGCCTCCTGCAACGCCAGCGCCTGCTTTCGCTTCATCGGGATGTCTCTCGGGTAAACGGCGCTCGTGGAACCTGCCCTCTCAACCTATCACAGGCAGTTCGCGCCTGCTTCGCGATCATCCCAGCAGGTGGCGCTGATCGCCCGTTGGCGCGCCCCGATCGACCATCGCCTGCCGCCTTCCAGCCTCCGCCCAGTCTATCTGCGGCGCTACCTCCATGTCGGCCAGCGCCAGGCTCTGCGTCGCCCGCTCCACCACCGGCGCGCCCAGTTCCGGCGGCAGGGATAGCCCGAATTCCAACTCGGCACGCCGACAGAGACGCTCCTCGCGCGCCCGGTCACGACCCTCGGCTCGCACTCCCATCGCGTGAACCCGGGCATGGATTCCTTCGTGCACGATGCTCGACGCCACCGGCGCGGCGGTGATGTCGGTGCGGGCGAGGAAGGTGAGCTCGGTGACGCAGCTACGCTCCTCGGGGATGAACGCGCCACGACACGGAAAGCGGACAACGCGGAACTGTGCCAGGTCGCGTCTCAGATGACTGAGCCGCCACGGCTGGTAGCGGTCGATCAGGCCGAGCGCCTCATCGAGGCGGGCGAGGACAGTGTCGGTGGCTATGTCCGGCCGGCTGTTCTCCACGACAACGCGGAACCCGCGCAACTCGCACAGCTCTGCCGTGACCTGGGGCGTGGAGGGATCGGTGCGCAGGTCGGCCAGTTGGAGATAGCCGCCCTGCTCGTCGTCGGCCGGAAAGCTGCTGGAGAGGGCGGAGAGGAACTTACGGAGCACGGCGGGACCTCCAGCGGCGGGGCGGAACATGGATCCCCGCCTTCGCGGGGATGACGGTGAGGAAGAGGGGAAGGGTGGCGGTGGATGACGGTGCGACAGGGAAACGTGAGTGTCGTCATTCCCGCGAAAGCGGGAATCCATTTACCGAGAGCGGCGGGGCGGAACATGGATCCCCGCCTTCGCGGGGATGACGGTGAGGAAGAGGGGAAGGGTGGCGGTGGATGACGGTCGTCATTCCCGCGAAAGCGGGAATCCATTTACCGAGAGCGACCGGCGGAACATGGATCCCCGCCTTCGCGGGGATGACGACGCGAAAGGGAGTGGCTTTGCTGCGGCTACGGCTGTGAGCTCTACGGTTTCGCCGTCGGTCTCACGGAGATCGTCACCGACGACGGGTACTGACGGGAGTGGTGGACGGCGTTGTGGGCCACCACACCATCCTTCTCGTCGTAGTTCTTGCCGCCGGTGTTCATGTTCCGGTCAAAGCGTGGGAAGTTGCTGCTTGAGACCTCGATTCGCAGGCTGTGGCCCGGCGCGAAGAAGTTGCTCGTGTTCATGGGCTGCAGCGTGACCTTGGCCACCTTCCCCTTCTCCATCCAGACTTCCGGCTTGTCGTAGCCATCGCGGTAGCGCATGCGCTGGATCGTCTCGTCCAGGTTATACGCTGTGCCGTCCGGGCCGACGTCGATGAGCTTGACGGTGAAGTCGGTGTCCTTCGCGTCTGACTCTACGTAGAGGGTCACGGAGATCTGCCCGCTCAGCTCCATCCCGTCCTTGAACGGATCGGTGGTATAGACGAGGATGTCCGGGCGCACCTCCATCTTGCGCTGGTCGAAGGATCCCGCGTCGATCGCCGTACCGGTGCAGCAGACGTTGCCGCCGTACGATGTGACCGGCTTCATCGGATCGTAGGTGAAGGTGTCGCGAGCGGCTGCGCGCGGCGCCGAGGTGACCAGCTTACCGTCGCCGTTCATGGTGTTAGCGCTGCCGCCACTGGTCAGGTAGAAGGTGGTCGCCTTCGCGTCGGCCGGCGGCCAGGCATCGGACTTCTGCCACTCGTTGCTGCCCATCGTGTAGTAGCGGACGCGGGGCAGGGTGTCGAGCAGGCCGTTCTTCTCGCCCTTGAGGATGAGATCGAACCAGCCGTAGGTCATGGCGTTGTAGTCCATCCGCGCATCGCCCATGGAGCGCTCGCCCACGACCGTGTTCTCGGTGGCGCGAGTGTAGGAGCAGTGGGCCACCGGAGCGATCACTGCGTACTGCATGTCGGCGACTTCGGGGGAGGCCTTCTTGCGCGCGATGTTGAACATCTCGAGGTTGGGACCGACCGACACGTCATACCAGGACATGAACCAGTAGGCCGGGACGTTGAACGGCATGCCGTCGTTGTAGAGACCGCCCTTGTACCAGGCCGGATCGTTCGGCGTGCGCTGGATCATGCGGCCGCCGGTTGGGACGGGCATGGAGTCGGCGAAGATGCCCTTGGGCCCGTCGACCGACTTCAGGATGTCCTGCACCGGCAGGTGCCAGAGCGCCTTCGACCAGTCCACCGGCGGCATCTGCGGGGCAAGATCGAACATGCGCGAGGCTGCGATCAGGTCCTGCTGCGATGTGCCCGGCGCGAACATCGGTCGCACCTGGTTCTGCTGGCCGTTGATCCAGGTGATGAAGAGCATCTGGACCGCGCCGCCTCGGAACCAGTTTCCCTGCTCATAGTACGGCCCCACTCGTCCCACTCCGGCACCGAAACCCTGCGCTACCATCGCTGAGTAGCCCTTTGGGGCGAGGGCCGCGACGCCCATCTGCCACTCGGCAGTGGACGAGCAACCAATGGTGCCTAGCTTGCCGTTGGACCACTGCTGGGAGGTGATCCATTCGATGGCGTCCACGCCGTCGGTGCGCGGTGGGCCGAGGATGTCGTAGTTCCCCTCGGAGAAGAAGTGGCCGCGCTCGTTCTGGTCGATGTAAGCGTAGCCGCGCTTGACCGCGTTCAGCGCCGCCGACATGTCGCGCGGAGCGCCGGTGCGGACGTCCCAATAGTTGAAGTTGTAGGGCGTCTTGACGAAGATCGTCGGCACCGGGCCGGTGGTGTTCTTGGGCCGGTAGATGTCGGTGGCCAGGCGAGTTCCATCGCGCATCGGGAGCATGATCTTGCGGTCGACGACTGCGATGTCCTGCAGCTCGCGCTCAATCTCCCAGCGGTGGGCGATCAGGGAGTCTCTGGACGCCGACGGCGCCTGGGCGACCAGCGGAGTGACACTGGTCAGTCCGACTGTAGCCGTACAGAGTAGGGATACGATGATCCTGCGCATGGTAGGGCTCCAGCAGGTAGCGGATGTGGGGTGCTCCAGATGAGTCAGCTCATGAGGAGGAGTGCGATCGCGCAGCAACTGGCCTACGCCGGCTGCACGCGGTTCGCTGCACGCGGTTCGCTGCATGCGGAGAGCTGCCGCGGCCATCTATTACGTTGGAGAGCGGAATCTCTTAGCGCTACCCTCCTGCCAGGTGAGTGCCGTTGAACGCCAACCATCCCATCACGCTGTGGCTCGATGCCGACGCGACCCCGCGCGACGTGAGCACGATCGTCTTCCGCGCCGCCCACCGGCTGGATCTCCAGACGATCCTCGTCGCTAACCAGCGCGTTGCCATTCCCGCCGGCCATGCGATGGTGAGCGCGGTCCGGGTGGCTGGCGGGCCCGACGTGGCCGATCGCTACATCGCCGACAACGCCGTGGACGGCGACATTGCCATCACCGCCGACATCCCCCTCGCTGCCGACCTCGTGGCGAAGGGTGTTGTGGTGATCGATCCGCGGGGTGTCGAGCACACCCCCGAGACGGTGGGTGAGCGACTGAGCATCCGCGACTTTGCCGACGCCCTGCGCGGCGCCGGCGTCGAGACTGGCGGGCCGCGACCGTTCACGGCCCGCGACAGACAGACCTTCGCATCGACGCTGGACAGGGTGCTCACCCGGGCCATGCGGCGACGCGACTGAACCGCGCCCGCCAAGTCCGACGGCGCGTCGCCGGTGCCGCTGGCATGGCGATCGCAGCGCTGCCAGTGTCAATCCGCCAGTGTCCCTCCCGCCGCCGCGCTGGCCACTAACGTGGCCGTCGCACAGATTGCCTCTCATGATTCAGCAGCCCTCTTCGGAGACACTCGCCAGAGTCGAGGTCCTGAGCGACCTCGAGCCGCTAGTGAAGAGCCTGATGGTAACCCATGAGGCCAAGCGCATACTCTGGTTTCCCAGCGAGCTGTTGGCGCCGCCGCCGGACACCGACCCCGACCTGTACGTGAGCAAGCTCCGCGATCGCGCCCGCGGTATCAGCACGCCGGCCCGGGTCGCCCTGGCCCTCAACCTTCTGACCGAGGAGGGGCTGCCACACTTCCACCGCCTACTCGCCGCCTACCTTGGCGGCGACACCTTCTGGTCGAAGTGGACCAACCTGTGGACCGCCGAAGAGGACCGGCACGGCGCGGTGCTGCACGATTACGCGCGGGACAGCCTCGTGCTCGACACACCTGTGCTGGAGCGGATGCAGTTCGAGTACCTGAAGGCCGGCTTCGAGCCCGAGTGGGACAGGGACCCGTATCGCGTCTTCGTCTACACGACCCTTCAGGAGCGGGCGACCCAGGTGAGCCACGCCAACACCGGCAAGTTGGCCGGCGAGTATGAGCCTCTCATAGGCACGGTGCTCAACAACGTCGCCAAGGAAGAGGCTCGGCACTACACCTTCTACCGCACTGTCTTCAAGGAAGTGATCAAGCGGGATCCCAACCGCGCCCTCGTCTCGGCGGCCGAGCTGATGCCGTCGATAGACATGCCGGGCGTGAACATGCCGAACTTCCGCGAAATGGCCGACGTAATCCGTCGGGCGGGCATCTACGGTCCGCGCGATTACCTGAAGATCGTCGAAGAGCAGATCCGCTACTGGGCGATCGACAAGGTGGAGGGGTTGAACGAGATCGGCCGTCAGGCGCAGGAGAAGATTATGGCGGTGCCGAGGCGTCTGGAGCGGGTGGCCGACGCGATGGAGACGCGGAGCAAGGCGAAGACGTTCGTCTTTGACGTCGCGTTCGCCCGCGAGTTCGGGATGAGCTGAGGGGGATCATTCCGAGCGGAAAACGGGGTAGGGATTCCACTGGCGTTTTTACGCTGGCGGGTCAGGTAGGATTGTGGTAGCGACCCGGTGTGGTCGTGCGGCCAGGTAGCTCAGTTGGTAGAGCAGCGGACTGAAAATCCGCGTGTCGCCAGTTCGATTCTGGCCCTGGCCACTGTAAGTAGACAGACGGCGCTCTCCGAGTGGGAGCGCCGTCTGTCGTTCGTTAAGGAATGGGAACCGCCACGCCTTCGGCCTGAGGGTGGCTTCTCTTTCGTCGACTCGCGTCGTTTCGGACATCGGTGTGCCCGATGCTCCGATGACCTTCTGGCTTGGCTGGGAAGCGGTGTGCGCGCGGCAGCGTGATCGATCGGACGGCTGGCCGTCCTGGCAGAGCTCGCTTGTCCGCTGCCGCGCGCCTGTCCACGTTACAGCGTTGCCGCGCTCCTCGTCCTCGAAGGAGTCGTCGGACTTGCCCGACCAGCCGTCACCGAAGCACCCCCGTCATACATGAAGTCTCCGAAGCTCCGCCCATTCGTCCAGGCCGCCTTCGCTGCCGCCGCCGCGCTCCTCTTCGTGGGCAGCAACGCCTACTCCCGCGCCCTCACGGCCGAGCCCGCATCCCGCGCCGTGGAACCAGCCGCGGCGCTGGACACGACGGACGGCCCGATCGAGCTGATGGCAGCGACCTCGCGGGTACTGGACCCGCGCGTCTCAAGGGCCGAGGCCAGCGCCGAGCGGGCGCTAGGGGTACTCGCCTCGGCGGTGAGTCACCTCAGCCATCCCAGGGCGCTGCACGATGCCTTCGCGAGCTACTTCGCCTTCAGGGACACGCACCCAGAGAAGGTTCGCAAGCCGTACCTGTACTTCGTGTGGACTACGGGCTCCCGGCCACCACCCCGCGTGGCTACGTCTTCGACATGACCTCGCTCAAAATCGTGGAGGGCCCGTTCACGGTCGCCCACGGCCGCGGCTCCAAGGGAAACGCGGAGGGCGTACCAACCCGCTTCTCGAACGTCCCCGGCTCTGCCACCACCTCACTGGGCCTTTACGTGGCGCAGGAATTGTACGACTTCAGGGGGAAGTCGGGCGGTAAGGCGTACCGCTCGATCGGGCTCCGGCTGGCCGGGATATCCGGGCAGTTCAACGACAAGGCCCGTGCGCGCGGCGTCGTCGCGCACGGTGCGCCGTACGTCACCGAGTCGCGCGCCGGGCGGAGCGAAGGGTGCCCGGCCATGGAGCAAGATCGCGCGGAGGAGCTCCTCCCCAAGCTCTCGAACGG
>CAJDWZ010000109.1_pt1 | contig 24624 bp, 17 predicted proteins | sample 7391701 | NCBI WGS metagenome assembly CAJDWZ01 (sample SAMEA7055744, study PRJEB34461) | soil metagenome | biome: terrestrial ecosystem; feature: Peninsula; material: soil | place: Antarctica | collected 2016
CCTGTCCGGCACCAACCTTGTCGTGCCTGGTCTGGAGACGGCCGATGCGGCCACCGAAGGCTATTCCATCGGCTCCAGTACCCAGTCCATCCGCGAGATCGGTATGGCTGGTGGTATCAACCTGCTCTACAAGGGGCGCTACATCCTTGACGGAACCGTTCGTCGGGACGGCAGCTCGCTGTTCGGTCCTGACAACCGGTGGTCGACCTTCGGTCGTATCTCTGGAACCTGGATCGCGAACGAGGAAGCTTGGTGGCCGGCTCCGGACGCGCTCAGCCTGTTCAAGCTGCGCGCCAACTACGGCACCAGCGGCAACTCGCCTCGCTTCTCAGCCCAGTACGAGACCTTCACGATCGGCACCGGTGGCACGCTCAACCCGGCCACGCTCGGTAACCGGTTCCTGAAGCCGGAAGTGAAGACCGAAGTGGAGCTCGGCGTGGATCTTGAGCTGTTCAGCCGCGCCGGCGTGAGCGTGACATACGCCGATGCAAAGATCGACGATCAGCTGCTCACCGTGAAGCCGCCAACCGCTTCAGGCTTCCAGACGCAGTGGCAGAACGCTGGCGCGATCCAGAACAAGACGTGGGAGGTCTCGCTAAACCTGCCCGTGATCAACCGGCCGGATGTGAACTACTCCACGCGCTTCATCTACGACCGCACCCGCTCGACGATCACGCGCCTCGACGTGCCGCCCTACACCGGCACGATCACCGCAGCCAACACGTACACTGTCTACCAGTTCCGTGAAGGCGAGGAGATCGGCACGTTCTATGGGACGGCCTTTACCAAGTCCTGCAGTGAGCTGCCGGCCAACTTCGCTGCCCAGTGCGGCGGTGCGGGCAAGGCATTCCAGAGCAACAACGACGGCTTCATCGTCTGGGTCGGCGAGGGGAACGCGCAGAACGAGGGGATCACGAAGAACCTCTGGACGTCCAACCTCTCGGGCGACCAGGCTCCTTACGGCGTCCGCGCCAACTGGGGCATGCCGATCGTCCGCCGCGATTCCACCGCGACGCCGCTCTTCGCGCGTCTCGGCAACGGAATGCCTGACTATCATGTCGGCTGGTCGCACAACGTCCGCTACAAGCGGCTCAGCGCCTACGCGCTCCTCGACGCAACCATGGGCCAGGATATCTGGAACATCGGTTACGCCTGGTCGCTCGGTGACTTCATGACGGCCGAGCAGAATCAGGCCGGCAAGTCGGTGGAAGAAGCCAAGCCGATCGGCTACTGGTGGCGTCGTGGACCGGGCGGACCGGGTGGTTCGTCGGGCATCGGCGGTTTCTATGACGTGCTCGGACCGAACAACTTCCATACCGAGGATGGTAGCTACGCCAAGCTGCGCGAGGTTCGCCTCGATTACCGCGTTGGAGCTGTCGGCGGAGTGGGCGACTGGACGGTGGGTGTCGTTGGACGCAACCTCTACACCTGGACCAGCTTCCGTGGATGGGATCCTGAGACGGGCCAGACCGGCGGCGACCTCAACTCGTCGGCGCTGAACGCGGTTGCGGGCTACACCTTCCCGAACATGCGCACCTTCACGCTGCAGCTTGCGACCTCGTTCTGAGGACGCTTCACTCCCGGAACAGGGTGGGCGGGCCGTCATGACCGGCGGCCCCTCCCGTCCAATCCTTCGAGGTATTCCGAGGTCTTCTATGCGCATATCACGCACATTTCTCGTCGCCGGTGTGGTCGCCGCGGGTGCACTTGGTGCCTGCAACGACCAGCTCGCGGTGGAGAACACGAACAATCCGGACGTGGCTCGTGCGAACGCAACACCGGCTGGCGTGGAGGCAATCGTCTCCAAGCTGCTGCAGCAGGTGCATCAGGGTATTTACGGTTCGACGACGAGCCTGCTCCCCGGCGCACTCGTGATGTCGTTCGAGAGTTCGTCACAGCTCGGCAACTTCGGCATGGGTACCCGCGCCGCTCTCCCGCGCGAGCCCGTCGCCAACAACCGCGGTAACTCGACGGAGGCGGAGAATTTCCGGCTCTTCGACCACCTCTCGCGGAACGCCCGTAGCGCAGCCAACGCGCTCACGTCGCTGAATCAGTTCGTTGAGGTAGGAACAACGCTCGGTTCGCCGGCTCGCGATGCTCGCGCTCGTTCGTTTGGCTACTTCAACCTGGGCTTCGCCACCGGTACCGTGGCGCTGTTCTATGATTCCACGGCGATCGTGAAGCCGGGCATCGAGACGGGCGAGATCCCGCCGCTGTCCAGCGCGAAGGACGCAATGTCGGCGGCGATCGAGATGCTCGACTCGGCGCTGGCCATTGCCAACAGTCCGGCGGCCACCACCGGCTCCGAGGGCTGGCCCATTCCTTCCGACTGGGTCTCGTCGCCCGATGGACCGGGCCCGTCGATGGACGAGTGGAAGCGGATCATCCGCTCCTACCGTGCCCGCTTCCGCGCCGAGATCGCCCGTACGCCGGCCGAACGGGATGCGGCGAACTGGGACGCGATTCTAGACGACGCCACGAACGGCATCACGCATGACTTCCTCATCGCGATGACGTCGTCCAACGGCTGGTCGAACTCCTTCTGGAGTCAGGCCGCCGTGTCGGTGGGCTGGCACCAGATGACGCCATTCATCATCGGTATGGCCGACACCACTGGTGGCTACGCCAATTGGCTGACGGCACCGGTCGATCAGCGTCAGCCGTTCCTGATCGTCACGCCGGACAAGCGTTTCCCGGCCGGCGAGAGCCGTCAGGCGCAGCAGGACGATTCACCTGGCCGCTTCCCGGTCGCGGACTCACCGCTCTATCTGCGTAACCGTCCGGCTGGAGAGGACATCGCGAGCTTCCCGTGGGGCAGCTCGTACTACGACGGCATCTACCGTTACGGCGATTACCGGGCGAACAGCTCGCGCGGTAACAACCCGATCATCACGGTTGCCGAGGTGGACATGCTGGCCGCTGAAGCGATGATCCGTAAGGGTCAGATCGCCGGAGCGGCGGCATTGATCGACAAGTACCGTGTGCCCAATGGCCTACCGGCGCTAAGCGGAGTGGTCACGACCGCTGCGCAGCCAGTTCCGGGCGGCAACGCATGCGTTCCGAGGGTGCCTCAGGCACCGGGCTTCACCACTGTCGCTTGCGGCAACATTCTGGAAGCGATGAAGTGGGAGAAGCGGTTGGAGACGATGCTTAACGGCTACGCGAGCTGGTATCTGGATTCGCGCGGTTGGGGAGACCTGGCTACTAACACCCCGCTCGACTGGCCGGTGCCCTACCAGGAGATGGACGCTCGCGGGTTGCCGTTCTACAACTCGCAGAGTGGTGCCGCTCGCGGGACCTACGGATTCTGATGACCGTGGACGCGCGCAGCGCGTCCACGGTGGGGTGGCGGGTACGTCGCGCGTGTGTGCTGGCCTTTCTGGCTGGCATTTCCACCGGTTGCTACAGCTACCACCCGATCGAGACGTCGGCGGCACTTCCCGGCATGCGGGTCTCGCTGGATGTGAACGACCGCGGGCGTGTTTCACTGGCAGACAGTCTCGGCCCTTCGGTGAACAAGATCGAGGGAAGTATCCGCCAGAGGACCGATTCCGGATATGTGCTCAGCGTGTCGTCTGTGGAGTACGTTAGCGGCCAGCGTACCAAGTGGGCCGGTGAGCCGCTGTCGGTAAGGGATTTACAGGTAGGTGTAGCTCGCGAGCGCCGTTTCTCGAAGTGGCGGACTGCCCTGACGGCGGCCGTCGGCGTGGGAGCATTGCTCGCGGTGGTACTCACGCGGGATCTGTTCGGAACCGGTACCACGGAGCGGGAACCACCCGATCCGGGCCCGGGCCCTGACAAGTAAGTGGGAGCGAGCGAGCGCCCTGCGTTCGCCGTTCCCGATCTCATACTCGATCTCCTAGCGGAGCGTTTCCTACATGCGTCAAGGGCACGACGGGCGTGATCGCCCGTCCGCCACTCGCCGGTGTCCGGTTCGTCAACGCCCTCGCCGACACCTTCGACATCGACGTCCGGTCGATGGATCAGGTGGAATGGTCGGCCAGCGCTAGCGCGCTCGCCTTCCGGGCCTCCACCGAGTACCAGCCCACCGAGGCCGGTGCTCGACACTTCCGGATGTTCCCTCAGCCTGGTGCGTCAGCCGCTGATCCAGCGGTCGTCTCACAGGTGCTTATAGACACCACGGTCACCTTCGAGGCCAACGCCAACTACACGGTGCTGGTGATCGGTAGTGCGCGTGCCAACTCGGAGAAGTTCGTCGTCATTCGGGACGACGCGGGCACGGTCCCGGCCGGTAACATCGGCCTCCGCGCCATCAACGCGTCGACCGGTGCGGTGAGCGTCTACGTGACCGATTCCGCTGGTGGCGTGCTCCCTGGCTCACCGACATTCGCGTCGGTAGCTCCGGAAGGCGTGACCGCCTACGTCACACGTGCCAAGGGTAATACGGCCGCTCGTGCGACCGCTGCCGGCGACGCAGCCGTAGTAGCGTCCGTAACCGGTCCCAAGGCGGCGCTGCCGCCGGCAACCTCGCCGGCCAGCACGGTCTTTCCAGCCGGTGGGGTGGATGCGGCTGGTTCCACCTTCTCGGTGATCTACTTCCCGGCTTCGGCGGCGGGAAGCAAGGCGAAGAAGTTCGCCGATCCCGGCCTGGTCTTCTTCCTGGACCAGCACCCGACGCGCTGAACGAACTGGCCTGGGAGACGCCCGCCACGAATTGTGGCGGCGTCGCCACGCTCATCCAGAGGGCTCCGGCCCTGAGGATGTGAACGAGGGGCCGGTGGCGGCATGCCACCGGCCCCTCGTATGTCGTCATCCGTCCGGACGGATTCGGGGCGTGCACGATTCTCGCACGGTGGCTTGGAACGCCTTGTCGTGAGAAGCCAGAGGAGATTCATTGGAGCCGTTCAGGATCCAGCCTTCATACCCGTAATCACACGTCATGCTTCCAGTCTCGCCACGGTGCCCGGGACGCCTCATCCGTAAGGTGCTGGCAGTCTTAACGGCGTCAGTGGTTGGCGCGGCGCCGGCTGCCGCACAGATGCCAGGCCTGCCGATGCTCCAGAACGCGTTCACGAGTCCGGGGCTGGCGGCTGCTGTCAACTATGGCTCTGGTGATGTGCTCACGGTGATTGGACTGGCCGGCGCATGGACCCCCGCTTCCAACCGATTTCAGGTGACCGGCGGTCTCTCAGCTGTCTCTCCAGATGGCGAGGGTGGCCGCGCGACTGGCGTGGCGGCACGGGCAGCGGTGCCCATCCGCACCCGGTGGACTGGGCCGGAGTCGTCATTTGGCGTGGCGCTCTTCGCCGGGATTGGCGGCGCCTGGCGGAGTGGTGGGGGACTCATAGAGTTGCCCGTTGGTGGCTCGGCATCGTACAGGCGCCGGGTGGGAGGGTCGCGAGCCGTCTCGGTCTATGTCGCGCCGTACTTCCAGTGGACACGCCGCACCGGAGAAGGGCTGGTCGAATCCATCCTCCTTCTTCAGGAGCCGGACGTGGAGCGCCGTGACGATAGCGACCTCATACGTACGTCTATCGGCATCGACTTCCTGGCAACCTCCCGACTGTCGGTCTCGGTGGGCTACGACTTGGGCGCCAAGGCGGACGTAGGCCGCCCCGGACCTACCGGGGGTATCTTTGGAGCGGGCCTGGGTGTGACCTTCTGATTCTGGCCACCAGAGCAGCGGTGGAACTGTCCAACAGGCATCATGAGTAGCTAGTATCCCGATGCGCCGACCAGTCGGTCGGCGCCCAATGCATGGCACAACTGGAGATATCACGAAATGTTAGCTCGTCCGTCGCGCTTCACTTTGATCCTCGGCGCGGTAGTCATCGCTGCCGGCGCCTCCCTGGTTCCCGTAGGTTCGGCAGATGCTCAGGCGATTAACTACCCGTCCTTTCAGGCGCCAACAATCGTCCAGCGTGAATACGCTGTGGGCGTCGCCGATGGAGACCATGTCACAAGCGCCGTCTTCCAGTGGCGCGAGGGCTGGTCGCCTGTCTCGCAGCTCTCATTCGACATCGGCGTAGCTGATCCGGATTACGGCGACGTGAAACTCCTCATCGGAGGCGGCTATTCGCACCTGCTCAATCGCTCCAGCGATGACCTGCCGCTCGACCTGTTGCTAACTGCCGGCGCCTACGCCGCCCTCAGCGGCCCGACCCTCTTTTCGGTACCTGTTGGCGTCTCGGTGGGTCATCGTTTCGATCTCGACAACGGCCTGGCCCTCACCCCGTACATCCATCCGCGCCTCGCGCTCAGCTACCACAGCGGTTACAAGGGTGGAAGCTCGGACAGCGATATGGATGTCGTGTTCGATCTCGGCGCGAATTTCGAAGTCTCGCCGCGCCTGTCGCTCCGCGCAGCTTTCGTCTTCGGTGGCGATCGGAACGATGCTATCGGATTTGCCCTCGCCTGGCGTCCGGTCGCACTGCGCCGCTAGTCTGGCCCGCTGTTCGCCTGGCTCGCTCCAGAGGTCTCGGAGTGAGCCAGAGGAGCAGCCGTGAGTACCAGAATCAGGGTCGGTCTGCAACTTGCCAGTCTACGGCGTAGCACACGTCTCTCTATCAGGATCGATATGACCGCTGTTGACCGTCCACCGATTCTCGTTGTCGATGACAACCCCGACAACACAGAAATCATCCGCGAGTATCTCGAATCGCGCGGCTACGCGATCACTGTCGCCAACGGTGGCGACGAGGCGCTTACCCTGTTCGAGCGGGTGCGACCGCGGCTGGTGCTGCTAGATGTGATGATGCCGGGAAGGGATGGCTGGGAAGTCTGCAGACTCATGAAGCGGCATCCGGAACTCGGGCGGACTGTGAGAATCGTGATGGTGACGGCGCTCGACGACTGGGACGACAAGCGTCAGGCGCTGGAGACCGGCGCCGACGATTACGTCGAGAAGCCGTTCGACCTGCGACAGCTGGCGACGACCGTGGAGCGCAACCTGGCGCAGCTCGCCGCGGGATGAGAGCCAGTGAAGGCCCAGCACCACTGTCGAGAAGGATGACTTGAACGTCGTACGAGACGCTCCGCATATTCTCACCGACAGTCCGGACGAGTCGGTCGCCGAAGCCGTCGGCCAGCTTGAGGCATGGGGACTGATGGTCGCTTCCGGCGCCGAGTTTCTGCATGCGCTGGAGTCGCACGAGGGCGTTCGAGCGGTGCTCACGGCGACCGACAATCCCAATGCCCTCCGCGACATTTTTGACCGTGCCCGTGTGCGCGGCATCCCCGTAGTCGTCGCCTGCGCTGACGAGACGGCATGGAGGAGGGCGGTCGAGCTACATGCGGATGAATGGTACCGCACGCCAGCCCCGGCCGACGAGATAGCGGCTCGGATAAGGACGGCGCTGCTGCGTGCACGGCAGACCGGCGTGGCCATGACCGATCGCATGGAGCGCACCGAGTACGAGCACATGCTCTATGACAACCTCACCGGCCTGCCGACGTTACCGGTGATGATCGAGCATGCTCGCGGCCGTTTCAAGGAGCGCGGTGAACTGGTGGTGCTCTACTTCAACTTCGTCCGCTACTCCAAGATCGAGGAGATCTACGGATGGGAGAAGCTAGACGCCGTGTTGGAGACCACCGCTGGAGCAGTGCGCGAGTTCCTCGCTGACAGCGCCCTGCGCACGTCGCGAATGATGGTGAGCTTCATCAATGACGACGATTTCGTTCTGTTCCATGTGCCGCCAGAGGGAGCCCTGGCGGCCACCGATACGGAGATCACGGCGGTGGTGGCCACCCTGCAGCGGGAAGTGGCCGCGCGAATAGAAGCGGCGCACGGCGAGGATGTGGCCGCCCTCTTCGACATCTACGTGGGGCGCGCGCATGTCCACTACAACCCCAAGATACGGCTGCAGCGTCTCATCTATCGCGGTATCCGCGAGGCGGCCAATGCCGCGAAGAGCATCGAGGAGCGCGAGCGAGCACGGCGAGTGGACGACCTGCGCGCGAGTATTCGCGATCGACTGGTGTACGTGGACTACCATCCGATAGTGTGGGCCGCTACCGGGCAGGTGTTCGGCTACGAAGCACTCGCTCGCGGAACCCTGCGCAGCCTGCGTAGCCCCGAGGTCATGTTCGAGGTGGCGGCCGAGGCGGACCTCGTCTGGGAACTGAGTCGGCTCTGTCGACAGCGGGCAGTCGAGGGCATGCGCAGTCGACTGCAGCCGGGCGAACTCCTCTTCCTCAATGTCGATCCGCACGATTTCGCTGACCCTGCGTTCACTCAGGAGGCGCTCATGGTAGATGAGCCCGGCTGTGTGGTTATCGAGATAACTGAGCGAACGGCAATCAAGGACTACCCGAAGTTCCGTGAACGGCTGCGCGCGTTCCGCGAACGAGGATTCCGCTTCGCCGTCGATGACGCCGGCAGCGGCTACGCGGGGCTGGGTTCCATCGCCAATCTCGAGCCCGACTTCATTAAGCTCGACATGTCGCTTATCAACTCGATCGACACGAATTTCATCAAGCAGAACCTGGTCGAGACTATGGTCCGATTCGCCAACGACCAGGGTGCCATGGTAATCGCCGAAGGAGTGGAACGGGTGGAGGAGTTCGAGGCCGTGAAGGCCGCCGGCGTCCATCTCGTCCAGGGCTTCTACATCCACCGCCCAGTGGCCGAAGCAGCTCAGGCGTAGCCGGTGGACTAGCTGGTGACAGCTCCGCCTTTCTCCCGCCCAACTGCGCCAGAAAGGCGAGTGCTCGACGACAGCAACGATTGGACGAGGTCGTAAGACCTTTCTGCCGCACCCAGTCCGGATTCCACCATGGAGCGGGCGCGGGCGCCGAGGTCGGAGCGTAGCGTCGTGTCTCCGAGCAGGAGGGCCAGTTGGCGCGCCAGTTCATCCGCGTTGGCCACGGCTACTCCGCCATGTCCGTGCTGGAGTAGCGCAGCGTCGCGACTGGCCCGCCAGCGAGGGCCGAACAGTACCGGCGCTCCGTATGCCGCCGGCTCAAGAACGGAGTGGAGGCCGGCGGCGTGGAAGCCACCGCCCACGTAGGCCACGTCGGCCAGGGCATAGAGTTCGCCGAGCACCCCCACGCGGTCCACCAGGACGACGTCGCTAGCCGGGTCGGCTCTGTCGAGGCGGGCAAGCCGCAAGCCGGCGCTCTCGGCCCACTGCTCGATCGGCTTCAGGTGGGCCGCTGTTGGTTCGTGTGGCGCAATCACGAGGCGCGCCGTCGGGACGTCCCGGAGTGCGGCTGTCCAGGCCAGCAGCAGTTCCTTCTCGTCGGCCGGCCAGGACGAACCTACCACGAGTGTGGGGCGATCGGACACCAGCGGGGCAAGGAGCGGCGAGTCGGACCTCGCGGCCCGGGCGCGATCCCATACCTGGTCATAACGCGTGTCGCCGGTCACCTCGATTGCGTCACTTCGGACGCCCAGGGCGACCAGGCGCTCGGCGTCATCGGCGTCTATGGCGCCAACGCGGTCCAGGCGGGCATAAGCATCGCGCAGAAGTCCGACGGCGGGACCGCTCCTGCGCGACGAGGTGGAAGAGAGCGTCGCGCTCACGAGCCCCAGCGGCACTCTACGCTGGCTGGCTTCACTCACCAGAGTGGGCCAGACGTCGAGCTTGCTGAATACCAGGGCGTCGGGACGTAGCGCATCCAGAACGGCGCGCGCGTCGCCGCCGGTATCAAAGGGGAGGTAGTCGGTGAAGTCGACGTCGAGGGCTCCCGCGAACGACTCTGCGCTGGGCGAAAAGAAGGTGTAGGCCAGTTGCAGTTGGGGCTGTCGCTGGCGCGCCAGTTGGAGCACCGGGCGCGCCTGTAAGCCCTCTCCGACGCTCGGGGCATGCATCCAGAGGAGAGGGCGGCTCAGGTCGCGTCCGTCCTGGCCCCAGTCGTCGTAGCGCGCCCGGATGCCGTGCCTGGCGCGCAGGGTGCGCCAGAGTTTGCCCTCTGATCGAGGCGCGAGGGCGGCCGCGGCACGGGCGAGTTGGCCGACGCCGGAGTAGAGCAGCCGGCTCAGCATGCCCGGCCGCGTGCCCGTCACCCGGTAGATCCGGGAACGGTCGGCGCTCAGGGCTGCGGCGTGGGGGCGGGGGCGGCGGCGAGCGCCGCCTCGATGGCATCGCGGAATACATCCACCGGCTGCGCACCCTCGATCTTCATGTCGCCGACGAAGAAAGTGGGTGTCGGACCGACTCCGGACGCCTTCATCCGAGCTATATCTGCTTCCACGAGTGGGAGCATGAGGCGGCTATCGAGGCAACTGGCGAACTCTGCCATATCCAGACCCGCCTCTGTTGCCAGCGAGTCAAGCACCGGACGTGCCGACGGTAGTGGGGCCCACCTCTCCTGCGCATCGAAGACGAGGTCGTGGTACTGCCAGTACTTCTCCGCTCCCTGCGCCCCTGCGCACATGGTCGCTTCAGAGGTTATGGGCGCGTTGGGATGCATACCCAACGGGAAGTTGACGTAAGCCAGCCGCACCTTGCCCGTCTCCACGTAGTCGCGGATGATCGTCGGGAAAACGTCATCGTGCCAGTTCTTGCAGAATGGGCACTGGTAATCGCTTACCTCGATCAGCCAGACGGGAGCGGTGGCGCTGCCTCGGATGCGTGCTGAGTCGGCTCGGGCTACCCGTGGGTCGCTGGGCGGGGCACCGGCGGCGGCGGACGAGGCCTCGGGGCTGGCGGCGGGCACGCTCTCGCCACCCGAGCAGGCGATGAGCAGCAGGACGGGCAGAGCCAACAGGGAGACCCGGACAGCTTGACGGATGGTCATGGCGCGGAAGATGAATAGGCGGTGAAGGGCGGTCGCGGGTAATGATACGGCGATGGTCGACGCGCCGCCACGCAAAGCGGCGCGCGAAGGAGCCTCCGGTCGCAGGCACGCCGGCGACACTTACACCGTCCCGCGCCCGTAGGTACATATGAGACTCGCTGGTTGTCGATCCTGGCAACCAGTCGGAATTCACCCGAATCCCTTCGGATAACGCTATAGTGTGGTCGTCGTTTCTCTCCCTGGTCCTTGCAGTCTCGCTCCAGCAGGGGCTGCAGCAAGGGCTGCAGATCCCGGCTCCGACCGGCTACGTAAACGATTTCGCCAACGTGCTGTCGGCGCAGTCGCGCTCTCGCATCACGCAGATCGCCGAGAATGTGCGGGCGGGCGGTGGAGAGATCGTGGTGGTCACGCTGCCCGATCTGGAAGGTCGCGACGTCTCCGACGTAGCGCTCCAGATCGGGAGACAGTGGCAGGTGGGACCGCAGGGAGAGATCGGGGATCGGAGCCGCAATGCTGGCGCGGTGATCCTCATCGTGCCCAAGGAATCCAGCAGTGACGGCCGCGGCCGCTGCTGGGTGTCCACGGGTCGCGGCACCGAAGGGTTCCTGATCGATTCCGACGTCGCCTCCATCTGCCGTGCCGCCACTCCGTATTTCCAGGCGCTCGATTATGGAGCCGGCGCGACGGTGGTCGCGTACAGGGTAGCGGAGGAGTTCGCCGGGGAGTTCGGTTTCGCACTGGACACCACCATAGCCGTGCCACCAGGAGCTCGGCGGGCGCCGGAACAGCGTGGAATCCCGATTGGTAGTCTCCTCTTCTTTGTCTTCATGATCATCATCTTTTCGCGGCGCGGTGGCCGGCTCTGGCTCATCCCCTTCCTCATGTCGGGCGGCGGGGGTGGCGGCAGGCACGGCCGGAGGCGGTTTCGGCGGTGGTGGCGGCTTCGGCGGCGGTGGAGGGTTTGGCGGCGGCGGCTTTGGTGGCTTCGGCGGCGGCGGTGGATTCGGTGGTGGTGGCGGAGGATCCAGTTGGTGACACGTATTAAGGGAGCGAACCTGGTGACGGCGACAGCGCTGGTAAAGGAGTTGCTTGAGGTATTCGGCGACGGCCTGCGTACGGTCGCTCTCTACGGCTCTGCAGCCAGTGCTGCGGACGGCGCGCGACCGGCCGACCAGCACGTGCTGGTGATCGTCGACTCGCTACCGCTGGATCGCCTGACCGATGCCGGCGCTCATGTCAGGAAGTGGCTGGAGGCTGGGCATCCGGCACCGCTGATCCTCACCGTGGCCGAGTGGCGCTCAAGCTCCGATATTTTCCCGATGGAGTACGCGGACATCCTGGCCCAGCGTCAGGAGCTGCATGGCAAGTTGCCAGCGGATGGCATCGTGGTACAGCCGCAGGAATTGCGGGTCGCAGTTGAACGGGAGGCAATGGGTAAGCTGCTCCAGTTGCGACGTGGCGTGATCGCGGCCGGGTATGACGCGGAGCGTAGGACGGAGTTACTGGCCTCGAGCTTGAGCACCTTTCTAGCCATCTTTAGGGGTGGGCTTCGAACGATCGGGATTCGTCCCGATAGCGACCCGGCGGGCACGATCCGGGAGATCGGCTTTCGAGCCGAGCTGGATGTGGCACCATTCCAGCGCGTGCTGGACCATAAGCGGGATACGGTGTTGCTGCTTCCCGCCGAAGTAAATGCTGTTCTGGCCGGATACCTGGCCTCATTGGAGCGTCTGGTGGCGTGGCTGGATCAACTAGTGCCGACGGAATTGCCGGCGCCGCGCCCGACGACGCCGCACACCGGCTGATGGCCGTTTCGCTGCAGATCGACGTACCGACCTATCACCGAGGACTGTCCATGCGACGCAAGCTACTGCTACCGCTACTGCTGCTCCCGCTCACCCTTGCGGGATGCGGCTACAATACGATCCAGACGTACGAGGAGCGCGTGAACAGCGCGCAGGGGCAGATCGAGACGACGCTTCAGCGGCGGGCCGACCTGGTTCCCAACCTGGTGGAGACCGTCAAGGGTTTCGCCAAGCAGGAGAGCGAGGTACTGACGAACGTGACTCGTGCACGTGCCGGCCTCGTTGGCGCACTCCAGAAGCCCGGCGGCACCAATCCGCAGGAACTGGCGGAGGCGAACGCTGCACTCACGCGATCGATCAACCTGGTCGTGGAGGCGTATCCCGAGCTCCGCTCGAACGAGAACTTCCTCCGCCTGCAGGACGAACTGGTGGGAACCGAGAATCGCGTGGCGGTGGCTCGCCAGGATTACAACAGCACGGTCGAGACTTATAACGCCTACATCCGACGATTCCCGCAGAACCTGACGGCTAAAGTGACTGGAGCAAAGCCGCACGAGTATTTCCAGGTCACCGACGCGGCTAACCGCGAGGTTCCGCAGGTCAAGTTCTGATTGGCCCCCGGCCAGAGGCCGGGGTGTTGAACTGCACAAGGGGCATCGGACTCTTCTTTCCGATGCCCCTTGTAGTGTCCGGCGCACAGGAGCATGCTCGAACGAGGACGCGTCACGGGCATGCAAAGCTGTCCAGGCGATGGTTGGCGACAGCTCGGTCGTGACGCTGGAGCCGCGCGGCTCCGACGCTACTTCTGCTCTTTGGGGAAGAGCGGGTCGCCCTTGGTCACCCGCCAGCCAGTCGGGTCGATCGAGGCGATGGTGTCAGGCGTCTGTTCCTCAACGCGTCCCGGCGCGCCCAGCTGTCCCCAGAGTGTGGCGGCCTTGGACGGCATGAACGGCCAGAGGTACACCGCCTGACGCGCCAGTTGGCGCATCAGAGAGGCGAGCGTAGCCTCCAGTTCTCCCCGTCGTTCGGGATCCTTAGCAAGCTTCCAGGGCGCCTGGCGGTCCACATACTCATTCGCTCGCTGCACCGTCAACCAGAGCTGACGGAGCGCCTCGTTGGGCAGGTATCCGCGCGACCCGTCCATAACCGATACATAGGCCTGAAGGTTCACCGCATCCTGGGCATCCACATCGTTCGGAGCACCGGGAGGAACAACCCCCTCGAAGTAGCGTTCGACCATCGCCATCGTGCGGCTGGCCAGGTTGCCGAAGGCATTGGCGAGGTCGGCGTTGTAGCGATCCTCGAACCGCTCCCAGGAGAAGCTGCCGTCAGCATCGAACGGGACTTCACGCAACAGGAAGTAGCGAAATGCGTCAGGTCCGAACCGGTCTATCGCCTCACCCAGGTCCAGTCTCACACCGGCCGACTTGCTGAAGCGCTCGCCACCAAGAAGGACGAAGCCGTGAGCCCAGACACGATCAGGGAGCGGGAGTCCGGCGGCCTCCAGCATGGCCGGCCAGATCACCGCGTGGAAGCGGGTGATATCCTTGCCCACCACATGTAGGTGGGCCGGCCACCGCTGCTCGAAACCCGTTTCCGGATAGCCGGTTGCCGTCAGGTAATTGGGCAGGGCGTCGAACCAGACGTAGGTCGTTTGCGGCTCGCCATCGCCGAGCGGGAAGGGAACCCCCCAGCCGGAACGTGCACGGCTGGCGGAGATGTCCTCCAATCCCTGGTCGAGAAGCGCCAGGATCTCGTTGCGCCGGCTCTCTGGCTGCAGGAAGTCTGGCCGGTCGTGGAGCAGCTTGCGGAGGAAGTCCTGATAACGGCTCAGGCGAAAGAACCAGTTGCTCTCCTCCACCCATTGCAGTTGGCGCGTGGGATGGAGTGTACACATCCCGTCCACGATCTCACTGTCCCCCTTGAACGACTCGCAGCCGACACAGTACCAACCGTCATAGGCGCGCTCGTAGAAGTCGTCCGGGTTACGCTCATGGATGCGGCGGATGAGCGCCTGGACGCCAGCGATGTGGTGGGCGCTCGTGGTGCGCATGAACTGGTCGTACGAAACGTCGAGTCGCTTCCACATGGTCTGGAAGCGACCGGCGACGTCGTCCACGAGCGCCTGCGGCGTCAGGCCGGCAGCGCCCGCGGCCTGTGCCACCTTCTGGCCATGTTCGTCCATCCCGATCAGGAAGTGGACGTCGTCCCCACGCAGTCGATGGAAGCGGGCGATCGCGTCGGCACCGATCTTCTCGAAGGCGTGACCGAGATGTGGGTCACCGTTGGCGTAGTCGATCGCGGTTGTGATGTAGAACCTGGACAAGCCGGTCATTCTCCCTGATCGTCTGAGCCTGTGCGCGACGTAGCGCCCGAATCGGTGGTCCGGTCGGCGGAGACTCCGTCTCCATCCTCGCGGCTTGTCCTGCCCCGCCGTCCACCGCGCCGACCCCGACGTCGTCGACGTCTCGTATCGTCGGATGGAGCGCCGTCAACGCCGTCGACGTCGTCCGCCGTCCCGTCATCGCTCTCGTCTTCCTCGTCGCGGTCCATCGTGGCATCGGCTACTTCGATGTTGTCGCGTTCGCTCTTACTACGGGGCTCGTGAGCGCTGCTGGACTCGCCGGCGGAGCTGTCTCGTGGTGCCGGAGCCGCTGTGGTAACGGGAGCGCCGGCGGCCGACTGCCCGGAATCGTCGTCGTCACCAGTGTGGTTGCTGTCGGCCTGAGGCTGGTCGTCGGAGGGCGGGGCACCGTTCAGGGCAGCCTCCGTCGCGGCCGGACGGATGCGGCTTGGGGGACGGCTGGAGCGCGGCCTGCTGACGGCATCGCGCATCGGCAACGCCCGCCGTGGTCGCGGCGCGCGGTCACGGCGCGACGGGGAGTCATCCTCCACGACCGAATCCTCGTTGCCGGACTCACTCCCCGCATTTATTTCCGCAAAATCAGCGTCGTCCGCGCCGTCGGCAGCATCCGAGACGCTCACACCGGCATCCGCTCGCTCTTCCGCCCAGGTGGCGATGTCAGCACGCAGGTCGGCCAACTCGGCGATCCGTACGTCACCCTCCACATTCCGCAGCGTCACGCGGTCGTGGAAGATGTCGTTGGAGACCACCTTCTCCTCGCCGCGAGCGGTGACCAGAATCCTTCCCTCCTTCGGGAAACGCTTGCGGCTCTGGACGTAGAACTCGTGTTCGTAACGCAGGCAGCACATTAGCCGTCCGCAGGCCCCGGAGATCTGCAGTGGGTTGAGCGACAATCCCTGGTCCTTGGCGACGCCGAGGTTCACCGGTCTCAGTTCCGGGAGCCAGGACGCCGAACAGTACTGGCGGCCGCAGCGACCGATCCCGTCCAGTCGACGGGCTTCGTCACGCACGCCGATCTGCTTCAGTTCTATGCGCGCGCGGAACGCACTGGCCAGGTCACGCACGAGAGCGCGGAAGTCCACGCGGCGCTCGGCAGTGAAATACAGGGTCAGCTTCTTCCGATCCCACTGCCACTCGGCGTCTGTGACCTTCATCGTCAGACCGTGCGCCTTGACGCTCTCCATTGTCTGACGACGTGCAGTCTCGTCATCCTGGTGGCGGAGTTGGTGCTCGCTCTCGTACTCCTCGGTCGTAGCCGGGCGCAGCACGTCGCGCGTCACCGGGCCCGCCAACTGGCCGTGGGATGTGCCGGCAAACCGTTTCGCGGCCAACTCGCCGGTGCTGTGCACGACGCCCAGATCCTCGCCGCGGTCAGCGTCGACGATCACGGGCGCACCGACGGCCAGCGGCTCGTCGCTCGCCCAGTGGAAGAACTCCTTACGGTTGCCCTTGAAGCGTACTTCGATGAGGTGCATGCGTACGAAATCTACTCCACGAACCGGCCCATGCGGAGGTACTTCTCACGCCGCCTCCGCACCAGCTTCTCGGGTTTCAGCTTTCGCAGTTCATCCAGTTGCCGCACCAGCGTGTCGTGGATGCTCTTCGCGGTAACCTCATGATCGGCATGTGCGCCGCCCGGAGGCTCGGCGATGATCTCGTCGATCACCCTCAACTCGTAGAGGTCCTGGGCGGTGATCTTAAGCGCCGTTGCAGCGCGCTCCCTTACCTCTGGACTCTTGCCGTCCTTCCAGAGTATGGCCGCGCAACCCTCCACGGAGATGATCGAGTAGACGGAGTTCTCGAGCATCATGACGCGATCGGCGACGCCCAGCGCGAGCGCTCCGCCAGACCCGCCCTCGCCGATGACGGTCGCTATGATGGGCACCTCCAGCGCGGCCATCTCGAACAGGTTGCGAGCGATCGCTTCCGACTGACCCCGCTCTTCGGCGCCCAGCCCGGGCCAGGCGCCCGGAGTGTCGATGAAGGTGATCACCGGGACCTGGAACTTCTCGGCCAGCTTCATCAGCCGGAGTGCCTTTCGGTAGCCTTCGGGGTGCGGCATGCCGAAGTTCCGTCGCAGGTTCTCGCGGGTGTCACGACCGCGCTGCTGACCGATCACCATCACTGTCTCGCCCTCCAGTCGCGCCCATCCACCAACTATCGCTGCGTCCTCGCGGAACAGACGATCTCCGTGCAATTCGATGAAGTCGGTGAACACCATCCGCACGTAGTCCAGTGTGAACGGCCGACGCGAGCTGCGTGCAACCTGCACTCGCTGGAGCGGCGTCAGGTTTCGGTAGATCTCCGTCCGTAGCTCGCCCAACTGTCGCTCAAGCGGGGCGATAGCCTCGGCGAGGTCTATCTGCCGCTCATCCGCCATTCGCTTCAGATCGTCGATCTCCTTCTCCAGCTCGACGATCGGCTTCTCGAAGTCCAGCGTTGCCGTGCTCGCCACCTTATCCCCCTCGCACGAGTCGGACCTGATCGTCACCGAGCAGCATCCGTAGTTCCTTGAGGGCGGCGTTGGTCGCCGCCAGAGTGAGTGAGCGTGACCGGAGTCTCGCCCGTGTGCCATTACCGTCGCTCCAGTGCACTTCCAGTGGAGCCGTGCCCGGGTGCGCGTCGACAACCGCGCGCACGTCCTGCATGACCTCGGGCGATACGTCGCGCCCGAGATTCATATCCAGGCACACGACCACCTGGCCGTTGGTCCTCAATTCTTCGAATCGCTGCAGCCCTTCCACAATGAACGTGGGCGCATCGGCGTCGGCATCGCGTTTGGAGTATCCACCCTTGATGAGCATCGGAACATCGGTCTTCATACGTTCGGCGAGCACCGACCAGGCCTCCGGAAAGACAAGGAGTTCGGCCGTGCCGGAGAAGTCCTCGACCGTAATGCGGGCGAACTCCGAACCACTTCGCTTGGAGATCTGCCGCTTCACTGCCGTGATCACGACACCAAGTGTCATTGGGTCGGCGGACCAGGTGCCCAACTGAGCCACCGTATGTGATGCGAAAAGCTCGCACTCGGTACGGAAAGGCTCCAGGGGGTGGCCCGAGATATAGAAACCCAGTACCTCCTTCTCCCGCGTCAGCCGCTCCGACTCTCCCTGCGGTGCGACATTGGGAAGGACGAGCCGGGTGCTGGAGACTCCCTCTCCGGGCGTCGGATCGCCGAACAGCGAGACCTGTCCGCTCTCACGCTCCTCCTGCTTCAGCCCGGCCTCCTGCATCGCCTGGTCGAGCGAGGCAAGGTACTGCGCGCGGTGGCCGCCCAGGTTATCCAGGGCGCCGGCGTGAATGAGCGCCTCGAAGACGCGCCTGTTGCAGAGTCTCAAGTCCACCCGCTCCACGAAGTCGAAGAAGTCGTCGAATGGACGTTCTTCGCGGGCACCGAGCATGGAGTCGATGGCTCCACGTCCCACGTTGCGCACGGCGCCGAGCCCGAAGCGGATTCGGGCTTCACCGACGACGGTGAACTTGTAGCCCGACTCGTTCACGTCCGGGGCCAGAACTTCCAGCCCCAACTCGCGCGCCTCGTTTATGTACTTGATGACGCTCTCCGTGTCGCCGATGCACGACGTAAGGAGGGCGGCCATGAACTCCGCAGTGTAGTGCGCCTTCAGGTACGCGGTCTGGTAGGCGACGACGGAGTAGGCGACGCTGTGTGACTTGTTGAACCCATAGCGGCCGAACGTCTCGATCTGCCCGGCCAGTTCCACGATCGTCTTCCGTTCGTGCCCCAGCGCTACGGCCTTCTCGATGAACTTTTCTATCTCGTCGTGAATGAGCGCGGCGTCCTTCTTTCCCACCGCCTTACGCAGCACGTCGGCTTCGGCGAGCGAGATGCCGGCAAGCGTCTGGGCGATGCGCATCACCTGTTCCTGGTAGGTGATGACGCCGAAGGTGTTTCTGAGGATCGGCTCCAGCTCAGGAAGGGCGTAGGATACCGTTTCCTCTCCCCGCTTGCGACGGATGTAGACGTTGTGCATACCGGCGTCCAGCGGACCGGGACGGAGTAGCGCGTTCGATGCAACGAGGTCGTCGAAGCGGTCGCAGCGCATGCGCCGCAGCACGTCCGTGGCAAGGGCCGACTCGAACTGGAAGACTCCGGCCGTGCGCCCGGCGCGCAACTGCCGGTAGGTCTCCTCATCGTCGAGCGGCAGCGTGTCCAGGTCGATCTTCACGCCGTGGCGCTGCTCGATCGCCTTTACCGCATCGGAAAGCACGGTGAGCGTGGTGAGGCCGAGGAAGTCCATCTTGAGCATCCCGGCCTTCTCCAGCGAGTTCATGTCGTACTGGGTCACGACAATCGCGTCTTCGCTTCCTGCGCTGGCTCCGGCTCCCCGGGACGACTGGGTGCAGATAGGGACGTAGTCGGCCAATGGACCCGGCGCGATCACAACGCCCGCTGCATGCACTCCTGTGTGGCGCGCCAGCCCCTCCAGAGCGCTCGCGTAGTCGAGCAGTTGCCGGTAGCGCGGCTCGTTGTCGTAGAACTTCTTCACCTCCGGAACCTTCTCAATCGCCTCAGCGACGGTCATCGAGAAGGCCGGTCCGTTAGGAACCAGCTTCGCCAGTGCGTCGGTCTCCGACGGGAGGAAGCCCAGCGTGCGGCCGACATCCTTGATGGCGGCGCGCGACTTCATGGTGCCGAAGGTGACGATCTGACCCACGGCCTCGCGGCCGTACTTCTGACGCACGTACTCGATCACCTCGCCGCGTCGCTCGAAGCAGAAGTCGACGTCCACGTCGGGCATCGACACGCGCTCCGGATTCAGGAAGCGCTCGAAGAGCAGGTCGAACTTCAGCGGACAGACGTTGGTGATCCAGAGGGCGTAGGCGACGAGCGAGCCAGCCGCGCTACCTCGTCCAGGGCCCACGGGTATGCCGCGGTCGCGGGCGGCCCCTATGAAGTCGGCGGTGATCAGGAAGTAGCCGGCATAGCCGGTCTTGGTGATCACTCCCAGCTCGTAGTCCAGCCGTTGCTGCACCTCCTCGGGCAGCGGCGATCCATAACGGGCTATCGCCCCTTCGGTCGCCAGCTGCATGAGGAGTTCGTTCTCCGTCGCCACACCGGCCGGCAGCGGGAACTGCGGCACGTGGTATGTCTTGCTGAACTCGACATCCGTCTCCTCCGCGATGCGGAGGGTGTTCTCCATGACGTCCGGCCGGTCTGGAAAGCGCTCGTGGATCTCCGGCGCTGACTTGAAGTACAAGCCGTCGTCGTAATGCATCCGGTTGGTATCGGAGTGGTCCTTGCCAAGCCCGATACAGAGTAGGACGTCGTGGGAGTCGTGGTCGGCGTGGGTGAGGAAGTGGGCGTCGTTGGTGGCCACGACGGGGAGGCCCAGATCGTCGGCCAGCCGAAAAATCTGGTCATTGAGCTTCGCCTGACCAGGAGAATCATGCGCCTGCACTTCCAGGTAGTAGCGGCCCTGGAAGAGCTCGGCGTACCACGCGGCGACCTCTCTCGCGCGCACGTAATCGTCACTCAGCAGGTGGGTGGCGACCTCGCCGGCCATGCAGGCCGAGGACACCACCAGACCCTCGCCATGGCGGGCGAGTAATTCGCGGTCGATTCGTGGCTTCACATAGAAGCCTAGGAGGACGAGATGGTAGTAAGGTCTGAGGCCCGGCGCGGGCCGAGCCTTGATGCGCCGATCATCGGGGGCCACGTAGGCTTCCATCCCCATGATCGGCTTGAGCTCCGCCTTTTTCGCCTTCTCCTGGAATTCCCACGCGGCATGCATGTTCCCGTGATCAGTGATCGCGAGACCAGGCTGCTCCAACTCGAGCGCGCGCTTGATCAGCGCGTCGATCCGGTTGGCGCCGTCGAGGAGGGAATACTCCGAGTGGCAGTGTAGATGCACAAACGACATCAGGCTTAGTGTTAGCTTTAAGTGGTCGCGTCCGGCTCTACCTGGCCGTCGCCGCCGTCCCCTTCACATTGTTCCGGGACCTCCGATGCCTCGATGCTGGGCTCGCTCTGCTGTCATCCTTCTGCTAGCCCTTGGCGCTGCCTGTAAGTCAGGTGGCGGCACCCCGCCCGACGACGCCAGGATCAGTCTCCTCGCGCAGAGCGGCCAGTCGCTCAGCGGACCTTCCGGTGCCCGCCTACTTGGCGTACCGCTGGTTCAGGTGACTGACGCCGCCCATCAACCAGTGTCGGGCGTGGTGGTAGGCCTGACTCTAACCAGTGGTGCGCAGTCCGGCTTCTCGCTGCCGCAGGCCACCGCCGTCAGCGGCCCCGACGGGATCGTCCGCGGAGACGTCGTTCTGGGTCAGCCCGGGAACGCAGCGATTCGCGCCACCACCACCACACCGTCGTCCGCCGAGGCGACCGTCACCGTGACGGCCACCGCCGGCCCGGCGCTCACCACCGTGAGCCCATCCACATTCGGAGCCGGCGACGAGGTCACACTGACCGGCAGCGGTTTGCCCAGCGCCGCCGCGGGCACCACCGTGCTCGTCGGGGGCGTACCGGCCACCATCATCGCCGCCTCGGCCACCAACCTCCGCTTCCTCGCCCCGGCCTGCGTGCCCGCCGGCCCCATTGGTATTTCGGTACGCCTCGCCAGCGGCGCGACGACTAATTCGTTGGATGCCTCATACACCAGCTCGGTGAACAACCCGGGGCTGGCGGTCTTTGAGGCGATCACGGTCTCAGCGGCGCAGGTCAGCCAGTGCCTCAGTCTGGCCGGTGACGGAGCTCGCTATCTCGTCGTGCCACAGTACGCCACATCGGACGTGGTTCGAGGTCCTGTCGTCAACACGAGGCCGACGTTCACCCTCGGCGCCAACGCCGGCGGCGCCCCGGTGGCGGCGGTAACGGCGCCCGAAGCTCCACTTTCGGCGCAGGCTTCCCTCGACCGCTTCCTCCGGCTCTCTGAGCGGACGCTCGCGCCGCTGGCCGCGCGGAGCGGTGCAAACCCGGCGGTGGACGCACCACTGGCCGGATTGACCCTGAACAGCACCCGATCCTTCAGGGTGCTCTCCAACCTTGACGGAAGTACGTTCGATGACGTGACCGGGCGCCTGAAGTTCATCGGCGGGAACATGCTCATCTACGTCGATCAGGCCGCTCCGGCCGACGGGCTCACGGATCCCCAACTCACCGGGCGACAAGAACGGGCACGTCGTGGTCCTCATGACACCGACCGTGAACAAGATGACCACGAAGTCCGACTGCAAGACGATCGGCTATGTGACCGGCTTCTTCTACGGACTGGACCTGTCGCCGTTGGCCACGAACTCCAACAAGGGCGAGGTCTTCTACAGCATGGTCGCCGATCCGTCGGGGGTCACTGGCAGCTGTCCACATTCCATCGCCGAAGTGCAGCGGCAGGTACCGGCGACATTCATCCACGAGTTCCAGCACATGATCTCCTACGGCCAGCACGTGCTGGTACGTGGCGGCCGGGACGAGGAGCTCTGGCTGAACGAAGGGCTGAGTCACATCGCCGAGGAGCTGGGTTCGTTGCTCTACGAGCGCGATCCGAGCCAGCCGCGTTCTACCTCAGGGCAGATCTTCCCCGATTCCGCGCAGGGCTTCATCAACGGCGACATGCGGAACGCCTATAACTATCTGCGCCGGTCAACGAACACCTCGGTCACCCTCACGCAGGGCGGTGCAACCCTGGAGGAGCGTGGCGCGGCCTGGCTCTTCCTGCGGTGGCTGGGTGACCAGAAGGGAGAGGGCATCTACCGGCGACTGGTGGAGACCTCGCTCACCGGAGTGCGGAACGTGGAGGACAAGGCCGGCGAACCATTCACGCAGATGTTCGGCGACTTCTCACTTGCCGCCTATGCGTATGACGGCGTCGCGGGCGTTTCTGCCGACGCCCTGCCAGCGCGCTACCGTTTTCTGTCGCGCAACTTCAGGGTGATCTTCAAGCGTTTCTTCGACATCGGCGGCAGCGATTTCGACCGTGCCTTCCCGATCAACCCGCCCAGATTCGTACCGGGCGGCTCCGTCATGGCTTCGATGGTGCCGGGGACGGCGACCTGGTACGAACTGCGTACCGGCTCGTCGCCGCGCGTCTCTCTCTCCTTCGGCCCCGTCAACGTCAACGGTTTCGATCCAATGCTGGCTCCACAGGTCACGATTCTCCGCCTGAAGGACCAGTGACCCAAGCGCGCTGGCCGCTCAGTCGGCTGGGGCGCGTACTGGGCGGCTCACTGCTGCTGCTCCTCGCGGTAGCCACGATCACGGTGGCTGCGACGCGCACCGGGCGTTACCTGGTGCGCGCCGCCTGGGAGGAAGGAAAGATCCTCGCTCGGCGCCGGCCGATCACTGTCGTACTCGCCGACAGCACGGTGCCGGTTGCGGTGCGCGACAAGCTAAAGTTGGTTCTCGACGCCCGCGCCTTCGCCGTCGACTCGGTGCATCTGGATGCGGGGGAGAGCTACACCGCCTATTCGCCGCTCGACAGCGACACGCTTGTAGTGGTCGTTTCGGCGGCAGCGCGCGATCGGCTGCGTCAGCATCGCTGGTGGTTCCCAGTGGTCGGCTGGGTGCCGTACAAGGGCTTCTTCCAGCCGGAGCAAGCGATGGCCGAAGCGCGTCGGCTCGAGGCGCGCGGCTACGACACTTACGTCCGTCCGGCCAGCGCTTTCAGTACCCTCGGTTGGTTCAACGACCCGATCGTCTCGTCGACACTGCGCGCGGACTCGCTCAACCTTGTCGACACGGTGATCCACGAGCTGTTGCACAACAGCTTCTACGCACCCGGTCAGGCAATTTTCAACGAGTCATTCGCCAACTTCGTTGGTGCTCGCGGTGCAACGTGGTTCTACCGTGCTCGCGGCGACAGCCTGGCCGTGAACCTGTTGGAACGCCGATGGCACGATGAACGACTGCTGGGCGCATTCTGGACGCGCGTGTACAACAGCCTCGACTCGGCCTTTGCTGTCCATCCCGATGACGACAGCTCTTCGCGTGAGCTGCGACTGGCCGCTCGTGACAGCGTGTACGCATCGATGCGCGTGGTACTCCTGACGGAGATCGGCCCGGCATTTCAGATCTACGACCCGAGCGCCCTCGAGCGGACCCGCTTCGACAACGCTCTTTTGCTGGCGCGCCGTATCTACCTCACCGACCTCGATCTCTTCGAGGCCGTCTACGAGCGCGAAGGGCACGACCTGCGTCGGACCATAGGTCGCGTTACGGAACTCGCTGAGGGGCGACGTGAGGACCCGTACAGGGCATTGAGGGTTTGGCTCGGCCGCTGATCGGTGATCCCGGTCAATCCTGTCTGAGCTTTTTGACGGGATGGAGGGCATGGAGGAGACGCCATCGAATGCGCGGCAGTTTTCGGAGTTGATTGCCGCGTCGCGATCGGCGGTTCCACGAATCCCTTCAACTGTCGATCCTGTCTGATTGTTTTGACAGGATTAACAGGATTGACGGGATGGGCGGCATGCTACCGGGCGCATGGCGAGTCTCCGGAGCGGATTGCTGCGTCCCGATCGATGGTTCCGCGAATCCTGTCAATCCTGTCCGATTGTTTTGACCGGATGGACGGGACGCTGTCGAATGCGCGCCAGCGGGCGGCGTACGATTCCTCGGCGGATGGAGGTGCCGGTGGAGGTCAGGGCCGGCTGGACCAGGAAGAGTTGCCAGCCCAGCCAGATATAAACCCGGATCCCGCAATCGATCGTCGAAGTACGCAGAGCGTGCGCGGGGTGCGTGATGAGGCATGTTTCGCGGCGATCCGTGACCGAGTTGACCGCGTGATTAGCGCTGTG
>CAJDWZ010000028.1_pt2 | contig 24477 bp, 16 predicted proteins | sample 7391701 | NCBI WGS metagenome assembly CAJDWZ01 (sample SAMEA7055744, study PRJEB34461) | soil metagenome | biome: terrestrial ecosystem; feature: Peninsula; material: soil | place: Antarctica | collected 2016
CGACTTGTGCGGGTCCAGGGTTATGGAATCGGCGAGTTCGATACCCGCCAGTCTTTCCCGCCCTCGCTCGGTGAGCTGAAGAAGGCCGCCGTAGGCGCCGTCCAAGTGCAACCACACGCCGAACTCGCGCGCGACAGCGGCCAGTTCCGGGAGCGGGTCTATGGTGCCGGTGTTCGTCGTGCCGGCGGCCCCGCAGATACAGACTGGCACCAGTCCGGCCGCGCGATCTGCGGTGAGCCGTTCCCTCAACTCGGCCACGTCCATCCTGAGGTCGGTCGTGGAGCGAATACCACGCACGTGGTCCACCGACAGGCCGGCGGTGCGGGCAGCCTTGAGGAGCGAGCCATGGGCATGCTCACCCACGTAGATCGTCGCCCGGTCCACCTGCCCTTCGGCGTACCTGGTGCGCGCGGCGACGACTGCGGTGAGGTTGGCGATGGAGCCTCCCGAGGTGAGCAGCCCCTGCGAATCGGCAGGAAATCCGAACATGTCGCACATCCAGCGCAGCACACTCTCCTCGAGCGCTACCAGCGCCGGTGCGGTGCTGGCTTTACCGGTGTAGCGGTTCAGTCCGGCAGCCAGAAAGTTGGATAGCGCCGAGGTGAAGATGCCGCCGCCGGGGATGTAGGCGAGGTAGCTCGGGCCGGCCGTCGAGTAGCTCTGCTCGGTAGCGCGTCGCGTGAGTTCGAGTAGATCGTCCAGCTTCCCAGCCGTCTCGGGCGGTGGCGTCGACAACTCCGAGAGCAACCCCGCAGATGGCGAATTGAGCGACGCCGGGCTGCTGTCCAACTGCTCGATGCTCTCCAGGAGGAAATCGAGCACACTCTCCGTCATGGATCTCATCTCCTGAACGGACGGCTCGAGCGGTCGTTCCGGCATCGATTTCACTTGATATGGGTGGACGGATACTGACGGCTGTGAGTCGCGCGGCAACGCTCCCAAAGCCTCGCAAGGGGCCGTCAGGCTGGACATGACAATGATAGCCCGAGACCCCCCGCGGGACTCTGCCAGTCGCTCATGGGCGTCGTAATTGCATCGGCAACCGCCAGTGGCGACGACGATTCGCCAATCTTTGCGTGACCTATCAACCAGGCGGAGATGACGCCCATGACGATACAGACTTCACGGAATTCGACGATCCGAACGGCTGGGAGCGCTCTGTTCCTCGTGCTGGCTCTGGCAGCATGTGCTACCGGCAGCCAGCCTGAAGACGGAGCGAACGCCCCCGGAGGATCCATGACAGTTTCAGGCAACGTGACCTACCGTCCTCGCATAGCTCTGCCGCCAGATGCCGTGGTGCATGTGGCTCTCGAGGACGTGAGCCGCGCCGATGCGCCGCCGACAACGATCGCCGAAGCCACCGTCAACACCGATGGACGTCAGGTACCGATCCCGTTCTCACTGGATGTGGACCGCGACAAGATGGAGGCGGGCCACAATTACGCCGTGCGTGCGCAGATACTCGACAACGCCGGCACCCTGATGTGGACGATGAACACGGCGCAGCCGGTAGCGGCGGACAGCGCTGCGGTTAGCGGCCTGGAACTCGTCGTGGTACAGGTGGATGAGGTGGAAGCCGGGGACAACCGACTTGGTGGGTCATCGTGGCAGCTGGTGAGCATGACGTCGTCGGATGGAAAGCTGATCACCCCCCCGACGGGCGAGGGGTACACGATCGCATTCGACAACGACGGACGGTTCAACGGGCAGGCTGACTGCAATCGGTACGGCGGCGAGTACACGGTACAGTCTGGCGATATGCTGAAGTTGGAGCGTGGACTGTCCACCCTGGCTGCCTGCGCCCCACCCTCGTCGGCCAACGATTTCATGAACGTCCTCAACGCGGTAACGGCGTTCGAGTTCACGGCCGACAACCTCAAGCTGACAACGGCATCCGGTGGCGCACTGGAGTTTCGTAAGAGCGCTGGCGGCTGAGGCACAGTCAGGATCACCTATATCGCCGTCGGCCCGCAGTTCTAACGCGGGCCGACGGCAGTGAGGGTGGGGTCAGCTCGCCTGGGGTGTGGCTGCAGAAGTCCTGGGCAGGGTGAGCGTGAAGATGCTTCCGCCGCCGGGACTTGCGCTGACCGTCAGGGTGCCGCCCAGCAATTCCGCCAAGCGGCGTGAGATGGGGAGCCCCAGCCCCGTGCCCTGATGCTCTGACGGATCCAGCTGCACGAACTCCTCGAAGATGTGTTGCTGCTCGCTCTCCGGTATGCCTGGCCCGTGGTCGACGACGCTCAGCGCCACACCATCCGGCGTGGGCGAGCAGTGCAGCGTGACCGGCCTGCCGGCGCCGAATTTGACGGCATTGCCGAGCAGGTTGAGAAGGATCTGCCGAACGCGGCGCGGATCAGTGAGCAGCGGCTCCGACAGGTCGCCGCGAAACTCGCAGGTGACCGTCGTCCCCGTTGGATGGGCCGACGGCTGCACGCTGACCAGGATATCCTCGGCGAGTTCCGCGATGTTCACTGGCTGCCGCTGCATCTCAATTCTGCCTGCCTCCACCTTCCCCACCAGTTCATGCAGGTGAGTGGCAGCGCGACGAGAGCGACCGAGGGCTGTTCGCAGTCGGTCGTCCAGGTTACCGTAGATGCCTTCCAGGGCGAGGCTGGTGTAACCGATGATGGCGTTGATGGGCGTGCGCAGTTCGTGACTCATCGACGCGTAAAAGCGGCTCCTCGAGGACAGCGCCTCTTCGAGCGATCCGCGCTGACGGATCAGTTGCTCGTTGGCGTGCTTCAGCTCCGTCGCCTGCTCCTGCAGCAGGTTGGCCTGATGCTCGAGTTCCACCGTCTGGTCCTCGAGCTGTCGCTGTGCATGATGCCGGTCGGTGAGATCGTGGAGCACGACGACAAAGACGGCCTCCTTCTTGGCTGTCATGCGGCTCACCAATAGCTCGCCGTGACCGTGGCTTCCGTCGGCCCGGCGGAAGGACAGTTCCATTGAGACCGGGCGCTCGCCCGCTCGTCCGGACGGAGCACCGAGCGCTTCCGCCAGCAAGGAACCGACGAGGGACGAGTCAGACTGGCAGAGCACCTCCTCGGCTGCCGGATTTGCCGAACGGATGCGCCCCTGCCCATCCACCGAGAACACTGCCTGAGGCAGGAGTTGAAGCAGGTCAGCGAGGTAGGCGTCAGATATCAGCGCCCTCTCGGTCTGCTGCGGCGACTGGACGATCCGTTCGCGTTCCAGCCGCTCTCTGGTTCGTCGGAACTTCCGCCGCTGCCGTGACACGCCGGCCGCACGATCCGTGACGCCCGCGCTCACCTCGCCCGGTGACGCGAGCCAGACCTCTCCAATACCGGGCGTGAAGAGCATTGCGCGCTGCAGACCGCGCCGGCGCTCCTCTGCCCCGGCCACGACCACGACCTGCACCTCGGGCGCTGCCCGATGCACCCGCCGAGCGGCAGCAAGCGGTTCAGCGACGCTATCGGCATCCACGAGAACGCAATCGGCGCCGTCCAGCACATTGGCCAGGTGGTTGTCTGGAGTGGTCTCCCCAGAGTTGCCGGTTGACCCGCTCAGAGACAGCGACCTCGCGCCGACGCCCAGGGCCCAACCTGGCATGTCGTCGCCGATGTAGAGGAGCACGGATTGGTGCGAAGACCGTAACGGATCCAGGGATTCCACGGATAAGGATGCTTTCACAGCAAGGGAAGATTCAGGAGCGCCCGGCCAATCCATGTCTTGAGCATGTCGGTCGTCGGCCCCATGACGTGACTGGCTCGCGCGTCGCGAAAGATGCGCGCGAGGCGGCTGTTATCCCGGTAAGCGCTGCCGCCGCAGAGCGTCATCGCTTCGTTGGCCACGGTCACGGCAGTGTCCGCGGCCATCGACTTGGCGCCAAGGATGGAGGTCAGCGCGTCCGGTGCACGCGCGTCGCCCTTGGCGGCCGCCGCGTAGATCAGTTGACGCGTTGCCTCCACCCTCGTCCACATCTCGCCAAGCCGGTGTGACACCACTGAAGACTGACCCAGCAGTTCGCCGGAATGCCCGTGCCTGCGTGTGCCCACATGCAGGCGCGCCTCGTCGAGGGCCGCCTGCGCAGTGCCCAGGTAGGTCCCCGCCATGGCCATCAGGAAGTAGGGCGCGATGACCTCGAAGATGTACCAGAGCTGGTCGCCGCGAGCTCCCAGCAGGCGATCGGCGGGGAGTTCCACTCCGGACAGCCGCATGGTCCGGGAGTCGTTGGAGCGCATACCGAGGCCCTGCCACTGCCCCGTCCACTCCAATCCCGGAAGGTCGTTGTCCACCACGACGCAGCTGAAGACTCCCTCCAACTCGTCGCCGACCTCCACAGCAGCGGTGGAGATCACATACGAATCAGCGTGCGAGCCGTTGGTGACGAAGCTCTTGGTTCCGTCCAGTCGGAAGCCGGTGGCTGTCGGCTCCAGCGTCGTCTCGGGATAGAAAAAGATCGCTCCGGAGCCGGGCTCGCTCAGAGCTAGCGAAGTGAGGTGTTCACCGCTCGCGATCGGAACCAGGTAGCGCTCCCGCTGGGCATTAGTGGCTCTGACGGCGATTACGGCGGTGCCCACGCAGTGCATGGCGAAGCAGAGGGCGGCGGAGGCGCTCTCATCGGCCAGCGCCTCCGTAACCGCCACGATCCCCACCATCCCCTCGCCATGCCCGCCCACTTCGATCGGGGCATTGAGTGCCGTTAGACGCGCTTCGCGGAGCGCGCGCATCGTCTCCTCCGGCCAGCGAGCGTCGCGATCGTCCTGGACCGCAGTACGTGCGGTTATGGTGGTGGCAATGTCACGAGCGGCCCCGACTAGCGTCCGCAACTTCGGCGAGAGATTCGGCATCGGCGAGGAATATAGCAGAGGTCCGGTAGTGGAGTATCTCCACTACTAAAACCACTCATTTCACCGAGTCTGACGCGTCCGCGGCCGTCACTCCCAGCCCCGCCTCGCTGTTGAAGCGCAGAGATCCATCGGCTTCCATTCCCGGCCCCTGAAATGGGTCGATGGCCAGTAGAGCGGCGCCGTCGAGGTCCACGTAGTCCATCAGCGGCGTCAGTTGCACCGCCGCTGCTATACCCAGGGTAGACTCGATCATGCAGCCGAGCATCACCTTCATTCCGTGGGCGCGGGCGGCGTGGACGATGCGTATCGCTTCGCGTAGGCTGCCGCACTTGGCCAGCTTGATGTTAACCCCGTCCACGGCGCCCACCAGCGACGGAATGTCGGCGGCGGTACGACACGATTCGTCGGCCACGATCGGGAGACGGGCGCGGCGACGGAGCAGGCGCAGCCCCTCAGTATCGGCTGGCGGGAGCGGTTGTTCGACGAACTCTACTCCGTAGGACTCCAGCATGTCGCAGGCGTGGATTGCCTGCTTGGCCGTCCACGCCGTGTTCGCGTCCACGCGTATCACCACTTCCGGTGCTTCCTCGCGAATCATCGCCAGGATCTGCTCGTCGCGCGGCGTGCCAACCTTGATCTTGAGGATCGGGTATCCGGCGGCCTCGCGCACCTTCTCGCGCATCACATCCAGCGCATCTATGCCGATCGTGAACGAGCTCACCGGCGCGGATTCCGGGTCCAGTCCCCACAGCTTCCACACCGGCACACCCAGTCGCTTGCCGACCAGGTCGTGGAGCGCCGCCGAGATGGCCGAGCGCGCCGCCGGGTTGTAGCCTACCGCGGCCGCGATCCCCTTCTCGATGCGCTCGAGGGCGAATGGGTCGCCCGCCGCGGCCTCCTCCATCGCTTGCTGGAAGTGCGGCAGCACCGCGGTAACGGTCTCCACGGTCTCGCCGTAGTAGGGCGTCGCCGCCGCCTCGCCCCAGCCTGTGTTGCCATCGTCGTCAGTCAACTTCACCCACACCGAATGACGCGCCGGCGGGGCGGTCTTGCGAGCGATGTTGAAGGCGTGGCGGGTGCGCAGTTCGAGGATCTCGTGTTGGACTTTCATGCTACTGCCACCGCTTCGCTTCTCGATGCCGCCAGGCGCGCCATCTTCTGCCCGACCGCGGCAAGCACCGCGTCCACCAGAGGTGTGGAGTCGTAACGCACAGGGTCGGTGACCGGGAGCCCGGTCTCACCTTCCAGGGTCGCGATAGCGGCCCGCGCTTCCTCGTCAGTCATCTCCCACGTATTCAGGGCAATTCCGATCACCGTCGACTCCCTTAACGGCCGGATGGCAGACTCACAGAGCTCGATCATCTTCTTCACGCTGGGCAACGGCATCCAGTTATAGGCACCGTCACCGCCGTAGGGACAGGCCCGGGAGGGCTTGTGACAGATTATCATAGCGTCGGGCATCGAGCCATGGAGCAGCCCCAGGGTGACGCCAGAGTACGCCGGATGAACCAGCGAGCCCTGCCCCTCCACCAGCACGATGTCGTTGCCCTCAGCCGCGTGTAGCACGAGTCGCTCGGCAGCGCCGGCGATGAAGTCGGCGATCACAGCGTCGACGGCAATTCCCCAACCTTCTATGAGTATGCCTGTCTGGCCGGTCGGGGCGAAACCGACACGAGAGCCGCGAGCCTCCAGCGCGCGGCGAAGCTCCAGCGCCGACGTCATCTTGCCGATGTTGCAGTCGGTGCCCACGGTGTGTACCACCAGCGGCTCCACCAACCGAGCCAGTCCACGAGAGACGGAGAGGTCGGCGGGCGGCTTCCGCAGGTCGCGGATGCGGACGCCGCGCGTAGCGGCGTGAGTGGATAGCTCCGGATCGTCGCTCAGGTAGACGTGCAGACCGCTCACGATGTCCAGTCCGGCATCCATCGCCTCATGCAGCAGCGGACGCCAGCTATCGGGGAGACGTCCGCCAGATGGGGCGATACCTATAAGCAGAGCGGTCGGAGCCAGGAGAAACCCCTCGGTCAACTTGCCGACGACGGGGATCGCGCCGCCAAGGCCAAGTACTTCCTGGATCGTGCGGCCGGCATGGAACGAGTCGAGTATGCCGACGACGCGATCGGGGAAGTAGCGGATCGCGCTGTTGGCTGTCTTCGACGTGTGAGGACCCAGATAGCCCTCGGTCAGTATGAGGTAGCGGTAGCTGTCCATTTATGGTTCGCTAATGCCGTGCGACGGTCGGGAAACGGAGTGGACGCCGCTGGCGCGGCGCGGTCGGGTTATCAGTGCCGCTGGCGCGACGGAAGCCAGCGCGAATGGAGTCGGTGTCTGAGGGCTACCAGCCGCCCAGTTCGCCCTTCATGTCGATCGTGCGGACGAGCCGTTCGGCGGCCTTGCGCCAGTTCTGTCGGGCCGCCACCGCTGCTTCGTCCGCGTTGCCGCTGGTGATGTGTTCGATGATCAGGTCGTGCTCTCGGACAGACGGCTCTATGTCGCCGCCGAGCGCGGTGCTGTAGAAGCGGCGGTAGCGCTCTGCCTGCGGCTTGATCACCTCATGCAGGGCGAGCAGTCGGTCGCCGGCGGCGCGGTCGACAAAGGACTGATGGAATCGGGTATGGAGATCGAAGATCTGCTGTGGGTCCGGCCTCGGCGAGCGCGACTCGGCTCGTAGTCCGTCGTTGATTTCCCGCAGCTGGCTGGCGAGATCGGCACGTGGCTCATCGGGCAGGCCGGCTGCGAGATGGGCGGCCAGTCCTTCTAACTCACCGACCACCCAAAACAGCTCGCGGCCGTCCTCGCGGCTGAGCGGTGCGATGATGAGCTGAGCCCGCTTGGAGGATTCGCGGGAGACGACGAATCCCTCGCGCTGGAGCTGGTGGAGGGCACCTCGCACGGGGGTCCGGCTCACGCCCAGCCTCTCCGCGACGACGCTCTCGACGACTCTCGAACCGGGAGCGAGTTGGCCCAGGACGATGAGCGAGCGGAGCTTCCGGTGCACCTGTGTTGCGAGATCCGGCACTCCATCCTGCCGCAGGATCTGCGCGGTTGCGCTCCCATGCATGACTTTTTCGACTCCCCCAACCGGGTCCATGAAATGGGGGCGCGCGAAAGTGAGACAGCCTGCGACGTCCCCGCTCCTGCATACACTTTGGTATACATAGTGGGATCCATCGCCCGCTGCAACCGGAAATACATCTCGCCTCCTCGGATTAGGTTCTCCATCTGAAACGGCATAAGCCTCTTACCGGACCTTTCCGACCAACACCATCACCGGGTGCCGGCCGGAGTCGACGAGGCCTTGTGCGACAACACACGTCCGTGCAACTGACTGGCGAACTTCCCGTCCTCGATCGCGAACTGGCCGTTCACAAAGACGTGTACCATACCCTCGGCCAGTTGATGCGGCTTCTGGAATGTGGCCGGATCGGCGATGCGCTCCAGGTTGAACACTACGATGTCGGCCACGGCGCCTTCCCGCAGGATGCCCCGGTCCCGCAGGCCGAGCACCGTCGCCGGCAGCGACGTCATGCTGCGCACCGCGAATGCCAGGTCCACCACGCCACGGTCACGGGCATAGAGGCCGAGCTTGCGCGGGAAGGTGCCGTAAGCTCGAGGATGCGGCACACCCTCGCCGAAAGGAACGAGCTCACCGTCGGACGAGGTCATCGTCCACGGCTGGCGCATCAACAGGTCGACATCGGCATCGATCATGTTGAAGGAGACGATGGATGCGCCACCAGCCTTCAGTAGCTGAAACACCGCCTGCACTGGCTCCACCCCGCGCTCTGCCGCGACCTCCTTCAACGTCCGTCCCTCGATGGATGGGTCGGCACTGTGATGCCGGAACTGGATCCGGTCAGCGCCGCCGCGCCGCCCGAGGTTCTCGATGATGCCAGCGCGCAACCGGCCGCTCTCGGCCGGATCGTCGATGCGTCTCAGCATGGCACTGTCACCATCCACCTGCGCCCACGGCGGCACCAGCGCTCCGGTGAGACCGGTCGCCGACGCGGTATACGGATACTGGTCGGCAAATACTTCCACCCCTTCGGCGCGAGCGCGCTCGATCCTGTAGACGAGGGCATTCGAATAGCCCCAGACATGTGGGCCGAGCACCTTGATGTGCGTCACTATGCCGGGCAACCTGGCTTCCCGCGAGATCGTTATGACCTCGTCGACAGCCGCCACCACGCCAATACTGAAGTCGCCCTCGTCGCGGATATGGCTCGTGTAGACACCGCCGTACGGAGCCACGACGCGTGACAGTTCCACCAACTCATCGGTCTTCGCGTAGCTGCCCGGCGTGTAGTACGGTCCACTGGAGAGGCCGAACGCGCCGTCCTCCATGCCGGCGCGCACCAGCGCGCGCATCCTGTCCATTTCGGCGGCGGTCGGCGCCCGATCGGCCATGCCCAGCACGGCCCGCCGTACCGACCCATGCGGCACCAACGGGGCGACGTTCACTCCCAATTTGCGCTCGCCCAGCTTCGCCCGTTGCGCCGCCAGGTCCACCGCGCCACCGCCATCCGGATTGATGAAGACGGTGGTCACTCCTTGAGCAAGGAGCGGCTGGGCCTCATTCAGGCTGCCGGTGCCAAAGCCGCTCCCGGCATGCGAGTGAGCGTCGATGAAGCCCGGCGCGACGTAGAGCCCAGTCACGTCTACCACGCGCTTTGCCGTAGCGCCCGTCAACTGCCCGACAGCTTCTATTCGCCCGCCCCTGAGTACCAGGGGTTGCCGGTACCATCCAGTACGCGCCCGCCGCGCAGTATCACATCGTACGACTGGGCCAGCGATGGGCGGGCGGTGACAGGAGCCAGCGCCAGGATGGCGAGCGCTCCGAAGAGGGCAGTACGCATACGGGCATCCACGGTGAAGGACTGAGAGGTACGAGATCTTGCATGATGCCTGGAGACCGCGGGGCCCCGCATGACAGCCGGGACCCCACGATCACCATACTCCTGCTGGATCAGGCGTTACGATCCGAGCAACTGGCGCCTGTCGGTACGTTCGGGTTGTTGGACTCCGACTGCGGAAGCGGAAAATTCACGTCAGTGCCGTAGTTCCCGAACTTGTGCCACGGACCGGTAGGGAAGACAGTCTCGGACGAGCGGCCGTACTGCCGGATGAGTCGGCGCATGTCGCCCACTCGGGCCCCGCGGCCGAAGTTCCAGAAGGCGCGCTCCCGGAAGAGCTGGTCGACCCTCGCCGCCGGGCTGCCCGCATCGACCAGCGGAGGCAGGCCGGACATCGACGTACGGGCGTCGTTGATGAGCGCCAGCGCGCCCGCCGGATCGGTGGCCAGCTTCGCCTCGGCTTCTATGAGGCGTGCCTCCTGCCCACGGAGCACCGAAACCGAGCTCTCGCGCAGCGGCCAGAGCATCTGGACGTTGAGTGGTGAGATGAGGTCGTCACGTACGAGGTTCGGTACGCCTATCGCCTTGCACTCGGCGCTGCCACCGACGCATACCGGCACACGCGGATCAGCCGACGAGGCGAAGTTAAGGCCATTTATACCCTCTCCATCAGCAACACTGTAGCGCCGCTCGAGGTTGCCGCGCAGCCAGGCGTAGTTGCTGCTCGTGCTGAGCGAGTGGCGGTTGAGGTACTCGAAATCGTTAGGCACTGCAGCAACAGCGGTGGCTGCCTCCGGGTACCGCGCCAGATTGAGCAGTATGCGGCCACGGATCAATGAGAGGGCATTACGAACGCGCTGATCGTCCGCGCTGTTGCCGGTGATGAGGGCAAGTCCGGTAGCGGTCTTCGTGAGCGCCATCTCGAAGGCCGCCGTCGTTGTAGTGGGCATCCCGAAGTCCTCGCGACCGTCGGTCACGGTGCTGAACACCAGTCCGTTGCAGTAGTGCTCGGCGACGAGATTCTCGACGTATGCCTGGACGAAGTACATCTCCGCCTTCTGCCAGGACGGTGCCTCCGGGCTGAACTTGTCGAGCAGTTCGATCGCCTGGCTGGCCGCGAGCCGAGCCCGATGAATGCCTCGATTGGCACCATCGAGGAAGCTGTTCTCGATCGTGATGTTGCGCTGATCTACGTCCTGCCGGTGGATGAAGGAGTCGCCGTTGATCCACTCGTCGGCGAAGAGCCCACTCAGCATGAAGAACTCACCGCCCCCGCTGGTGCCGGCGGCGAACCTTGCCAGCGCACCGAGCCGGACGGCGTTGGCGCCGGCCGCAGACTGGGCGTCCTTGGGATTGATGATGTCGCGATCGGTGACGTCCAGGATATCGCTCGGTGAACAGGCAGTCGCGAGCAGCACACCGGCCGTCACAGCCGCGAGCGAGGTTGCCCTGATCGCCAGGCCAGTTGAGCGGCGCAGGCGGCTCATCGTACTGGTGGTCATGTCAGATAGCATGAGAGGCGTCATGTCAGAAGCCCAGGGAGATACGGAAGGTGTAGTACGTGGGCGGGGCGAAGGCCTGGAAGGACGAGGGGGAGTCACCCGTCGTGCCGAACGCCTCCGGGTCAACGCCGGTGTACTTGGTCCAGAGCATACCCAGATTCCGGGCGGCGAGCGTGGCCGAGATGCTGCGCGCACCGAGGAGATGGGACGTCCAGTGGGCGGGCGCGTCGAAGCTGAGGGCGGCCTCGCGGAAGCGGATGAAGTCGCCCTCCTCGAAGAAGCCTGCAGCTGAGCGACTCGGGTGCTGCCGCACCATCACCGTCCGCGCCTGGTCGAAGAGCGATGCTTCAGGGTTGATGAGCCCGTCGCAGTTGTTACGACTGGCGCAGCGGATGCGCTCGGTGTTGTTGTACACCAGGTGCCCGCCCTTGTAGTCCAGCATTGCCGACAGACGCAGGCGCCGTCCCCAGAACTCGAAGCCGTTGGTGAGGGCGAACTCGTACAGCGGCATGTTGGTGCCGTGGTACTCCTTCTCTTTGCTCACCGTGATTTCGGAGAGGGAAGGGTCGGAGTTGTACTCGATGATGCCGTTGCCGTTGAGGTCCTGGTAGCCGATGAGGCGGTTGGACCAGTAGCCGTCGAGCGGGTAACCCTCACGATGCTGCTGGGTGCTCCCGGTGATCGGCGGTACACCGCCAAGCGAGACCAGCTTGTTGCGGTTCATGGAGCCGTTCACCGTCACGTCCCAGGCGACGGATTCCCGCCGGAGGGGGATTGCGTTGACGAGAATCTCCCAGCCCTTGTTGCTCACCTCGCCAATGTTCTCGAAGCGCGAAGTGGCGCCAACACCGAGCGATGGTGGCAGGATGCGGCTGATGAGTGCGTCGCGAGACGACTTGTTGTAATGCGTGATTTCGGCGGTGAGACGGTTGTCCCAGAACGAGCCGTCAATTCCGACCTCGAACTCGGTTGACCGCTCCGGCTTCAGGTTGGCGTTCCCGAGGGTGCTGAAGACGAGCCCAGGCTGTTCGCCGCTCTCACCAAGGACGGTGGTCGGGGAGTAGTACTGGACGGCGTCAATCGTTCCCGGCTGTACGCCGGAGGCTCCGTAGGCGGAGCGCAGCCGCAGCTGGTTGATGAAGGATGGCGCTCCCAGAAACGGCTCGTCGGAAATCACCCACGATGCCGAGAACTTGGGGTAGAAGACCGTCTTGAAGTCGGCGCCGAAGGCGCTGTTGCGGTCGGAGCGTATGGCGCCGGTGAGGAAGAGCCGGTCGTTGATGGACAGACGCTGCTCCACGTAAGCACCGAGCGTGCGCGTCTCGCTGGAAGTCTCTTCGGCCAGCAACTCTGCGCCCGCGGTAACGGTGGTTGCACCGGGCGGGAGTGTGCGGCCTTCGGCACCGTTGCGATCAAAGATGTTCCGATAGAACTGCACGCCGACGCTCGTCTCGGAACCCATGTTGTCGGTTAGCTGGCGGGTAGCCGTGCCGCCCAGGTCTACCGTGTAGGTGTAGAAATTCGACCGGTTGTCAATCTTGAAGCCGGCGCGGTTGATCGCGCTCGTGCACTCGCCAAAGCGGCAGAGCTGGGTGTCCACACGGTTGATATAGTCCAGGCCTGCGTTAGCCCTCACGGCGAGCCAGTCCTGCGGCGCCCAGTTGGCGCTGGTCGACGTGATGAACCGTTCGATAGCCTGACTCGTTTCCGTCTGGTAGATGGTACGCGGCGTGTACTCGCGCCATCCGAAGAGCGTGTCACCGTCGGCGTTCAGGTTGTACTTCATCCCCGGCCCGCCATAGGTATTAGCGGCGACGCCGGCCGTGCCGGAATCGTCGCTCCGTACCAGCCGCAGGTCCGAGGATATGTAGCCGGCACTGACCGCGACGTTCAGATTGTCGGCCGGTGCGATGTTGAGGTTGGCGCGCGTCGTGATGCGGGTAAGAGCGTTCGGGTTCGACTGCGCATCGCTTCGCGTGAGGCCGTTGCGGGTCAGATAGTTCCTCTCGAACTCCGGCAGCTTGGTGACGCCGTCCTCGTCCTCCCACTCGCTGTGGAGGAAGTAACGGACCGTCTCCGAGCCACCGCGAAGCTGCAGGCCGTGCTGCTGCCGATAGCCAACGCCGAACGGCGTCGTCTCCTTGTCGGAGATCACGTTGAAACTGGTCACACTATCCTGCGCGCAGGCGCCAGACGCGACCTGGCTGAGGAAGCACTGCACCGTGTTGGACGGCGTGGAGGTCGTGCCGCCGGTGGGACCGGAACGCCAGCCACGGTAGGCAGTGGGGTAGCTGTTCTCGTCCGTAATGGCCGTCTGCTCGGTGTAGTACGTCCACTCCGGCCGGCCAGCGATGCCGCGCTTGGTAGTGATGACGATGACGCCGTTGGCCGCATCGGTACCGTAGAGTGTCGCCGCCGACGGACCGCGGATGATCTCCATGGACTCGATCTCTTCCGGGTTGAGGTCGCCGACCCGACTCGCCGTGCTGCCGCCAACGCTGACCGAGGAGGACCCAGTGGCGCCTTCCACACGCACACCGTCAATGACATAGATCGGGTTATTGCTGAGCGAGAGCGAGCTGTTGCCGCGGATACGGATGCGGATGCCGGCTCCGGTCTGAGTAGCGGGGGTGACCATCACGCCAGCGGCACGCGACGCAAGGAGGTCGCCCATGTTGGTAACGACGCTGGTCTTCACGACGTCAACAGCGTTCACCTGGGCGATGGCGTTACCCACCTCCACGCGCCGCTGCTCGCCGGTGGCCGTCGTCACCACTGGCGAAAGCGACATCGCCACGGAGGTCATCCGGAAGTCCAACGTCGCCTGGACGTTGGCGGCTACCGTGACTCGCTGTCGTAGCTCGGCGTAGCCGACGCGCAGGGCTCGCACCTCGATACTGCCGGGCGTCACTCCACGGATGGTGTACACCCCCTCGCTGTTCGTCTGGGTGCCAAGCTGGGTACCGACGACAGCAACCTGGGCGGCGGCGACAGGCTGGCCGCTCTCCGCGTCCAGCACGCGGCCGCTCACGCTCCCGGGTTGCTGCGCGAGGACGGTGGTGGCACCGACCGCCCCCAACAATGCGGCCTGCGCAAGCGCCAGCAGAACTCCGCGCATTCTCATGCAACTCCTCTCTGTGTGGGATGAAGTTCGGACTGCGGTGCAGCTATTCGCGCATCCTGACGTAGCTCACGCTCCAGGAATCGATCCGCATAAAGGCGGCGTCGAGGAGCTATGCGAACGCACTGATGCGAGCGGCGGGCGTGAACTGATATCACGTTCTACGTCGAGCGCGATTTGGCGATTGTACGACTTTCCGCACAGGATCGCAATCACCCAATTCATCAGTAAAACACTGGTGAATCTATTGTACGACAGGACGTACCATCCATGTACGGAATGACGAACAATCGTTGTACCTGCCGAAGTACAATCGCGCGATTGGACTGTCCGTCGCAGCTGCATCTGGTGCAGCGCTCCCGTGACTGACAGCGTATGTTGTCGTACAATCAGGGCACGTCATTAACTATCCTGCGAACCGGAACCGAAGACCATGCTCGCTCTCCGATCCAACGGAGTTGCCGTCGCTACGCTGCTCTCACTTCTCTGGCCGGTCGCTGTCGCTGCACAGCCATCCGGTCGGTCGGCGGCACTCGCTCGCCTCGCCACCACATCGGTGGCCGTGGTCGGTCAACGATCCGCTCCTGCATCGCTCGCCGACCAGGTGGAGATCATCCGAACCACGCACGGCGTACCGCACATCAGGGCGGAGAACCTGCGGGCCGCTGCCTACGCGCTGGCGTATGTGCAGCTGGAGGATCATGGCCCGCGGGTAGCTATCGGACTGCTGCGCGCTCGCGGTGAGATGGGGCTCTGGTTCGGCAGGGACAGTATCGCCAGCGACTTCATGGCGCAGCGGGCGTACGCCATCGCGGTGGAGAGCTATCCACTGCTCGAACAGGCGACGCGCGACGTCTACGATGGCTTTGCAGAAGGCGCCAATCGCTATGTAGAACTGCACCCCGAAGAATTCCCCGCCGGCTTTGTTCCCCAGTTCACCGGCTACGATATCGCCGCGCGCGATGTCAACCTGAACAGGGCGCAGCAGGCATCACGTTTCCTCAGGCGAGTGACCCAGCCGCGCGACAGCAGCGTCACCACCGGCAGCGACGCCGAGGGCGACACGCCGCCACTGGTGGAGGGAATGGACCCAATAGAGGAAGGGTCCAACGCCTGGGCTTTCGCGCCGAGCCGCACGAAGTCAGGGCGCGCCATTCTGCTGCGTAATCCACACCTTAGTTGGAGCGCCGGCTACTACGAGGCGCACGTGACGGTACCCGGCGTGATGGACTTCTACGGCGATTTCCGAATCGGTGGCCCGTTCGGTGTGATCGGCGGCTTCAACCGAGACCTCGGCTGGTCCACCACCAACAACGACACAGATCTGGACGAGATATACGCTCTGGACGTGGACAGCACACGTGCCGACCACTACCGCTTTGAGGGCGCGTCAATACCGCTGGAGCGCGAGGTCGTGACGGTCTCCTACCGGAACGGCCCCGGCATCTCGACCGAGACGCGTGAGATGTGGCGCACCCCCCTCGGCCCGGTGATCCATCGCGACAGCGGGCGCATATACGTGCTGCGTGGCGCCGCCGAGGGCGAGTACCGCGCCGGCGAGCAGTTCCTGCACATGATGCGGGCAACCTCGCTGGCCGAGTGGAAGGAGGCCATGCGTATCCGCGCGCGCCTCAATTCCAACTTCACCTACGCCGACCGCGCCGGAAACATCTTCTATGTGTGGAATGCAGCCATACCGGCGCTCCCCCACCCGAGCGGCGGTGACACTCTGGCCATACCGGCACGCAGCACGGCCGACATCTGGACCCGCTACGTCCCCTTCGACTCCCTGCCACAACTGGAGAACCCGCCGGGCGGCTACGTTCAGAACGAGAACGATTCACCCTACTTCACCAACATGCACCAGGTGCTCGACCGCTCGCGCTATCCGGACAATTTCCCGGAGCCGTCGCTACGGATGCGCAGTCAGTTGAGCCTGCAGCTGGTCGACAACAAGCGTCGGCTGAGCCTGGAGGATGTGGTCGAACTCAAGCATTCATATCGGATGCTGCTGGCCGACCGTGTGAAGGGAGACCTCGTGACAGCCGTTCGGGCGACCGCTCCGGACAACGCCACCTCGGCCGCCATCGCTCTGATAGAAAAGTGGGATGACACGGCGGCGCCGGACAGTCGCGGTGGAGTGCTCTTCGAGTCCTGGTGGCGTCACTACACCAACGGGGCGAGTGCCGACACGATGTTCGCCGAGCCCTGGACGGTAAACAATCCGCTGTCCACGCCGCGCGGACTGGCCAACCCGACCCGTGCCGCCCAGGCCTTCAGCGCGGCTCTGACCGAGACTGTCCAGCGTTACGGAAGTTTTGATGTCGCATGGGGTGAAGTACACCGCGTGCGCATGGGTCCAGTGGACGTGCCCGTCGGCGGCTGCGGCGGCGCGTTGGGCTGTTTCCGCGTACTCAACTTCGGCACGGACCCGGACGGCCGTCGGAGCGTGATCGGTGGCGACGGCTGGGTGCTGGCGGTGGAGTTCGGCAACATCCCGCGTGCCTACTCGGTACTGGCCTACGGCGAGAGCCCCAACCCCGCGTCGCCCTACCACAGTGACCAGGCGGAGATGTTCGCCCGTGGCGAGATGAAGCGCGTGGCCTGGACTGAGCAGGACGTGGACGCGCAGGCGGTGCGCCGCTACCGACCCGGCCAGCAGCCGTGACCGGCGAGCGGTAGCTGACCCTACAGCATCCTTAGGCGTTCGCCCGAGGATGTTGGAGGGTCAGGGCATCCTCGCCAGTAGCGACGACCCCGGGCACCCGCGAGAAGTGATCCGTTGCTTCACCGAGAAGGCTATCGGCCGGTGCGCATGATGTAGGGCGACCGCACAGCAGATCCCTGGGGTCACCCGTGGGCTCATCACCTCATGGAAAGCTAAGTGCGTTCGTCAGGTCGCCCATGGCAACACCGCCAGCGCGCATCAGCGCCGAGTCGCGCCTGGCCAACCCATCGAGCATGGGAAGCTGGAACGTGCTCGTGATGAAGCGCAACACCGAGCCCGTGTCGTACTGAGTGTGATCGACCGTACCACGTCTGGCGAAGGGCGAGATGATGATCGCCGGAATGCGTGTACCCGGGCCGAGCCGGCCTGCCTTGGGTGGTGCCGCGTGGTCCCACGCTCCGCCGAACTCATCATAAGTCACGATGATCACCATGTTCTGCCACTGCGCACCGGCCCGTAACGTCGCGATCACCGCGGCAATGCGCTCATCGCCCGCGTCGAGATCGGCATAGTCCGGATGCTGATTGAACATCCCTTCCGGCTTGTAGAACGACACCGCGGGTAGCGTGCCCTGTTCAGCGTCCGCGATCAGATCGGTATAGTCCTTGAGATGTGCCGCGCGTTCTGCAGCATGAGTGATGGGGTCGAACGCGGCGTAGTAGTTGAACGGCTGATGGTGTGCCTGAAAATTAGGCTCGGCGGTCGTGGAGATCCCGTTCTGGTTCGCATGACGGGCCCCAACGGCTAGTGGCGCGTCCACAACGGCCGCATCCCATGAGCCACCGTACCACTTCCACGTCACGCCTTTGGCACTCAGCAGGTCGCCAATGGTTGTTGTGGTCTGGGCGGGGAGCGTGTTCCCTTTCGCCGGATCGGCGTAGAGCAGGTTCCCACCCTCGGCCGGCGGAACACCACTGGGTTGATATGCCGGTTGCATGGTGTTGACGGCGTAAAACTTTCCGTCGCCGAAGTAGTTTTCCGGCGTGAGGTTGCCGTCGTGTTCATAGACCGGTGGGCCTTCCAGCGCCGACGCCTTACTGCGTGGTGAGATCACGAGCGTCGACAGGTAACCCCCCGCCGCATCTCTCTGGACCACGGCTATGCTCGGCTTTGCCGCCGCCGTTCCAGCATTGGGATATTCGGGTGCGCAGGCGCAGATGAGATACTGGTGATTGAGAAACGAGCCACCAAACGCGCCCTGATAGAAGTTGTCGGCAAGCACGAACTCACGAGCAAGCTTGAACATCGCCGACCTGGAGTAGTCAAAGGTTCCCAACGTAAGCCCGCCTGCATCGCTCCACGCCGCAAAGCCGTCGTTCTTTCCATCGTTGATCTGCATCTGGTTCTGGAAAAAACGGTGCACCAGACCGCGCGTGATTGTCGCCGTAGACAGCGTAACGCCGGCGCTTGCCTGAAATGCGGTTTCGACCCCGAACGGAGCATTTGCAAGGCCCGCGCTCTGCGCTTCGGTTACCACGGGTGTCACACCACGCTGCGTCAGGCCACCCCACGCTCTGGGCAACGTGCTCAGCACCGTTACACCGTCACGGTCCTTTTGCGGGATATACGCGCTCGTCGGTCTGCCCTTCCCATCCACCACCGCACTCAGCCCGTTGGCGCCCGGGAAGTTGCCGAACAGATTATCGAACGACCGATTCTCGGCGTAAATGACCACGACAGTCCTGACATTCTGCGTCAGGGCCTGCCGAGTTGCCGGAGATGGTGGGGTTGGTGCGTGGCTGCTTGGTCTACACGATCCGACGGCCAGCGCACATATGCCCACTGTCAGCGAGCGCCGCCAGGCACGCGACGAGAACAGAAGTGATTGGGGTGCAGGCAGCTGCACCGACGCACGTATCACATTTTGCGGCTTGACCACGCAGGAACCCTCGGCGAACCGTTTCGTGAAAGATCATCGCCTGCCTTCCATTCACAGTATACGTTTCGGTATGGCAAAACGTGCGGTCTTGATCGCGTCGCGGTTGTGCGGCTTCGTCGGCATCGTGATCGCGCTGGCGGCGTGCCATCAGTCCAGTACCGAGCGTCTGCCAGCCGGGTTTTCCCGAGCGCCTGATGCGGCGGTGCTCACCGCGCTCGGTCGACAACTCTTCTTCGACTCCACGTTATCGGCCTCGGGACACATGTCGTGCGCGACGTGTCACGACCCTGGCCATGCATGGGCGCAGTCCAACGCACTCCCCGCGCAGCTTGGCGGCATCGCCGGCAATATTGCCGGTATACGAGCCGTCCCCACGCTCACGTATGCGCAGGATACGCCCCCGTTTACCGAGCATTATCGGGAGAACGACGGCGACGACAGTGAGGACCTCGGCCCCACCGGCGGCCGAATGTGGGATGGGCGTGCCGCGTCAGCGCGGGAGCAGGCGGCTTTCCCACTGCTTTCCCCATTCGAGATGGCCAACGGCAGCCCCGCATCGGTCCTCGCCCAACTGCGCACGTCGCCCGCGGCCGAGGCATTTCGTGCGGCATTCGGGGCACACGTGTTCGACGACAGCATTGCCGCGTGGAACGGCGTGTTGTTGGCGCTCGAAGTATTCCAGCAGAGTCCGGCCGACTTCTACCCGTATTCCAGCAAGTACGATGCGTACCTGCGTGGGCAGGCGACACTCAGCGAGCGTGAACTCCGCGGCCTCGCCCTGTTCAATGACCCCGCCAAGGGCAACTGCGCATCTTGTCATCCGAGCGAAGTGGTTAGCGGCGCATTTCCGCAGTTTACTGATCGCGGCCTGATCGCCCTCGGCGTGCCGCGCAACTCACTCATCCCCGCGAACGACGACTCAACCTACGTCGACCTGGGGTTGTGCGGACCGGAGCGTACGGACCTATCAGACCACACGGAATTCTGCGGGCTGTTCAAGACGCCAACATTACGCAATGTGGCAACGCGGCAGTTATTCTTTCACAACGGAGTGTTCACGACGCTCGAGGAGGTGCTCAGATTCTATGGGCAGCGAGACGTCAAACCGGCGCAGTTTTACAGCGCTGGCGAACTTGGCACGACGTTGAAGTACGACGATCTGCCGGCCGCGTACCACGCCAACGTGAATGTTGATCCTCCGTTTGACCGGCGCCTGGGCCAGCTCCCCGCATTCTCGGACGCAGAGGCCGACGACATCATCCTCTTCCTTCGGACGCTGACCGACGGCTACCAGCCGGATACCACAGTCGGGCCTTGATGGCGCGAGCGCTACGTGATCGCGCGGGCGCTAAGTGAGCGCGGCCGCTGCGCAGATCGTCGAAATGCTGCATCATGCGTTCACCGGCGACTGTGGAGTGCCCGTGATCAGCCGGCGGCCCACCAGCTCGCGCAACGTTGAGAAGTGTTGTCTCGCCGAGTGGCGCTTGACTCTACCCCCTGTCTGTAGCTAGGCTCACGACCATGAACAACGTCGCCACGCGCAGCTATTCGTATACCTACTACTACGCCACCCGGATCACGGGGCGTGGAAGTGGGTGTCTGCGCGTGTAGTCGCTACAGGCGACTTTAGACGACAGCCAACTCCTTCGCGGCCCGTGGATCTCTCCACGGGCCGCTTTTTGTCGTTTCCATACTCTCCGCGTGGCGCCATGTCGCCCTACATCACTCCAGACTCATTCCGTCCACCGCTACTCATTCCCGCCACGCGGCCGACCGATCACTCCAGTCCAGGCAGCTCGGCGCCCTACGGCGCTACGAGCAGTATCGTCGACCCAGCTGCCTCGGTCTCTCCCGATGGCGCGAGGCATCTCGCCATACCAATCGTCGCCGTTTCTCCCGACGCCACGAACGCGCACGCCACACCAACCGTCGCGTCCCCCCCGGATGCTGGTGCGGCCATTTGCACGGCTGTCGTCATAGGCCTCGGATTGATTGGCGGATCTGTTGCCCGCGACCTCGCGGCCAGCGGTGTCAGCGTGCTCGGTTACGACCGCGACCGCGATACGGTGCGTGCAGCAATGAGCGCGGGCATCCTCGCCGGCGCGCTCGAGGACGACCTGACGGGTGCGGAGACGGCCGACGTGGTGATACTGGCCACTCCGGTGGACCAGGCACCAGCTCTGCTCGCCGCCCTCGCTCGGCGTACCACGTCGGCCCGCCTGATCACCGATGTGGGAAGTACCAAGCGCAGCATCGTCGATGCGGCCACCACGCTCGGCCTGTCTTCCCGCTTCGTCGGCGCCCATCCGCTCGCCGGCGATCACCGTTGGGGCTGGACGGCATCGCGGTGCCATCTCTTCCAGGGCGCCCGGGTCTACCTCTGCCCGACTGACGACTCCGACGCGGGCACCATAGAGCTCGCCCGCTCGTTCTGGCAGTTGCTGGGAGCAGTACCGGTTCTGCTTGACGCGACCCGACATGACGCACTTCTGGCCTGCTCCAGTCATCTTCCCCAACTCACCGCTACTGCGCTCGCTTTGACGCTCCTCGAACACGGTGTCAAGCGCGCCCAACTCGGGAGTGGTGGGTTTGACATGACGCGGCTGGCAGGGAGTTCGCCGGAGCTCTGGACGGCGATCACGCGGGACAACGCAGCCGAACTCGACGCCGCCCTGGATACACTGGCGAGACAGTTGGGCGAGCTCAGGACCGCCCTTCGCAACGACGACCACGTCCGATTGTTGAAGCGTTTCCAGACTGGTTGGGAATGGTTCGCCGAAGCTGACGGGACGGCCGCAGAATGAACACCGGAAGGCTGGACTCGTCCGTGATGTGCTCGCATTTCATCGAGCTTCGTCCGGCTGCCCGTTGCTGCACCACACGCCGTGGCTACAGCGGCCTAATGCTACGCTCCGTGTCGCTCCGTGTCGCTCGGTAACGCTCCATGACGCCCATGGCGGTCAGTAGGGCCCGGTAGATTTCTTATAGCTCTGCATCGCCGCCCCGTCCTCGAATGATCGTGATCACGCAAGGGGATATACAGACTGATTGTATTTCACAACCGGTCTGGATAACTTTCAGTATGGCCGGTCGGCGAGCGCTGATTGGCCTGCCGCCAGCCGCTGATCGGTTCCGTTGGCGACCCATTCACCCGATCACCCGCGACCAGCCGCCTCTTCAGGGCATCGCGGATGACCCACTAACAGGGAGAGAAGATGAGGGAGGCGCAACGATCACCCTGCCCCATCAACCTCTCCCTGGAGCTGTTCGGCGACCGCTGGTCGCTGCTCATTGTCCGCGACATCATGTTCTGCGGCAAGCGACACTTCCGCGAGATGCTGCAGTCCGAGGAAGGCATCTCGACCAACATCCTTGCCGATCGCCTGAAGCGGTTGGTCGATCAGGGCATCATTACCAGGCACGACGACCCCACCCATCTGCAGAAGGGGATCTACAGTCTCACCGAAAAAGGTATCGCGCTGTTGCCGATACTCGTCCGGATAGGGGTGTGGGGGCACCAGCACCTGCCTTCCAGCGCCCGGCCCGAAGGGTGCATGCAGCAACTGATGGGCGGCGGACCGCCCACATGGGACGCATTCATGGCGGCGCTGCGCGAGGACCACCTCGGCGCGCCCGCTGAAGGCCCGCCGGGCCATGACAATACTTCCACTCCTGGCCGTCAATGGCCGGCCGAGGTCATATGAACAACCTCAATAAGTCCCGTTTCCAGCGAGCCGTTCCATTCGAAGACTTCCTGGCCTCGGTCGTCGAGAACGCCGACCTCTGGCGGATGACGGCCAAGAGGGCTGTAGTGGATACGGAAACCGCAGCGCGCGCAGCCGACCTTCCGGGCCGCTGGAACATCCTCGTCATCGCCGACGACTGGTGCGGTGATGCCGTGAACAGCGTTCCCTTCGTCGCTCTGTTGGCCGACCTGACTCCCGGCTGGGAGATGCGTGTGCTGGGACGCGAGGCGGATCCGGAGCTGATGGACCATCACCTGACGAATGGCTCACGGTCCATCCCGGTGGCGATCCTTCTCGACGAGAAGTTCACCGAATGCGGCTGGTGGGGTCCGCGTCCGGCAGAGTTGCAGGAGTGGGTACTGGGACCGGGGAAGGAGATGCCCACGGATGATCGTTATCGTGAGGTGCGCCGTTGGTATGCCCGCGACCGCGGTCGCACCACCCTCGACGAGCTGCTCACGTTGATGGAGAAAGTCGCCGCTACCTGCCGCGCCGCCTGAGTTCCAGCTGCCGGCGGGAACCTGCGGCACGGGAGATAACGCGAGACGAGGGCCGGTGACCAAAAATTGGTCACCGGCCCTCGTCGTCTAACATGTGCCGCTAGAGATCAGCCCATCAGCCGCCGATCGTGCAGGGCGGCTTCAGGCCACGGGCATCACATTCCGCGGCCGGGACGAGCATGTTCGGGTGTACTACGTCACCCGGACGATCGATCGGCAGCTGATCGACGCGCTTGTATCTTCTCGCGTCGACCCAACGGGTACCCTGCGTCCACATCAGTGAATAGAGCCTGTTGTAGAGCAGCTCGGTGACGAAGGCATCATTGCTGCTGGCGACCGTGAGCGTGGTCGGGGCGAGCCCACCAGCATTCTCGCGTACCAGATTCAGGTCAGAGATGGCGCCAGCCTTGTTACCAGTGTTCCAGCGGATCTCGGCTCGCAGCAGGATCAACTCCTCGTTGATCAGCCACGGTACGTCCGCGCCCAGGTCAGGCGCTGAAGGGTCTTCCGGATCATTGAACATCGTCGGCTTGTACTGCGCGCTCAGGCCGTTGAGGTTTCGCGGTTCCGACCGCTTTGTGGTCTTGCTGCTGAGTCGCAGGTCCGGCTCTCCGTTAGGACGGAGCTGCACGCCCGTGATCAGCGACGGGTGCACCCAGTAATGGTTCGAGGAGAGCGGCTCGGTGACAGGATTGTCTGCCTCGCCCGCGGCACCGGTATAGCCGTAGTAAACGCCCACGCTGAGTGAGGCAGGCAGCCCGGCAGTCGTGATGAACGACTGATCGATCGCCGTCGACGCCTGTGCCCAGCACTCCGCGCAGTTGGCGAAGGTCGCACGTTGCACGAGTATCTTCGCCGCCAGGCCACGGTTGAATTGCGCGATGGTCGCCGGCGTGGTGAAGCCAGTGTAGCCGGGTACGAAGGAGAACGGGAATGCGTTCCCTCCGGCCTTGAGGTCCGCCAGCGCGTCGTCCATTTGTGCCGATGCGACGGTCATGGCATCGGCGAACGACACCAGCGGTGCCGGGTCGGCGAGGATCGGGCGGTCGACATCCACCGGAATCCCCGTCAGCCCGCTACGGACGGCGAGCTTCTGCAGGTGCCACGCACCGAGTGTCTTGGCGAAGCCCTTCGAGGCGCGGATCTCCGTCTCCGTCAGAGCGGTGGAGTTGTCCAGCGCGGCCAGGTACGTATTGATGGTACGGATCGCCCCATACTTGCCGCTCCAGGAACCACCGGCACGCCCACCGGGATCCTGCGGACCACTGATCTGCTCTCCTGTCTCACGGGGATCGTTGCCCAGGAGATTGTAGCCCTCTCGCCCATAGATGCCCCAC
>CAJDWZ010000015.1_pt1 | contig 24106 bp, 24 predicted proteins | sample 7391701 | NCBI WGS metagenome assembly CAJDWZ01 (sample SAMEA7055744, study PRJEB34461) | soil metagenome | biome: terrestrial ecosystem; feature: Peninsula; material: soil | place: Antarctica | collected 2016
TCGCCGCCATCGGCGCCCTGGCTTATGTCGGGCTGCTTGGCTTCCCACCGGCCGCGCTGCGATCGGGGTCGATGCTCGCCGCCATCGCTCTCTCCCGGCTCCGGCAGAGGCCCACTTCCGCCTGGGCGGTGCTGGCCGTTGGGGCAGCGATCCCACTTCTCTCCGGCGTTCTGGTCGCGGCTTCGCTCGGCTATCAGCTCAGCGTTGTCGGGGTGGCCGCGCTGCTCGCCGCCGGCGCTCTATGCCGACGCTGGCGGGGCGTGGCGAAGATCCGCGGTTGGCGTGGGTCACTGCTTCGTGCCATGCTCGCGTCCACCGCGGCTACCGCGGCCAGCGCACCGATCGTTGCGTGGCACTTCGGGCGACTGAGCCTCGTTGGTCCGCTGGCGAATATTGTTGCCTCGCCGGTGATTGCATTCCTGCAGCCGCTGCTCTTTCTCGCCCTCGCCCTCTCCCCGGTGAAGCCTGCGGCAGCGCTCGCGGCCGATGCCGCACGACCTGTTCTACGTGTCTTCGATGGTGTCGCCGCCACCGCCGCTTCCCTACCTGGCGCAAGCATCCCGGTGGCGCCCACGCTTGCCGTCGCCATCTGCCTCGGTCTGGCCATGGCCGCACTGCTGGTGGCCTGCGTCGCAATCTTTCCCGGACGAGCGTTGGTGACTGCTGCGGCGTCGCTCGCGCTGGCTCTCTGGCTCCCAATCGCCCCAATGAACAGCGGCGACCTCGAGATCCACATGCTGGACGTGGGTCAGGGCGATGCGCTCGCTTTGCGCACCCCGGCGGGCCGATGGGTACTGGTTGATGCCGGCCGCATCTGGCGAGGCGGGGACGCTGGGCGGCGGACGGTGCTGCCTTACCTCCGCCGTCGGGGAGGGCAGTTGGTTAGCTTCATTCTTTCCCACCCGCATGCCGACCATGTGGGTGGCGCGGCGAGCGTGCTGGGTACCATGCACCCCGTGCAGTTCTGGGACGCGGGCTATCCCGCCGGCGGTGAAGCTTACGTTCAGGCGCTCGCCGTGTCGGCGAAGAGAAGTATCCGTTGGCAACGCGTACATCCTGACGACTCCCTGGTGGTCGACGGCGTCGTCATCCGTTTCCTGGCGCCCGATTCGACGTGGGCCGCTGGACTGCCCGACGCCAACTCGGCGAGCACGGTGGCCGTGGTCAACTACGGGGAGGTACGTATTCTGCTGACTGGGGATGCCGAAGCCGCCGAGGAGAATTGGCTCCTGGCACGCTACGGAGACGACGCCTTACGCGCCGACATTCTGAAGGTTGCTCACCACGGCAGCAGGACGAGTACCACTCCGGCATTTCTGCGGGCAGTCCATCCCCGGCTGGCGCTGGTGTCGGTGGGGACCGGCAATGACTACGGTCATCCTGATCAGGACGTGGTCGCTCGCCTTGCCGACGCTGGCGCGTCGGTGCTGCGCACAGATCAACTGGGAACTATCGTAGTGCGGACCAACGGGCGCGCCATTACAGTCGAGGCTGCTGGAGATAGATGGGCTCTGGACGCTCTCTCGTCACCGCGGTCGTCGCCACCATAGAAGCAATGATTCTGTCCATGATTCGCTCGGTCGGCCATACGCTGATCGGCAACCTCATCGGCCGTGAGGAACAACTTCCAGTCCACATTCTGGATCGCTTTCCCGAGTTGCGCGGTGCACGGTTCCGCCGTGGCGGACTTCCGCTGCGAGTGGGCGGCTGGTGCCTCGGTGCCGCCAGCGTAACGGGCATCACGCTCTGGCGCACCATCTGGTTATCGCGCCGTGCGCCGCTCGACCCAGGGCTGCTCTTGCACGAGCTTCGACACGTCCATCAGTTTGGAGCCAGCCCGCTCTTCCCTGTTGCCTATGCATGGGAGAGTCTGAGGTATGGTTACCACCACAACCGCTTCGAGGCTGACGCTCGTTCGTTCGCCGCGCGCCGCCTGCTGGAGGCGGATTCACCTCCTCTTACCCCATCCTGATCGTGGTCAAGCACACTGATACCTCAGTCGTCACCATCGAGCGCTTCATCATCGAGCAGGAACGACTCTACCCGCATGCTACAGGCGACCTCTCGGCCATCCTCTACGACCTCGGTGTGGCCGCGAAGATGATCGCCAACAAGGTGCGTAGCGCCGGCCTGGCCGACATCCTCGGTTCCACGGAGAACGAGAACGTTCAGGGAGAGGTGCAGCAGAAGCTGGATGTCATAGCCAACGAGATCATCGTCAAGGCGATGGACCACGGCGGACGCCTGTGCGGGATGGGATCGGAGGAGGAGGAGGACATGATCCACATTCCTTCGCGTTTCAAGCGCGGCAAGTACGTGCTGCTGTTCGATCCCCTGGACGGTTCGTCCAACATTGACGTCAACGTTCCTGTCGGCACCATCTTCTCAGTCCTGCACAAGGTTTCCGAAGGGGAACGGGCGGTTCTTGGCGACCTGTTGCAGCCGGGATACGAGCAGGTCGCCGCGGGCTATGTCATCTACGGCGCCAGCACCATGCTCGTCTACACCACCGGGCAGGGCGTGCATGGCTTCACCCTGGATCCGTCGATCGGTGAGTTCCTGCTCTCGCACCCGCACATCCGCATACCCGAGACCGGGCGATATCTGAGCGTCAATGACTCGTACTCGCAGATGTGGACCGAACCAACGCGCGCTCTCATGCGCTACTATCGCGGACTCGACGGCACGCGAGAGGCGATGAGTGTCCGGTACGTCGGTTCGCTGGTCGCCGACTTCCACCGCAACCTGTTGGGCGGTGGACTGTTCGCCTATCCGGCCAACACCAAGAGTCCGCGTGGTAAGCTCCGCCTTCTCTACGAGGCCAACCCGCTGGCCTTCATTGTTGAGCAGGCCGGCGGTGCGGCGTCTGACGGCCATCGGCGCATCGTGGACCTGAAGCCGACGTCTCTTCATGAGCGCACACCGCTCTTCATCGGCAGTCTGCACGACGTCGAAGCAGCGCAGCGCATTCTCGGCGACGGTGTAGCGGAGGAGGTTGGCGCATGAGTGCTTCCGACGAGCGAGTCTCGCCGTCCGGAATCCCGATAGACCCGGTCTACCGCCCCGCGGACGCGGATCTCGACTATGAGTCCGACCTCGGCGACCCGGGTAGCTACCCCTACACGCGTGGCGTCCAGCCCACGATGTACCGCAAGCGGCTCTGGACAATGCGTCAGTACGCCGGCTTCGGCACAGCCGCGGAAACCAATACGCGCTTCAAGCTCCTGCTGGACGCTGGACAGACGGGGCTTTCGGTGGCCTTCGACCTGCCGACGCAGATGGGGATCGACTCTGATTCGCCCCGCTCGCTGGGCGAGGTCGGCCGCGTCGGCGTAGCGATTGATAGCGTCGAGGATATGCACCAATTGCTCGACGGGCTGCCGCTGGACAAGGTCTCGACCTCGATGACCATCAACGCCACAGCAGCGACACTGCTGGCGATGTACATAGTGGTGGCCGAGGAGCGCGGGATCGAGCGGTCCGCGCTCAGCGGGACGATCCAGAACGACATCCTGAAGGAGTACATCGCTCGCGGCACGTACATCTATCCGCCCGACCCGTCGCTGGACCTCATCGCCGAGGTCTTCCGCTTCTGCGCCGATGAGGTGCCCAGTTGGAACCCGATATCGATCTCCGGCTACCACATGCGCGAGGCCGGGGCGACGGCGGTGCAGGAGTTGGCATTCACCTTCGCCAACACGGTTGAGTACGTGGAACGAGCTCTCGCCGCCGGTCTGCCGGTGGATCTATTCGCTCCGCGTCTGTCATTCTTCTTCGCCTCGCACAACGACCTTTTCGAAGAGGTCGCCAAGTTCCGCGCCGCTCGCCGAATCTACTCGCGACTGATGACCGGGCGCTTCGGGGCCAGCGAGGCCAGCGGCCGCTTGCGATTCCATACACAGACTGGCGGGGTGACACTCACCGCCCAGCAGCCACTGAACAACGTTGTTCGCGTGACCGTCCAGGCGCTCGCTGCCACGCTGGGTGGTACTCAGTCGCTGCACACCAACGGCTACGATGAAGCGCTCTCGCTGCCCACGGCGCAGGCAGCGACACTGGCGCTGCGGACCCAGCAGGTGCTGGCCCACGAGTCCGGCGTCGCCCAGACGGTGGATCCGCTGGCCGGTAGCTACTACGTGGAGAACCTGACGTCGGAGCTGGAGCGTGAGACGCTCGCCCTGATGGAGAAGGTGGACGAATTGGGGGGAGCAGCGGCGGCTGTGGGTGCCGGCTTCTTCCAGGAAGAGATCGCTCGTAGCGCATACAGCCATCAGTTGCGTGTCGAGGCAGGAGTGACGACGATCGTTGGCGTCAACCGGTTCACCAGTGACGAGCCACCGCTGGAGATCACCTCTCCAGACTACTCGTCGCTGGAGCGTGGCCAGGTGCAGCGACTGCGCGAGATGCGTGAGCGGCGCGATGCCGGTGCTGTCAGGCATGCCCTCGACGTACTAGCCAGCGCCGCGGCGGGCTACGGACAGCCAGAGCAGCTGCCTGGGCGCGAGCCGCTGATGCCCCTCATCATCACCGCCGTGCGTGTTCGGGCTACCGTAGGCGAGATCGCTGATACGCTGGAGGGCGTCTGGGGCCACTACGAGCCGCCACGCTGACATGGTGCTCCGCGACCTCGGTTTCACGCCGTCGCTGCGACTGTCAGTTCGCTTTGCGGTTATCTTGAATGCCGATCCTGGCCCAGATAGATTGCGTTGTTTCGCCAAAACCAACTAAGTCGTTCTCCAATGCCCACTTACGATTTCCGTTGTCCTCAAGGTCACAACTTTGAGCGCTTCTTCGGCCGCATCTCCGAGGCGCCCAGCGAGGTGGCCTGCCCGGAGTGCGGTGAACTGGCGACACGTCTGATTTCCGGCGGCGCCGGACTCATCTTCAAGGGATCGGGTTTCTACATCACCGATTACGGTAAGGACGGCAAGAAGGACCAGCGCGCGGCCTCGCCTGCTTCGCATTCTTCAAAGAGTGATGAATCAAAGGGCGGCGACAAGCAGGGCGGTCAGCCCAGTGCCGGCGAAGGGAAAGCAAGCTCGGGAGCGGCCGGGGACAGCTCGAAGTCAAGCGGCAGCAAGGGTGGGGAGAGCGGTGGCGCTTCCGGCGCGGGCAGCAGTTCCGGTGAGTCGTCAACAAAGCCGGCTTCTCCCCGACCGCCGGCGGGCGAGTGAGCGCTGACGATCAGCTTCGCGCCGCGCTAGTCGACGCGGCGCGCACGCTCGGCGTGACCGAGGGCGCCGACCCCATCCTGGAGCGGCCAAGGGACCCGTCATTCGGCGATTGGACGACCAATTTCGCCATGACTCTGGCGCGGCCGCTGAAGCGCAAGCCGCGGGAGATCGCCGAGGCCCTCAAGGTCATCGTCGATATCGCCTGTGCCGGCGTGGCGACGTCCGAGATAGCGGGCCCCGGGTTCATCAATTTCCGGCTCGCGCAGGATGCCTTGACGGTCGGCTTGCGCGACGCCCTCGCCCTCGATCACCTGTACGGACGCTCCTCGGACGGCGGCGCGCGGCGCGTGGCGGTGGAGTTCGTTTCGGCCAATCCTACAGGGCCGCTCCACGTCGGGCACGGACGTCAGGCGGCACTGGGCGACACGATCTCGCGACTCCTCGAGCGCACCGGCTGGGACGTCTCGCGCGAGTTCTACTACAACGACGCGGGCGTCCAGATCGAGAACCTGGGCCGCAGCACCCAGGCGCGGCTTGCCGAACTCGCTGGCGTCGATGGCAGCATACCCGAGGGTGGGTATCACGGCGAGTACATCCGCGAGATCGCCCAGCGCTACGCTGAGCAGCATCCCGATGACGCAAGTGGCGGCGACAGCAAGGCCGTCACTAACTTCGCCGTCCAGGAACTGCGTAAGGAGCAGGATCTCGACCTCCAGGCGTTCGGCGTCCGCTTCGACACCTACTACCTCGAGTCGTCGCTCTACGAGGACGGCAAGGTGGAAGCGACAGTCGCCGCACTCCAGGCGGTTGGCCGCTGCTACGAGAGCGACGGCGCGCTCTGGCTACGCACGACCGAGTACGGGGATGACAAGGATCGCGTGATGCGTAAGCGCGACGGTAGCTTCACCTATTTCGTACCGGATGTCGCCTACCACGTGACGAAGTGGGAGCGCGGGTTCCGTCGCGCCATCAATGTGCAGGGCTCCGACCACCACAGCACCGTGACCCGCGTGCGCGCCGGACTGCAAGCTCTCGACATCGGAATTCCCGAGGGCTACCCGGAGTACGTGCTGCACCAGATGGTCACCGTGATGAAGTCCGGGGAGGAGGTGAAGATCTCCAAGCGGGCCGGTAGCTACGTCACCGTGCGCGACCTCATCGACGAGGTTGGGCGTGACGCCGTGCGCTACTTCTTCCTGATGCGGAAAGGCGATTCACAGCTCGTCTTTGACGTCGACCTTGCTCGCTCTCAGTCCGAAGAGAACCCGGTCTACTACATCCAGATGGCGCACGCGCGGATGAGCGGCATCTTCCGCGTCGGCGGCATCGATCCAGCCACGATCCACGATGGTGGTGTGGACCTCGCACCGCTTTCGGCGGATGAGGAGAAGGAGCTTCTCAAGGCCATCGCCGACTTCCCGGTACTCGTTGCCGGCGCTGCCGCATCGCTGGAACCACACAGGGTCGCCAACTGGCTTCTCGAGACTGCGCGGCTGGGCCACGCCTGGTACCACAAGTACCATGTACTGGGTGAGGCCGAGGAGGTGACGAACGCGCGTCTCGCACTCGCCCGCGGCATCCAGATCGTCCTGCGCAACGGATTGGAACTACTCGGCATCCAAGCCCCAGACCGCATGTGACGGCAGGACGCGGCGACAGCCACGCCCACCGCGTGACAGCCACTCGCCGTCGCACCGATGCTCACTCGCAGCCGCACTCCAGACTCACTCCGATCCTGCTCTCATGTCCGTCCTTGTCGTTGGCTCCGTCGCGCTGGATTCCATAGAGACCCCTTTCGGCAAGGCCGAAGAGGTGCTGGGCGGATCGGCCACCTACTTCTCGGCCGCCGCCAGCCATCTCACGTCGGTATCGATGGTCGGCGTGGTAGGGCAGGACTATCCCATGGAGAAGCTTGGGAAGCTGGCCTCGCGCGGCGTCGACATGGCCGGGCTGCAGACCGCTGAGGGATCCTCCTTTCGCTGGCGCGGGCGTTATCAGCACGACCTCAACTCCGCCCAGACACTTGAAACGCACCTCGGTGTCTTCTCCCATTTCAAGCCGCAGATTCCGGAACAGTTCCGCCGCTCGCCATTCGTCTTCCTGGCTAACATCGATCCCCGACTGCAGCTCTCGGTACTATCGCAGGTAGAGCGGCCCAAACTGGTCGCCTGTGACACCATGAACTTCTGGATCGAGAGCAGGCGACCGGAGTTGCTCGAGCTCCTCGGTCATGTCGACCTGATGACGCTCAATGACGCTGAGGCGCGACAGCTCACCGAGGAGAGCAACATCGTGAAGGCGGCCCGCTGGATTATGGATCGCGGACCGGCGCGCGTGATCATCAAGAAGGGTGAGCACGGTGCGTTCATGTTCACCCGCGACACGATCTTCTTCGCCCCCGCCTTTCCGCTGGAATCGGTGTTTGATCCCACGGGCGCCGGTGACTCATTCGCCGGCGGCTTCATGGGACATCTGGCCCGTACTGGCGACCTGAGCGACGACAATCTGCGTCGCGCCGTCATCTACGGCTCGGCGATGGGCTCGTTCGCCGTCGAGAAGTTCTCGATTGAACGGCTGCTGGAAATCGATCAGGCGACAATCGACGCCCGTGTCCGCGAGTTCCAGCGATTGGTGGCCTTCGACGCGCCCATGGCATCGGTAGGGGCGCTGACATGAGCGACGGACTGGACTATCGGTCGGCCGGTGTCGACATAGACGCAGCGGATGATGCCAAGGGGCGTATCAAGCGGCTGGTAGAATCCACGATGACGGCTGGAGCGCGCGGTGTTTTCGGTGGCTTTGGCGGATTGTTCCGCATGCCGACCGACGTCGAGCGGCCACTCCTTGTGGCGAGTGCGGACGGCGTGGGAACGAAGATCAAGGTGGCCATTGAGGCTGGCCGGCACGATACCATCGGCCACGACCTGGTGAATCATTGCGTCAATGACGTACTGGTTCAGGGCGCCCGACCGCTCTTCTTCCTCGACTACGTAGCGTTCGGCTCGCTCGATCCGGTGGTGGTGGAGGCGGTTGTTGCCGGTGTTGCTGCTGGCTGCCGGGAGAACGGCTGCGCCCTTCTTGGGGGTGAGACGGCGGAGATGCCCGGCCTGTACACTCCACCCGACTACGATCTGGCCGGCTTCCTGGTGGGATGCGTAGGCGAGGCCGACCTGCTCGGTCCATCTCGCGTCCGTGCTGGAGACGCGCTCGTGGGCCTGGCCAGTAGCGGGTTGCACACCAACGGCTACTCGCTCGCCAGGCGGATCGTCTCAGAGCGACTTCGCCTGAGCGTAGACGATCCCTTCCCAGGCGAGGATGCTTCCACCGCCGACGTCCTGCTCCGGGTGCATCGCTCGTACCTTGAAGCACTCACGCCTGTACTGGACCGTGTGCACGCGCTGGCGCACATCACCGGCGGTGGACTACCGGGCAACCTCAATCGGGCCCTCCCCGATTCCCTGGATGCCAGAGTGGACAGCGCCAGTTGGAGCGTGCCCAATCTGTTTCGTGTTCTTGGGGACGCAGGACAGGTGGCCCGTGAGGAGCAGTTCCGAGCCTTCAACATGGGTGTTGGCATGGTCGTGGCCTGCGACCCCGCCGATGTGTCCGCGGTAGTAGACGCAGCCGCCGTCGCAGACGTACCTGCGTGGCTCCTCGGCGACGTTGTAGTGGGCACCGGTCAGGTCCAGCTAGTCTGACCTTACTGTGCGACACGATCCCTTCTCAGCGCATCCGGTTCGCCGGTGGAGTGTCGTAGCCGATGCTACGTAGAATTGCCGTCGTAATCGCGTTTGTCCTGGGGCCGTCAGTCCTGCCGGCTCAGGCCGTGGCACCGGCCTGCGCCGAAGCCACGTCTCAGGACGCCTGCCAGAAGACGGCAGACATCTTTGCTCTCATGGCACCCCAACTCGGTGCGCTTGTCGCCGGCGGCAACCCCACGCCTGGCCAGGCCGGTCCGATTGGTGGCTTCGGGCACTTCAGCCTGGGGCTGCGAGCGAACGGCATGCGTGCGGACGTACCTGACCCACGACTGCTCACCGTTCAGCATGGCGCGGCGGTGCGTGGAGAGATCGCAACCCGATCGCAGTGGGTCGCGCTACCGGTGGTTGACGCCAATATCGGCGTTTTCCGCGGCTTCCCTGTTGGCATGACATTCGTTGGTGGGTTGGACCTTCTGCTAACCGGAAGCTGGCTTTCCGGGTTTGGAGGCGACGGGGTGAGAGTCGAGCTTCCAGGCAGCAATTTTCGTCTCGGTCTCGGAGCGCGCCTAGGTCTGCTGAGGGAGACCGTCAGCCTACCCAGCCTGGATCTGACGATGTCGCGGAACCAGCTCCCCACGCTGAGCATCAGCAGCGTTACCGACCGTGGTGATACACTGTCGCTGACCAACGCCAGGGTGCGCAGCAATTCCTGGCGTCTCATCGCCGGCAAGTCCTACCGTCCGATGGCCGTCGCGGCAGGATTTGGCCAGGACCGCTACCGTTCCGGCGCCGCTGTCGAGACTTTCCTCTTCGAGACGGATGGGCCGTCCGCGAAGACGAGTCCTCAGGCGCTTGACCAGCGATTGACGAGGTCCAATGTCTTTGCCAATGTGGCCCTCAACGCAGCACCGATGCGATTGGTGGGGGAGATCGGGCGCGCGTGGGGTGGCTCTCTCCAGACATTCAACGATCTCCAGGATGCCCGTGCGGACGCCCCACGATTCTACGGTTCACTGGCCGTTCGCATCGGTTTCTGAGCCTGTTGTCGAGGGCTCCGACCTCGCACCCTGATGCCATGACCGGTCCGGCCGACAGCGTCTTCATGCGACGCGCCCTCACCCTGGCGCGCCGCGGCTGGGGCCAGGTGTCACCCAATCCGCTGGTCGGCGCCGTGGTCGTCAGAGATGGCGAGGTGGTCGGGGAGGGCCATCACGCCCAGTTCGGCGGTGACCACGCCGAGGTAGTTGCGCTCCGAAAGGCAGGGGATCTGGCTCGTGGCGCCACGCTCTACGTGACACTGGAACCCTGCTCCCACCACGGGCGCACTCCTCCATGTACGGACGCTATCCTGCGGGCGGGCGTGGCGTCGGTCGTGGCTGCCACCCTCGACCCGAACCCGGCGGCCCGAGGAGGCCTGGAAGTCCTCGCCGCCCTCGGTGTCCGCGTTGCTAACGGTTTGGAAGAGGAAGCCGCGCGTGAGTTGAATGCCGACTTCTTCAACCGTTTCAACTCCGACCTCCCGTGGGTGACCCTCAAACTCGCCCTCTCGTTGGACGGGGCCATCGCTGACCACACGCGTCGACCGGGTTGGCTCACCAACGAACGTTCACGACGTGCGGTACACCGGATGCGGGCCGGCGTAGATGCTCTTGCCGTGGGCATCGGTACGGCCATCGCCGATGATCCGCAGCTCACCGTTCGCTCTGGCAGGGCACCCCGTCGTGCTCCCCTGCGTGTCATTTTCGATCGCACGTGCCGTCTACCTGTGGACTCGGCGCTCGTCCGGACGGCCCGCGAAGTGCCGGTGATCGTCTGCACCGAGCAGCCGGATTCGTCGGCCGGGCGAGCGCTGTCGGCGGCTGGAGTGGAGCTTCTGCCGACGACTGATTTGCCGGAAGCCTTCCGTCTTCTTAGGCAGCGGGATGTCAACTCGATCCTCGTGGAGGGTGGCGCAGGCATTACTGGCGCCCTACTGATGAGCGATATGGTGGACCGACTGGTTATCTTTCAGGCACCGGTCATCCTCGGGGCGGGCGCGCTGGGAGCTTTCGCCTGCGCGCCTGCCGTCACGGCGGCCGATGCGCGGCGCCTGCGTGTGGTCGCGCGCCAAGGCATCGGCGACGACCTTGTTACCACCTACGCGCTCTGGCACGCCGGCACGGAATCATGAAGCACCCGTTCAACGCGCAGACATGTTCACCGGACTGATCGACGACGTTGGCACCATCGAGTCGGCGGCGGACACGTCCGCCGGCCGTGAACTGCGTGTTCGCTGTGCATACGATGAGCTTACCGACGGCGAGAGTATAGCCCTGAACGGCGCCTGTCTCACCGTCCGTGACTGGCGACCGGGGTCATTCACCGTGGCCGCCGTCCATACGACCGTAGAGCGGACCAACATTGGGGAGTGGCGCGGTGGACAGCGTGTGAACCTGGAGCGGGCCATGCGGCTGGGCGACCGGCTGGGCGGGCACATAGTCCAGGGGCATGTGGACGGAGTGGGAATCGTTCAGCGCGTCGACCAGTCGGGTGATGCCAGATTGATCGATGTGGTCGTGCCGCCAGATATTGGCTCGTTGCTGGTGCCCCACGGCTCCATTGCCATCGACGGCGTGAGCCTGACCGTGAACGCCATGCCGGACGAGAACGTCGTCCAACTCTCCATTATCGAGTACACGCTCGGCCAGACCGCGCTGGGACTGCTCGCCGCGGGTGACCGGGTGCACGTCGAGGCGGACATCATCGGGAAGTTCGTCGCGCGCCTCGTGAACCCTTACCTTGGAAGCGTCGGCCGATGATCGTCCGAAGTTCAGGCTCGATAGTCATCGCCCAGATCGCTTAAAATCATATGTCATTCGGCACTGTAGAACAGGCGATCGAGGACATCCGTCAGGGCAGGTTCGTGGTCGTGGCGGATGACGAGGATCGCGAGAACGAAGGCGACCTGATCTGCGCAGCACAGCGGATCACGCCCGAGATGGTGAACTTCATGCTCGGTGTGAAGGGCATGATTTGTCTCGCCCTAACCGGCGAGCGCGTCGACCAGCTGGGTCTCGCACCTCAGGTGGAGGACAACACGGAGGCGATGCGCACCGCGTTCACGGTGAGCATCGACGCCGCGCCGCGCTTCGGCGTGACCACCGGTATCAGCGCCGCCGATCGTGCGACGACCATCCAGGTTGCCGTGGATCCGGCTTCCGTGCGTGCCGACCTGCGACGTCCCGGGCATGTGCATCCGCTCCGCGCGCGCGACGGTGGCGTGCTGCAGCGGGTCGGGCACACCGAGGCCGCGGTCGATCTGGCTCGGCTGGCCGGCCTCAATCCCGCCGGCGTCATCTGCGAGATCCTCAATGCCGACGGCACGACGGCTCGCCGTCCTCAGCTCGAGGAGTTCTGCGAACTGCATGGACTCACATTCATCACCGTCGCCCAACTCGTCGCTTACCGGCTCCAGCACGAACGATTGGTCCATCGGGTTGCCGAGGCGCGGCTGCCGACCGAAGTCGGGGAGTGGCGCATCGTTGGCTACAGCAATGATGTGGATGACCGCGAGCACGTTGCGCTCGTCTTTGGTGACATCGGCGATGGCGAGGACGTCCTCGTTCGCATGCACTCCAAGTGCCTCACTGGCGATGTCTTCCACTCCATGCGCTGTGACTGTGGTTGGCAGTTGAACGCGGCCATGGAGCAGATCGCCCAGGAAGGGCGCGGCGTGATCGTCTACCTGGATCAGGAAGGTCGCGGAATCGGCCTGCTGAACAAGCTCAAGGCTTACGAACTCCAGGACGCCGGTGCCGATACGGTGGAGGCCAATGAGCGGCTGGGCTTCAAGCCCGATCTTCGCAACTACGGCATCGGCGCGCAGATCCTGCTCGACCTGGAACTGCGCTCCATCCGGGTGCTCACCAATAACCCTCGCAAGCTGGTCGGGTTGGAGGGCTATGGCCTGCGTGTCAGCGGAGGAGTGCGGATCATCGCACCAGACACGGACGAGAACTCGGCCTACGTCAGGACGAAGCGGGCCAAGTTGGGCCACCTCGTAGCTTCATGAGCTTCATTCCATGAGAACGCCGTCATGAGCGTCTCGCGCGTCACCGCTGGTGGAACTGTGCGCGTCCGCTCCTGCTTCACATATTCGCTCCCACTGTATGCCTGAATTCACCGGTGCGCCACAGGGTGCCGGCCATCGGCTGGCCATTGTGGCCAGTCGCTTCAATGAGCGCGTCACGCAGGCCCTCGCCGATGGTGCCCTGGACGGTCTGCTTCGCCACGGAGTTTCGCTCGATGACATCGACGTCATCTGGGTGCCGGGGGCGTGGGAGCTTCCGGGAGCAGTACGTCGCGCCGCATCCAGCGATCGCTACAGCGGCATTGTGGCGGTCGGAGCGATCGTGCGCGGTGAGACGCCGCACTTCGATTTCATCGCCGCGGAGGCGGCGCGCGGGTTGGCTCAGGTAGCCAGTGACTACGACGTGCCAGTCGGGCTCGGTCTGCTCACCTGTAACGACATGGCACAGGCGGAGTCGCGCGCCGGCGGAGACCACGGCAACAAGGGTTGGGACGCTGCCGTCGCCACGCTGGAGATGGTGGACCTGTTCCAGCGGCTGGACCTGATGCAGGGCTCGGAATCCGATGCAGACGAAGACGAAGGTTGAGACGCGGGCGCGCTCGCGCGCCCTGCAGGCTCTCTATGCCTGGGAGATGCGTGGTGGCCCGTCGCTCGACTTCGTCGCGACCCAGGTATGGGATGACCTGGCCGTTCCTCCCGAGGAGCGACGCCTTGCCGGAGTGCTCATCCGCGAGGTCCGCGACAGTGCCTCGGTCATAGACGAGGAGTTGGGCGAGGTGACGCGCAACTGGCGGCTGGCCAGGCTTGGTGCCATTGAACGCGCCGTACTGCGCCTGGGCGCGGCGGAACTGCGCATTGGTGACACGCCGCCGCGGGTCGTCATCAAGGAGGGCGTGCGGCTGGCTGAGAGGTTCGGCAGCATGGCCAGCGCCAAGTTCGTCAACGGCGTTCTCGACGCCCTTGCCCGCCGGATGGGACGACTCTGAAGATTCTTCTCGTCAATTGGCAGGACCGAGAGAACCCGCAGGCCGGCGGCGCCGAAATCCATCTCCACGAGATCTTCGGTCGGCTGGCCAGTAGCGGTCACCAGGTGACCCTCCTGTGCGGTGGCTGGCCCGGCGCGCCCGCCCGCCGCTCGCTCGACGGCATAGACGTGCACAGAGTAGGCACGCGCCACACCTTCCCGGCGCTCGCTCGTCGCTACTACCGGAAGCACCTCGCCGGAGCCGGCTACGACGTCCTCGTGGAAGACATAAACAAGGTGCCGCTGGCGACGCCGTGGTGGGGTGCTCGGCGTACGGTGGCGTTGGTGCCGCACCTCTTCGGGTCGACAGTATTCCAGGAAGCGCCGCTACCGCTCGCCGCCGCTGTCTGGCTCGCCGAACGCCCTCTGGCGCGTCTGTATCGAGGCGTGCCCTTCCAGGCCATAAGCGAGAGCACGGCCGACGACCTCGTCGCCCGCGGCGTCCCACGTTCCTCCATCAGCGTCATCTATCCGGGGATCGACACCTCTCACTTCACCCCCCTGGCGGGTGCTCGCGCCGCCACTCCGCTATTCGCCTACCTGGGGCGTCTCAAGCGCTACAAGGGAGTCGATATCATCCTCCGCGCGTTCGCACAGTTGCCGGACCGCACGGCTCGGCTGGAGATCGCCGGTACTGGTGACGGGCGGCCCGCTCTGGAGCAGCTTGCCGCGTCGCTTGACCTCGGCGATCGCGTACGGTTTCTTGGATTCGTGAGCGAGGAAGAGAAGCTCACACTCCTGAGACGTGCCTGGGCGCTATGCTTCACATCGCCCAAGGAAGGATGGGGTATCACCAATCTGGAGGCGGCCGCCTGTGGCACGCCGGCGGTTGCCTCGCGCTCGCCAGGATTGCGCGAGTCAGTACGCCACGAAGAGACTGGCTTCCTCGTCACCCATGGTGAAGTGGCCGAACTCGCCGGTGTGATGGGGCGATTGGCGGCGTCACCCGCGCTAGTGGAATCGCTTGGCGCGCAGGGACGTTTATTCGCCGAGGGGTTCACCTGGGAGCGCGCCGCCGAGGCGACAGCGCGGCATCTCTCGCACATTGTGTCGGCCGGGGTGTAATAATGAGGTCTCCTGTTTCTTCCGTTCGTCGCGGCGGCTCGTCGCCAGACCGGACCAACTGCCAACTCGAGGTCGTGTGACTCCCAAGCTTACCGTCGGTCGCCTCTTCGAGCGGATGGAGAACCGGCTCGAACTGGAGCAGGTGACTGGCATCATGGGCTTCGACAGGCCCATCATCGTCGGGGAGGCCCACAGCCCCGGGCTGGTCCTCGCCGGTTATATGGAGCGGTTCGCCGGCACACGCATTCAGGTCCTCGGGGAGACTGAGGGGAGCTACCTGCACTCGCTCGACGACGCGCAGCGGCGGCATATTCTCGAGCGCTATTATGGGTTTGATTTCCCCTGCGTCATCGTCTGCAAGGGGCAGGAGCTTCCGCCGGGTCTTCGCGAGCTGGCCGAATTGCGTGGTATCGCTCTGCTCCGCTCGAGGCTCAAGACGGCGGAATTCTATAGGCGCATCAAGCCATTCCTTGAGGACGAGTTCGCGCCCAATACCGCGCTTCACGGCTCGCTCGCCGATGTCTTTGGCGTCGGACTCTTCTTCACCGGCCAGAGCGGCATCGGGAAGAGCGAGTGCGTTCTGGATCTCGTCGAGCGGGGCCACCGTCTCGTCGCTGACGATCTGGTGCTCTGCAAGCGGCGCGGCACCGACGTGCTCATCGGCCGTGGTCACGAGCTGCAGCGGCACCACATGGAGATCCGGGGCGTGGGGCTGGTGGACGTGCCCGGAATCTTCGGCATCCGCGCGGTGAGGCAGCAGAAGCGGATGGAAGTGGTGGTTCAGCTGGAACCGTGGGACCAGGGGGCGGTGGTGGATCGTACCGGCCTTGAGGGCGAGACGACCGAGATCCTGGATGTCGCGCTACCCATGATCCGCGTGCCGCTCAACCCTGGGAAGAACATCACCGTGGTGGCGGAGGTCATCGCCATGAACCACCTGCTGGCCTACAGCGGAGTCAATACGGCGGAGGCGTTCAACCAGCGCCTTATCAACAGGATGCGACAGACTGCGGATCTGAACCGTTATCTTCAGGAAGATGATGAGTGACACGGAGGCGCCGGTCATCCGCGCGATCGTCGCCGGTCACGGCGACTGGGCTGCAGGCCTGGTGTCGGCAGTGGCACAGATCACCGGCCGGGGCGACCTGTTCGTACCGCTCTCTAACAGGGGCATGAGTGGTGAGCAACTGGAGGTCGCGCTCAGGGCAGCCCTGGATGAGAGTGGCACAACGTGCGTGTTCACCGATCTCGTCGGTGGGAGCTGGACATTGACTGCCAGGCGCGTCATGCGAGACCGACCCTCCCTTGTACTGGTCACCGGCGCCAACCTGAGCATGATCCTGGACTTCACTTTCCACGACTCGATGCCTCAGGAAGAGGCCGCCCGGCTGGCAGTGGAGAAGGGACGCAACGCGATGACCGTCGTTGCTGGTGGGATGCAAACGGGAGGCGTGCGTGGCAATTGAGCTGTACCGTATCGACGACCGGCTGATTCACGGGCAGGTGGTGGTCGGGTGGGGGAAGCCGTTGGACATCGAATTCCTCGTCCTCGTGGACGACGAGGTCGCCGACAGCGAGTGGGAGCAGGAGCTCTATCGCATGGGAACTCCCCCGGAGATGGCGCTCCACTTCGACACCGTACAGTCGGCGGCCGGCCAACTGGACGACTATCGCCGCGACGAGCGGCGAGGCATCCTGCTCACTTCCAGCATCCAGACGATGCGACGGTTGGCGGAGGCGACTCCGATCCCGGCCGTGAATCTGGGCGGGATCCATCATCGTGCCGGACGCACGGAACGGCTGCGTTACGTGTTCCTGAGTGTTGAGGAAGAGGAAGCGCTTCGCTCGCTTGCTGGCCGTGGAGTGACCGTGACAGCGCAGGACGTTCCGGCTGCCCGCGCCGTCCCACTGGACGAGCTTCTGGCCGCTGGTCAGGAGAGCTGACAGCGTGCTCGCTTCCTTCGTTGACATCCTGCCGCTGATAATGCTCGGCGGTCTCGTCGGACTCGATGTGGTGAGCTTTCCACAGGCAATGATTTCGAGGCCGCTGGTAGCCGCGACGCTTGGCGGTGCGCTGGTTGGTGGGGCGGGGGCGGGGCTTCTGGTGGGTGCATTACTCGAGCTGTTTGCCCTTGAAACTCTCCCCTTCGGAGCATCGCGCTACCCGGAGTGGGGCTCGGCATCAGTTGTTGCTGGCGGGATGTATGCGACCCAGCCACCCGACCAGGTGGGGGCGCTGGCGCTCGCCGTCCTTCTCGCCCTCGCCCTCGCGCAGATTGGCGGCCTGTCGATGATCAGCGTGCGCCGCCTGAACGCGCGGTGGGCGCATCGCCGCGCGGCGGCTCTCGAGCGCGGCTCCGGTCGCACGGTGGCCGGACTTCAGGTAGCCGGTCTCACCGCCGATTTCGTTCGCGGCTCACTCGTCGCGACCGGTGGGCTCATCGTCGGAACGTTAGTCATTCCGATAGTGCTGGCGGAATGGCGCGGAAGCGAAGAGCTGGCCCGCAGTGGCACCGTGGCGGTCGCCATTGCCGTTGCCGCGGCGGCCGGCTGGAAGCTTTTCCACGCCGTTCAGGGTGGACGGCTGCTCTTTCTGGGCGGCCTCGGCGCCGGGCTGGTCGTGCTCCTGGCATCGCTATGAGCAGGCACACATCGCCGGCGAAGCCCGGCGCACCGGACGCCGCCGCTCCTGTCGAGAGACAGGTGCTTCCCATGTACGCGTTCGTTAAAGCCATTTTCTTCGCCATGGAGCCGGCGCTCAGACGGCTACCAGGTGGACGAGGCGGCGAACCGTATCGGGCGGCGATGGCCCGGCAGTGCCGGTATTTCAACGCCCATCCGTATCTCGCCACCCTCGCCGTCGGTGCGTTGCTCAGGGCCGAGCTGGATGGCGATCCTCCGGAGCGCATCGAACGCTTCAGATCTGCGCTCTGCGGCCCGCTGGGAAGCTGCGGCGACCGTCTGGTCTGGGCTGCCTGGCTACCGCTCTGCGCCCTTATCGGCCTCGTAATCTGGGGGCTGGGTGGCGGTCCGCTGGCATCTGTCGGAAGTTTCTTCGTCATCTACAACATCGGCCACCTGGCTCTGCGTGTCTGGGGGCTCAATGTCGGGCTCCGGGATGGTCTTCGTGTCGCCGGCGCTCTCGGCACACCCTGGCTGCGACGTGGCCCGGACTGGCTCGGGCGCGTCGGAGCAGTTCTGGCCGGTGTGGTGCTTCCACTGGCCACCTTGCGTGCGGTCGGCCCGTCGCACGTGGGCGTGGCGGCGGGCGTGCTGCTAGTGGGTGCGCTGGCCGGTGGGTTGCTCGTGCGTGTTCAGGGTCGTTGGGAGGGCTGGCGGCTTGCTCTCCCCCTCCTGCTCCTTCTCGTACTTTTCTCGGTTACGGTCTAAATGGCGGAACGATCCGTCCAGATCACGAACAGAAACGGTCTCCACGCGCGTCCCGCCGCGGAGATCGTCAAGGCGGCTTCCAAATTCCAGAGCGAGATTACCATCGTTCGGGAAGAACTGGAGGTCAATGGCAAGAGCATCATGGGGGTCATGATGCTCGCCGCAGAGTGCGGTTCAACCGTGACGGTTCGGGCGAGTGGTCCGGACGAGGAGATGGCGCTCGCGTCCATCACCGACCTCATCCACCGAGGCTTCGGCGAGGCCTGATGCTGAGCGCCTTCCGCGGCGTCCCGGCCTCGCCGGGCATTGTCTTCGGCACCGTCTACCTCCTGCGCTGGGAGGTACCGGACGTACGCCATCGTATCGTCGCCGACGACGAGATTGACGGAGAGATAAGTCGCTTCCACGAGGCTCTGGAGGCGGCTCGCGTGCGCGTCAACCGCGTTCGTCGCCGCGCCGAGCGACGTGCCGGTCCCGAGGAAGCGGCGATCTTCGACGTCCAGCTGTCCATGCTCGACGACGTCGAGTTGGTGCAGGGCACGGAGTCGTACATCCATCGTAACATGGCGGCCGAGAAGGCTTTCGACCTGGTCATGGGAGAATGGCGGAAGAACTTCGCTCGCCACTCGCTACCCATGGTCCGCGAACGGCTGGGCGACCTCACGGATGTCCACATCCGCGTACTCAGCCTCCTCCTCGGCCTCCCCGATCACGATCCGGTGGACGTTCCGCAGGGCGCCGGCGCTATCCTCGTCACCCACGACCTCACACCCAGTCTTACCGTACAGCTCGACCCGCGGGCGATCGCCGCCATCGCTACCGACGCTGGAACGCGCACGTCCCACGTCGCCATCCTCGCTCGTTCGCTCGGCATACCGGCAGTGGTGGGTCTGAAGGACGCGACGACCAGGCTGCGCGGTCGTGAACGGGCCGTCCTGGACGGGTCCACCGGCACGCTCATCGTCGACCCTAGCGAGGCCGAGGAAGATGCCTACCGGCGCCGGGCGACGCAGGAAGCACTGGACGACGCCGAGCTCCTCCGGCTGTCCCACGGCGATACGATCACGACCGACGGCGTTCGGGTGAACATCTACGCCAACGTCGACCTGCCCGAGGAGGCGGAGATCGCCGCCACCAGCGGCGCGGAGGGCGTGGGTCTGATGCGCACGGAGTTCCTCGTCCTCGGTCGTACCACGATGCCAGATGAGGAGGAACAGTATCGTGCGTACGCGAAGGTGATCGACGCCTTCAAAGATCAGCCGATCATCCTCCGGACGTTCGACATAGGAGGCGACAAGCTTCCCTCGGGAGGCTATCCCATCGAGGCCAATCCGTTTCTGGGCTGGCGCGCGATCCGGATGTGCCTCGACGAGCCGGAGCTGTTCAAGGTCCAGTTGCGGGCGATCCTGCGTGCCGCCACCCACGGCGACGTGCGCATACTGCTGCCACTAGTCGTCTCGGTGGAGGAGGTGCGTGCCTCGCGAGTGCTTCTGGCCGAGGCGGCGGCCGAACTGACGGAGCGGGGAGTGCCCCATCGTGACCAGCTCCCTCTGGGTGTCATGATTGAGACCCCGGCCGCCGCGATACCGCGGGAACGTGAACCTTGCCGATCGATTCACGCCGCTGCATCCCGCCGTGCTCCGACTCATTCGTGATGTGGTGCAGGCGTCTGCGGCGGGCGGTATACAGGTCGGCGTCTGTGGCGAGATGGCTTCCGAGCCGCTTCATGCATTCGCCCTGCTCGGGCTGGGGCTGCGTCAGCTGAGCGTGGCACCGCGCAGCGTGCCAGCCATGAAGCGGTTGGTGCGCGGGGTGAGCGTGGGAATAGCTCGGGAGGCAATGGCGGCGGCGCTGGAGGCCGGGACCCCCGAACGCGCTGAGGCCGAATTGCGACGTCGCTTGCTGGCCGCCTTCGGTGACGCTGCGTTCCTGCGCGACGGGTTGCTGGCAACGTAGTGCGGCACCTATACTGTCCGTGGGTTCCATCGCATGCACGACTGTCGCCCGTGCCCCGCTCCGGCGGGTTACGGGCGTCGCCATTCCGTATCACTTCCGCTGCCGAGTGTGAGCGTGGCTGAGCGCGTTCTGTTCACGTCCGAGTCCGTAACCGAAGGGCATCCCGATAAGATCGCCGATCAGATATCTGACGCGGTGCTCGATGCCATTCTCACCGACGACCCTTCCGCACGCGTAGCCTGTGAGACCCTTGTCACCACCGGGCTTGCCTGCGTCGCTGGCGAGATCACGACGTCTACGTACGTACACATCCCCGACGTCGTGCGCGCGACAATCGCCGAGATTGGCTATACCAACGCGGACTACGGATTCGACAGCAAAACTTGCGCTGTCATCAGTACCATCGGGCGGCAATCGCCCGACATCGCTCAGGGAGTGGACACCGGTGGCGCCGGCGACCAGGGGATGATGTTCGGCTATGCCAGCGACGAGACTCCGGAGCTCATGCCGCTTCCCATCCAGCTTGCCCACGCGCTCACCAGACAGCTTGCGGCATGTCGGAAATCAGGACGACTCCCCTGGCTCCGGCCGGACGGTAAGGCTCAGGTCTCGGTAGTCTACGAGGACGATCGCCCGGTGCAGGTGGAGACTGTCGTCGTGGCCACTCAGCACAGCGAGGATATCGGCATCGACGAACTTCGTGAGGCAGTCCTCGCCGAGATCGTGTATCCGGTGATTCCCGCTGAGCTGCGTAGCGAAGGGTTGCGCGCGCATATAAACCCGACCGGTCGGTTCGTGGTGGGAGGACCGCAGGGCGACGCTGGCCTGACCGGGCGCAAGATCATAGTGGACACTTACGGCGGCATGGGTCGTCACGGCGGGGGTGCTTTCAGCGGCAAGGACGCCACCAAGGTGGATCGGTCGGCGTCGTATGCGGCACGCTGGGTTGCCAAGCACGTCGTCGCATCTGGCCTTGCACGCCGCTGTGAAGTACAGTTGGCTTATGCGATAGGCGTTGCCGAGCCCGTGTCAGTGCGCGTGGAAACGTTCGGCACTGGCGCCATCCCCGATTCGCAGATCGCCCGCGCGGTCAGGAACACCTTCAACCTGACCCCGGCCGACATCATCAGTGATCTCGGCCTCCGACGTCCTATCTTCCAGCGTACTGCCGCCTATGGCCACTTCGGGCGAACGCCCGAGCGCGGTGCTGACGGCTCCCCGTTGTATTTTTCGTGGGAGGAAACGGATCGCGTGGATGCACTCCGCGCTGCCGCCGGTAGCTGAGCCCTGACCGTTGTTCGCGGATGTCGGGGCAATCTGCGCCTTTATTGTCCCGCATACTCTGGAGGTCCCGTTGGTGGAAGTGACAGTGTCCCGCCTGGGACGTGACAGTTCCTCGAACGCCTTTGTCGTCATCCTCCGCGAGAAGACGGGTACGCGGCTGCTGCCCATCTGGATCGGGCAGGCTGAAGCGGAATCCATCGCCATGGAGATGAACCAGATCAAGCGCGAACGACCGCTCACTCACGACCTCTGCAAGAGTATCATCGTCGGACTTGGTGCCTCTCTGCGCCGGGTCCAGATCACTCGCGTGCAGAAGAGCACTTATTTCGCCGAGCTTCTTCTCCAGCAAGTTGACGGTGCCACACGCATCGTCGATGCACGGCCGTCGGATAGCATCGCCATCGCACTCCGCCTGTCGGCGCCCATATTCGCCGATGAAACGCTGCTCACAACACTGGACATCATCGGCGGCACTGCCACCGAAGAGAGCGGCGGAGAGATGGGCGAGTATGAGCAGGACAGTGGCTCCGCTGCCGCTGACGCAGCCACCGCTGAGAGCGCGCGTCAGGCGTCAGCCAACGCGCTGGACGCGGAACAGTTGAAGGCCTACCTGGAGAACCTACGCCCTGAAGACTTCGGCAAGTTCCGCCTCTGAGCCCGCTCGGTCGAATGCCCGGCGCAGCATCGCTCGCGCACTCATCATCGGCATCGTCGGCATCACGCTGTTGGCCGCGGCCTCGCCAGCGAACATCCGTGCCCAGGCCGCGTCCGGCGGAGTAACCGCGGCGCAACTGCAGCCGCCCGCGCCGTCGCCGTCCGTGGCCGCGCCCGCTGTTGTCCGCACCATCCGCGGAATCATCTATACCCCGCGCGGCTCCAACGACGTTCGGCCGGCCAGCGATGCTTGGGTAACGCTTCATCGCGTCGCCCCCGATACCGCCGGCGCGATGGATTCGGTGCGCACTGACGCGGGCGGCAACTACGCGCTGCGTTATCGGCGCGCCCCTTCCGACTCGGCGGTGTTCTTCATCTCCGCGCGTTACGCCGGGATCACGTACTTCTCCTCGCCAATGCCCGACGCAGATGTGGGTGGGGAGGAGGCGCAGTTGGTTGTCTACGACACCACCAGCGGGCCACTCCCCCTCGCCGTGCGGGGCCGGCACGTGATTGTCGGCTCCGTGGACAGCACGCGACGGCGGCCGGTGGTGGAGATCTTCGAGATTGCCAACGACAGTACCATAACCCTCGTCGCCAGTGATGACAGACCTACATGGCAGACTCGCATTCCGGCTCAGGCGCAGGACCTGAGGCTGACCGCCGGTGACCTGTCGCCCGACGCCATATCCGTTAAGGATGGCGTATTGAGCGTGTTCTCTCCCATCGCTCCCGGAATCAAGCAACTCGGTTTTGCTTATGCCTTGCCGCTCGGCGCCTTCCCCCTGGTCCTACCAGTGGAGGAGGATGTGACAATGCTCGAGGTGCTGCTGGAGGATTCGCTCGCTACAGTGAGCGGGCCGACGATGGAAAGCTCTGACAGCGTGGTGGCCGAAGGACGGACGTTTCGCCGCTTCATCGGCCAGGACGTACCTGCGTCAGGAGTGCTGCGCATCGACATGCCGGTCGAGGCATCTGATAGGAGCGGCACGTATAGCACAGCGATAGTGGTGGCTGTGGGCGCGCTGATGCTGTTGGCGCTGGGACGAAGCGTGCGTGGCCGCCGTGTGACGCCGCTGGCCGTCCCAGGAATTGGTGGGGTGCCCGATCCCGATGACATCGCCTCTCGCATAGCCGTCCTCGATGTCCGCTTCCAGCGCCGGCGGAACCCGTCGGAAGCTGAGCGACAGGAGTACGAGCGCACGCGTGGTGGACTCAAGGCCATGCTGACCGACGCACTCGGCCAGCAGGAACCGCGACCCTAGCGTCGCACCGGCGAGCCGATGCTGCTGGCCACCGACGCGGTGGTGCTCCACGCCTTTGACTACATGGAGAGTTCGCGAATCGTGCGACTCGCCACTCGTGAAGTGGGCGTTGTATCCGTCCTTGCCCGCGGTGTGCGCCGGGCAAAGAGCCGCTTCGGCGGTTCGCTCGACCTCTTCACTGGCGGTGTTGCCCAGCTCATCATACGGCCGGGTCGCGACCTCCAGTCGCTGACGGCCTTCGATGTCACACGAAGTCGCCACCAACTTGCCTCGAGCATGCCCCGGTTCACGGCCGCAGCCGCCGTGGCCGAACTGGCACTCCGCTTTTTTGGTGATGAGCCTCAGCCGGAAGCGTTCGAGATCCTCACCGATACTTTGGACGGACTCGCCATGGCCGCTCCCGGCGACGCCGCGTCCGCCGCCCTCGCCGGCGCCTGGCATCTGGTCGCGGAACTTGGCTTCGGACCAGTGCTGCGGGAGTGCGCTTCGTGCCACGAACCCGTGACCGCGGACGATCCGGCTCC
>CAJDWZ010000085.1_pt2 | contig 24057 bp, 19 predicted proteins | sample 7391701 | NCBI WGS metagenome assembly CAJDWZ01 (sample SAMEA7055744, study PRJEB34461) | soil metagenome | biome: terrestrial ecosystem; feature: Peninsula; material: soil | place: Antarctica | collected 2016
GTGGCCGAAGGCCCGGTCAGACAGGTAGCGTCCGGCACCGACGCCTCCCTCAGCGGTATCCCAACCGAGCGCGCGGCTACCGGCGGCGCGGGTGGAGAAGAGACGAACTGTCTCCTCATTCAGCACCCGTACACCGTTGTAGACGCCGCCGTTGAGCATCATCTGAGCAAAGACGGACAGGTCGGCGGCGGTGCTGAACAGTCCAGCATGGCCAGCGACACCACCCAGGGCGTAGGCGTTCTCGTCGTGGACCTCGCCGCGGAGCGGATAGCCGCGCGGAGGAGCGACTTCGGTGGGCGCGCTACGATAGCGTACTGAGTCGGCCGGCCGGAACTCGGTGTTGTGCATTCCAAGCGGTCCGAACATGCGCTCCTCGAGGAAGGCATCAAGCCGCTGACCGCTGATCGCCTCCACAACGAAGCCGAGCATGTCGGCGCCCAGATCCGAGTACTCGTAATGGACTCCAGGCTTGTAGTTGAGCTTGGTGTCTATAACGGCCTGGCGGGCCTGATCGGGGGTACGGGCAATTCGCCACAGATCGCGGCCGGCGGGGAGCCCGGAGCGATGGGTAAGGAGCTGTCTGACGGTAACCTGATCCTTCAAGCCGCCGGTGAAGCCGGGTACGTAGCGCTTGACCGGCGCGTCGAGTTCCAGCTTGCCGTCATCGTAGAGAATCATCGCCGCCGCCGTCGTGCCGACCACCTTGGTGAGCGAGGCGAGGTCGTAGAGCGAACTGGAGGGAATGACTGGGGCCTTGCCCGACCAGTCGAGAGTGCCGTAGCCCTTCTCGACAACCGCCGCACCCTTCCGGCCGATGACCACCGCGGCTCCTGGGTAGCCACCCTCGCGGATGCCGCGCAGGACCACCCTGTCAATCGCTTCCAAGCGGGACGCTGACATTCCGACGTCCGCCGGACTTCGTACCGGCAGGCCGTCATCAACTACGGTCAGTGCGGCGGCAAGAAAGGCGAGTACGAGCACGGGGACCTCCGGAGCAACAGATACGGCAGGGGCAGCGACGACGTTCTGGCGCGGCAGCGAGAGGCGAAGCGAAGTGCCGGCTGAGGGTGCCGGCTCTGGCATGTGAACCCGCTGCTGCGCGGGTCCTAAACCTGGTGGCTAACGTGCGGAGACGTGCGGTGGTTCAGGGAAGTGCAGACGCACAAGCTCTTACGGTCAGGGAGGTAGGCGTCGTGCGCCAACCGCCAGGACCAGACGGCGTGACCAGCTACCGCCGGGGAGGAGGCAGAAACATGAGATCTAATAACCTACACTGTGATCCGCGTAGGGTTCCTGATGTGAACCTGGTCACACAACGGAACGCCGACCTAACTGGCTCGGCGCGCCTGACTCAGCCAATAAGGACACGGCGCACGTCATCGTCAAGACGAGAGTCCGGGCAAGAGGTCACGTCGCAGCTCACGGGAGAGGGCAACCTTCCACGTATTCGGCGTGACATATTTCGTAGACCATGGACGCCGACACGCTGACTATCCGCCTCGCCTGCGCGGGGGACGAACTGGCCATGCGAACACTCTGGACGGAGTACGCGCCCGTGGTGGACGCCGTGGTCCGTCGGATGGTGCCCGATCGGGATCAGGCCGAGGACGTTGCCCAGGACGTCTGGATCCAGGTCTTCCGAGCCTTACCCAGCTATCGCGCCGAGGCGCAGTTCTCCACCTGGGTGCATCGTATCGCCGTCAACCGGACACTGAATGCGCTGCGTCGATTGCGCCGCCTGGACCGTCTCGAGACGGAGATTACCGAGGATAGCGCCTCGGTGGAGCCGGAGGGCGATCGGGCGCTCCTGGCTGCCAGCATCGACGAGGCGGTCGCCCTGCTGCCCACTGGTGCGCGGACGGTCTTCCTCCTCCACGACGTGGAGGGCTACACGCACGAGGAGATCGCGGCCGAGTTGGGGATCACCGCTGGCGGGTCGAAATCCCAACTCTTCAAGGCTCGCGTCCGCCTCCGCAAGCTGCTCGCTCACCATCGCCACCCCGAGTCAAACCCGCACGACGACGCTGTCGCTTCTCCCGATTACATCCTGCGATCCAAGCTGCCGAACCATGCCTCCTCCATCTGCTGACCCGGACGTCTCGATGGCCGACCTCCACATCCCCGATGAGAGGTTGGCCGAGCTTGCCGACGGTGTGGCCCCCTCGAGTTTTGAGGGCTCCCACCTGGACGCCTGTCTCCGCTGTCACAGCGAACTCGGCGCCTACCGCTCAGTTATCAGTGAGGCTCGCGATGGCCGGGCTGCGAGAGTGTCCGGCGCTCCGCTCACCGATTGGGCCACGCTGAGCGCGTCGCTCCAGTCGGAAGGGTTGATGAGGGTCAGTGCGGCAGCCACGGGCGTACTCCCACTCCATGACCGCCAGCGGGGCCGCCGTAACCGGCTGGCGACGCCGGCGTGGGCCTGGCGTGCGGCCGCGGCCACGCTGCTCCTTGCCGGCGGTGTTGCCGGAGGGCGGTTGAGTGCCGGGGCGAGTCTCATGCCCGGCCTCCGCGGCGGCGACGCCGACCCGGCGCACCGGATAGCCTCCATCCTCGCTGACAGCGCCCCGCAACCCGCTTCCAGCGACGAGGCAATGGCCATCCTCAGCCGCGCCGAGCGCGACTACAGGATGGCGACCGCCTTCCTGGCTTCGTCGGCGTCGCCGGAGCTGGGTGTGGATCCACCTGAGGTCTACCAGCGCCGGTTGGCCGTCATGGACGAGGTGGCGTCGCTGACCAGGGCGGCACTCGTGGAGAGCCCGCACGACCAGGTGCTCAACCAGTATTACCTCGCATCACTGGGGGCGCGCGAGGCGACGCTGCGATCGCTCGCTATCGCCCTCCCCAACGACGCCCAGTTGAGTCGGTTCTAGATAATGACAGCCGTAGCTATCACGACCATTCCAGGCCCCGACAGGCGAATGCCAGCAGCGTCGGGTGTCGGTGGTTCGGTGGGGCGGGCCGCCAGGACTGGTTGGGCCGGCACCTCTCGTCGCCCGGAGCGTCGCGACTCGCACAGAGCGCGGCTGGTACTCGTCGCGGCCGGCATGATGGTGGCGATGAGCGGCGTGCCGGCTGGTGCCCAGGCCAACCCGTCGCGTGTGAGCGCGCCGGCGGCGTCCCCGTCAACAGAGGAAGTTGAGCTCGTCCGCCGGCAGGCGGAGGAGGCACGGATCCGACTGGAGCGCTTTCTTAACTCGTTGGTTGGTAGACCGGCCAGCATTGCCCTGCTGGATTCGTTGGGCACGATGCAGCGGTCGGCGGCGCTCCTGGAGCAGCGGCTGATGCTACTCCAGGAGCGGGTCAACTTCCGTCAGGTGGAAACGCGGCTGGAGAGCGATTCCAGTGCCCCCAAGGGCTGGTTCGGCGTCGACGTGCAGACGGTGGGCACGTCGACGGAGCAGAGTGGTGGCCGTATTCTCGTGTCGGCGGAGTACCCGCGGGTAGTCTCGGTGGAACCGGGTAGCCCGGCAGCCCGCGCTGGGCTGATAGCTGGCGACCGTTTGATCTCCATTCGCGGTATTGACCTGCGCGGCCAGGCGCTGGATCTGCGGAGTGTGCTGCAGCCTGGAACGCAGGTCCCAGTGCGCGTCGATCGCGACGGCGTGCGACGTGATTTCACGGTGGCCGTCACTGTCCGTCCCACCAGCTTCTCACCGGGCACGCGAGTGCGTCTGTACGCACTCTCACCCGACGCTCCTACCGTGGCGAACGCGCGGGCGGCCTCTGCCGCCGCGGTGGCCGATCTGGCTGCGGCGACTCGCCCCTCCCGGGTCGACGTCGCCCAGTCACTTACCGTCGCCCGCCCCTGGCGGAGTGAGATGGTCGCGCCCAGCCCGATCACTTACCTCTTCCAGAGCAGCCCGAGCGTTCTCGCCGTAGCCGGCGCTGAACTCATGCGCATCACGACGGAGCTCCGCGAGTCGCTCGGCGTGAATGGCGGCGTCTACGTGATATCGGTGGCTCCGTGGACGCCGGCGGAGTGGGCCGGGCTGCGCGGAGGCGACGTCATCCAGCGCGCTGACGGCGTCGAACTGGACGCCCCGCTGGACTTCTTCCGGGTGTTGCAGGCGCAGACTGATGGTCGGCTCAAGCTGGATGTAGTGCGTTCAGGTCGGCCGCTCTCGACAGACCTGCGGTGGTGACGGAGAGCCCACCGTCCAAGTGGACCGACCTGCCGTCAGTCGCAGCGATGTCCGTTCACGATGGCGAGCATCCATGGCTCTGGCAGTGACCACTGCCGTCAACTGCTCGACAGGCGGCGTTCGTCGGGCAGGAGGCTGCGGTGGATGGACAGCGCCGCCACCGCTCCATCTGCCGCTGCGCGGATAGCCAGTTGCGGACCGGCTGTGACATCGCCGGCGGCGAAGACGTTGCGGACGCTGGTATGGCCGGCTCTGTCGACAACGATGTTGCCTTCGTCGTCGCGCTCACAGTTCAGGCGTACTCCCAGATCGTCGGCTGGATACTGGGCAAGCGAGAAGAAGAGCTTCTCGCAGCCCAGCGCTGTTCGGCCGTCGAACTCCAACGAGCGCATGTCATCGTCGCGGAACCTGATACGCAGAATCGGCTCGGCGACAACCGGAATGCTCAGCCCTGCCAGCTTTGACGACAGGTGGTCGTCCAGCGCCGGCGGTCTTCCGTTGGTGCAGACAGTGATGTCGGAAGTCCAGTTGGCCAACGAGAGCGCCATGCCAACGGCCTTCCTGCCCACTCCGATCACGACGACCTTCTTATCACGCGTATCGTAGCCGTCGCAATCGGGGCAGACATGAGCGCGGTCGCCGTAGACCCGTTCCAGCCCAGGCACGTCCGGCCACACGTCGCGAATCCCGGTGGCGATGAGCAATCTCCGGCCGTGCAGCCGCTGACCGCCTTCCAGCAGTAGCTCGAAATGATCGTCGTCGTGCTGGACGGCACTGGCGACAGTTCCGTCCAGCAGGTCGACGTCGTAGAGGCGACACTCCTCGCGCCCCATACCGCGCAGGTCGGCGGGACAGATGCTCGGTTGTCCGAGGAAGCCGTTGATGCCCCGCGTTTCCCAGTTGCGCGGATCGCCGGAGTCGATGACTGCCACGCTGTGCAGGTAGCGCCCGAGCCAGATAGCTGCGGACAGACCGGCAGGCCCTCCACCTACGACGAGGACGTCGTGGAAGCTCTGGCCGTGTGGATCTCCAGACGGTTGTTGGACTTTCTGTGCTGGTTGAGCTGCGGGCACGCGAGATGGGGCTGTCGGTGAGTGGCGGCGAACCTCGCGGTGCAAGAGTGATTCCTGCCCGGGAACCAGAGCCATCAGATCACTTGGGCGAGCGCCTTACTCCCTTGCCGCCGACCCTCTCACCGGTCCACTGGGCAGCGCATAGAGCAGGCGCGCAGTCGCGACATCGGCGGAACTGAGACCTGCTGCCTGGCCGTCATAGCGAGCGACCATGACGTCGCGCTGGTCTGGGGAATGCTCCAGGCCAAGTACGTGTCCAACCTCGTGCAGCGCGGCTATGCGAGCGGTGCGCGCCGGCAATAGTTGGTCGTCGCGGCCGAGGATGGAGAGAGTTATGTCGGCGTGGAGAATGCGGCCATCGGCGTCGTAACTGCGCGAGCTGTTGCCGACCTGCTGCTCTCCGGCAAGACGGGATACCCAGGCCACCAGCACGTCGGCGTCGGTCGAATCGTTCACGAATGTGAACTGGACAGGGAGCTCCCGTTCCCAGGCACGGAAGGCGCCCCGCACGGACTCCGGCTGGTCGGCGCTCCAGCCGCGAATGGGCGAAGAGGTTGGCACCCAGACGCGGATGGGCATTCCATTTCTGTCGGTCCAACGCCGGAGCATGGAATCGGTCGCCACGAGAGCGTCTATATAGGTGCCCGGCCCATCGGTGGCGAGACGCGCCAGGACGTCGGCCCGGTCGACGGCATGGAGGGCGCGGTCATCGCCGTCTCTCTCGCGCTCATCACTGCCGCGGGTAGCGGCTAAGGCATCACGGTCAGCACGCGAGTTACGAGCGCCGGCCACCTGCACGCCAACGAAGGCGGCAAGTAGCACGAGGAGAACGACGGGGACGAGATCGCCCCGACGACTCACCTGCGTAGCCCGGGCGGCAGACGGTAGAGCAGACGCGCGGTGGCTCTGTCGGCGTCGGACAGGTCGCGCACCCGAACGCGCGGCGCCATGACGTTCGCGGCATCGCTCGAATGATCCAGGCCCAGCGAATGCCCTACTTCATGCAGCGCGATTGCGTGAAGCGCGTCTCCGCTCAACTGCTCGCCCGTATACCGGTGCAGGGCGATCGTCACGCGAGCACCGCGAATCCAGCCGCGACGGTCGTGCATCCACCGCGTCTTGCCGCTTATGGGTTCATTGAAGCGCGGCGTCCAGACCACGAGGATGTCGGCCCGTGCGGAATCGGTGGCGGCAGAGAAATGCAGTGGTATGCCAGCCCGTTCCCAGGCGGCGAACGCTTCGTCCACACGCCGCCGGTTGTCCGGTACGAAGCCGGCGAGGCCGGCCCCTGGTTGGATCCAGTATGTAACCGGTGTCTCGCCACGAGCTGGCCAGCGGGTGAGCGGTGTACCGCCCACTCGGAGCAGTTCGTCTATGTATGTACCGGGCCCCTCCTCCTCGAGCAATCTCGCAGTGGCATCGTCGGCGACCGACAGGATGTCGGCGTTGCCAGTGCTGACTTCAGCGGAAGGGGAGACTATCGACACGCTGGCGGCCGGGATGACGCCGCGAATACCCGGCGTGCTTCCGTCGGCGTCAGTGCCGCTGCCGATCGTCGTCGCCCTTATAGCCCGCAACCCGTCCAGCACAGTGCGCATCGCACTCGACGGCTCGTCGGCCATGATCGCCGCGGCAGTGCTCGCCCTGAGCGTCTCGTCGCGAGAGACTGCTGGGGCGCCGAGCACTGCTGGCAGCGAGGCGGCGCTGGTGACCAGCGCGGCGACGCAGAGTGCGAAAATGGTTGGCGAGGGGCGACGCATGCACGGATCGCGTGAAGGTGACGGACCACTCCGCGGCCGGAGACTGGCCGTGGGAGGCAGTGCTGTACGCGGCGTGCTTTTTCCTAGTCTTACTGTCCGGTCGGATCCGGCTCGTCGAGGAACGACTCGACGATCGGGAAGAACAGCTCCGGACGCTCCCTGTAGGGCATGTGGCCAGCTTCCGGTATGGTCCGCAGCGTCGCCTGAGGCAGTAGGGCGACAAGCTCCTCCGTCGTCTGACGGGGTAGTGCGTCACGCTCGCCGTATATGACGAGCGTGGGGCGGTCGAGGGCACGAACCCGGTCGCTCCAGTCGTAACCGTCGCGCCTGAGCCGAGCCGCCACGTGCACACCGGTGAGTTCGACGACCGCCGGCGGAATAAGTTGCTGGGCGAGGGAGACGTCGGCGAACCACGCCGGCACGAAGGCGCGCGCATACGTGCTATGCACCGCCGGGTCGGGCTGGGCGAGCGCCCGTGGATCGAGCGCCGCCAGCGCCTCGCGGTCCGCACCACTGAGCCGGGTCAGGGCGATATCGTGCATCCGTGGGAGCCACCAGCTTGTGGGAGCAACCGAGTCGACGAGCACGACGCGTCTGGTGCCGGCCAGATCCTGGGACGCGCCAAGAACGGCGATGCCGCCGCCCCATGAATGTCCGAGTACATCCCACCGCTCTATCCCCAACGCCTCCCGGAGCGCCCTCACGTCGGCACCGTCGTGCTCCACACGCGCGGCGCGCACTCCCGGCGGCGCCTGGCTCGCGCCACGTCCACGCTGATCGAAGAAGACGAGTTGGCGTCCGGCCGCCAGTGGCGCCAGGCTGGGCCAGAGAGAGGCGTGGTCGAATATCAGGCCGCCATTGATGCAGACCAGCGGCACAGTGCCTTCGACGTCTGGCGTGGTCCAGACGGCGAAGTCGAGGCCGCGGGCGCGCACGGTGAGGGACTGACGCATGGGTAGGCGGCCTCGAACACGTCGGAAGGCCGCCAGACGGTCGGCGGAAGATGGCACTGATCTCTGGGGGCTCACTGCTTGGTGGGATGGGGAGGGACGAGTCGCAGGTTAACACCATTCAGCGGTGACAGAACAGTACGAAGCTCTGGTATCAAAGAGCCCATTCCAACATGCTCGGGCCCGCTTTTGCCACTATCAAAAAAATGAACGCGGGGTCTTGTGGTGCGCGGATTCATGCGCCATGATCGGCGACTCGGTAGCCCATCCGATTCTGGAGGATGGCGCCAGAATGGCCGTGCCGGCTCCTCCGGTTCGGAGTCACGCGTGCGTGGTTTTGACCACGCCAGTCCCTTGCATGCGGAAGGTCTGATGATGAGATACTTGGTGAGATCTGGCTTGCAACCAGACGGGGTAAGGACCATCGGGATCCGCGCTCGCTGGCGGCAAGGTGCAGTTGTGCTCTCCCTGGCTCTCTGCCTAGGCGGAGTAACGGAGTTGCAGGCACAGGCCACGGGAACGGTGCGCGGAACGGTGGTGGAGGCGGCCTCCCGACGGCCTCTCGCTGGCGCTGAAGTGTTCATTCAGACGCCGCGTCTGGGCACCATGACCAACTCCTCTGGCGCTTACGTGCTTTCCAATGTGCCGGCTGGGCAGGTCGAGTTGAGGGTCCGCACGCTGGGCTACAGCAGCCCGACGCGTACGGTCACCGTCACTGCTGGTGACACGGTGACGCTGAACTTCGAGATGACGACGGCGGCCATGTCGCTCGATGCAGTGGTCGTCACCGGCGCCGGCCAGGCGACCCAGATCAAGAAGCTCGGTAACACCGTCGCCAGCATCAACGTCGAGGCCCTGGCTGACGCGCCGATCTCCAACCTGTCCGAAGCGTTGCAGGGACGGGAACCGGGAGTGTCTGCAATTCCTACCGGCGGCGTAGCCGGCGAGGGCACGAAGCTCCGCATTCGCGGTGGTTCCAGCCTGACGCAGAGTCAGGAGCCGATCATCTACGTCGACGGAATAAGGATCGACAACGGTGGCGGCATGGGCGGTCTGGATCAGGGCGGTGGCAGTCCGTCGCGACTCGACGACATTGATCCGTCCACGATCGAGCGCATCGAAGTGCTGAAGGGCTCGGCCGCGGCTACGCTGTATGGCACGCAGGCCGCCAACGGCGTCATCCAGATCTTCACCAAGAAAGGCTCAGCGGGCGCGCCGCGCTGGACGCTCAAGGCCGAGCAGGGTTTCTCGAATTATCCAGCCGACCGCTACAAGCTCCACGCCGGTTTCGCTCGCACGCAGGCCGAGGCCGATCGGCTGGCGACGTTCTGGGATAAGCCGGGTCTGAAGCCGTTCGACGTCTTTGAGGTCGATATGTGGCCCCAGATGTTCGAGACGGGACTATCCGGCGACTACTCTCTCTCCGTGAACGGCGGCAATGAGAAGGTCACCTACTTCGTTTCAGGTCGCTATCTCGGCGAGGATGGCCCCTTCCGCAACGACGGCTTTGGTGGAGCGGCGCCCGGATTGACACAGGTCACTGACGCGAACAAGAAGCGCCAGGCAACGGCGAACCTGTCGTTCGCTCCGGCCGAGAAGGTCCAGGTGCGGGTGAACACGATGTACATCGACAGCTATCTGGAGGTGCCGGACAACAACAACAACATCGCCGGTACGCTGTCCAATCTGATCAACAGCAAGCCAGAACGGGCTAACGAGATCAACCCGTCGGGTGCTGTGCCGTCGTTCGGCTCCATGCGCGAGATGATGAACCGGCACACGGAGCAGAATACGCAGCACTTTGCTGGTAGCATCGGCACGCAGTTCGCGCCGATAGAGAGCACCAACCTGGAAGTGACCTTTGGTATCGATCAGGTGAACGAGCAGAACGTGCGCTTCATCCCGTTTGGCTGGAACGTAGACGGGCTGGCCTCCGGAACTCCCGAGGGCACGCGCACGGTGCGGAACCGTACCCAGCGTCAGCTCACGTTCGACACGAAGGCCAGTTGGAATGACGACCTCACTCAGCGCATCAGCTCGGCCTTCGTGCTCGGCGCCCAGGCCTTCCTGACGCAGACGAGCCGCGCTGGCGGCACGGGCGCCCGCTTCGCCGGCCCCGGCCTGGAGGTCATCAGCGCCGGAGCCGATCCGACAGTATTCGAGCAGCGCGTGAGCCAGGTTGCTGGCGGTGTATTCGCCCAGGAGCAACTCGGTTGGGACAACTATCTCTTCGTCACCGTTGGTGGACGTTACGACAAGCACAGCGCGTTCGGTGAGAGTGCTGGCGGCGCGTTCTATCCGAAGGTGAGCGTCTCGCTGGTTCCGAGCGACATGTCCTTCTGGAGCAGTAGTGCGTTGTCGCAGCTGCGTCTGCGCGCGGCAATCGGAAAGTCAGGACTGCAGCCGGGCGCCTTCGCCAAGTTCACCACCTTCAGGCCTCTATCCTCGCCCTCTGGAGCCGGGGTCCAGCCGAGCAACCTGGGTAACCCCGACCTGAAGCCTGAAGTTTCGACGGAGTTCGAGACCGGTTTCGACATGGGCTTTCTGGAGAACCGGTTCGCTCTTGCCTTCACCTACTGGCGGCGCGATGTGAAGGACCTGCTCATCAACCAGCAGTTCGTGAGTTCCGGCGGCTTCCAGAACCCGCAGCTCGTGAACGCTGGTGAGATGACGTCGAACGGACTTGAGATTGGCCTCACCGGTTCGCTCTTCTCCACCGAGCGCGCATCGATGGACTTCTTTGCCAACACCGCCTACCTGAAGCAGAACGTCAAGAGCTTGGGTGGTGCGCCGCCAATCACCTTCTTCGGACCGGAGCTCGTGGCTGGCGAGTACCCGATCGACACCGATGGTGACGGCGTCTCCGACAGCCGTGACCAGTTGCTGGCCTTCTTTAACCAGCCGCGCTCGGTCGAGACCATCCGTACGGTTCTCCAGCCGGGCATCGATGGCGATCCGCTCGTGAACTACCTGGGCAAGCCGCTGCCTGACTGGGCTGGCGCCTTCGGGGGCACGTTCTCCTTCCTCGGCGCTTTCCGCCTCTCCTCGACGTTCGAGTACAAGGCTGGGCTCCAGGTCCACAACCTGACTGACGAGTTCCGTCGCTCGCACGCCACGATCGGGCGCAACATCCGCGAGGCGGCAACGCTGGAGAGCACGATCATGAACCCCGCCAGCTCGGCCGAGCAGCGTGTCGAGGCAGCGCGTCTGTGGGGCACGGAGATGTCGGCGCTCTCTCCACAGGACCGCCTGAACGCTATCGAGGATGCAGATTTCATCCGCTGGCGTGAGCTCAGTCTTTCCTACCAGGTGCCGAGCCGCGTCATCGACCGCTTTGGTGTGGGCAACCTCACGCTCACCCTGGCCGGCCGTAACATCGCCCTCTGGACCAAGTACAGCGGCATCGACCCGGAGATCAACGTCATCGGCGGCCGCGATCCGGGAGACGATCAGGAATCGAACAACTTCATCGCCGGTGTGGACGGCTGGGGTTTCGCCATCCCGCGCCGGATCACCCTGTCGGCATCCTTCGGATTCTAGGCATGAGACACTTTTCAATGACCAGACCAAACATGCCAGTGTCGTCCCGCCGGACGTCGCGCTCGCGAACCGTACTCGGCACGGGCGCGCTCGCCGTCTCCCTCGTCTTCGTCCTCGGCGGCTGTAGCGACGTCTTCGACGTCAAGAACCCGAATGACCTGTCGCAGGAGGCGCTCGACGTGCCCACGGGAGCCGTGGCCGCGGTGAACGGTGCCGAGGCGACGGTGTCGCGCGGATATAGCGACCTCCTTCTGGCCGCATCCATACCGACCGACGAACTCACCTGGATTGGCACTTACGACGCCGGCAATGAACTCGATCACGGCTTCGTTTCCAATCCGGCCAACGAGTTCACCGACAATGAAGGCGTACCCTCGTTCAACGAAGGTCGCTTCATGGCTGACGAGTCCATTCGGTTACTCGAAGGGCATGACGCGGCGGGCGAACTGAGGAATCGCAACCTTCTCAGCCGGAGCTATCTGTACGGCGGGCTCATTTACAGCGTGACTCCGGACTGGTTCAACGACTTCGTCATCTCCGACCGTCGGACGGCGTCGCCCCCGATCGGCCCGGCGAACATGAGCAAGCTTTACGACACGGCGATCGAGTACTTCACCAAGGGCATTGCGATCGCTCAGGCGACCGGCAACAAGGATATGGAAGCGACGCTCCTGGCCGGTCGCGCACGGGCTCATCATGCGCGAGCCGTCTGGACATCACTGGAGCCGGTCGGGACCGTTCCGGCGAACCCGATGGTCAGCAGCGCCGCGGCGGTTGCCGACGCGAGGGCTGCACTGGCTATGGTGAGCGGAGACTGGAAGTACCGTTTCACTTATTCTGCGTCCACGGTGGGCAACCAGATTGGAGGATGGATCAACTCGCGACAGGAGTTCCGGGTGGACACTGCCCTCGGCGTGCCCAACACGCCGAAGACGCGAGTTACCGCGGTAGCGCTACTCGATCCAATCGACAAGACCCCCGACGCCACACTGTTCCAGCAGTTGACCGATCTCGGTATGCTTGCCGCCTCGACGGAGCTCTATCCGCCGCTGACGATACTGTCGGCGCGCGAACTCCGCCTGATCCTCGCCGAAGCGGCACTTGCCGCGAGCGACATGCCCGGTTTCACGACGGAGATCAATGCCGTGCGCAGTATGAGCGGCAAGGCGGCATTCACCGGTCAGATGCCGGCGCGCGACCTGCTCGTCCACGAGCGTCGGGTGAACCTGTTCCTGCAGGGTCGCCGTCTGCTCGACATGTACCGATTCAAGATCAAGGATCCGCGGTGGCTGGACACGTCTGACGCCGTCCTCGCCCCCGGAACGCTCTTCCCGATCACGGACAGGGAGCTACGGGCCAACTGCTACATCCTCGGTACCTGCTGACCTCGCAGGAAGGATGACTGCAGGGAGTGAATCGGGGGCCTGGAAGATGTTCTTCCAGGCCCCCGATCGCATTCCAGATTGAGGCCGTCCAACCATACCATCGTCAGGGCAGGCGGTAGCCGTCCCTCTCGTGGAGCCATGCAGCATCGCGAGTCAGGTCAGCCCGCGGTCACGTTCTCCCATTGCCACCGGTGGAACACATACTGGGCGGTAAATGACCTACCTGACTATGCCCAGGTCAGGAGGGTTGCCGCCGTTACCGCCATTGCCGGGCGTGCCGCTGCCGCTACCGCTGATATCGACGAAGTAGATGAGTGCGGCGGTAAAGATCGCCGTCCCCACCATTCCGCCAACGAATGCCGATTTGCGCCGGCTGGCTCGCATCCGCGTCTCGAATCCTTCGCGGAAGCCCTTGGTGAAGAGGGCATCGGCGGGGGTTGGTGAAGGCGGCGGATCAATGCCGCTTCGTCCGGCGTAGTGGACGGCCAGTCCCAGCCCGACAGGTCCCGCCAGTGTGCCACCCAGAAGCCCGCGCAGTCCCCACCCCGCATTCAGATTACCTGCCGCCGCAATACCCGCAGTGCGCCCTTCCAGAAGAGGCCCTGTAGCCGTTGTGTCAGTCGCCACTGCGCTATCGGTCGCGACGACATTCGCCGTTTGGCGGTCGGCGCCAGCACCGGCGGCGTCCTAACTGCGCCTTGCCTTCGTAGTTGAATTCAAATACCGCCAACCCTTCGGCCAGCGAGAATAGCTCGGTTGCCTGCTGCCCCGTGCCGCTGAAGCTCTGGGCGCGGAGAGTGGCTGGCAGGGTGACCAGAACGAGGAGGACGAGGGCGGACCAGAAGCTGGTCGCCGGCGTCGAAATGCGTCTCATGTGGGCTCGACGGTTCTGGTCGGATGAAGGTGTTCTGGCGGGCCTTCCGCGCTTCATGTTATGACGCGAGAGAGACCCTTGGCAAGCACGTCGCGCCCACTCCAGCGGCAGACCCATGCCTGGTACGCCGCCGCTACTGGTGGTCGCTCTACCTCACCACCCATGCCCTTGGCGCACGATTGACGCCGCTGCTCTGGACGAGTGTTGTCCTGGTCCTGATGGCGACACGCGGTAGCTGGCTGCTCGCAGGTGGTCGACGAGCGCGAACGGAGCAGGTCGTTTAGCGTTGGATGTCGACAACCCCAGGCCGTTCGGCCGTCAGCCGTGCTCGCCAACGTTGCTCACTGACCCCGACGCTTCCGCCGATCCACGATGCTCCTGTTCTCACCTCGTCTTCCTCTGCTTGCTCTCGGGCTCACCATCCCTCTCTTCCTCGGGGCCCAGACGCCGGTTGCCCAGAAGTTGGATACGAATCGCGTGAGCGCGGCTTCGCGTCTGGATACAGCCGTGAACGGTCCACGAGCCATGACGGTGATTGACCGAGCAGAGATTGACAGCCGGGCGGCGAGGTCAGTGGCCGACGTGATCGGTTGGGGGCTGGGTGTGGACCTCATGCCCAGGTCACCAGCCCAGTCCGACCTCGCCATTCGTGGCTCTAGCTTCGAACAGGTAGTCGTGCTCGTGGACGGCGTGCGCGTCAGCGACGACCAGACCGGGCATTTCGATCTTGACCTCGCTGTGCCGCTCGCCCTAGTGGAACGCGTGGAAGTACTTCGCGGCGCCGGCTCCGCCATCCATGGGCCGGATGCGGTGGGTGGGGTGGTGAACATCGTCACCCGCGGTGGCGCTACCACGGCCGCCGGGCTGGGCGGTACGGCCTCGGGGCGCGGCGGAAGCTTCGGGACGGCGGGCGGCTCCGGCACAGTTCACCTGGGTGCACCGGGTTCGGGGCTGACGCTGGGGGTGGACCACGAACGCTCCGACGGCCATCGGGCGGACACCGATTACCAGGTGACTCAGGCGCGCGTGAGTGCAGCGCGTGTGCTGGGTTCAGGAACGCTGTCGCTGGACCTGGGCGTCGGCGTGCGCGACTTCGGAGCCGCTGACTTCTACGCGCCATTCCCATCGCATGAGCGCACCACTTCGGGAACGGCGGCGCTCCGCTGGCGCGCGCCACTCCCAGGCGCTTGGTCCGTAACCGCGACGGCCAGCGGACGCCAGCATCACGACCGCTTCACTCTCAAGCGGGAGGATCCGGCGTTCTACCAGAATGAGCATGCCATCCTGCAGGCAGTCACCGAGGTTGTAGCCCGTGGCCCTGCTGGCGATAGGATGACGCTCGCTGTCGGAGGCGAGGGCTCCGGCTCCTGGCTGCGCAGCGAGCGGCTGGGGGACCGCGAGCAAGGCCGTGGCGCGCTGTTCGCCGAAGCGAGTGTGGGTGGCGAGGCGGCGACCGCCAACGCTGGCCTGCGCGCCGACTGGTCGTCGCGCGACGGGATGGTGATGTCGCCCTCGCTGGCTGCCGCTGTCGGCATTGGTGACAGGTTTCGAGTTCGGGGAAGCATTGATCGCGGGTTCAGGGCCCCGACTTGGACGGAGCGGTACTACGAGGACCCGGTGAGCATCGGCGACCCCGAACTGCTACCCGAGACCTTCTGGGTGGGCGAGTTGGGTGCGCGCATGGAGCTGGGTGCCGGCGTCGCGCTGGACATGGCCGGCTGGGTACGACGCGCTCACGACCTCATAGATTGGGCGCGTCCGACCAGTGCGACTGGCGAGTCATGGCGCACCCGGAACGTGGCGACAGCGACCTTCCGCGGCATCGAGGGGGAGCTGTTGCTTCCGCAATGGCGCGGCAGCCGCTGGTCGGTGCGGGGGGCGGCGACGAGGGTGGACGCCGCGGCGGCGACCGGTTGGGTCGGCAGGTACGCCCTCCGCCCTCTCACCCGCTCGCTCAGCGCCCATCTGATGACCCCACTGGGCGGTGGATTCCGCCTCGCCGTTGACGCGGGATTGGCCGGTCATGCTGGCGAGCATCACCACAGCCGTGCCGACGCCCGGCTCTCCTACGCCTTCCGAGATGCCCGCTTCACTCTTGACGCAGTCAATCTCGGGAACGCCAGCTATCTGGATGCATCGGCCAGGCCGGTCGCCGGGAGAGCGCTCTACGCCGGAATGGAATGGCGCTGGTGAGCCCTGTCCGGATCGCCAACTAGGCTTGAATGTCGGAGGGGGAGCGGATCAGCCTGATCCACTCCCCCTCCTCGCCGAATGTGTTTCGAGCCGAACTTTACGCCGACTCTGACAGCTCGAAACAGCATCGTGGGCGGTCGCTGCGGTCACAGCGCTCCTCGACCTTTGCTCCAGTGAGGTCGGCGAGCAGAGTCTGGAGCGCACGACAGACCTCCGGACGCTCGGACACGGCGGCTGAGACGGGGCAGCTACAGCCGCGGATGGTGATCGTGTCGCCAGTCTGCTCGACGGTGGCATCAGCGCCGAGCTCTGCCAGCACGCTGGCCGCCATCCGCACCCGCGTCTCGAAGTCTTCGGAGACGAGCGGGTGATGGGCGGCGGCGAGCCGGTGCCCCACGTCGCTCATCACGGCACGCAACTGGTCGGGCGGCAGGCTCGCGCCTAGCGAACCCAGCAGGGCGTTCAGCAGGGGGACGTAGGCACGCGAGAGCATGGGCTCTATGTCAGGGTCGATCTCGTAGATCGTGGCCGGTTTGCCGGCTCCGGGGACGCGTCGGACCCCATCTGTTCTCACCATTCCGTCGCGCTCCAGACTGGCCAGGTGGGCTCGAACGGCATTGCTGGTGAGCCCGAGCTCCGACGCCAACTCGTCCACCGTATGGCGGGCGCGACGCAGCAGGTGGACAATTCGACCCCTTGTACTCTCGAAAAAGCGGTTATCAAGTCGGAAGGTCGACACGGTTCCTCCTGTTGTTTCTGGGCAACTCCAATGATGGGCTGCGCCGCCCCAAAACGGCGTGCGCACGGTTCCAGCTTTGCCCATGAAGGCAGCCCTTACGTAGACAAATATGCCTGCAAGAACCACCAAATGTCAAATAACTCCATTTAATCATTGACTTAATACTAAAGAGAAGCTATCCTCGGGTGCCAGCTGGTTTGCCATGGGTGCCAGTCAGTCGGCAACGAAGAACCGAGATGCTTGCGCCCTCATCTATTCACTCCCCGGAGATACTTCAATGCTCAGCCATTCCACGCTGTCGCTCCGCACAGCGACCACCACCGCCTTCATCATTGCAGCGTTCGCCTTCGTCCCAGCGAGCGTCCAGGCTCAGGCGCCGGCGAAGGCGCTCGACGACGCCACCATCGTCGCCATCTTCGACGCCGCTAACAGTGTCGACATCGAGACCGGCCAGCTGGCGGTGGATCGTGGGCAGTCCAAGGAAGTGAAGGAGTTCGGGGCGATGATGGTCCGCGATCATCGCATGGTGCGCCAGCTCGGCCGCGACCTGGCGACGAAGCTCAAGGTGACGCCGACCGCGCCGAAGCCCGACCAGGGCGCGATTGACCATGCGGCCGCGATGAAGCGGCTCAGTTCCCTTTCTGGCGCTGCCTTCGACCGCGCGTACCTGCAGCACGAGATCGCTTTCCACAAGGCTGTCATCGACGCCGTCAACAGCACCCTTCTGCCGGCCATCAGCAACGCTGAGCTGAAGGAACTGGTGGTGAAGGTGGCACCAGCCTTCCAGGGGCACATGATGGGCGCCCAGACGATCCTCGATCGCATGTCCAGGTAACGGACTTCCAGTGACGGACCCGGCCGGCGTGGGGGAATCTCCCGACGTCGGCCGCCAACCACCTTCCGGAGCCAGGAACATGAAATCCAATCCGTCGCGCGCGGGCATGCTGGTCGTCGTCGCCGCGCTCGCAATTACAAGCGGCCTGCTAGCAGGCTGCGATGATCACGGCCCAACAATAGCGAAGTTCGATCCGGCTCTGGTAGATGCTGGTCGCGAGGTCTTTCGCTACGACACTTTCGGGGACGAGAAGTACTGGACAGACACGTTGCGCATGCACGAGGTCATCCAGGCCGGGGTGAGTCCGAGGACGGCGCTCAGCGTGGGCCTCAAGGTCGATGTGGAGGCACTGCCGGAGGCGGTGAAGCAGGCGATCCTGGCTGGCCAGGTCGATCTGGATGACCCCGCCGTCACGGTAGCCCTGCTCAAGATGAACGCCGTGGTGGGCGTGCAGGGAAAGGTAGAGACGATCAACGGCCGTGACAGCCTGGTCCGTTTCGGTGTCACCTGCGCCCTCTGTCACTCGACTGTGGACAACTCCTTTCTTCCCGGCATCGGTAAGCGCCTGGACGGCTGGGCCAACACCACGCTCCAGCCGGGCGCGATTGTAGCCCTGTCGCCTGCTGTGGATGCGGCCACCAAGACCATCCTGAACTCGTGGGGTGCCGGGAAATACGATCCGCGCATCAACATTGACGGTAAGAACACCCCGATCGTTATCCCTCCCGCTTACGGCCTGAAGGGTGTAGCGCTGGAGACGTTCACAGGCGACGGCCCGGTGACCTACTGGAACGCCTACGTTGCCGTCACCCAGATGCACGGCCAGGGCAACTTCTCCGACGCCCGTCTCGGGATCCGCGTCGAGCAGTCGCCCGACCTCGTGACGCCGAAGCTAGCCGCGCTTCGTAACTACCAGCTCAGCCTGGCCAGCCCACGCCCCGCGCCGGAATCGTTCGATGCCTCCGCGGCCGCTCGTGGACGGCTTGTCTTCACGTCACAGGGGAAATGCAGTACCTGTCACACCGGTGCTCTCCTCACCGACGTCAACAGCGGTCGGCTGCACCAACCTGGCGAGACCGGCATGGACGGCGCATACGCTGCGCGAACTGCTACTCGCGCCTACCGCACCACTCCACTGCGCGGCCTGTTCCAGCACGCGCCCTACTTCCATGACGGGAGCGCGAAGACGCTCGCCGACGTTGTGGACCACTACGACCGCACCCTCGAGCTGCGGCTAACCGGGGAGCAGAGGCGTGATCTCATCGAATATCTCAAGTCGCTCTGACGTCTTCGTGCCCAGACTGATGGTGGTTGATGACGGATTTCGGGCAGAGCCCGAGGAGGAGACTGACGACGCAGATGATATCCAGCGTCAGCTCGCCACCGTGATTCGACACCAGCTGAGTCTGCTGGGCGAGGACACCTCGCGCCCCGGTATGCTGCGCACGCCGGAACGCGCCGCCTCGGCACTCTCATTTCTCACCCGAGGGTACGACCAGACGGCGGCCAGTGTGATCGGCGAGGGCATCTTCGAGGAGTCGCATGACGGCATGGTCTTGGTGCGGGACATAGAGTTCTACTCGCTCTGCGAGCATCACTTGCTCCCTTTCTACGGAAAGGCCCACGTGGCCTACATTCCCAACGGACGGATCCTTGGGCTCTCCAAGATGGCACGGGTGGTGGATGTATTCGCGCGCCGTTTTCAGGTTCAGGAGCGGCTCACCGACCAGGTAGCGGATGCGATCCAGAGCGCGCTGTCGCCACGGGGTGTCGGTGTAATTGTGGAAGCCGAACACATGTGTATGATGATGCGCGGCGTTGAGAAGCAGAATTCGAGCACGGTGACGTCGGCGATGCGGGGCTGTTTCCTGCATGACGCTCGTACGCGCGACGAGTTCCTGCGTATGGCTCATGGCTGAGCCGCACGGGGTTGGGCCGAACGTCATTACGTCACCCATGCCCAGTATGTAAGTGGTTACGTAGCGAATGGTTGCGCTGTGAATGGTTACTCCATCGTGAAGCGCATCGATCCAGCGACGTCTTTTTGAAGGGTGCCTACCGGGTGTGGACTGAAGTCTGGTCCCCACCCGGTCTGGTTATTCTCGCCAGTTCACTGTCGGGAGTGCTCCTCGGGTGGCAGGTCGGACGGGCGTCTGTCGTCCTGGCATTGCGCAACGTCGGCGGGCACATTAAGTCCTCGCCAGACAAGCGCGTGCATCGGCCGCCATGCGGCGTCACGTTTCATGACTGGAGATCCTGCTGCGTCTTCGCGCCCTCTCACTCCTCCTCCTCGTCGGCACTGCCGGCCCGGTGGCGGCCCAGCAATCGCAGGATCTCACAGTCAGCACCGACACGACCTCCGCAGCCTCCGCGGTGCGTCTGATCGCGCCGCAGCAGTCGCTCTGGCGAACGGGACTTCTGGGCGCCGGCGGATCGGCCATTGCCACGGTAGTGGCGTATCCGCTCGATGTCCGCGTCGCGAAAGCATTCCGCCGCGATGGACCTCAGGGTTCGAAGCTACTCCGGGAAAGCGCATCCGTTTTCAACGGAGTCGGCGAACCTGGTGTCCTTGTGGCATCAGTGGCGATGTATGGCCTGGGGCGAGTTGCTGGAAAACCACGCCTGACTGCGATCGGGGCGCACGCCACAGAAGCGATCGTCATCAGTGGAGTGACTACCATGGTGATCAAGATCGTCGCCGGACGTCAGCGTCCCTACGTAAAGGCTGGCGATCACGCCAACTTCGATCTGGGCGGCGGGAGGAAGGGTGGTCGGACGTCCCTCCCGTCAGGACATACCACGGCGGCCTTCGCGTTCGCCTCCGCGGTGGCGACCGATCTCCACCACTGGCGGCCCGACGTGGCTCGAATCGCCACGCCATTGCTCTACGGTGGCGCAGCAGCCGCGGGGGCCGCTCGCATCTATGACGACCGCCACTGGGTGAGCGATGTCGTCCTCGGCGCCGGGATCGGCACCATTGTCGGCCGACTGGTCACCATTAATGCTCTGGCTAACCCCGATAACTGGATGGACCGGAATCTCAAGGCCGTCACCATCGTGCCCAGCGGCCAGGGCCTGATTATGGGCGTTAATTACGCCTTTCGCTGACAGGCTGGGTGAGCTGGATGGCGGCCGCCGTGCCTTGCCGCCGGCGCATCCCTGTCATGGCATTGGCCCGGTCGGCGCCACTGGTGAAGTGAGGTGGCCGGTTAGACTTGTGGCATGACACCAGCATCTTTTCCAGCCAGGCGACCGTTCCCAGCAGGACGGCTGGCGCGCTGATGAAGCGCGTCGTGGTGATCGGTGCCGGCGCGGCGGGAACCATGGCGGCCATATTCGCCGCCCGCGCGGGCGCCGAAACCGTACTCGTCGAACGCACGCGCGACGGTGGTCGCAAGATCCTTGTCAGTGGCGGCGGGCGCTGCAACGTGCTCCCGGCAAGGCTCGACGAGGCTCGCTTTGTCACCGACTCGTCGCCGAATACTCTTCGCAAGATGGTCCGTAGCTGGCCGCTGGCGGAGCAGCGTGCATTTTTCGAGGACGATCTGGGCATTCCGCTGGCCGAGGAGCTTGAGTCGGCGAAGTTGTTCCCGCGCTCCAATCGGGCCCGCGACGTTCGCGACGGATTGCTCGAGCATGCACAGTCCCTCGGCGCCCGACTGCTGATGAACACGCGGGTGATCGATGTCGCGCCCGAAGGAACAGGGTGGCGGGTGTCGTGCGAGGACGCCCCTCCGCTCACGGGCAGCGATGGCGCCGGGCTCCGGATCCTCGAGCGGCTCGGGCACGTCATGCATCCCACCTACGCCGCCCTCACACCTGTTACCGCTGAACCGGCTCCCTACGGCGACCTGGCTGGTGTCTCCCTGCGCGTCACCCTTAGCGCTCGTGGGGGTGGCCGGAGTTCGGTGGCCAGCGGGGGATTCCTGTTCACACATCGCGGCTATAGCGGGCCGTCGGTGCTGGACGTGTCGCATGTGGTGGTACGCTCGCGGGCCGAGGGAACGACGCCGCCGGCCGAGATCTCTGCTTGCTGGACGGAGAATGACGCGTCGGCATGGGAAGCCATGCTGCGTCCCCAGGCTGGCCGTACCGCATGGGCAGTGGTTCGCGCGGAGCTACCGGACCGACTGGCGGCAGCGCTGCTCGACGATGCGCAGGTGGAGCAGTCGAGGCTTCTGGGTGACCTCACCCGCGACGAACGTCGCCGGTTGCTGGACGTGCTGGTTCGTGGTGACCTGCCGTGGACCGGCGACGAGGGGTACAAGAAGGCCGAGGTAACGGGCGGTGGGGTCTCCCTGGCCGAGATCGATCCGCGAACCATGGAGAGCAGGCGCCAGCCCGGCCTATTTCTCTGCGGTGAGGTGCTGGATGCCTTCGGGCCCATAGGCGGCTACAACTTCCTCTGGTCGTGGGCAACCGGCCGTGCCGCCGGGCGGGGTGCGGCGGGAACGAAGTAGTCGCGTTCTTCGTTGGCGCTCCGGTGCCGCGAGAGAGTTAGCGCAGCAGATGACTCGGGTGGCGGGAATCGTAGTATGTCTGGAGGTGGCGCTACTGGACGCGTCGCCGCGCTGCACGCACATTCGGCCATCCCTCAACGCGGACCGGCCATGTCGCACCGCAGAGCTTTTCTTGCCAGTATCGTCGGCGCCGGACTGGCGCTCCCCACGCTTCGCGCCCGCGCGTTCAGCGAACTCCAACGCGCCGGCGAGATAGCTGGTTGGCGGCCACCGCTCGAACTGGCCGACGACGAGAGCTACTGGGGCCAGGTCCAGCGCGCCTTCGATCTGGACCAGACGATGATCAATCTCAACAACGGCGGCTGTAGTCCGGCGCCGACCCATGTGCTGGAGCAGATGATCCGCGACCTGCGGTTCAGCAACGAACTGCCCGTGGAACACATGTGGCGCGTTCTGGAGCCACGGGTGGAGAGCGTGCGCCGAGACCTGGCCGAGGAGCTGGGCTGCGACGTGGAGGAGCTGGCGATCACGCGCAACGCCAGCGAGGCCAACATGACAATGATCTTTGGCACCGAGATGGCGCGCGGCGACGAGGCCATAGTCACCACGCAGAACTATCCGCGCATGATCAACGCCTGGAAACAGCGCGTCATGCGTGACAGCATAGTACTCAAGCAGGTGCGCATTCCCACACCCGTCCCGTCCGAGGCGGAATACGTCGCGCGCATTGCCGAGGCCATAACGCCTCGAACGCGAGTCATTGAGGTGATGCATGTCAGTTTCCAGACTGGCTACATCGCTCCGGTGCGGCAGATCGTCGAGCTGGCGCGGCCAAAGGGGATCCGTGTCTTCGTGGACGGCGCCCATGCCTTCGCCCACTTCCCCTTCACCCGCGACGACCTCGGCGCAGACTACTATGGAACCAGCCTCCACAAGTGGCTGCTGGCCCCCATCGGCACAGGTTTCCTCTACGTGCGAAAGGAGAGGATCCCGTCGCTCTGGCCGCTGATGGCCGGCTCGCCGGAACAGGTGGCCGACGTGCGCAAGTACGAGGAGATCGGCACCCATCCGGCCGCCAATCACAATGCGGTGGCCGTCGCCCTCGCCTTCCATCGCTCCATCGGCGCCGACCGAAAGATCGCTCGACTGCGCTACCTCCGTGACCGCTGGGTGAGCCAGTTGCGTGAGGGGCTTGGCGACAGGGTTAGGATGATGACCCCGGTCGGACCAGGCGAGAGTGGCGCGATTGGCGTGGTGTCGATCGACGGGATGGACATGGGGAAAGTGGGCAACTGGCTCCATAGCAAGCATCGCATAGTCACCACGCCCATCGTTAACGACGAACTCAATGGTCTGCGCGTGACGCCCAATGTCTACACGTCGCCAGCGCAGATCGATCTCTTTGCCGACAGGGTCATCACTGGGGTACGCAATGGTCTCTCGTAGCCGGATCTCGCCAGCGGCGATCGCTCTCTCTGTTGCTGTCGCGGTTGCCGCCGCCTTCACGGCGAGCTTCGCTGTTGCCGGCGCGCCGTCTGCAGCGGCAGCGACCGCGCTGCCGACGGCCGACACACTGCGTATTGGTGGCCTCCAGCAGCCGGTGGAGGTGCTCCGCGACACATGGGGAATCGCGCACATCTACGCGCAGAACGAGCACGATCTCTTCTTCACCCAGGGCTACACGGCGGCCCGTGACCGGGCCTTCCAGTTTGAGATGTGGCGGCGGCAGGCCACCGGTACGGTGGCGGAACTGCTCGGCCCGCGCGAAGTGGAGCGCGACATCGGGGCGCGGCTCTTCCGTTATCGCGGCAGTCTGGACGCCGACCTGGCTCGCTACCACCCGCGGGGCGCTGAGATAGTGGGTGCGTTCGTGGATGGGATTAACGCCTACGTGGACGAGGCGGCCCGCGACAGCACGCTGGTTCCCGAAGAGTTGCGGCTGTTGGGTATCCGGCCGGGCCGCTGGACCCCGGACGTCGTCATCTCGCGTCACCAGGGCTTGCTCGGCAACATAGGTGCGGAGCTCGCCAACGGCCGCGTGGTGGCCAGTTACGGAGCCGATCTGCTCAAGAAATGGGAGTGGTTTCATCCCGGACCCGGCGAGCC
>CAJDWZ010000021.1_pt1 | contig 23816 bp, 18 predicted proteins | sample 7391701 | NCBI WGS metagenome assembly CAJDWZ01 (sample SAMEA7055744, study PRJEB34461) | soil metagenome | biome: terrestrial ecosystem; feature: Peninsula; material: soil | place: Antarctica | collected 2016
CTCTATGGCGCGGCGCTGATATCGCTGGGCCACATATCGATTGGCCTCTCGGCATTCGTACACGCTCGGACGCCGTTCTTCATTGGCCTCGTCTTCATCGTGCTCGGGACAGGACTGCTCAAGCCCAACATCTCGGCCATCGTCGGTGACCTTTATCCGGAAGGCGGCGAGCGGCGCGATGCTGGCTTCTCGGTCTTCTACATGGGGATCAACAGCGGCGCCTTCCTGGGCCAGTTGGTCACCGGCTTCCTGGGCGAGCGGGTGGGTTGGCACTGGGGTTTCGGGGCGGCCGGAGTCGGGATGATCATCGGCCTCATCTACTTCGCCGTCCGGGCCAAGAGCACTCTCGGCACGCTCGGTCTGGAGCCGGTGCGGAATCCCGACCCGGTTATCCAGGCACGACAGACGCGATCAGGTTGGACAGTTCTGGCGATTGGCTTCGCAATCCTCGCCCTCGTCGTGATCCTCGCCGCCGCCGGCGTGGTGGAACTCGACGCCCAGGTCATCGGGCGCTACATGACCATCATCATTCTGGCAATGGTGATTGGCTTCTTCGCCTTCGTCTTCATTGCTGGCAAGCTTTCAGCCGACGAGAAGAAGCGGGTGGCGGTGATCTTCGTTCTGTTCGTCTTCGCCGCCATCTTCTGGTCGGCCTTCGAGCAGGCGCCAACGTCGTTGAATCTCTTCGCGCGGGACTTCACGAACCGCCAGATGGGCGGGTTCGAGATTCCGGCGACCTGGTTCCAGTCGGTGAACTCGGCCTTCATCATAATCTTCGCGCCCGTCTTCGCGGCCATCTGGATCTGGTTCGGAAAGCGGAAGATAGAGATTTCGAGCCCCACCAAGTTCGCTGTCGGTCTGGCTCTCGCGGGCATCGGCTTCCTCGTCATGTACTTCGCCGCCAACCGCGTTGTCGCCGGGCAGGGACTGCTCCTCGTCGCACCGTGGTGGCTGGTTGCCAGCTACTTCTTTCAGACCATCGGTGAGCTCTCTCTGAGCCCGGTCGGTCTGTCGTCCATGACCAAGCTTTCGCCACGGAAATATGTCGGCCAGATGATGGGCATCTGGTTCACCGCTTCGGCGCTGGGAAACCTCGTGGCAGGGCTGGTAGGCGGGAACGTGGACCCCGAGAAGTTGCTGCAGATGCCAACTCTGTTCTCCACGACAGCCATCTTCCTCTTCGGCGCGGCCCTGGTGCTGGCGCTTCTGGCGACACCCATCCGGAAGATGATGGTCGGCGTTAAGTAGCGACGCTCATCAATTCTTCGGAGCGGTCGCGAACGCGGTGGTCAGGGCCATTTGAAGACGCCCTCGGGCACCGTCTGTTCGCGACTGCGACGAACGTCCGCGGGCTCGCGCCAGCCCGTGCGACTCAGGTTGGTACTGCTCAGCCGAACCTCGAAGCGGGCGTCGGGATCGGAGCTTAGCGGGAAGGCCAGGTCGACCCGCCAGAGCCGTTGCGATTCGCGCGGAACGGCGGCGAGAAACGAGACGCCGACGCCCGTCTTGACGTTCCTATCGACGCCGAAGGGCGCGTCACCTGCCCACATCTTACCGGCATCGGCGAACAGCGCGACGCCGTAATCGGCGTTCTTGTAGATGGTGCCCAGATTCCAACGGTTCTCCACTCGCAGTAGCATCCTGCGGGAACCGGCCACTTCGGAATCGAGGTAACCTCGCACGCCTCCATCTCGCTCGCCAAGGCGGAGTTGAAACGGACGGCGTGAATTCCAGCCACCTGACCATTCAGCGCTCGTCAGCAGGGTATGGCTGGGTGCCAGGTGTGTGTACCAGGCGAGGCGAGCGCTGCCCAGCACTCCGTCCCAGCGTTCGGTATTGTGGTCCTCCCGTCCCTCCCCCTTGCCCTGGAACATGACGAACGACTCCGGGGTCCCGAAGCCGGCATAGAGATCGGAAGCGATGAAGATGTCGTCATCCTCGGCGCCGAGGAGAGCCAGGCTGCGTCCAAAGCGCAGCCCCGCCTGCACTCCGACCCGAACGTCCTGCACCGCATCCAGCCCATCGAACGCCGTCACCCGGAGGAAGTCTATGTTGCGAACTCCCCATAGCAGATTCGCCCGTGCGCTTCGCTTGGCCTGATACGGGCCGACAGTCGGACGCAATGTCGGCTCGGGTACGGGGCCATCAGGAGTGATGAGCACCGCCAACTCATCCACATCCTCTCTTTCCCTTGTCAGGGACGCGCCGAAGAGGCTCAGGCGTCCTGGCTGGCCGACTCGCGCTATCGCCCCCACGGTCGAGAAGGTCCGACGCGAGCCGAGTGCCAGGTCATACTCATGACCCGAACCGGAGAGTCGGAAGTAGTCATGCGCACCGCCAGCATCCACCCGCCATGCCACGCGCTGAAGGTCGGTGTAGTAAGGATGCTCCATGATCCCTTCCCACCTCCCGCCAATCTGGTTACGCACACCCTCCATGGTGAGTTTGTACGGTCTGCTGAACGGCTGGTAGTCCACCACCCGTAGCGAGAAGCCATCGCGTCCGTAGGTGCCGGCGCGCCAAGCCGCCGACGCATGAATCCCCTGCCCCATGAGGTTGCCCTCGCCAGCACGGATCATGCGCAACAGCGGACTTTTCGCCCGTACGTCGATGCCGGCTAAGATCGTCACCTCGTCCACCGTCTCCACCACCAGACGCACGCGGCCGGGGCCGTTCGCCTCCGGACGCACGACCGCCGACGCGAGGTAGGGCTGGGCGCGCAGGATGCGCTCCGACTCCGCTCGTCGCAGTTCGTCGCAGCGCTCGCCAGCATCGAGGAGGAGGAAATTCCGTATGATCGACGGCTTCGTCGTCACGTGTAAACTGTTCGCCACACGCACCACGATCTGCCAGCGACGCACCACGCCCTTGACGAATGGCGGATAGGTGCGCACGTCGATGTCGGTGATCATCTCACCATTGCACTGGATCACCGGAGCACGCGGCGACCGGCGCTCGACGATCACTCCCGGTAGCGTCTGGGCGCTGTCGGGACGACGCTGAGCGTCCGATGTAGAAGCACAGACTCCAATTGCCAGGAGTCCCAGGCATCCACCCACGCCAGAGCGCAACAGCAGGCAGCCACGCCGACGCACTACCGACCCATTCTTCGTTTCAATTCGTCCAGCATGGCATCGGCCTGCGCGTCACGCGCAGCCCGGCTCCCCTGACGACGTAGGGCATCCAGTTCCGCATTCAGGTTGTCGCGCTCGCCGAGTGCGGATTCGACCTCCGCATCCGCGGCCGCCGCACGGGCTGCATCGCCCGCTGTGCCCGAGCCGTCGCCCGCGCGAGCGGGATCCACCCCAGCGTGTGCGGCCTTGAATTCTGTGGTCATGTCGGCCACCTCGCGCTCCACCAGTAGGATCTCTTCCTCCTGGACGGCCAACTTCCGCTCCAGCACCTCCACCCGCTCGGCGTGCTGGGCCTCGAATCGAGCCGCAACGGCAACCGTCTCGGAGTCGTTGATCCCTTCGGCCAGCATTCTCCTACGACGAACTGTATCCAGTTCGCGCCGTTCCTCGGCAAGGCGGTGGCGGGTCTGGGAAAGACCTATCTGCAGATCCTCCACTCCCACCCGGAGCTGCACCAGCGTATCGCGCATCTGGCCCAGCACGGCCCGCCTCTCCTCCGGAGTGCGACTGCCGTGCCAGAGGTCACGAAGACTGTCACGTAGGCTCTCAAACACGTTCTTTCCCGGTGATGGTTGGGGCTAGAAGCCGATAATCGCTGCGCGCTTCGCGGACTGGACTACGAGTGAAAAGAATGGAATCGGCGCCCGGGCTGTCAATCGACGGCCCTCGCTGGGTCACCAGACAGGCGACCGCCCTCACGCGGCCGCCACTGGGCGGCCTACGTCGATGGCTCCGGGTTCGCGTGTGGAGCTGTGTTGGTATACGATACAGGCCATCACGCATTCCAGGCAACGCCGTCCCCGCCATGTCTGATCCATCCCGTCCGCTCGTCATCGTCGCCGGCAGCACCGAGACCACCCGCAACGTCCCGCGAGTGGGCGTGACCGACGCCTACATGCGCGCCGTGGAGCGAGCAGGAGGACTTCCCCTGCTCGCCCCTCCCTATCCGGAGCTGGTGGCGGCGCTGGTGGCCCGCGCCGACGGCATCGTACTCGTAGGTGGTGAGGATGTCGACCCATCCAGGTACGGGGCAGTCCGGAACGACCGAACTGAGGAGCCTTCTCCCGAGCGTGACGCGACGGAACTGGCGCTGGTCCAGGCTGCGCGCGGTGGTCGGCTACCTCTACTCGCTATCTGTCGCGGCCTGCAGGTTCTGAATGTCGCGCTGGGCGGCACACTTATCCAGGACATTCCGAGCGAGCGAGCTGGCGCGATCGACCACAATCCAGGCGGACGTCAGGACATTCGCAGCCACAACGTGCGCGTCGCTGTCGACAGCCGCCTTTGGCGGTTGCTCCGCACTGACCAACTGACCGTCAACAGCCTGCATCATCAGGCCGTCGACCGACTGGGCCGAGGGCTACGCGCAGTCGCGCACTCCGAGGACGGCATCGTGGAGGCCGCCGAGACCACCGACCCGAGTTGGTGGGCCGTCGGCGTTCAGACCGCAGTCCCATGGTGCTCCGCACCTGTCGCAGCAACCGCTCCGGTGAATGCCGGTGCGGAAAGAGCAGGCGGTCGCTGACATCGTTGAGAGCGTGACGCAGCAGATCGAATCGCTCGGCAGCCGTGGCGTACAGGGTCTGGACCCCGTACTCAGGGGCGAGACCGTGCGCGGCGGCAAGCTCGAAGCCGCGCCTGCCCAGCGTCTCGTAGTAGTCGATCGGTGGGCCACCGCGGCGCCAGCGCCGGTACTCGATGTGGTCCGGGAAGAGGCCACTCAGCCAGAGCGCGTAATTGCCCAGGTGCGAGCGAACGAGGAAGGCACGGCGCTGGTCCGGCGCGTTGACCTCGGCCAATAACTGCGCCAGCGTGCTATAGATCTCGTCATCCACATCGGCCACTCGCATCGCCCGTCCCCCATCCCCGAACTTCAAGACCAGCGAGGCCAGGTAGTCGGCGATCATTCGATCCTGTTCCCCCAGCGAACGGAGCGTGTTACGGATCAGCACATAGGTGAGCAGTGCGAGCGACGCATGCGCTCCGCGGGGTGACTCCATGAGAGCTTCGAGCAGGCGCGCGTCATCGAGGATCGAATCGATCCCGTGATTGCGCAGGTCACCTTCCAATTGCTCTCGCACGCTGTTTCTGTCGCGGGCGATAAGACTGATGGCGAACTGCGCGTCATTTCGCGCCAGGGAGTTGCGTAGCGTTGCAGCGATCATGGCGGGCCTCCTCTGGATCGTCTCCCTACCAGTACCCTCAAAGTGGAGCTCGGTTCGTCCGGCTACCTGCCCCACCTTGTTCACGGCGCCCAACAGGATTGCGGGGAGCGTCGTGTCAGAGGAGTTGACGCTTCAGTAGCGCCCGGCGATACACGGCCAGCGTTGCCTCAGTGGTGTGCGCCATGGAGAAGAGCTTCACTCTCTCCCTTCCACGCGCCGTAAGCTGGTTGGAGAGCCCCGGCTCGACGATAACACGGGCGATCGCCGCGCCAAGCGCCCTGGCGTCGCCAACCGGTACGAGGAGCCCCGATTCCCCGTCCACCAACACCTCCGGTATGCCGCCCGCACGCGTCGCGACAGCCGGCCGACCGAGCATGAGGGCATCGAGCAGTACTGAACCCATGCCCTCCTCGCGGGAACTGAGGACGACGACATCGGCGGCGGCCAGGAGGGGGTCAGCGTCGGTGCGGTAGCCGGCGATGAGCCGCACTCCGCCGCTCCGCCCCTGCTCGGTGTACACGGGGACTCCGGCCGAGGACAGTGCCTCGATGTCGCGATAAATGGTGCGCACCGACACTTCGAGACGCTCGGCCAGTTCGGGCGCGGTGCAGATCCAGCGGCACGCCGTCGTGGATAACCGTCACCAGGTCGGGGTGAAGCCCTCCGTTCACGAGCACGTCGCGGACGGCGGCGGAGACGGCCACCACCGCCGCCGCGCGACCGTACTTCCAGCGTGTCGCCGCATTCCGGCTGAACGGGAAGTCCACCCGACGGGCAGCGACAATCGGGACCGGACGGCCCATCGTCGCGAGCGCCGCCAGTGCGAGGGCGTGTGAGGTGTGGGTGTGAATGAGATCCACCTCCAGCAGCCGTAGCATCCGGCGCAGCCTCATCGCCGCCAGTACGTCCGCATCGCCGACCGGATTGGAGGCCACCGTGGGTACGCCACGCTGCCGCGCCCGCGCGGCCAGTAGTTCACCGGGACGTGCGCCGACGTAGGAGCGGTGCCCTTGCCGGCCGAGTTCCTCGGCGAGCCAGAGGAGTTGGCGCTCACCGCCCCTCCACCCACGCTCCGTATCCAGGTGCAGGACTGTCAACGGTCGTGCCTCAGGAGTCGTCAGGGAGGCGCCCTCTCGCTATCGGCGGCCGGCGTCCACTCGCCATCCGCCGGCTGCTCATGGCGCCACAACTTGGCGCACTTCAGGAAGGAGTAGAAGGCGGACATCGCGGCATGGATGACGCCCGGCCGTCCGTCCAGAATGCCGAGCCTTAATATCAGCCGGGCAAACAACTCCCAGGGCACGCGGAGCAGCTGCCACGAATGGAACTGGCGACCCCGGGCCATTCTCTCCGCGGCAATCATCGTCGTATACCGGTCGATCGTCGCGACGTGCTGGGAGAGTGATTCATACTTGACGTGGGTGAGGGTGCCGCGCAGGCGTTCCGTCCGTCCCTCCACCTCAAGTCGCTCGTGGATGGCCAGGGGGACAAAGTGTGCGCGCTCGCGTCTTACGAGACGGACTACCCAATCAGATTCCGCGCCACCGAATCTGAGCCGCCGCCCCAGGTACACCAATTCACGGCGGATCCAGTAACCATCCGGCTCGGGGCGGTCGGCCTCCAGTACCCCCCGGATCTCGGCCGCCAGGGGTGCGGTGACCCGCTCGTCGGCGTCGATGGATAGCACCCAACGGCCGCTGGCCATCTCCAGCGCGGCCTGCTTGAGTGGACCAAACCCGGTGAAGGGGAGCGACGTCACCCTCGCACCAGCGGCGCGGGCGATGGCCATCGTGTCATCCTCGGAACCGGTGTCCACGATGACGATCTCGTCGACCAGGCCGTGCAAGGAAGCGAGACAGGCCGGCAGTCGCTTGGCCTCGTCACGAACTATGAGCACGGCCGAAAGCCGGGGTGGCGTCAGTGCACTGGCGGGCACGTCACAGGCAGTTGTGGAGGGTCGGAGGGCGTCATGGTCCGAGCGCCGGAAGGTAGATGACGGAAATAGGGCGTCAAGCAGTCACATAGACCGCGAACGTAGCAGTGCCCCCGGTGTATGTAGCAAGTAGCGCGGTCGCACGGGGGCTCTGTAGCTTGTACGGTTGCCTCTCTCAACAGTGTGCCGTTCACCAGGAAGCTCCCTTCCCGTCGCTCACCCCGGTCGCTAGTGCTCCATATCTGCATTCCGGTCTACAACGAAGCACCAACCGTGGGCGTGTTGCTATGGCGCATCCGGCAACTGTTCCAGGAGTTTTCGCGCGAATACGAGATCACCGTCTATGATGACGGTAGTTCGGACGCGACCGCGGAGGTACTGGAACCCTACTCCCGTGTCCTCCCGCTGACGATACTTCGGGGCGAAACGAGATCCGGGATGGCGACGGCGGTCGACGGGAGGAGCCGACCTTGTCGTCGCTGAGCGATCACTGGAGATGATCCCTTCCCAGCCGACGCCGGTACGCCGCCTGCAGTGGGTGGCTCCATGGGTGCTCCGTCCGTTCGTCTCCGTGCCGGGTATTCGCGATCCTTTTCGCTCCTTCCGGCTCTATCGCATACAGCTTCTACGAGACCTGATCCGGGAGGCCGGTGACGGTCCACTCATGCGCGCAGAAGGGTGGGCCGGCAACGTCGACCTGCTACAAAGAGCGATGCGTCATGCACGCCGGATGGAGACAATCGAGCTATCGCCGCGTTACGACCTGCGGCCCCGCGAAAGCCGAGTACGGCCCTGGGACGACGCCGTCTCTCTCTATCGATTCGGGCGTTCGGCGCGGTCGCGCCGCGTACTCGAATCGCCTCTGAGAACCGACAACTCGCCATGATCCAACGATCGATCGCGCTGCTCGCGCTGACCCTGCTGGTGGCGCCTGTCGCGGTCAACCGGGCGCTTCAGCCGCCGGTTCCGACGCCCGATTTAAATGTGCCCGCAGCCTCGCAGATCCAGAATCCAACAGGTCACGCGCCTGCGGACCAGCCCAGTACCATGACCGACGAGAGGAGGGCAGCGGTCCCCTTTGCCGTCGGGGAGCGGCTGGACTACAATGTCAATTTCGGTCCGATTCGCGCCGGCTCGGGCAGCATGGAAGTGCGTGGCATCGAGACAGTGCGAGGGAAGGAGGTCTACCACACCGTCTTCCAGGTGAGGGGAGGTATCCCCTTCTACCGTGTGCACGACGTCTTCGAGAGCTGGTTCGACACGCGCACCCTGTCGTCGCTCAGATTTGTCCAGGATCAGGACGAGGGACCGAAGGAGCGCGAGCGCCACTACGAGATCTACCCGGACCAGGCGCAGTATCGTGAACTGGTAAAGGGCGAGGGGGAGATGCAGCCTTCGGTGTCCCAACCGCTGGATGACGGCTCATTCCTCTACTTTATTCGCACGGTGCCGCTCGTGGTCGGCCGTACCTACGAGTTCCAACGCTACTTCCGCCCCGACCGCAACCCGGTGACCATCCGGGTACTGCGCAAGGAGAAGGTCAGCGTGCCCGCAGGGACCTTCGACGCCGTCGTCATCCAGCCCATCATCAAGACCTCGGGCATCTTCTCGGAGAACGGCCGCGCCGAGATCTGGCTCTCCGACGACGATCGACACATCATGCTGCAGATGAAGTCGAAGCTCTCCTTTGGCTCGCTGAATCTCTACCTGAACGCGTACCGCCCCGGCACCGGTGTTCCGATTAAGTGATGCCTGGTGGACCGCGACTGGGGCCCTAAGGGCGCCCCGTCAGCAGTCCCACTTCTCGCGCATCCGTCTCGCCGTGTCCGGACTGACAACACGGATGACCAGATAGATCAGCAGGCCGACGACGGCGATCTTGGCGGCCAGAATGGTGAGCCAGGTCAGCACTCCGAAAAGTGCCCCGAAGACGCCGAACGCCAGCTTCAGGACGAAGAGGCCGAGTAGGGCAAAAGCCCCGATGGAGAAGATGGTGCGGAGCATGGCGGAGTTCCGGTCAGGAGGTGTGCGATCCTTACGATAGAACGCGCCGCAAGGTTTCAACGTTGGAGAGGCGGCGAGTCGGGGTCGAGCACCTCCACGAAGTGACCGGGCCACCCCTGGAGACTGATCGCCACGTCGCGCAGATTGCGGTCACTCAAGATCAGTTGTGCGATCGCACAAGCACCCCGCCGTCAGCATTCGCCCAGGCTAACCGTCAAAGCCTCTCAAGGCAGTTACTGCGGAGTAGCGCACTGCGGGCGCCTTGATAGATTCCGTCCCATCTGACCCGACTGCTCCTGTGCCTTCGCGCCCCGGAACGGTCCTGCAGATACGACGGTCGTCGCCGAGGGCTCAGCTTCGGCCCGCGACCCACGCTCGTCGGCGCAGTCGTGCGAACTCCGTCGACGATTCTCCAGTTCCCTCGTGAAGCCAGATCATGGGCGAGACCCTCTACCAGATCCTCGGCCGGCACCGCGCCGACCCTCTTCCCGAGCGCAAGCCTTCCTGGCTCAAGGTCAAGGCTCCAGGTGGTCCCAACTACCTGCGCCTTAAGAACCTCATGCGCGAGATGGACCTCCACACGGTCTGTGAGGAAGCGCATTGCCCAAACGTGGGCGAGTGCTGGGAGCACGGCACGGCGACCTTCATGATCCTCGGCGACGTCTGCACGCGGAACTGCGCCTACTGCGCGGTTGCCCACGGACGGCCGCCCAAGTACGATCCGTCGGAACCTGAGCGTGTCGCCAGTGCCGCTGCCGAGATGCAGCTAAGGCACGTCGTGCTCACCTCGGTGGACCGCGACGACCTACCGGACTTCGGCGCCTGGGCATTTGCCGAGACCATTCGTCAGTTGCACGACAAGGTGGATGGCTGCTCGGTGGAGGTGCTGGTTCCTGATTTCCAGGGGCGCGAGTCATCGATCCGTACCGTGCTCGAGGCCCGGCCAGAGATCTATAACCACAACACCGAGACCGTTCCGCGTCTCTACAAGAAGGCGCGGCCAGGCGGCCGATACGAGCGCGTGATGGGTATCTTCCGCGCCTCCAAGCAGATCGCTCCCGACATCCCGACCAAATCGGGGATGATTCTTGGCATGGGTGAGACGATCCCCGAGATCGTGGAAGTGATGAAGGACCTGCGCGCGGTTGACGTGGACATCCTGACCCTCGGACAGTACCTGCGCCCTTCCGACTCGCACATCGCGCTTGATCGGTATTACACGCCCGAGGAGTTCCGCGAGCTGTACCGGATCGGGATGTCGCTGGGCTTCCGCCACGTCGAGTCCGGCCCGCTAGTTCGCTCCAGCTATCACGCCTGGGAGCAGGTGCAGGCGGCAGGAATGGAGACCGCCTGAGAAGGCGGCGACATGACCCCGTATCGAATTCGTCAGGAGCGGCAGAGAGTCTGTAGCAAACCCTTTTCCCCTGATCATGGCCAAGAAGAAAACTGACACGCGTGCGCGTGCCGCGGACAAGTCGGCAAAGGCCGATGAGGCCGCAGTAGACCCTGTGCGCGGCGATGTCGAGCTGCGCCTGGAGCTACTGCACTCCATGCTTCTCCAGCGACGTTTCGAGGAGCGAACTGCGGAGGCGTACGCGCTGGGCAAGATTGGCGGCTTCTGTCATCTCTATATCGGACAGGAGGCGGTGAGCACAGGCACAATCTCGCTTCTCCGTCCTGACGACTACATCATCACGACATACCGTGATCACGGCCAGGCATTGGCTCGCGGCATGTCGCCGCGCGGTATCATGGCCGAGCTGTTTGGGCGGGTGGACGGCGTGGTGGGCGGCAAGGGGGGCTCCATGCACCTCTTCGACCGCAACCTGAACTTCCTCGGCGGCCACGGCATCGTCGGCGCCCACGTGCCCATTGCCACGGGGGTCGGTTTTGCCATCAAGTACCGCGGTGGCGATCAGGTCTGCCTTTGCTTCATGGGCGAATCGGTGGTGAACACCGGAGCGTTCCACGAAGCGTTGAACATGGCCGCTCTCTGGCATCTTCCGGTGATCTATGTCATCGAGAACAACCGCTATGGCATGGGCACGGCGCTCGAGCGGGCCTCATCGATCCACGACATCTACGAACGCGCCGCCAGTTACAACATGGCCCGCGCGATGGTGGACGGACAGGATGTCTTCGCGGTCCGTGAGGCCTTCTCCGAGGCCCTCGCCCGTGCCCGCACCGAGCAGCTCCCTACCCTTCTCGAGATCCGTACCTACCGTTTCATGGGCCATTCGATGAGCGACGCCGTCAGCGGCACCTACCGCACCAAGGCCGAGCTCGACGAGCATGTGAAGCGAGACCCGATAGTCCTGCTACGCGCGACGATGCAGGAAGCTGGTGAGATCGACGATGCGGCAATGGCGAAGATGGATGAAGAGATCAAGGCAGTGGTGCAGGATTCGTGGGACTTCGCCGATCAGAGCCCGGAGCCGCCATTGGAAGCGCTCTACGAGGATGTCCTGGTCGATACGACCAGCGACGCTGGCGAGGAGGCGACTGTCTGATGGCTATCATCACGTATCGCGATGCCCTCAACCAGGCGCTGCGCGAAGAAATGGAGCGTGACGACCGCGTCTTCCTGATGGGTGAGGAAGTGGCTGTCTACCAGGGTGCCTACAAGGTCAGCAAGGGGCTTCTGCAGGAGTTCGGCGAAATGCGCGTGGTCGACACGCCGATTGCCGAGTTGGGCTTCTCCGGCATCGGCGTGGGCGCGGCGATGGTGGGACTGCGGCCAATTATCGAGTTCATGACCTGGAACTTCGCCGTCCTGGCGTTCGACCAGATCCTGAACTCGGCCTCCAAGATGCTGTACATGTCGGGCGGTCAGTACAACATGCCGATTGTCTTCCGAGGCCCCAGCGGCGCCGCGCTCCAGCTCGGCGCACAGCACTCGCAGGCCTTCGAGTCGTGGCTCATGCACATCCCCGGCATCAAGGTGGTCACGCCGGCGACGCCGTACGACGCCAAGGGGCTTCTGAAGGCGGCCATCCGCGACGACAATCCGGTTTGCTTCCTGGAAGGCGAGATGCTCTATAACACCAAGGGCGAAGTGCCCGAGGAAGAGTACGTCATACCGCTCGGCAAGGCCGACCTCAAGCGCGAGGGCGACCACTGCTCCATCATCACCAACGGCAAAATGGCGCTGGTGGCGATGCAGGTTGCCGACACGCTGGCCAAGGAAGGGATCAATTGCGACGTCGTGGACCTCCGCACGGTGCGCCCGATGGACGTAGACGCGATCACGACTTCGGTTCGGAAGACGAACCGCGCAGTGGTACTCGAGGAAGGCTGGGAGATGGCTGGAATTGGTGCACAGATAGTGGACTACATCCAGCGTGAATGCTTCGACCATCTGGATGCGCCGGTGGTTCGTGTGCATCAGGCGGACGTCCCGATGCCCTATGCCAAGAACCTCGAGCGGGCCGCCAAGCCGGACGCGGCCAAGACGATTGCCGCAGTGAAGAAGGTCATGTACCTGGAAGGGGGCGAGAAGTAATGGCAACCAAGATCTTCATGGAGGCGCTCTCCCCGACTATGGAGGAGGGACGCCTCGTCAAGTGGCTGAAGAGCGAGGGCGACAAGATCGCCAGTGGCGACGTGCTGGGCGAGGTGGAGACGGACAAGGCCATCATGGAGCTGGTAGCCCGCGGCGACGGTGTGCTGCGCAAGCTATTGATCGGCGAGGGTGACACTTCGCCGGTCGGCACGGTGATCGGTGTTATCGCCACGGCCGACGAGGACATTGAGGAACTGGTGGCTCAGGCTAGCGGTGGTGGCGGTGCAGGCGAAGCCGCTGCACCGGCCGCCGAGGCTGTGAAGGCTGATGAAGGAGCGGCTCCCGCGGTGGCAGCGAGCGCGGGGCCCCCCCCCGAGAAACAGGATACATCAGCCGCACCCGCTGTTGCGGACCAGACCACCGCAGCCCCAGCCAAAGCAGCGCCGGCTCCGGCGACCCAGGAGGTGGCGAGCGGCGAGCGGCCACGCTCCTCACCGCTCGCCCGACGCCTCGCCTCTGAGAGCGGCCTGGATCTCGGCAGCATCCAGGGCTCCGGCCCCGCCGGCCGGATCATCAAGCGCGACGTCGAGTCGGCGATGGCCGCTGGGGTGGGCGCTGCCGCCAAGCCACGCGCCGTCGCGGTGGCGGCGACCGAAGGCGACTACACCGACGTCGCCCTCACGCAGATGCGCAAGACCATCGCGCGCCGTCTGGGTGAGTCCATCGGCCCCATTCCGACCTTCTATCTGACGGCCGATCTGGACATGGAGCGTGTGGCGGAGATGCGCACCGCCATGGCAGCGATGGGCGCCGAGTATAAGGTGTCGTTTAACGACATCGTTCTGAAGGCAGTTGCTGTCGCGCTGAGCCGTCACCCTGAGGTCAACGCGCACTGGCTGGGCGACAGGATTCGTCAGCACCACCGCGTGCACGTCGGGATGGCAGTGGCGATCGAGGACGGCCTGATTACACCGGTCATCTTCGATGCAGACCGCAAGCGACTGAGCGAGATCAGCGTCGAGACTCGAGAATTGGCTGGCCGGGCGCGTGACCGGAAGTTGCAGCCGGAGGAGTTCACCGGATCCACCTTCACCGTCTCCAACCTCGGCATGTTCGGCATTGACCACTTCACCGCCATCATCAATCCGCCCGAGGTCGCGATCCTGGCGATCGGCGCACTGGAGGACAGGCCAGTCGTCGTGGACGGACAGCTGGTGGTGCGCAAGCGTATGAACGTGACTATGAGTTGCGATCACCGTGTAGTGGACGGTGCGCTGGGAGCGAAGTTCCTGCAGACCCTGCGACAGCTCATCGAGAACCCGCTGATGCTCGTCTACTGAGCCTGGGCTGGGACGAGCACGAGTAGAGGCGCGGTAGGGAGGAGATTCCCCACCGCGCCTCTACTTGTATGCATCAGTGTCGTCCTCAGTCACTTGATCCAGGAAGCGCTCGCCTTCGCGCCCATGGATCGCGGCTCACCCTACTCCGGCCTCAGCCCAGCCTGAACATGGGCCGCCACCACGGCATTCCGGCCAGGATGAGTAGCGTCGCCAGCCCATACCAGATGAACGCGCGGCGGTACTTGCGGGCGTCGGTCGCTGCCTTCGGCGCCAGAACCTTGCCCATATGCGCGAGGACCAGTGCGACCACCATGAACACCAGATGCTCGGCGACGAAGAAGCGGATCTGGCCCTCCTTCATGGCCGCGCCCATATCGGCAAAGGCCGCCTTTGTCACCGGACTCAGCACAGCATAGAGCAGTATGCCGATCAGGAACTGGATGTCGAGCGAGATAGTCAGTATCCGCCCAGGAACCGCGCTGGACGGGGTCCAGGCAGTGCGGCCGAGCCAGCCGGAGATGGCGCGCATGACGGCGAAGACTGCCGCTATGAGCACCACCCAGCGCAGGAGGTTGTGGAGCGAGAGCGTTATGGCGTACATGGCGGTTGCGATAGGAGGGATGAGGCCGCCGCGTGCGGCCATCCGTGAAGATAGGCAATGATCACCCAGGGGGAACAGTAGCCGCGCCTTCGGGCAGCTGTCGGCGTAAGGGTGAGACAACATGTAAAGCGGGTAGCGTGGCCGACGACGCACGGGGTATCTTGAACGGCGCCGGATGACCGCCGCCAGCACCATGGTCGCGCACCCGGTTGCCCTCCTGACTGGTTGCGCTAACTGGTGCTCCCAGCTCGACATTTCGCACCGTCTCGGCAGCAGCGACGGTGCAGGGTCCTCTTCTCCCGCGAACTGATGGCTTCCTTCGACGTGATCTTCATCGGCGGTGGCCCCGCCGGCTACGTTGGCGCGATCCGCAGCGCCCAACTCGGGCTCTCCGCCGCCGTCGTCGAGCGCGAGGCGCTCGGCGGAACCTGCGTGCTCTGGGGCTGCATCCCCGCCAAGGCACTCCTCGAGTCTGCCGCCCTAGCCAACAAGCTGGGCCAGGCCAAAGATTTTGGTGTCGCCGTAGGCGAGATCAAGCTGGACTACGGCGTGGCCATGAAGCGCTCTCGTAGTGTCAGTCAGCAGAACTCGAAGGGCGTCGAGTTCCTGATGAAGAAGAACAAGATCACCTATATCAACGGCACCGGGACCCTCGCCGGCGGCAAAAAGGTCATGGTGAAGGGGTCCGACGGCAAGGAAGAGAGCCACGAGGCGAAGAAGGCAGTGGTTATCTGCACCGGATCCCGGGTTCGTGGTCTTCCCCAGGCGGGTCTCAAGCTCGACGGGAAGAAGATCATCAGCTCTGATGAGGCGCTCACGCTGGAGAAAGCTCCGAAGTCCATGGTCATCGTGGGCGCAGGCGCCGTTGGCTGCGAGTTCGCCGACGTCTTCAATGCGTTCGGCACCGAGGTGACGTTGGTCGAGATCGCACCGAGTCTCCTGCCGATCGAGGACGCCGAGGTCTCTGCCGAACTGGGGAGGTCGTTCAAGAAGCGTGGCATCAAGGTGATGACCGGCGCCAAGCTCAGCGACGTCAAGGTGGGCAAGAGTTCCGTGACCATGAACGTTGCCGTCAACTCGAAGCCACAGAAGGTCGAGGCTGAGATGGTGCTGGTGGCTGCCGGGCGTGCGCCGAACGTCGAAGACATCGGGCTCGAGAAGGCGGGCGTGAAGCTCACCGACCGCGGGTTCATCCAGGTCAACGATGGCTACGAGACGGCTGCCGCTGGCGTCTACGCAATTGGCGACGTGATCGGCGCGCCCATGCTAGCCCATAAGGGCAGCCGTGAAGGCCAGATCCTGGCGGAGCTATTGGCCGGGAAGAAGCCACACGCCATGAACTACGGCAACATCCCGAGCTGCACCTACTGTCATCCTGAGGTCGCCTCCATAGGCCTGACCGAGCAGCAGTGCAAGGATCAGAAGCTGGATTACAAGGTTGGCAAGTTTCCCTTCTCTGCCAACGGCCGCGCACGTACGTCGGGGGAGACCGAGGGCTTCGTGAAGATCATCCGCGACAGCAAGTACGGAGAGATCCTGGGGGCCCACATCATCGGCGCTCATGCGACGGAGATCATCCACGAACTAGTGGTCGCGCGCGCCAACGAGTTCACGGTGGAAGAGGTGGACCTGGCCATCCACGCCCACCCGACCCTGGCCGAGGCGATCGCCGAAGCCGCGCTGGATTCCATGGGCAGGGTTATTCATGCCTGAAGTTCAGACCGAACGGGCGGCGTCAGGCGTTCAGCCTGGCGCCGCCCGTTCGGCGTTGGGGGCTGCCCTGACTGGGCCTTCGCTGCACGTCGTCAGGCTCGGCATGCGTCGCTATGCTGAGGTCCTCGAACTCCAGCGGGAACTAGCACGTGCGCGCATCACTGGCGCGATAGGCGAGGATGTGCTGCTGCTGGTCGAACATCCGCCTGTGGTGACGCTCGGACGCTCCGCCAAGGGCGCACACCTGGTAGCGTCTCCGGAGCTGCTCACGGCCCGTGGGGTGAAGTTGTTCGAAGTGGAGCGCGGCGGCGATATCACCTTCCACGGCCCGGGGCAGCTCGTCGGCTACCCGATTGTGGACCTGAGGCGTCACCGTCAGGATCTGCACTGGTATCTGCGGCAGGTAGAGGAGTCGCTAATCCGCGGCCTGTCGCCATTCGGCATTCAGGGGACACGCATGGCTGGGCTCACAGGCGTCTGGGTTGAGCAGGACACTGCCGGGGCGCCTCATGGGCCGCGCAAGATCGCCAGCATCGGTGTCCACGCCCGCAGCTGGGTCACCTGGCACGGCTTCGCCCTGAACGTAGAGACCGACCTCTCGTACTTCGATCTCATGGTACCGTGCGGTATCCAGGGGGTGCGGATGACGACGGTGGCGCTGGAATCGGGCTACAACTCACCCTCATTCAGCTCCGTCACCGAGTCCGTGGCGCAGGCTCTCGGAGAGGTATTCGACCTCACACCAGTCGATACGGAGTTGGACGAGTTGCTGAGGGCAGAGTAGACGCCGCGAGTCTGATCGCTGGCTCCTCCCGCGCCACGCAACTTTCGCGACGCTCTGGACGCCGCACTCGATCATGAGCAGATTTCCCCACGGTCGCCCCGGCTACTGCCGGCGAGCGCCGCGGCTCAGCGGCCGCCATCACATTCTTTCCACCAGGACCCCTACATGTTTCGTCTCTCGAGCCGGCATGCCCGTCTCGCCATCCTCACGGCCGGTGCACTTGCTCTGGGCGCCTGCGGTCCGGACACGCGTATCAAGGAGCTCAGCGCCGGGATCACGCGCGATTCAACGCTAAAGATCATTGGCAAGGGCGCCAGGAACGATAGCGGGCTGGCAAACGTTTACAGGCAGGAGGAGTACCTGAAGGATGGGCACATGCTTGAGGTCCTCTTTTTCGCTCCGAAGGGGGAAAAGGAAGGACGCGACAACGTCGAGGCAAAGCTACTGACGCCTCTAGTCCTACAGGACGGCGTGCTGGCTACCTGGAGCTGGGCGGGCTACGATAGCGTGGCGGCGGCGAACAGCCTGCAGCAGGAGATCAAGCTGCAGAAGTAGCGGCGCATTGACAGCTGAACATCACTGAGCGGGCCGGCAGTCTCTGACGAGATTGCCGGCCCGCTCTACGTTCCGCCTCTTCCGCCTTAAGTAGACCAGACGCTAAGCAGCGGAGCGGAACAAGAACGGGCCCCACCCGAAGGTGGAGCCCGTTCCCTTACTACCTACTGCTTGCTACTCGGTGCTACAGTCGCATCACGGAGTCGGAGCAACGACGCCCGCAAGCGTCATGTCCGGCGTGGAGAGACCGTTACCGTTGATGTCCACACCGATGGCGCGAACGATGTCACCGGTAGCGAACACCTTCTGGCCAGCACCAGCACCAGTCGTGTTGATCGTGAACGTCCAGGTGTAGAACCGGCTTGCACCCTGGTCGTTCGGGACCGGCGCGCCGAGCGTACCGACAACGACATCGTAGTCACCAGTGATGTTGTTGTAGCGGACGAGCTCGATGCGCTGGAACGGCGGGTTGATGGCGACCGTCGGACCGACTGCCGTCACCTTGACCGCCGAGTTCGTGTAGGACTCGACGTAGAACTGGTAAACCTTCGTCGTGTTCATCGGACGGTCGAAGAACGTCGTGTCCGCGGTGACGAGGTTACCGACGAAGATCGGCGCCGAGAGCGGCGAGCTAACAGACAGGCCGAAGGCAGCCGCACTGTCGGTAGCAACCCACTTCGAGTAGCGCTTGATGTCGAACAACTGAGCCGTAACCTGATCGGCTGCGCGGACGACGTTAGCCGTCAGCATGTTCGGCGAGCTATCAGCAGCGGCAACCGTCTCGATGCGGGTGATGAAGCCACCCGGAATCGTCAGGCCAGCCGCGCCGAACGGAGCGCCCGGACCGATGGGCGTCGAGATCGACAGGTTCCACGGTGCGTCGTACTGCGGGAACACCTGCCGGCGCCAGTGGAGCGAGCTCGTGCCACCAAGACCAGCACCTGCAGCGTAACGAATGCTGAGGTCGCCCGAGATCACTTCGAGATCATCCGTGCCCGTCGGCGTGAACGTCGCCGGCTGGCCGCCCGTGAGGATGGCCGGGACCGTGATGCCCGTGATGTTCGGAGCCGTGATATCGATCGCGGCCTTCTTGGTCAGCGTCACCGAGCGGTTGCCCGCGCGGTCCGTGACATACGTCTCGTACGTGTAGTAGCCAGGCGTTACAGCCGTCAGGCTACCGAAGATGGCGATCGTGTCGCGACGGAAGCGCGGATCCGCGCCAAGCATCGGGGCCGACTCGATCGGGGACAGCGTGCCAACGAAGCCGCAGGTCGGGCTACCGAAGGCGCAGGTCGGGCCATCCTTGGCAAGACGCGTGATGCGGCGAGCCATCGGCGTCGAAAGCGTATCGAAGCCAGAACGCTCGTCCGTGTAACGCGCACCGAACTTGGCGTTGTTGGAGGTCACGTTCAGGTACGTCTGCGCGGCATCGTGGAACGTGGAGTCACCAGCCAGACGGACGACCGACGAATCCTGACCCGGCGTCAGCCAGGTGATGACCGGAGCAGTCTTGTCAACGCCGAAGGAAACGGCCGACGAGGTGCTGCTGTTGCCGAGCTTGTCCTTCACGATTACGCGGCCGGTGTAGGCCATGTTCGTGAGGTCAATAGCGCACTCGGGAATGTCCGCGCCCGTAGCCGTGGCGCTGGCCGTGTACGTGGCGTCGCCGCAACCCGAGTACTCGAACATCGTGCCGAACGGGAACGCCCCGTTCAGGCCGACGCCCGGCGAGTCGCTGGCCGACAGGTTACCCGACTGCAGGAAGCTGTACGAGCCGTTGACCCAGTTGTTCGGGTTCGTCGCGGCGATCGAGAAGCTGACCGACGGAGAAACGTTGTCGATGCGGATCGAGTCCAGACGGACACCGATCGTCTCGTTGGAGTTGCTGCCGACCGGCTGGCCGTTGATGGCACCCATCGTGACGTTCAGGGTGTCGCTCATGGGCCGGACGAGGTTGATCGGGTTGCCGTCCGTGGCGACCGCGCCGAGGACGTGAACGCGACCGTAGGCGGTGCTGAGCCCGACGGCGATCGTATCGGTGCTGATTGCACCGCTGTTGATCGTCTTCGAGGCACCCACGCCGTCGAACTGGATGGTACGCGACTTGACCGTGCGGCCCGAGTACATGACCGGAACCGTGCGGGCCTCGATGCCGTTACCAGCCTGATACCAGACCAGGCTATTATCGCCAATAGCCGAGTTTGGCTGCGGGCGATCAGCGATCGAGTTAAGCGGCGTCTGGACGATATAGAAGCCATCCATGTTGTTCAGCTGGATCGCGATGCTGTTCGACGCGACCTGATCCTGCGACGAGCCCGTGGCGAGCACGAGGCGGGCGAGGACGAGCTTGCGACCGTTGATGAACGAAACGGCGCCAGTGGCCGGATCGAACGCAGCGGTGTTGAAGCTCAGGACGATCTGCTGAGGAGCGCCGGCGGCTAGCGCCGCGGCAGCCTGGACGTTCGCCTGGGCGACCGACAGACTGAGACCCTCAACCGACGAGGCAACCGAAGCGCCCGGCATGATCGACTGCGAGGCCACAACCTTCTCGACACCCGTCAGAGAATCGATCATGACCAGCTCGACTGCCGTTACGTTCTGCTGGCCCGGGTCGACGTTCAGCGTGACATCGATCTGGCCGAAAACGTTGTTCAGCTGGACCGGCTGCTGCAGTCCACCCTTCGTGATCGACTGGATCGACACGGACGCGTTCTGCGCCGTGCTGCCGCCGATGACGGTGACCGAAGAACTACCGCTGAAATTACCGGTGGTCTTCGCCGTGATGGCGACAGAGCCCGGTGCCTTACCGGTGACGAGTCCGCTGGACGCGTCGACGGTGGCGATGGCTGAGCTCGAAGACGACCACGAAACGGCCTGACCAGCCGCTTCGCCGCCGAGATCGGCAACCATGTTGATTGTGCCGTTCACCGCTACCGTGGCTGGATTGGGCGAGACGACGACAGTACCCGCTGTGGGGCCCGTGCCCGTACCGGGCCCGGCTACTGTGACGTCATCGCCGCAAGCAGCAAGGCCCCCCAGAGCCACGATGCTGGCGAACAGTAATGACCGAGAAACCTTGTGCATCCTTCCCCCCGTTACAGTGAGGTGCATGGTAACACCCAACCCGCTGGACTCGTTCAGCGGATCGGGCTTCCTGCGCTGTTGCCTCGCTTCGCCTGTGCTGCAAGGCCCCGTCGATGCTCCGGACAACTCGAGGTCGGTCCTCCCTTCGAGCCTGCCCAGAGAACATCTACGTCCTGACTTCCACAACGTTCACAATACTTCTTACATCAACCTACTACTGCAATCCTGCCACTGCTGGTCCTGCCCAGCCCGCGGCGTGTGCAAAAATACGGCTGCCACCGGGTTAGTCAAGACGAAATGGTTTCGGCCGTCGGGCTCAGCTTTGGCCCGCGATCCCGATTCTCCCATCCCGACTCCCCGAATGGTCCGTCTCGCACCCTCTCCGTCGGCCCGCCGACGATCACCTGTCGACCTCCGCTGCCCCCCGGACGACCCTTCCGATGCATCGCCAGGAAAAGACTGTAAATCCCATCGACCGCACAACCTCCAGTCACGTCAACCGACAGACTGAGTGATGTTACCGGCCTGCCGTCGAGACGAGTCGCCGCCCCTGACGTAACGTCTGACGCGCTCCAGACGCTGTAACTCTCATCACCAATCAACCACATACCTCGGCAGTCCCGCCCCGAACTCCAGGACAGGTGAGCCCCTGAGGCACTCAGCCTGCTTGATTTAACCTCACCAGGGCCGCGCGGCAAGAGCGAGATCACTGCTTCCGACGGTAAATTGGTGCCTCTACCTATAGAAGAGCCCCCATGTCCGACGAACCAAGAATCTATTCCGCTCGCCCTCGCCCCGCACCAACTCCGCCCGCGATCGAGCTGACCCACGACCTTAATGCGCAGCAATGCGCCGCCGTGGCTCATGTCGAGGGACCTCTCCTCATAGCTGCAGGAGCTGGTACAGGCAAGACCCGCACCCTCGTTCATCGCCTGGCCCACCTTATCCGTCAGGGTGTGCCTGCTGAGCGCGTGCTCCTCCTGACCTTCACCCGTCGCTCCGCCCAGGAGATGCTCGCCCGCGCGGAGCGCCTGGCCGGAGCCGACGGTCGACGTGTCCATGGCGGAACATTCCATGGCACAGCCCACCGTCTCCTCCGACGTTTCGGAGCCGCCGCCGGCCTCTCCCCCGATTTCACAATTCTCGATCAGGGCGACTCCGAGGACCTGCTCCAGCTCTCCCGAGCCCAACTCGGCTACGCCGATACGAAGCGACGGTTCCCGAAAAAGGCGACACTGCACTGGGTCTACTCGCGACATGTCAATACAGATGTTCCGGTGGAACAGATACTCCGCGATGACCTGCCCCGCTTCGTCGAGTTGGCTCCCGACTTCCAGCGGCTCTTCGCCGATTATACCGAACGCAAAGCATCGCGCAACCTCGTCGACTACGATGACCTCCTGCTATTCTGGGCGACACTGCTGGAATCGGCTCCGTTAATCGCCGACCGTATCGCCGGACTGTACGACCACATCCTCGTCGACGAGTACCAGGATACCAACCTGCTCCAGGCCCGCATCCTCCGCGGAATGTGCCGCCACCACCGGAACCTCACCGTGGTTGGCGACGACGCCCAGAGCATATACGGTTTCCGCGGCGCCAGCTTCCGCAACATTATCGAGTTCCCGCAGGACTTTCCTGGCACCCGGGTGATCGCCCTCGAGCAGAACTACCGCTCCACCCAGCCCATCCTGGATGTCGCCAACCTGCTCATGTCGCGCGCGATTGAGCGCTACACGAAGGTTCTCTGGACGTCTCGCGAGGGCGGCGAGCGTCCGTGGCTCGTGACGGCCCAGGACGAACAGTCACAGACTCGCTTCGTCGTCGACCGGCTGCTGGAGCTGCACGAAGACGAGGGGATTCCGTTGCGCGAGATCGCTGTCCTCATCCGCGCCGGCTACATGTCAGCCGATCTCGAGATAGAACTCACCAACCGCCGCATCCCGTTCGAGAAGTGGGGTGGTCTCAAGTTTCTCGAGGCCGCGCATGTGAAGGACGTCCTGGCCTTCCTGCGCGTGCTCGAGAATCCGCGCGACGAGGTGAGCTGGTACCGCGTGCTGCTTCTCCTTCCCGGCATCGGAGACGTAACCGCCCGCGCGGCAATCGACGCCCTCGTTGCGGCGGCGTGGGAATCGGAGGCGTTCGGCCGTTTCGAGCCGCCCGCGCGCGCCCGCACCGCCCATCGAGCCCTCGTCTCACTTCTCGAGGAATTGCGACGGCGCCCGTCCACGGGCGTGGCAGCGGGCCAGGCATCGACGGACATTGCCCGTGTTCGCGCGCTCTACGATGACATCCTGCGTGAGCGCTACGATCGGGCCGAGCCAAGACTGGCTGATCTCGATCAATTGCAGACGATCGCCGCGGGCTACCCGGACCGTGGCACCTTCCTCTCCGCGATCGCCCTCGAACCACCGTCGGCGACGCAGGACCTGGCCGGCGGCAGCGGCGACGAGGAGCGCGACGCGCTTGTCATCAGCACCGTGCACAGCGCAAAGGGGAAGGAGTGGGACGCGGTGTTTCTGATCTGGGCCGCCGATGGCTGGTTCCCGATGGCCCGGGCGATCAACGACGAGGACGAGATCGAGGAGGAGCGTCGCCTCATGTACGTCGCCTTCACTCGCGCCCGCCGCCACCTGGCCGTCGTGCATCCACTGCACGCATATGCTACCCGCCGCGGAGCGGACTATTCGCTCGACCAACTCTCCCGCTTTATCGATCCTGGTGTGCGCGCGCTGATGGAACGCGTCACGCTGTCGGTTGACGGTTCGCTGACACCCAGCGAGGAGATCGTTCCGGCGGCGTCCATGGTTGACCTGCGAGCAATGCTGAGACGCCGATTCTCGTCGTCGGATTAAACCCAAGTCCCGCAAACAGCAATCAGACAGGATTAACCCCGGATCCTGCAATCGATCGTCGAAGTACGCAGAGCGTGCGCGGGGTGCGTGATGAGGCATGTTTCGCGGCGATCCGTGACCGAGTTGACCGCGTGATTAGCGCTGTG
>CAJDWZ010000018.1_pt1 | contig 23579 bp, 13 predicted proteins | sample 7391701 | NCBI WGS metagenome assembly CAJDWZ01 (sample SAMEA7055744, study PRJEB34461) | soil metagenome | biome: terrestrial ecosystem; feature: Peninsula; material: soil | place: Antarctica | collected 2016
GGTCGCGGTTTCGTCGTACCAGTTCAACAGCCCGGTGGCAACAGGCGTGGATGGATACGCAGGGAGGTTTGGGCGAGCGCGCCTGACCGGGAATGGCAAGCGACAAACTCGCTGGTGCCGCGCGCACTTTGCAAATCGCCAAGGGTGGGACGGAGTGAGCCGCGCGTCGACGTAAGGCACGGTAGCCTCGCGGCCGAGCGATCCGGGGTGTGATGGCAGTGCCGATTTCCTTCGTGTACTCGTCATGTAGAGGCGATCCAGGGGTGACCCGCGTCACAGATGAGTTGCGTCTGGCCACGTCTGGCCGTCTTGTGAGAAATCCCGCCCACGCGGCCGCCGGGACCGGCGGCGCACGCGGCCGCATGTCGTACCACCGCCGCGCCAGTAAGGCGCCCCACCAAGCCGGAGTTCTTCCGATGAGCACACTCGTCGAAGCCCTCAGCGTAGTCATCCCCAGGCATGTACTGGATGCAGGTTATCCAGGCGGTACCGAGGGTTACCTCGAGACCGCCCGCCGTGCCCGTGGTGCCCGCTACGCCATCAGCGACGAGCGACTGGCCTGCGTCAGCTTCGCAAGCCCCGCCGATGCCGATGCATTCACCGCTCCCCTGTCGGCTCTCGGACTGGGTGCCGAGGACGGCGCACCGCCGCCTATAGCCTGTCTGGACGAGGACTTCGGTCCCACGGCTGCCTGTCCGTGGCTCCGCTGGCGACGGCACGACGATGGCTTCACCTCCTGCTGGCTGGAGTGGACCGAGCCCGGCGAACTGGCTGCCCCTTCCGAGTGGCTGCCACCGCGTCAGCGCTCCCAGGGCAGCCGTCCGGCTGCCGCCCGGCCGGCCTCTCCCCCGCCGGTAGCGGCCGACAGCGCACCAACAGCGTTCATGTCGTCCATGTCGTCGACAGACCCGCAGACCGGACATGATACGCCGCCGCCGTTCCGTATCGTGCCGACAGCGATCGGTCCACTGACGCCGATCAACAGCCCCGCCATCCTCGCCGCCATAGAGGGGAACTCGGTTAACAACGGGCACGCTCTCCTGGACGCCGACTCCATAGATGTCGACAGTCTCGTCGCCACCGCCGAAGGTGCGTTCTCGGGGCTGGACTACGGCACCTCCGGGTCCGAAGTCGCCGATGAGGAAGCCGGGGATGACTGGTCGCTACCAGAGTTCGAATCGAGTGATGTCGATGCGTCGTTTGTGAACGACCAGGCGACGGCTGACGATGCAAACGAGACGGCTGGCGTATTCGGCTCGGACGATGATGGCGAGGAAGATGTCGATGTTGTTCAGCCGCTGGAATCCGACGAAGACTCGATTGCAGTTCAGGACATTGCAGTAGCGGAAGACGTTGCCGCGATGGATGACGCGTCACCCTTTCACTACTCGCCTGACGTTCATGAGTTGTCGTTTGGCGACGACCCGGTGGCCCGTTATGAAGCCGCCTTCGCGGAAGACGTCGCGGCGATGGAAGACGCGTCGCCCTTCGACTACTCGCGTGCCGTTCAGGAACTGTCGTCCACCGACGATTCGGTGTCCAGTCAGGAAGCCAGCTTCCCGGAGGACGTCCCAGCGATGGAGTCCGCGGCGCCGTTCGAATACCCGTCTGTCGTGCAGGACGAGCAAGACGAGCAAGACGAGCAAGACGAGCAAGACGAGCAAGACGAGCAAGACGAGGCGGACGAGGCGGACGAGGATGAGGTCGTAGCTGTGGAACACGAAATGGACGTGGAAGACACCGCGGTCATCTACGACATCGCGGCCGTGAATGACGTGGCGGCCACAGACGAAATGCCCTACGCGGAAGACGTGACAGTCGATGGTGGCTTCCAGGCTCCGGAAGCCGACATGGAGACCGACGATACCAGCGCTCCGATAGCCCCATCGGAAGGCGACAGCGTGGTCAGCGAGAGCCCGATCGACGAGCGTATGATCGACGAGCGTATGATCGGCGACAGTTCGGTGGACAGTGACGACGCCGACGACGACGTGACGGGCTACATGGCCGAGGACGATATGCCTTACGACGACCTGGCGGACATGGATGCACTCGTTACCGTCGTCGCGGAGAGCAGCGGTCCGGCCGGAGCTGAGTCCTCAATTTGGGATGATGAGATCGAGGACGAACCGATAGCCGCAACGAATCATGAGGACCACGACGGCTTGTCGTGGAATGACGCGAGTAACTCAGCGTTCGACGATGTGGATGCGCTCTTCGCCGCCCGAGGCTTTGATGCTCCGGTCAGCGCTGACGTGGAGTCGCAGTCCGTAACCAGTGCATCAGCAGACGACTCAGCCACACATACCCCCGCTTCCCTCACCCCCGTCGCCATGACCGCCGTCGCAGCCGCACCCGCCCAGGCCTCCGCATCAGCTTCCGTTTCCTTCTCCGACTCACCGTTGGACGCCGTGCGCGCACACCTCGCCGAGCGCGGCTGGCGTTACAGTCAGGACGCCGACCAGGGAGCACTGTTCTACCAGACCGCTGGCGGGCGCGCATCCTACCCCGGCTACGCAGCCGCCGACGAGTCGGCGCAGCTGGTCTGGCTGTACACGCAGATTCCCGTCCGGGTACCCGAGCACCGCCGTGCCGCCGCGGTGGAACTGCTGACGCGCGCCAACCACGGCCTTGCGGTGGGCAACTTCGAGTTCGACTACACCGACGGCGAGGTGCGCTTCAAGGCAGTTGCCGACGCCGCCGATGGCTGCTTCACCGCGGCCGCCGCTGGCCGTCTCCTTCGCCACAGCCTGGACGCCTGCGACCGCTACCATGACTCGCTAATGCAGGTGATATACGGCGGTCTGTCGCCCGCCGACGCGGTGCGGTAGCAGAATAGCCTTTCAGGACGAACCTCTGAAGGACGCGATCGGAAGAGTTCGACGCAGTTCGGAACACCGGTCGCGTCATGTCACGCATGCACGTGAGAGAAGCCAGAGCAGCCAGCATGCAGCGACGGCTCGTGGCATGGTCGCAGAACGAGGATGATACTGTCTACAGCGGATACTTCTCGCCGTATGCTACAGTGTCATCCTCGTCTTCATGCCTGGAACTCGCAGTCGCGGCTTCCGCTACCGCCGTTGTGCGTCCTCGAGTTCGCTCTCCTGATCCACCACCGTTCCGTCGACAGGATCGATCGGATAGACGCCGCTGAAGCAGGACGTCGTGAAGTCGTGCGCGGGCAGTCCGGTGGCAGCTATCATCCCGTCGTATGAAAGGTAGGAAACGGAATCGGCGCCGATGGACTCCCGGATCTGCTCCACCGACATCCTGGCGGCCACGAGATCGGAGGTGTCGGGCAGGTCGATGCCGTAGACATCGGGGAACATCACCGGGGGCGACGAGACGAGATAGTGGACCTCGCTCGCGCCAGCCGCGCGGAGCATCTTCACGATCTGTCTCGACGTCGTGCCGCGCACCACCGAATCATCCACCACCGCGATCCGTCGGCCGCGAATCACCTCGGCGATGGGATTGAGCTTCATCTGCACCCCGCTCTCGCGCAGGCTCTGGGCCGGCCGGATGAAGGTGCGATGGATATAGCGGTTCTTCAATAGCCCGAAGTCGAACGGGATGCCGATCTCGCCAGCATAGCCGATCGCTGCCGGAATTCCCGAATCGGGCACGGGGATCACGACGTCCGCCTTTACCGGATGCTCCCGCGCCAACTGTGCGCCGAACTCCCGACGCACCTCGTTCACCCGCTTTCCGAGCAGGATGCTGTCCGGCCTGGCGAAGTAGACGAACTCGAAGATGTCGAGCTGCTCCCGACCGGGCGCTATCTGGATCGAGCGCAGCCCGCTGTCATCGATCACCACCATCTCGCCCGGACGTACATCGCGCAGGAATGTCCCTCCTATCGCGTCGATCGCGCAGCTCTCCGAACTCACCACGTAGCCATCCCCCACCCGACCCAGCGCCAGCGGCCGTATACCCCGCACATCGCGCAGCGCGACCAGCGAGTTGGTGGTGAGCAGGGCGAGGGAGAAGGCGCCCGTGAAGAGTGGGAAACAGTCCCGCACCGCATCCTCCAGGCTGGCACCAAGTGCCATCGCGCGATCGAGCGCCGAGTACATCAGCTCGGAATCGTTGGCCTCGCTGATGTCTACTCCGGCATCGACCAGCGACTCCGATAGCCGCGCCGTGCTGGGCAGGTTGCCGTTGTGGGCCAACGCCAGCCGTTGGGCGCCATTTGTGACCGGCTGAGCGTGGCTGAGCCCGTCGCCGCCGCGCGAGGTGGAGTAGCGATTGTGACCGATGGCGAGGTGGCCTACCAGCGGCCTCAGGATAGCCTCGTCGTAGACGTGGGCCACCAGCCCCTGCCCCTTGTGCGTCAGGATCGACGTACCGTCGCTGACGCTGATTCCAGTGCTCTCCTGGCCGCGGTGCTGCAGCGTCCAGAGCCCCGTGTGCACCAGCCGCGCGGCCTCCATACCGGGGGCATAGACCCCGAAGACCGCGCACTTCTCACCCAGGGATCGCGATTGATCCCCGCCCGTCACCATGTCAGTCGTGGCATCCATGTGATGCAATGTCACGGTATTGGCGTCCGGCGGCAACGATTGGGTTGTGCGCCGACCCGGATACTGCCCCACAGAACGAATCGTGCGAGGTGCGCGTCGCACGCGTCGCCGGCCCGGGGTAGGCGACGAGGTTAGGCGACGAGGTTAGGCGACGAGGTTAGGCGACGAGGTTAGGCGACGAGGTTAGGCCACGAGGTTAGGCGACGAGGTTAGGCCACGAACTCGCCTACATCGCCCACCAGTAACTCACTTTGAGCGCGACCACGTTGTCCCCGGGCGCACCGAGCGCCTGGAACAACCCACCAGGCCCCACCGGGTCAATCCTGTCGCGATCCTCGAAGCGGTCCTGCTGCCACACCAGATACGCCGTGCTCCCCGGCCGCCACTCCCATCGCAGCACCATGTTGCTGCGGAAGGAGCGCACGTTGAACGCAGGATCGCGGAACTCTACCTCCGAGTCACCGTCAGCCACCTGGTAGCCTCCGCCCGTACGCGTGATGATCGTTCCGTCTTCCCCGTACTCTCGCATGTCGAAGCTCCGCGCGGCCTCCAGCTCGCCGAACGCGCTGTACGTCCCGCTCGATGCAAAGGGCTCAAGGTAGCCCTCGAGCGTCAGCTCCGGAGTTATCGCGTACGTGCTGCGGAAGCGGGCGGACACTTCACTCCGCTCCACTTTTGCGAAGATGTATCGGCCGCCGTAGGTCGGCTCGCCGCCACCGGGGCGCGCTGTCACGTACTGCCGCGACGTCACCCCTCGGCTCAGCGATGGCTCCACGCTTCCCTCCCAGCGCGCGCCCGCGCGGAAGGTGATCCCGGCGTCCAATTCCTCTCGCCAACCTCCCAGCTCGTCGCGGGAGCCCTGGGCGGAGAGCTCCCAGTGGGTCTGCTGCGCGTCCGAACTTTCGAGATCGAGCTCAGCGCGCCAACTCCGCGGGGTCTGCATCAGCGGGCCGCCGCGGGTTAGGCGATCGTTCTGGCTGCGTGGCGTGTGCCCTAGCTCGAGCGAGCTACTCCAGAAGTTCTTCCACGTGACGTCGGCGAAGATGCCGGCGTCGGTGGCCGTGCGGTCGCCGTCGCTGTTCCAGCTGCCGCTCCCCTCCGCGCCGAGCGACCAGCGCTGGAAGACGGCTCCGGGAGTGGTGCGTCGTCGGCGGATGTTGCCCCCGATCGACGTATAGTTGGCCCGGCTCTGGAAGCCGAGATCGTTGATCTCGTAGCCGGGCGTTGCGTAGTCGATGTCGACGTCCCACAACCAGTCACCGGCCATCTTGCTATGGTTGATGCCGAGGTTGACGCCGCTGAGGGTGCTCCTGGTGGGGTCGAGCTCGAAGTTCTCCGCATCGGGACGCTGGAAGTAGCGGCGCGAGGATCGCTGCTGCACCAGAATCGCCCCGGCTTCGCCTTCGATATGCGAGGCGCTGAGATAGGCACTCATGTCGTAGCGCCCGCCGGCCCAGCGCCAGCGGCCGTCCACGAGGCCGGTGTATGCGTGTCGCACGAGGAGCGAGGCGAGCGGGGAGCCAGGCTCGAGCTCTCGCTGCACCGCGGTTAGCGACGCCTTGATGGTGGAGCGATCGCGTCCGAGCTCCTGCTGTGCCGTTACGACGCCGAAGGTGGTGAGCGGCGCCACGACCGCCGCCCCGAAGCGGTTGTCGGGATCGAAGGTGCGCGCCTTCTCTTCCGCGGTCACAGCCGCGAGCGTGCCCACCGAGAGGCCCGATGGCAGCCGGCCGGTGGCTTTGGCGGCGCCGAGGATAGTGGAGTTATCAACTTCTTCGGCGAAGGGCGTGTCGGGATGCCCGACTGGCCGCGCTCCTATGCGGCGCGAGTAGAAGGTGCCGCGCCCGCCGAGGAGGTTGCTCCCCTCCACGAAGAATGGGCGCCGCTCGGCGAACTCGGTTTCGAAGCTGGTCAGATTTACTTCGGCCGGGTCGGCTTCCACTTGGCCGAAGTCGGGATTGATGGTTGCGTCGAGGGTGAGCGATGAGCCGAGGCCCACTTTGAGGTCGGCTCCGGCGCGGAAGTTCTGAGTGCTGCGCGTGGAGAATGGATTGGCGGCATCCACCTCCCCGCTGCGCGCGGCGCCGACCGCCACGTAGGGGAGTAGCTCGAGTCGCAACGGCGCGTGCAGGGTGCCGAGGCCTGCGAGCTTCCCCATCCGCGACGACCAACCGTTCTCGTTACTCGGCACCAGAGCCCAGAAGGTCTGCTCGTTTCGCTCGGGGACGACGCGCACAATGTTCAGGCCCCAGCTCTCGTCGTCGCCAGCATCGAAGCGGAGCTGGGTGAGCGGTATCCGGATCTCGGCCGTCCAACCGGTAGAATCGATGCGTGTGGCAGCCTGCCAAACGGGATCGTACGAGCCGTCCTGGTCGCCGAAGTTGTCGGAGCCGTGGAACATGTCGCGCCGAGATCCGCTGGGGCGCACGGCAAAGGAGTACGCGGTGAGGCGGTCGCGGCGCGTGTCGAGCGATATCAACAGCTCCTCACTCGGGATATCGCGATCGCGACGGGTTACCAGAGCGCGGATGGCTTCGGGTTGCGCCGAGTGCATGCGTGCACTGATGATCAGCGCGCTCGGCGTGATGGCGAAGCGGACTTCGGTGGACTCGGGGGCAGGCTCGCCCTCGTGAGGTTGGAGTTGACGGAAGCCAGTAGCGGGTGTGGCGCGAAGCCAGATCGGCTCGTCGAGGCGTCCGTCCAGTTGCACGGCGTCATCAGTGGCGGACACGGCGCGCACCTCACGCACTGCGTCCACTTCTTGGGCCGCGCCCACTTCGCGTGAGGGAGCCTGCGAGAACAATGGAGCGACGGCAAGCGACGCGGATCCCAGCGCGAAGGCGAGGGACCAGACGAAAATTCTGAGCATGATTGTTTGAGTGGGGAGCCCGCGCGCAGGGCGCGCGGCGGGCGGCATCTACTGGAGCGCGTCCACTGGGGCGCGTCTATTGGAGCGCTCCTGCTGGAGCGCGCCTACTGGGGCTGTCTACTGGGGCGCGTCTACTGGGGCGCGTCTAATGGGGCGCGTCTACATCGCGCGCATCTACCGGAGCGCGTATCTACTGCAGCGCGCCCGCCGACTTCAGAAACTCCACGACCGCGGTGCGCCCGCTGCGCTGCGCCATGATCAGTGGTGTGCGCCATTCGCCCTTCTGCGTCGCGGGATCGAGCTCCGCCCAGGCTCGCGCGTTGACGTTCGCTCCGCGCGACACGAGGAACCTCGCCATTGCCAGCCGGCCCTGGGCGCTCGCCGCGATCAGCGGGTTCTCGTCGTCGGGTACCAAGTCGTCTATCTGCGCGCCGGCATCCAGGAGCAGGGTCGCGATATCCACCTGCCCCTCGCCCGCCGCCGCGATGAGCGGGTTGCCGTCGCCTTCTACTGACATGTTCACGTCAGCGCCACGCTCGAGCAGGAGGCGGACCGCGGCCAGCCGGCCCGCGCGTGCCGCGGCGATGAGCGGGCTGCCATCGCCGGGGAACGCGGCGTTCACGTTGGCGCCCGCCTCCAGCAGACGGTCGATGGCTGCTGTGTCGCCGCTCCCGGCTGCACCGAGGAGGACCCGGTCGAGTGAAGCCGAATCTCCTCGCGCGGCAGGAGTGTCGGCGAGAGGGGCGGTCGCCTGTCTCTCGGTGGACTGCGCGACCGCGCTGATCGGCGCGACGACGAAGAGTGCCGCACTGGCGAGGACCATCGCGCTCGCGGAAGCCAGCACGCTCGCCCGGCCGCGCCGCTGAGTTGCATCGAGAATGGCCGAGACTCGCACCGATAGATCGCTGCGACTGGCCATGCCGAGCGCGGGCTGAGCATGGGAGAGCGACATCCGACGGGCGAGCGACACGAGTTGCTCGGCATAGTCGGTGTCGTCCACGCTCCTCACTACGGAGTCGTCGCAGGCGCGCTCGGCCTCAAGGCGCAGGCGGCGCCAGGCCACCCAGACCAGCGGGTGGAACCAGTAGACGGCGCTCGTCGCTCGAGCCGCCAGCTGAACCGCCCAATCGTGACGCCGGACGTGCTCCAGCTCGTGGACGAGCGCGCTACGCAGCTCCACTTCGCCCCAGTCGCGGGCATCGGAGGGAAGCACGATCACAGGACGAGCGATGCCGTAAGTGAGCGGCCCCGCGATCTCCTCGTGCAGCAGGAGCTCGACGGGACGGCGGACGCCGCACTCCATGGCGAGCGACCGCGTGAAGTCGCGCGCTTCCATCCATGGCAGACCGTTGCGCCGGATGCGGCGCAGCCGCCAGAGGTCGAGGCCCAGCAGCGCGAAGAGGAAGAACGCGCCGGCCATCCATGCGGAGCGCACGATGAGCGGCCAGGAGAGCGACTGTATAGTGTCGAGCGCCGCGGAGGCGACACTCACGTCGGTGGTCGCCGCCGTCGCGGGATCGGCCGCGGTCGTGGCCGGCGTGGCTGCGGTCGCAGGCAGCGCCATTCGCGTCGAGAGAGCGACGTCGTTCCACTGCCCCGGGAGCTCGATGACAGTGCGCGGCAAGGCTGCGGCCAGCAGCGGGAGCACTATCAGCGTGGCAAACGAAGCAACGAGGATGAGATGCCGTACCGATGCCTGTGCGCGCGTGGCGAGTCGCGCGGCTGCCAGCCCCAGCAGGAGCATGATGGTGACCTTCACAACGATCGATAGCCCGGGGGAAGTGCTCAGGGCCAACGCCGCCTTCACGAGAATCGGTGTCATGGTTTCCTCTTCTGTCCGCGGACCCGGTCAACCTCGTTGCGTAGCGCATCGAGCTCCTCATCGGTCCAATCTTCCTGCTTCAGCAAGGCGGCGGCAGTCTGGCTGGGCGAGCCGCCGAAGAAGACGTGTACAAGCTTGTCGAGTGCACTACGTTGGGCAGCCGCTCGAGGTTTTGTCGGCTCGTAGACGTAGCGCAGTCCTTCCTCGCGGTGCCGCACGTAGCCCTTGGCCTCAAGCTTGGCGAGCATGGCGCGGACGGCCGAGTAGCTGGGTGGGTCGGTGAGTCGCTCGCGGACATTCTCGGCGGAGGCACCGTCGGGGAAAGCGAAGATCACGTCCATGATCTCGCGCTCTCGGCGGGAGAGCTTTTCGTGTGGTGGTGAAGGCATCGTCGTCGCTCCAGGGGTGAGATGCTACGGACGCAGCAATGTGCTGCGGGCGTAGCATCATGCTACGAAAGCAGCATAGTGCTACGTGTGTAGCATGTCAAGCGGTTGGGGACGACTCGAATAGCGCGGATGACGACTCATCGTCTGCCATCCATAACGACCGGCTGTGCACCGGTCCGGACACTCCGTCAGAGAACGAAACGCATGAAGCGCGCGAGTCGTCGGATCAATCCGTCCGCCGGCGGGACATGAGCGTCCAGCTCATCGAGCGTGGTTACCCAGGTACTGCGGGCCATCAGGAAGTAGAAATCCACCAGTGCTGACGCTGCGTCGGGGCCCGAGACGATCACCGTTGCCTCGCCGTCGAGCATCAGTCCTCGCGAGTCGTGATTCTGCGTCCCGAGGGCGAGATAGTAGCTCACGTGCCGGCGCTGCTCGTCTGTTCGGGTCGCCTCGAACCCCTTTACCATGGCCTCGACTGGTTCGGCCAGCCCGGCCGCGACCACCGCCGACGCGACGCCTCGGGGATCAGCATCGGCGGAGGTCTGGCGTGCGCGCGCAACGAGCAGCCGCCCGAGTATTTCGGGCCAGTACGGCTGCTTCGCCAGCGCGGCAAGCGTGGCCTCGTCGGCCACCAGTTGCTCCTTCATGTGCAGCTGCGGCAGTCGAGGGGTGACGTCGCGTCCCGGCGCGACCGGCGAGTAGCCGGCCGACCGGAGGAGCGCCGGCACTGTGTCGAGCACGGAGAGCGTGGCGGCGTCGAAGGGGACGAGTTCGCGTAACCAGGGCGCGCGATCAAGGCCCGCACGCACCTCGCGCGCCTGCGCCACGATGTCGTTCACGTCTTCGGTGGCGCTGTAGATCCCCACCCGCAGCTCCCCGCCCGCCTGCTCTATCTGCGCGCCATACACCTGGGTGGCCTGGATCAGCCGACCGAGCACGTCGGACGCTTCCGACATTGTCGGCGCCGCCGAACTGGGCGCGTTCGCGAGCGACGGCGCGATGATGAACACCCTCACTCCGCGCAGTGCCGCGCCCACCAGCATGCCTGCCCACTCGGAACCCAACCAGAGCGGGTCGGGCACGACGATCATGCTCCCACTCGGTGCCAGGCTGTAGAGCATAGCCCGCAACACCGACGACTGTTTCCGACCGAAGCCGGGTTCGTTGTGTACCTGCAGCGCTCTCGCCGTATACGTCTGGCCATCTTCAGGAAAGCCGAGCTCGCTGTTAGCGCGTCTGGCAGCCAGAATCTCACTGGCCGAGCTCTCCCGCAACACCGATGGAATCTCATTGCTGGAGAAGCCGTTCAGGAGCAGCAGCCGTCGCGCCGCCGCACGCGCTTCCAGTGCCACCGGTCCGCGCAACGACATCCCGCGGTCGTCCCACGTCGGGCTCGAGTACTGCGCACCGATACCGACCCCGCCAATGATCATCGCGCCGCGGTAGGGATCGGCCTCCGTAAGATCGTAGAAAGCGAGCTTCCGATGGTCGCGCATCAGGTTGTCGGGCAGGAAGGGCACCGGCGGTATGATGCGGTGACTGCGGAAGGTGAAGTCGCTGGGCTGGGTGACGTTCACGTGCACCTTTACCATGCTGGCGATCCACTTCGCTCCACCGTTGCGGCTGGCGTCGGCCTGAAGGCGGGAAGAGGCGGCTACCGCGTCCCGCAACTCCTGCTGACGCTGTCGCAGGTAGCCCTCGGCCGGGCCGTTATTTCCCGGCAGACTCAGGCTCGCATCCAGTGGCGATTCCAGCATCGTCATCCACAACCGACCGTCGCTGGCCTCGTAGAAATTCTGGTCCAGGAAGATCATGTAGGTCGGAAGCACGCCGGTGCTGTCATAGCGTTGCACCGCCCGCGTGAGGGCGGGGAAGTAGACGTCGGCCACCTCGCCAAAACTCACCCGATCTATCTCGCCTGTCGGTCGCCGGCCGGCAAAGTCATGGATCCAGAGCACGTGATAGTCGCGGGCGAGCGTCACCGAGCGGGCGAACTCCAGCGGCAGATCAGTGCTCCGCAGATAGGTCATCCCGTTCCCGTCGGTGAACGGTCGGCCGGCCGCGCGCGCCATCAACGCGTCTACCTCGGCCTGTTCGTCGTGATCCTCGGGTGCGATCGCGAGTTGGAGCGGGAGCCAGATCCGTCGCGAATCCTCCCACTGTTCGGCGAGCTCGGCCTGCAGAAGCGATATGACCTGCAGCCAGCGTCGGTGCGCGTTGAGCACGGCGACGCGCCCCGTTTCCGGTACCTCTGTTGAATCGACGAGCCAGCCACGGAAGCTCTCCTGTGCTGCCGACGTCAGCGGCTCGATGTCGTACTGGTTGTTTTTGACCCGGCCGAACAGTGTGTCGTAGGGAATGATCACATGGTCCAGCAGGCCCGCTCGTGCGCGCCGGCCGATAGTCTCACCCAGATCCGCGTCGCTGCCCGATGCCATCTCGAACATGCGTGCGAGCTGGCTCTGATAGACGCGCTGGACGTCGGCGAAAGTGCGGCCGCTCGGATAGAGAGGCGAGATCGCCACGAGGGAGTCTCGAACGCGCTCGGCAGTTCTCCGGGAAGCTCGTCGCGACATTGTGAGCCCGGGCGCATCGTCATCCTCGAAGACGTTCGTGTAGAGGCGGATCAACCCGGCCGCCTCGCGCACGGCGGCGAGCGCCGAGTCGACGGCGAGCGAACGCGGCGTCGCTGGGCCGGCAGACGATGACGCCAATGGGTCGGGTCGAGTGATTGCCAACCGGTACGGAGCAATCGTGACTCCGGTGTTTCGTGGCCGCGTGCGGCCGGCATTCGGCTGGGCGAACGGCAACGTTACACCGACGGCAATGGTCTGGCTGCGGGCCGGAAGCCAGTCGATGCGGACGGTGGTGCCTTGGCCGAAGAGCCCGCCACGCCGGACCGCTGTATCCCAGGAGAGGAGGAAGACCGAATTCCCGGCGCGTGCATCCCAATCCAGCCCCGCGCGCAGGTTGACGGCACGCGCAGAGGCCATAAGCCGGAGACCACCCGTGGCCTCAGAACCGCCCGCTGTTCCGTAGACCTCTCCGTCCACGCCAAATCCAACGATCGGGCTGCCGATGGGTCTGTGGACGCCCAGCATTAGCGTGCCGCCGGGGTCGGCATCACGCCGGCCGAAGACGCTGGACAGTCCCACGTAGGGCATCCAGGTGGGAGGCTGACCCATGGATCGCACCGGCGTCATCGTCGCCGGTAGCGATGACTGGCCGCTGGCGACGGACGCCGGCGTGGCCAGTGCCCCGCATATCAGCAAGCGGGAAAGCCACGGCCGTCCCGTCACAACAACTTTCTGCAGCTTCATTCGTAATCCGTCTCCGTGTGGCCCTGGACCCGTTTTAAGACTGGGTGTGGTCCGGATCCAGGCACGGTGCACGTTGCAGTCCTCAGGGAGGCGGCAGCGCCATCGCTGGTTGTCATCTTCCCGTTCTCATGCCTACGCCGACGCCATGGGCGTCGCGCGCAGAGCCGACAGCTGTCATCATGTAGGAATGCTCCTCGCCATTTCGCAAGAACATTCGCTGAGTGCTGTCGCCGACGCGGCGGGCCGTTAGCGTGAACATCCAGGTCGATAAAGTAGAACGCCGCTGGATCCTCGCCGCCCTCATGATGACCATGATGCTGGCGGCCATGGACACCACCATCGTGTCCACAGCGATCCCGCAGATAGTGGGTGACCTGGGCGGTTTCGCACTGTTCAGCTGGGTATTCTCGATCTACCTGCTGGCGCAGACGGTGACCATTCCGATCTACGGCAAGCTGGCCGACGTCTTCGGCCGCAAGCCGATCCTGATCGTGGGCACGGTGATCTTCCTGGCCGGCTCAGTGGCCTCGGCGTTCAGCTGGAACATGGTGAGCCTGATTGCCTTCCGTGGCCTGCAGGGACTGGGGGCGGGGTCGATCATGGCCACCATCTACACCCTGGCTGGCGACCTCTACTCGGTGCGTGAGAGGGCCCACATAGAAGGTTGGCTGTCCAGCGTCTGGGGCATCTCCGCGATCGTCGGTCCCACGCTGGGCGGCATCTTCGTGGAGTACGCGTCGTGGCGCTGGATCTTCTTCATCAACCTGCCGGTGGGCCTGGTGGCGCTGTACCTGATGACCAGGTTCCTCCACGAGGAGCCACGGCATCAGCGACATGAGATCGACTATGCCGGTGCGGGCCTCATGCTGCTGGCTGGCAGCGCGCTCATCTTCGCCCTCCTTCAGGGCGGCCAGGCGTGGCCCTGGCTGTCGGCACCGAGTGCAACCGCGTTCGGCGTCGCGATCGTACTCGTCGGCGCCGCGGTGTGGGCCGAGCGACGGGCTGCAGAGCCGGTGATGCCGCGCTGGCTCTGGCGGCACAGGGTGATCACTGGCGCCAACCTTTCCATGGTAGGAATGGGGCTCGTACTCATGGGCCCCAACACGTACCTGCCCACCTTTGGCCAGTCGGTGCTCGGACTCGGCCCCATAGCCGCCGGGCTCATGCTCGCCAGCATGAGCATCGGCTGGCCGCTAGCGTCATCCTGGTCGGGCCGGCTCTACCTCCGGTTCGGCTTCCGCGATACCGCCCTGGGCGGCGCGGTGCTGGTGGTGTTGGCCGCGGCAGGCTTTCTCTTCCGGCCTTTCCCCGACTCGGCGTGGCCGATAGTGGTCGACCAGATCCTCCTCGGTGCCGGCTTCGGACTGCTCTCTACGCCCATCCTGGTAGGCGTGCAGAACACCGTCACCTATCGCGACCGCGGCGTCGTCACCGGCGCCAACATCTTCTCCCGCTACCTGGGCCAGAGCCTCGGCGCGGCCCTGTTCGGCGCCGTCTTCAATAACGCCATGGCCAGCGAGCTCGCGCACGCTCCCGAGGCACTCAGGGCGAGCCTTCCGACCGACATAAACGCGGTCATCAGCGCACTGCAGGGGAGCGCGTTACACAGTCAGGAGGTGCAGCAGACGGCCGACAACTACCTGCGCCAGGCGATCTCCACGGCCACCGAGCATGTGTACGCAGGGATGGCCGTGGTGGCGCTGATCACGGTGGGGATCGTGGTGCTGACGCCGCGGAAGTTTCCGGATGCCAGCGAAGGCGCGGGCGCGAGCGAGTCGGAGTCGCACACCTGAAGGCATCCTGCGGGCGCGGCTATCCGCCTGATTTCACGCTCCTATCTAACCGTTACGAGTTCTCCACCGGCGTGCGCGGCGATGCACGCGTTCTTGAGCAGGAGATGGCAGCGCGTTCGGTGCCGCGCGACGGGTCTCCTCCCATCACTTCATGTCGAAGACGAACGGCTGCTGGACGAGCTGCTTCACCCGGCGACCACCGATCTCGGCGGAGGTGAAGCGCATGTTTGGCAGCGCCTCGCGCACAGCCGCTGAGAAGAGCTCGTGGTCGCTCTCCAGCACCTTGAATGTCCTCACATCCGCCTTACCGTCGGTACCCACCACGAACTGGGCAATCACCCTACCCTTCACTCCCGCCGCCCGTAATTCAGCCGGATAGACAGGCCCGGAGTTATTGAGTGGTCCCACAGGCTTCTCCACCTGGAACTCGAAGTAGGTCTGGTTCGGGTCCGCGGTGACTGGCGGCGGGGCGATGGTGTTAGGCGGAGCAGCCTTCTGAGCGACGCCGCTGTAGGGCTCACCGCTGCGCGCTGGCGCCGTCTGACTGCTGGACGTCTGCCTGTCGAACCGCATCACGGTATCGGCGGCCTGTCCGGTCGGAGCAGCCTTGCGGGCGATGCCGAAGACGAATGGCTGCTGCACCACCTGCTTCACCTTGCGTCCGCCGATGGCAGCAGCGGTGAACCGCATCTGCGGCAGCGCGGCGAGCACGGCATCGCTGAGCAGTTGGTGGTCGGACTCCAGCACCTTGAACGTGCTCACGTCAGCGGTGCCGTCAGTGTCGACGACGAACTGCGCGATCACCCTGCCAGCCACTCCCTGGACCGCCAGTTCGGACGGGTAGGTTGGACGCACGTTATTCAGCGGACTCACGGGATCTTCGACCTGGAACTCGAAGTAAGGCAGGTCGGAGTCCGTGGATGTCGGCGTGGACGCGACCTGTGTTGTAGGCAGGTTGCCGTCGGGACCGAGTACGCGGTTGGGAGTGGGTGTAACGCAGGCGAGGGCGGTGACAGTGGCGGCGACGGCGGCCAATGCGGTCGCCCGGAGCCAGCGGTTTCGTGGAGTGCGGTCAGTCATGGCAGCGATCCTCCGTTCCAGTGAAGAGACAGGTTCCGAGAGGGCGGGCACGGGGAGTCTGAGCAACCCTCCACCGCGCTGGCCGAGGGCGAGCAGGAGCAGGCCGTAGCGCTCGACGTTGGCTGGCGCATCGCCGCTGGCACGCAGCACACGAGCGTCGCAATCCACTTCGACCGCCAGTCGCAGCCGTCCGACCTGCCACCAGAGGGCGACGTTCCAGGGAGCGAGGGCGAGGGCTACCACGCCGCCTAAAAGGAGCCACGGGTCTCCGGCCTGCCGATGCTCGAGCTCATGTCGCAAGACGAGTCGCCGGAGCGGCGCGTCCATGTCCAGCGCCCAGTGCGGGAGCACTATCCCCGGTGGCGGGCCGGCCAGCGCCGCCGGTCCCAGGTCGGGGGCGATGAGAACGTCGGTGCCGTCCACCGTCCGTCGCTCCCACTGCGTTCGACGTGCGCGGAGCCGCAGAGCCGACCGGGCAAGCACGCCGAGGACGAGCAGCGACACGAGACCCCAGCCGAGCAGTAGCGGGCGGTCGAGCGGGGCAAGCCGATGCGCGGTGACCGTCGCCAGCCTGACTACACGTTCGGCCAGTTGCTCGGCGACCGGTTCCGCCGAGGCATGGGTTGTCGGCACACCAGCGGTAACGAAGTCACCGGAGACTGCGGCCGGTGGCGGTGTGGCCGGTTGTAGAAGGATACCCAGAGGCGTGACGAGGGAGACCGCGATAGCGGCCACCCAGATGCCTCGCCGAGGCAGGCGCCAGAGTGCGGCTACACGATCCAGTCCGGCGGCCACGGCAGCAACCAGCACGCCAAACACGGCAGCGTATAGCAACCAGAGGGCGATCATGGCGCGTCCTCCCGGTTGTTGTCTTCCAGCCGCTCGCGGAGCCGTTTGCGCATGCGCTTCAGTTGCTCCGGGCTCAGGTCATGGTCGTCTACCAGACGCGTGAGGAGGAGTTCGGGCGAACCCTGAAAGAGCCGGTCCACCAGCCGAGCGACGGCGCTACGCTCGGCGGTCTTACGGGCGACGAGGGGGAAGTAGCGATGCGCCTTCCCTTCCTCCTCGTGCCGGACGAAGCCCTTGCCCTCGAGGTTGCGGAGGATGGTGAGGACGGTGGTGTAGGCCAGTTCGGCTGGCAGCCGTTCGCGCACTTCGGTGACGGTGCCGGACTCCAGTTCCCAGAGCACAGCCATGACATCCAGTTCGCGTTCGGCGAAGAGCACCGTTTCGTCTTCCATGTTGTCCTCCGGTCGGGTATCTACTAGAGACGGCGTAGCATCACCCAGACACATCGGACCATGTGCTGCAGCAATGATGGGTAGTGGTTCTCTTCAAGCCGTGTCAGTGGTTCTCTCGACGAGACGAGTACCGCTCGCGCTTCGACCTTGCCATTCGGCGGTTAACGAGCGTCCGGCAATCGCCGTTACGACTCAGTGTTGATGAGGCTCGAGCGGACCAAGCGTCAACGACTCGCGGCGCAGCAAGATGATCGTTGAGTCAACGGCCCCAACCCTGACTCTGACCTGATAACGCTTCATCAGGAAGCCGTAGTGCTTCAAACACACCAACGACTTCTATCGTCGCTCAAGCATAAAGCCTGGGGAACATCAGGCGTCGCCCGGGTTGGTTATGACCTCCCCTGATTTGGTCTCATTCTCGTCGGGAGGAATCAAACGCAACGTTTTTATGGATTTTGCATCGGCGTCTAGTACTTCTATTGTCCATCCGTCAAAAGCTAATTTTTCCCCGGAGGGAGGCAAATATCTAAGCTTTGACAGGACCAAACCAGCAACAGTTTTATAGTCTGGAAGGCTGCTGTCCTTCAAGCCTAGATACTCTGTCAGATCGTCTGCGGGCAGCGATCCAGGAACGATGTAGCTCCCATCGTTTTGTTTTTCCAGCATTTTTTCGCCAAGTGCATTGCGCTCAGGTTCCGGAACATCTCCGACTACAACCTCAAACACATCGTGCAGCGTAACAATCCCGACGACCGAGCCAAACTCATCAACCACGAACAGCATTCGCGCCCTGACGTGCTTTAGTTGATTTAGGAGTTTGAATACGATAGACGTTTCTGATACAAAAACGGGCGGCTCCATTATTGTGGAATAGTCAATTTTGCCGTCTTGAATCAGATTTCTCAGGATGTCCTTTTTGGCTGCCACTCCGATCGGGTGATCCAGATCTCCACCACGCGTGACGATCAACTTTGAACAGGGGGTTTCGGCTATCCGTTGCTCGGTTTCCTCCTCACTCATCTCTTCGTCCACAAACTCGAACAGATGACGTGGTGTCATCACAGTGCGTGCGGACCGAGTATCCAGTTCAAGGATACTTTCGAGCATGGAATGCTCAATGTCCTTGATTATCCCGGAATCAAGCCCGCCTGCAATGACATAATGAATTTCTTCCGCCGTAGTTGCGGTTGAGGGAGATTCTGGCACACGGAGCACGCGCAACAATAAATTATTGATTCCAAGAAGCAGTGTCACAAACGGCGAAGCGGCTACCATGGCCCAACGCATCGGCACAATCACGAGCATGGCCCAGCGCTCGGGCGCAGCCAGCGCGATGCGCTTTGGCAAAAGCTCGCCGAAAATCAACGTCAAAGAGGTGGCCACGATGAGCGATAGAAACGTGGCCAAGCCAGACGCGTAGGGCCTTAATAGAGGTAGCCCGTCAAGCACATGAATGAACTCATTGGCGAACTCGGTAACGCATAGCGTGCCAGCCAGCATGCTCATGACTGTGATGCCTGTCTGGGTGGCTGCCAGAAGCACGCCCGTATCGTCCTTCAGTTTCAACACCTGATCAATCAGTCGATCAGACGCCCCGGATACGGACTTCAATCGTTCTGGACGTGAGACGATCAACGCCATCTCCGTCAGGTTGAAAAATGCTGTAAGGGCCACTAAGAAAATGAAGAGTCCACTATAGAACAGCATTTTTCATCCCTTATAGTGAAAAACTACAGAGCATACTGTGGGGTGGCAGCGTAGCGTGTTGGCCTGACGGGGCATATCGAGAAACCGCTTGAAGATGTGGAGACAATCGCGGTCTAGCGGCTGTAGGCATCGAGCCCGGTCTAGGGAAAGTGTAGCTCTTTCAGACTGTTCGAAAGTGCGATTTCCGGTGAACCATTACACATGCTCAATGTTGGCGCGCCTGCGCCTCCGATGCGTGCAGCTGGCCACAAAAGAACAACGCCAGTAGCAATCCGGTCAGGCAGTGAGCTGTTTCTCTGGGCTTACGCACCTTGAGATCGCGAGATCTGGACCGTACCGAGTGGGCGGATTCTAGGTATGACAGATCAGGTCATCGCGACGATGGAGCGGTGCCGTCTCGATTCGGACGGACCGCACTCTACGGGCGCACCGACCCACACGTCACGGTGAATACCGTCATCACACTGGCGGGCAGATCGGTGTCCGCTCGCTTCATCTCGCCTGTCAGGATCAGGAGTTGCCTGCGAGGCAGCGGCACGCCGTATATCGCGAAATTGTCTAGAGGGCTGACCACACCGCCAGGATCCTGAACTTCGGCCCCGCCAGGCACCAGAAGACGCATCGCACTGCGTGATTCTCCGTCACGCACGAGCCACGCAACGTGTTTCCTGTCAAGCCGAATCATGGACAGGGCTATCCCATATTTGTGCGTGAGCGACCTGTGCTACTGCTTCAGGGCTTCCGCCAGGTGACACCCGCCCCCACTGCAACGAAGGCTCAGTGTCACCCGGCTTACCCTCTTGCCATGACAGGATATCCTGTCCGTTAACATCGCGGACTAGTGATGGCTCTCTAGCATAGAGCGGTGGCTGATTCCAGAGCATGTCCGGCACTAGCTGCCCAGGCCGAGGGAGTGTTCACCTCGACCGCTCTGGCTTGCGCTTCACAACAGCGCGAGCAGCTAATGGCGAGAAGCAGCGCCATGACCGCTACTGACATAACCCGATCCTGGATTCCAGGATGCTTCTCAATGTGAGAAATTGGAGCCAGGACTTCGTAGTCATTACGTGCCCCGTAGGCATCGCCGGTCCCGATGCCAAGAGGCTGTTAAGCGGGAAGCTGGAGTCTACGCCCAGCACACGCCGCTGGGCATCGCTGGGGATCAACACTCCAGGCGCTACCCGGCCTGCGCCACCAACTCCGCTACTGCACCACGGCCAGGAATACGCCCGCCGCCGCGATCGCCGAGCCGGCCAGCCGCACCAGACGCAGGCCATTGGTCTGACTGGCGAAGCGCTGCAGCCCCAACGCAGCCAGTACTCCGCTGGCATGAAGCAGTGCTGTCGCACCGCAGAAGCCCAGCGCGTACGACAGGGCCGAAACCGCCGCCGGCATCTCGGCACCGTGAGCGTGGCCGTGCAACATGCCGAAGAGGGCCACGAGAAGCACGCTCGCCACCAGCGGTGGTCGCACTGCGGCAGCCACCATTGCACCGAGGAGCATTACCGAGAGAACGATCCCCATCTCCACCGCCGGCATCGCCACGCCGGCCATGCCCAGCACGCCACCACCCAGCATCCCGAGCACGAAGCCGCCCGGTATCAGCCAGACCGCCTTACCGCTCCGCTGCGCTGCCCACAGGCCTACCGCTACCATCGCCAGCAGATGGTCCCAGCCGCCCAGCGGATGGGCGAAGCCGTGCAACGCGCCATGCACCGGACCCACGCCTGTATGGGCCCATGCCGGTGCGGCGGTGAGGACGAGAAGAACAGCGGCAAGGCCGAGCGTGCGGCCGGAACGGTTGGAGATGGCTGCGTGCATGACGGATCGGATTGGTGTGGCGGCCGGACTTACGCGGCTGGGTGGACTTGCCGACAGGTAGGAATATACGCTCGCTAAAGCATTCCGACGATGGTGGCGGGGCGCGAGGGACCGACGGAGCAATGGCACGGGAGAGCGGAACGACGTCAGGGTCTCAAAGGCAGGTCCAGCTCCGATAAGGCCCTCGAGGTTCGGAACGCCGCCAGAATGACGACCAGTACTCAATCCTCGTTTCCGTCCACGATCGGTGGCGTGAATCGCGCCGCTACCTCGTCGTGCGAAATGGTGCGCCCTTCCTCAGCGTCGGCGAGACCGCGCTCCACCTCCGCCATGAAGGCCAAACGCTCCATCACATCCTCAGGTAGTTGCGTCTTCGGGCGCGTGATCGACTGCCACCTGCGCGAGTTGCTTGGCGGAGCGAGCGGTCATGGGTCATCCGGGATACAGATTGATCCTACGGTGGCTGGTACTTCAAGTTACCGACGCTGCAGTGAGCTATCACGGATTCTGTCGTAGACGACGCCGGCGCTCGGCCCCGCCCTACCCTCCCAGCGCCTCCATCGGCGGCACCCGCGCCGCCCGCCTGGCGGGGATCCAGCTCGCCAGCGCGGCCAGCGCCAGCAGCAGCACCGACACTCCGCCCAGCGTGAGCGGATCCGTCGGGCTCACGTCGTAGAGCAGCGACTGCAGCACACGCATTGTCGCCACCGCGCCCACGAGCCCTATCATCACGCCCACAACGGCCAGCTTCATCGCGCCGACCACCACGTCGCGCCCCACCTTGGCCGGCGGCGCACCGAGGGCGATTCGGATGCTGATCTCCGTCCGCCGCTGCGCCACCAGGTAGGCGATCACGCCGTAGATGCCGACCGCGCTCAACAGCAGCGCCATGCCCGCGGCCACCGATAGCAGGAGCATCGCCAGCGTCATCCGCGACAGCGACTCGGCTACCACCTCGTCCATCCAGCGCGGGTTGTCCACCACTATTGTCGGGTCCAGGTCGCGCATGATGCGACGGGCAGTGGCGAGGGTGGAGGCCGCATCGTCCGAGGAGATGCGCACCATCACCGATGCGTTCCGCGCGGCGCCCCACAAGCGGAGCCCGGAGTCGGGGACCATCGGGAAGTAGACGACCTCCGTCGGCGGCTTCTCCAGGCCGTCCAGGCGAACGTCGCCGGCGATCCCCACCACCCGGAAGTAGGGCGGTTTGTCGGTGTTCGCCAGCACTCCGCGCCCTATTGGGTCCTGGTCTGGCCAGAAATGCTCGGCCAGCGCCTGGCTCACCACCACGCCGCTAGTGCCGTCGGCCACGTCATCCCAGGTGGGTGCGCTCCCTCGCACGAGCGGTATCCGCATTGCCTCGAAGTAACCGGGAGACACGTTGTTCTTCGGAACGCATACGCTTTCGTCCACGTTCGCACCTTCGAAGCCCATCCCGGCACACGCAGCACCCTCGGTCGACTCCATGGGCACGTCGTCCACCACGCCCACGGATACCACTCCTGGCACCTGGCCGAGATCGCTCAGGAAGGTGCGGTACACCGCCGCGACCTTCACGTAATCACGAAACTGATAGGTGCCCTGCGGCATCGCCACGTCCATCAGCAGCACCCGCTCCGGATCGAACCCGGGCGACACTGCGTGCAGGCGCGCGGCACTCCGCAGCATCAGGCCACCGGCGGCCAGGAGGACGAGGGAGAGCGCCACCTGCCCCACCACTAGCGCTCCGCGCACGGCGTTCCGCTGGCGCGATGACGTCATGCCGCGCGCACCGTCGCGGAGGGCGCCGAGGTCCACGCTGCCACGTAGCACCGGGAACAGGCCGAGCACCACGCCGATGACGACGGCGAGGAGGACGACGAAGACGATATGCATCCAGCCCAACTGGATGGTTTCCAGCCGCGGCAGGCTGGGCGGAGCGAGGGCGAGCAGTCCGCGCAGGGCGAGGTAGGCGAGCATCAACCCGCCGCCCGCCGCGGTGAGGGTGAGGAGCAGGCTCTCGGTAAGCGATCGCCAGGCGAGGCGGCCGCGCGAGGCGCCCAGCGCGGCGCGGAGCGCGGTCTCGCGGCGGCGCGCCTCCATGCGCACCAGAAAGAGGTTGGCCAGATGAGCGCAGGCTACCAGCAGCACCAGCCCCACCGCGCCGAACATCACCCATAGCGTACGCGTAACCGTTGGACCCACGACGTGCTCGTGCAGTGACTCGACGGCCGGCGCAAAGCCGGTGGCCTCCATGAAAGCGGGCGTGTAGACGCCAGGGTAGAGCTCGGTATACAGCCGCTCTCGGGCGTCTAGCTGCTGCTGCAACTGCTCCACCGTGGAACCGTCGGCCAGCCGGCCGAAGCCGGCGTAGCCATGCTCATTCACCTGGGCGGCGCGCACTGGGTCCATGGTGAGCGGCAGCCAGACGTCCACCACCGACTGCGGCAGCGCCACTCCCGGGGCCGTCACGCCGACCACGCGCATCGTCTGCCCTTCCAGCTCGATCGTCCGGTCCACTATCGCCCGGTCGCCGCCATAGGCGCGCTCCCAGAAGTCGTGCCCGAGCACCACCACCGGCTCGGCGCCGGGCACGTTGTCGGCGTCGGTCAACAGCCGGCCGACGGTCGCCGAGGGCGTGGCGAGGACTGGGAAAATGGACGCGCTGACGATCGCGCCACGCACGCGCATCGGATCGCCGCCGGGTATCGCCAGGTTCAACCTGTTCTCCAGAACCAGGGCAACCGAGCGCAGCGCCGGCACGTTGTCGCGAAAGTCGAAGTAGTTGATCATCCCGAGCTGCCACCGGTCGCGCACACCCACCTTGGGCACCTTGTGGTCGATCCACACCAGACGACTGGCGTCGGCGTAGGGGAGCGGCCGTAGCACCACGCCATCCAGGACGGCGAAGATCGCCGTCGCGGCACCGAGCCCGAGGGCCAGGGTGAGCGCGGCGACGACACTGAAGCCGGGCGTGCGCCGGAGTGAACGCACCGCCTGCCGCGTCTCGCGCCGGAGGGTGTCCACGAAGT
>CAJDWZ010000095.1_pt1 | contig 23017 bp, 16 predicted proteins | sample 7391701 | NCBI WGS metagenome assembly CAJDWZ01 (sample SAMEA7055744, study PRJEB34461) | soil metagenome | biome: terrestrial ecosystem; feature: Peninsula; material: soil | place: Antarctica | collected 2016
CTGCATGAACGCCGGAATCGCAAAACTCATGGAGGGTGTTTTGAGGAGAATCTCGTTCGGGTTGGCAGCAGCTCTATTGCTGATGCTCCCGCAGGTCGGTCAGGCCCAGGACCGGACCATCACAGGGCGCGTGACCGTACAGGGCACCGCACAGGGGCTGGAAGGAGCCTCTGTCATCGTGTCCAACCGTGCCGGAATCGGCGCGCGCACGAATGCCGAAGGTCGATACGAGCTGAGGATGCCAGCAGGTGATGCGACTCTCATCATCCGCGCCCTCGGCTACAAGCAGCAGCAGGTCGCAGTTCCGGCATCGCAGTCGACGCTCGATGTCGCGCTCGAGCGGGACGTATTGCAGTTGGAAGGGTTGGTTGTGACCGGCCAGGCTACCGCGGTCGCCAAGCAGAACCTTGCAACGTCGGTAACGGTTGTGAAGTCCGAGGATCTGAGCAGGGTGCCTTCGTCCTCCCTGGAGGGAGCGCTGCAGGGCAAGGTGCCAGGCGCCTCGATCAACCTGAACAGCGGCGCCCCCGGCGGCGGTGGTCAGATCCAGATCCGTGGCGTCACGTCCATCCTCGGAAGCGGCGAGCCGCTCTTCGTGCTGGACGGCGTGATCATCAGCAACGCCGCCATTCAGGGCGGCATGACGTCCGTGACCGGTGCTGGAGGCAATCAGGACGACCCGGCTAACCGCCTGGCCGACCTGGATCCGGCGCTCATCGAGTCCATCGAGGTCCTGAAGGGTGCGGCTGCTTCGGCCATCTATGGCTCCAAGGCGACCAACGGCGTCATCATCATCACCACCAAGCGTGGTGAGACTGGCAAGCCGCGGTACTCGCTCACCCAGAGCTTCGGTACGTCGCGCGCCTCCAATCTCCTCGGCTCGCGGCGCTTCGAGACGGTCGACAAGCTGGTCAACACCTTTGTCGCGCCGCTTCCGGCCAATCCGACGCCCGCCCAGATCGCCGCTTACGACGCCGCCGCGAAGATCTATCGCGACAACTACCAGGGCGAGTACTTCGACTACCAGGGCGACCTGTTCGGCAACGCCAACCTGAACTACGAGACGAGTCTTTCCGTCTCTGGCGGCTCCGACAACACGCGCTACTTTGTTGCTCTGTCGAACAAGCACGAGGAGGGCATCATGAAGAACACTGGCGCCATGCGTCAGAACCTTCGTCTTAACCTCGACCAGACGCTCGGCGACCGGATGACGGCCAACGTTAGCACGGCCTTCATTCGTAGCGGCAACGATCGTGGTTTCACGGGCAACAACAACACGAGCAGCATCAGTCCCATCTACCTGTTCGGCTACTCGCCGGCGGTGATGGCTCTCGATGTCCGTAACGCGCAGGGTGAGTATCCGGAGAACCCGTTCGTTGGCGGCGGCGCCAGGTCATCGAACCCGTTCCAGACGATGGCGTTTGCCGAGAACAACTCATCGGTATACCGCTGGATGGGCTCCGGTCGGCTCGACTACACGGCCCTCATGACGGACCAGCACGAGGTGAAGTTCAGCGCCCAGGGTGGTATCGACTGGTTCAACCAGGAAGACAACATCTACTCGCCGAACTTCCTGCAGTACGAGCCGGCCAACGGCCGTCCCGGTACGTCGCGCGCGCAGAACACGCGTAGTCGCCAGATCAACACGTCGATCAACGCTGTCTGGAAGTACACGCCGAATGCAGCAGGCATGCTCGGCTTCATCTCGTCGGCAACGACGTCTGGTGGACTCCAGGCGGAGGATCGCGACTTCAACAGGTACGGCGTACTGGCGCAGGGCCTGATTCCCGGCATGACCAACGTCGACCAGGGACGTACCGCCCCGTTCCAGAGTCGCTCCGCAGTCAGTGACCAGGCGTTCTATGGTCAGGAAGAGCTTCTCGCATTCGACAACCGGCTGTTCCTCACGGTCGGCGCCCGCGCCGAGCGTAGCAGCGTGAATGGCGACCGCGACAAGCTGTACATCTTCCCGAAGGCTTCCGGCTCGTTCCGTTTCCCGGAGCCGATGAACGGCGTGGATGAGCTCAAGGTTCGTGCGGCCGTCGGTCGCTCGGGCAACCAGCCGCGCTATGGCGATCGCGACCTGCTGCTCTCGGCAGGCGCTCAGATTGCTGGCCAGAACTCGCTCCGCACGGCCTCCACGCTGGGCAACCCGTCCATCCGTCCGGAGACGATGACAGAGTCCGAGTACGGCGTTGATGCATCGTTCCTGAGGCAGCGTCTTTCGCTCGAGGTCACGTACTTCGATCGTACCGTCACCGACCTGCTGCTCACGGCACCGCTGCCCCAAAGCTCTGGCCTTTCGCAGCAGATCATCAATGGCGGACGCCTGTCGAGCAAGGGTTGGGAGCTTGCGGCTTCTATCCGTCCGATCCAGAACGAGCGCGTTACGTGGACCTCGAACACCAGCTTCTACAAGGTGAAGCAGATGATCGAGGAGCTGCCGGTTCCGCAGTTCCGTTCGCCGTCCACCGGTTTCGGTTCCGCATACGGCGACGCCTACATCACCGAGGGTGCCTCAACGACGGCAATCTGGGGCAACAAGATCCTCGAAGACGGAAAAGTGAAGCTCAGCGTGATCGGCGACGCAACGCCGAAGTTCACGATGCAGTTCGCCAACAACATCAAGGTGAGCCAGTTCAGCTTCAACGTGCTCTTTGACTGGAACAACGGCGGAGTGCGCTCGAACCTGACGCAGAACCTGTTCGACGAAGGTAAGAACTCGTGGGACTACGACAACGCCGCGCCGAATGGTGACCCGCGGCCGCTCGGTCAGTACCGTTACGAGGAGTGGAAGAACGGTGCGAACGCGAGCATGTACCTGCAGGAAGCGAGCTTCGTGAAGCTGCGCGAGATCACGGTCGGCTACGACATCCCGAAGAACATCGTCGAGAAGATCGGCGGCGGGGTCAGCAGTCTCCGTGTGAACCTGGCGGGTCGCAACCTTTACACCTGGTCCGACTACTGGGGCATGGATCCCGAGGCGAGCAACTTCGGCAACAACAACGTGGCACGAATTGTCGATCTCGCCCAGTATCCGCCCTCGCGGAGCTTCTATATCGACTTCAGCGTGGGGTTCTGAGCCGTGAATCCATCTAATGAAAGTCGCCGGACGGCCAGACACTCTGAGAGGCTTCCCATGCGAATTCTTACAGGCAGTACCGCGGTGTTCCTGGGGCTGGCAGTTGCCGGCTGCAACTCGGATCGGCTGACGATCCCCAACTACAACAGCCCCACCAGTGAAGGCGTGGCGGCAGACCCGCAGGCCCTTCAGCTGACGGCCAATGGTCTCCTCGTGGACACCCGAGGCGACATCGGTGGCTGGATCAGCGGCACGGCTCGATTGGGGCGTGAGGCTTATTCCTACACACCCACCGAGGGGCGTAATACGACCACCTACCTGGTGGGCCCGCAGGACCCGACGCGTGGAGCCGGCAACTCTTACTGGGGCGGCTACTACAGCGACCTGCGCAACATCTCGAACTTCAACATCGCGGTCGAGGCCAGCACGCGCCTCACCGAGAACCAGAAGGCTGCCGCGCTTGGCTTCAGCGAGACGTTCGCCGGGCTGGACCTGAGCTTCGTCGTCGCCGCACACGGCAATTTCGGCGGTGTGGTGGCGATCCTGGAGGATCCACGGGAGCTGTCTCCGTGGGTCTCCCGCGACTCCATCTACAACACGGCCGTCGCCCGTCTGGAGTTGGGCAAGTCCAAGCTCGAAGCGGGTGGAGCGAGCTTCCCGTTCGCGCTCAACTCGGGTTTTGCGGGCTTTGACAATCCGGCCGGATTCCTCAAGATCAACCGGGCCATCGCGGCACGCGTTAACGCCTACCGCGCCTCGCTCGGCGTGAGCGGCTGTGGTGCAGCGTTCAGCGCTGCCTGCTACGCGACCGTGCTCACCAACATCAGCGGCTCGTTCATCAACACCGCTGACCTGGGGAGCGGCCCGGAGTGGGTCTACTCCAGCGCCGCTGGAGACTCGCAGAACCCGTTCGCCAATTCGACGTCGTGGGTTGCCCATCCGTCCATCAAGACGGACGCCCAGCTTCAGGCTAACGGTGAGCCCGATCAGCGCTACACCGACAAGATCCGTACGCTTGCTCGCCCGGTCGGACCGGGTGGCGCAGTGCCGGGTATCGAGACCGACCAGGCATTCAAGATCTTCAGCGCCGTGGACGATCCCATTCCTCTCATCTCGAGCGTTGAGTTGGTGTTGCTGCGCTCCGAGGCGAAGTGGTTCACGGGCGACAAGGCGGGCGCTATTGCCGACCTGAACATCGTCCGCGAGGGCGAGGGCAAGCTGCCGCCGTCCACGCTGACGGTTGCGGGTTCCAACGACGATTACCTCACCGCGCTGCTCTATGAGCGTCGGTATTCGCTGCTTAACGAGGGACATCGTTGGGTTGACGTGCGCCGCTTCGGCATGCTAAACACGCTGCCGGTCGACGTCCCGGCGCATACGCGCTTCGACGACCTGATCATCCCGAAGTCGGAGTGCGATATCCGTAAGAACGACGCGCCCTCCTGCGGCGGGAAGTGATTCCGGGAAGTGACCCCGGGAATTAGCTCCATGCTGCGGCCCTGACCGGGCAGCAGAAGCCGATGGAGAGTGGGCATGCCCCGCATGGACGAAGTCGTCCGCGCGGGGCATGTTCCATTTGCGGGTCAGCAGAACCCGCGTCTGCTTCGTATGGTTTTGTAGTGGGCGTTCGAGTGCTCGCGCTGATCTGCGGGCCGATCCCTGTTCCCCTATTCCGAGACGACGATGACATCACGCCGGAGCTTTCTGAAGGCTTCTTCGTTGACGCTGGCAGCCGGTGCCACGGGTGCCCTGACCCTGGAGGGCTGCGCGGCGACGGCTCCAGCGGCTAGTGTCGAAGCCGACTCACTTCCAGAGTCGATCACCAGCCTGAAGCCGATGACTGATGGCGTGACGCCGATCAGTGTGGATGAGCGCCGTGGGCGCATAGAGCGCGCTCAGCGTCTCATGTCGGACAACGGACTGAATGCCATCATGCTCACCGGCGGTACGTCGCTGGACTACTTCACCGGAATGCGCTGGGGAGTGAGTGAGAGACTTCTGGCACTCGTCCTGCCGCTGCGCGGCACTCCCTTTGTCGTATGTCCCGCATTCGAGCACGATCGTGCGATCGAGCAACTGGCCGCTGGCCCGCTGGGTAGCGGTGCCCAGGTGCTCACCTGGGAGGAACACGAAGATCCCTACCGACTTATTGGCCAGGGATTGCGCGACGCCGGGCTGGCGACGGGCAAGGTGGGCGTTGAGGAGACCGTGAGGTATGTCTTCAGTGACGGCCTGGGAGCTGCCGCGCCGGCGATCCAGCTCGTCAGTGCCACGCCCGTGACCTCCGGCTGTCGTGGTGTGAAGGATGAGCACGAGCTAGCCCTCATGCGTCATGCCTCGCGAGTCACCCACATGGCCTATGAGGCCGCATGGCGTGGGCTGCGCGAAGGGATGGATCAGAACGAGTTCGCCCGACTTGTGTCGGCCGCGCACACCAAGCTGGGCTACTCGGGGAGTGCGGGTGTGCAGGTGGGCGAGTTCTCCGCCCTCCCGCACGGTTCGCGCACGCCGCAGGTCGTCAGGGAGGGCACCATCCTTCTCATCGATGGCGGCTGCAAGGTGGAAGGCTACAGCTCGGACCTCAGCCGCACCTTCGTACTCGGCAAGCCGACCGACAAAATGAAGCAGGTGTTCGACATCGTTCATGAGTCACAGGCCGCTGCTCTGGCCGCGGCGAAGCCGGGAGTGCCCTGTGAGGACGTGGACGCGGCCGCACGGAAGGTGGTGGTGGATGCTGGCTACGGGCCCGATTACAAGTACTTCAGCCACCGCGTAGGCCACGGCATGGGCATGGACGGTCACGAGTGGCCGTACCTCGTTCGCGGCAACAAGCTGCCGCTGGCGCCCGGAATGACCTTCTCAGACGAGCCAGGCATCTACATCCCCGGCGAGTTCGGAGTACGGCTGGAGGACGACATGGTGATCACGGAGAATGGCGCCGAACTCCTGTCTCCGCAGAGCCCGTCGCTGGAGGAGCCGTTCGCCCCGCTAACCTGAGTTCCAGTAGCCATTGACGTCGCTCGTTTGCGAGCGATCTTGGGCCGGATGTGCGCGCGCCATGACAACGGCGCGCGACCGTCCACCCTGCATTAAATGAGGTAGCCGCATGCGGCACCGTATCCGTGCACTGCACCTGGCTATCGCGGCCACCATGTCCGTGTCGGCTGCCTGCGCCCCGAGTGCCGACCGCGCATCCGGGTCCGACTCATCGACCAGCGCCGCCGTGGCGGGATCGGGTGTGCCGGTGATGTCACTACTCGGCGAGCCGCTGCCGCCGCGGCCGATCAGCGCCGAGGCACGCGCCGGGCTGGAGGCGAAGCTGGAGGCGGCTCGGGCGGCGTACGACAACACTCCATCAGACGCTGACTCGATCCTCTGGTTCGGCCGTCGACTCGCCTATCTGGAGCGCTACAACGATGCCATCGGCGTCTTCACCGAGGGCATTGAGAAGCACCCGAACGACGCCCGCATGTACCGTCACCGAGGCCATCGCTACATCAGCGTGCGGCGCTTCGACGATGCCGTCCTCGACCTGCAGAAGGCGGCCGAATTGGTTCGCGACACGCCCGATGAAGTGGAGCCGGACGGAGCACCCAATGCCAGCGGCATTCCGCTCAGCACCACCAACGGCAACATCTACTACCACCTCGCTCTCGCCCACTATCTGAACGGCGACTACGAGCCGTCGCTTGCAGCATGGCAGGAGGCGCTACGCATCTCCACCAACGACGACACCCGCGTGGCTGTCACCGACTGGCTGTACATGACGCTACGGCGTCTCGGCCGCGACGATGAGGCGCGGGCGCTACTGACGCCGATCACGGCCAATCTGGAGATCATCGAGAACAGCGCCTACCTCCACCGGCTGCTCTTCTACAAGGGCCAGCTCCCGGCCGACAGCCTGCTCGTACCGGGTCAGACCGATGAGCTGCAGTACGTGACGCAGGGTTATGGAGTCGGCAACTGGTACCTGGCCGAGGGTGACTCCGTCCGCGCCAACGAGATCTTCGACCGCGTGCTGGCCACGAGCTACTGGGCAGCCTTCGGCTACATCGCTGCCGAGGCGGACGTGGCGCGGCAGAGGGGCGGACGCAAGGCGGACTGATACGTCACCCGAGTGGCAGCGGAAGCGTTCAAAGAAGGAAAATCCGAATGCCCCTGCACCGGTGGCGCTCAGTCGGAGCGCCACCAGTGCAGTTCAGGTCATGCGACTCCAGGCCCGGTCGGCGGCTTGGTGCGGGCGCCAGGCTTCTGTACCCGCCGCGCCCGGACGCGACGGATAATGACCCACGCCACCCAAGCCAGCACGCCCAGCGGCACCAGCACTCCGAGGAGCGCTATGAACTCGGCGATGAACCCAACGAAGTTGCGCCAGGCAGCGCGGAATGCCATGGCGATAGGGTTCTGACCTGGCGAGTCACCGGCGATCGGTCCCTGCTCGTGCACTGTCACGGAGAGCGTGCTCTGCGCCACCCTAGTGCCCAGGTAGCGCAGTCGTCCCTGATAGCGCTCTATCACCTCGCGCACTCGGGCCAGTTCACGCTCCACCGCCAGCACGTCTTCCAGCTTGCCGGTACGGGTGGCGAGCAATTCCACGAGTCTCTTCTCCAGTCGCTGGGCATTGGCGACACGAGCTGTCACGTCGGTAAACTCCTCACCGACGTCCTGGGCATTGATGTTCACGTACTCCACCTTGCCCAGCGGCTGCAGCCCGCCCAGCGCCTCGTCGAAGCGCGCCGCTGGCACCTTGATCTCGAGCGTCGCCGAGCGCACTTCGTAGTCGCCCGACTGCATCGTGCTGCTTGTGATGAAGCCACCGACGCGTGCGGCGAGTTCTCGCAGCCGGGCCACTGAGCTGTCGACGTTTGACACCCGTAAGCTGGCGTCGGCGGTGCGGATAAGCATCGGCTCGCCAGCAACAGTCTGGTCGCTGGCGAAGTCATTCGCCCCCGGCGGCGCCTGGTCTGCTTCCGGCGCTGACTCCTCCAGTGCCGACACCCTGCCCATCTGAGCAGGCGGTGGCGCTGGACTGGCGTTCACTTTGCCGGAACTGCCGCCAGCAATATCGCGTCCGGAGAACTCAGACCCGGTGTTAGCGTCGTCAGCGGTCGCATAGCTGCGGTCAGAACCGGAGCATGCAGTGAGCAGCGCGAGGACGGCGATCAGGCGGCGGAGCGAGGCGGGTGCTGTGCGCATGGGAGGATTGCGTTTAAGGTGTGTCTGCCCACTTCAGGACGGACCAGGACGGAGCGGCACTTCAGGCGCTATCAGAGGCTCCACGAAGGGAGACGTCGTGCTCACCGTTCCTTGCACACGCGCCCTGCCGCTGGCGTCTTGTAACTGGTGCCCCGGTACTCGCGCCCATCCAATCACGCCTTCAGGCACATGCGCAGAGGGCCTGACCGATGGCTCATCGGCCAGACCCTCCCCGGTCCTGGAACGCGACGTGGTGACTTCTGCCGCCCCTGTCAGCGCCCCGTGAGCGGCAGCGCCGGAGCCTTCAGGGCGTCGATGTAGAACGCCCGCAGGTCCTCGCGCATCTGTGTCATCTGCTCGCTGTCGATGTAAATCATATGGCCGGTGGGATAGCGCTTGATGACGAACTTCGCCCTCGTCGCCGGGTCCACGTTCAGATGGTCGATGGTGTACTGCGCAGCGCCGAACGGGGTGGCCATATCGTAGTAGCCCTCGGCCAGGAATACCCGAATGTACGGGTTGGCGTTGAGCCCGCGCTCCAGCGACGCCGTCACGTTGGCGTAGCCGGTGCGCTGTGGATAGCGCCAGGCGCCGATGCCGCCACCCAGTATGTAGTACAGGCGATCGGAGTAGTATTTCAGCTCAGTCCTCACATAGTCGTTCAGGACGGGCGTGAAGGTGTTCCGGATACTGGAGTTGCTGATGTCAAAGGCGGTGCGATCAGAGCCCGGATTCTGGTTGTAGGTAGAGAACCTGCTGTCCAGCCGGCCAGTCATCTTTCGCTGATCGTGCAATAGTGCCTGGCTGAACGCTCCGAGGTCGATACGCAGATCGTTGTCCTCGATCACTCGCGCCGGGAGCCCCGTGTAACGGGCGATCTTGGCGACAATCGCCTGATACTCGGTGGGGGTGAGCCGGGCGCCCATGTTGAGTGCCGTGGAGTATTCGCCGAGGGCGAATTGCTCGGCCTCGAGGGCAACCTCGTCTACCGTGCGCGCCTGGAGGTCGGCGGGCAGCTTCTTGTGGTACCAGGCGGTGGTGGCGTACGACGGGATGTAGTTCACGTAGCCGATGTCGTTCCCCGGAGCCGGTGTCTGCGCCCCGAAGTTCCAGACCATCGAGATGAACGAGATACCGCTGAGCGGAATACCGTTGTCGGTGAGCATACCGGCCAGATGTGCAGCCCGTGTGGTGCCATAGCTCTCGCCGCTCAGAAATAGCGGAGAGCCCCAACGCTCATTGCGCCTCGTTGCGCGAGAGGAATATCCGGATGAACTCTGTCACCGAACGGGCGTCCTCATCCAGTCCCCAGAACTTGGGGCCGTTCTCCGTGCTCGTGGCTCGGCTGAAGCCCGTCCCCACTGGATCCAGGAAGACGAGATCGGTCTGATCGAGCAGGGTGTTCTGGTTGTCCTGCACGCTGTACGGGGGCGGGGGTGAGTCACCGTTGGGAAGCAACTTTACAGTCCGCGGGCCGTAGGCGCCCATGTGCAGCCAGACCGTGGCCGATCCGGGGCCGCCGTTGAAGACAAAAGTGAGGGGGCGCGCAGCGCCATCGGGACGTCCTTCCCGCTCGTAGTAGACGTAGAAGATGTTTCCTTCTGTCTCCTCGCTGCGCGGATCGCGGATGGGCATCATGCCGACGGTCGCCTTGTAGCGCAGCACCTGCCCGTTGACAGTGATGGAGTGATTGGTGACGACCGGCGCCTCCTCCTTCACCGAGTCGCGTCGCGTCGCTGGCGCCCCAGCGTCTCTTGTCGCTGCAGCGGCCGTTGGCGGGCCGCCACGTTGGCGCGGCGGCTGGGAGCCCGCGGCCGATGCGGAGATGGCCACGAGTCCGATGGCTAATGGCAGCCAGCGGAAGAGAGGGGACGTGTTCTGGGTGGAAAGCGCACGCGGTAGCCACGAGGATCGCATGGGCGAGTCTCCATATGGAGCAGCGAGGGAGAGGGGAACGGTACAGGGCGCTTCAGACCACGTCGTGCGGCCGTTCGCGCCCACTCTCTAGCGGTGAGGGCGCCTCCTGACTTGCGGCCTCAAGGCCGGCTCGTCAAGCCCCCCCACGCCCTGCCGATCGACGCGCTTCTACCCGCCCCCTCTAACAAGCTGGCTCCCGTGCATGGCACCTTCCATCCAGGCGCTGGCGGCGGCGAGCTCGCCTTCCGGGATTGTGTGGCCATCGGGATGCCAGTGTAGTGTGACATCCGCGCCTGCCTCTCGGAGTAGCGTCGCCAATCGTTCCACCTGGGTTATCGACACCAGCGGATCGGCACGCCCGGCGCCGATGAAGATCGCAGTGCCCTCCAGGTCGGGAAGGGATTGCGGCTCGTAGGGCAGCATTGGGCTGAGCAGAATGGCGCCGTGTAACAGACCCGGATGGCGGAAGAGCAGACTGATGGCGATGTTCGCGCCGTTGGAGAAACCCACCGCGATCACACCGTCACGACGCAGTGCGTAGCAGGCGGTGGCACCCAGAGCGAAGGTGGCCAGTTCGTGCGTGCGGCGTTCCAGGTCTGTCTGGTCCAGCACGCCGTCGGCAAGACGACGGAAAAAGCGCGCGGCGCCATGTTCGAGGACGTTGCCACGTGGACTCAGCAGGCCCGCTCCGGGGAGAAGTCTGCGTCCGAGAGGAATGAGATCATTCTCGTCGCCGCCGGTACCGTGGAGGAGGAGCAGGGTGGTGTTCGCTGCCACGTCTGGGCCGGACGAGGGCGGCAGGTACCGGTGGACAAAACCGAGGGCATCCGCGCTCACATTTTCTGGCCCATTCCCGTCACCCTTCAGGAGTGGCGCGGTAGCAGGAGATGGGACATGAATCTGTGGCAACGCGCTCTCCAGTTGTGATCGTTGAGATTCAAATTGCGGCGGCAGCATGAGCGCCTCTCCCAAGTTTTCCTGAGGCTCATCAACGGTGAACCCCGGCGCGTCGGTGGCGATCTCGAAGAGCACGCCGCCTGGCTCGCGGAAGTAGACCGAGTTGAAGTAGCGCCGATCGATCACCGGTGTCGGTTCCATAGCGGCAGCGACGACACGATCGCGCAGCAGCAGCTCCGTCGCGTCATCGGCCGTACGCCATGCCACGTGATGCACGGTCCCCGCTCCCCCAGTACCACGCAGGAAGCCGCCGACAGTTCTCAACTGGACCAGAGTGCCCGGCCCCCCGTCGCCGACCGCGAAGCGATGGGTGCCGTCTCGCTCGGCCAATTGTCGGAAGCCCAGCGTGTCGACGAGGACAGAGGCGGTGTCCTCACCACTATCAGCCCACAAGGTGACCGCGTGCAGGCCACGCAGCGCCTGTTGAGCGTTAATGCCGGCGGCGCCGTCCCACCCTGCTCGATCCTCAGCGCCGGCGTGGCCTACAATCTCAAGCATCAGACCATCGGGGTCGCGGAAGGCGAGCACGCGCTCCGTCTCGCCACCGCTGCCGCGCCGCGACGGCCCCTCGAACGGAACCGCATATCGCACCAGTCGCTCCACCCAGAAGCCGAGCGACGTGGGAAGGACCGCGAACGAGGTGACGGCCACCTGACCGGAGCCCTGCTGGCCGCGCCGCGCACCGGGCCAGGGGAAGAACGTTAGCAGGCTGCCCGGCGTTCCCAGAGCATCGCCGTAGTAGAGATGGTAAGTCTGCGGATCGTCGAAGTTCACGGTCCGCTTGACCAGACGCAGGCCCAGAACTCCGGCGTAGAAATCGACGTTCCGCTGCGGGTCGGTGGCGATCGCCGAAACGTGGTGGATACCGAGGACAGTTGTCGACATGCGCGTGATGCCTGTGGTGAACCGATGGGCCTTCGCGCCAGCTGCAAGGCTGCAACGTACCGCCCGGGCCACCGGAGGCGAAACCCCGGTGGCGGGCTGATCAGGACAAATTATGCGAGGCTGGTGCGGCCCTACTTTTGGTGCGGACTCTCGTAAGTCCCCATCAGTTCGGTACTCGCCAGGATGTGAGAGGCCATGGCCCGCTCGAGATCACCGGCGGTGGGTGTGCCGATGTCGCCGAGCATTGTGTCCAGCGCGAAGAGGCGGAAATAGTAGCGATGACGTCCGATGGGCGGGCAGGGACTGGTCCAACCGGTGTGCTCGCTGTCGTTGTAGCCCTGACGGCTCCCCGCAGGAAGAGCATCCGGCTTCACGGCAGCATCCAACGAATGGGTGGTGGGCGGAAGGTCGTGTAGCACCCAGTGGATGAAGGTGCGCTCTGGCGCCGCCGGATCAGGCGCGTCGGGGTCCTGGACGATCAGGGCGAAGCTCCGCGTACCATCCGGCGCTCCGGACCAGGCGAGGGCAGGCGAGATCTTCTCGCCGTCGCAGCTGAAGCGGGTGGGGATTGGTCCTTCGTGTGTGAAGTCGGGGGAGCGGAGAGAGAGCGTCATGTGTCCTCCAGATGTTCGGGCCGACAGTCTGTAGCACGGTGGTCGGCTGGTGAATCAGCGGCTGGTCGACGCGCTGTACGGTCGACCGGCGGGGCCTCCGTTGGAGAGCGGTGCGCGACGATCATGGGGGGATTATGGAGCGCCCTGCTCGGCACTCCGGACTACCCCCGCGAGACGCCAGCGGCCAACTTGCGGCCGGGTGTCCCCGTCCACACCGACCCATGCACTTCAATATGGCCCATCTCCGCAACTGCCGTGCTCCAGCCACTTTCGTGTCCGGAGTACTACTCGCTCTCGTCATCAGCGCGCCCACGGTGGGCGCTCAGCGAGCCGCCGCTTCCGCGCCGCAGGCTGGTGACAGCTACTTCCCGGAGCCCGGCGAGCGCTGGGAGCACCGATCGCCCAGCGCCGTGGGCATGGATTCGGCCAGGCTTGCCGCAGCAATAGCCTTTGCCGTGACTAACGAGTCGAAGACGCCACGGGACCGCGAGCTGACGCACTACCAGAGCTTTGGCCGCGAGCCTTTCGGGTTCGCTACCGGTCCCTTCGCCGAGCGCGGGCCGGCGACCGGGATGATCGTGCGGCATGGCTACATCGTGGCTGAGTGGGGCGAGCCGGAGCGGGTGGACATGACCTTCAGCGTCACCAAGAGCTTCCTCTCCAGCACAGTGGGGATCGCGGTCGATCAGGGGCTCATCGGCTCGGTGAACGACACGGTAGCAAAGGCGATGGCTCCAATAGTCGTTGTCGGCGATGGACAGGCATCGCGCCGCGCCGAACGGATGGGAGCACCGGAGGTGCTGCGGCCATTCGATACCCCGCACAACCGAACCATTACCTGGGATCACCTTCTGCGGCAGACCAGCGACTGGGAAGGGACGCTCTGGGGGAAGCCAGAGTGGGCCGACCGTCCCACAGGCTCGCCCGATCAGTGGACGACGAGGGCGCGAGTGCCCGCCGGCTCAGTCTATGAGTACAACGACGTTCGGGTGAACGTCCTCGCGCTTGCGGCGCTCCAGGTATGGCGCCGACCGCTTCCGCAGGTGTTGCGCAAGTTTGTCATGGATCCAATCGGCGCTTCGTCGACCTGGCGTTGGTTCGGCTACGACGATTCGTGGGTGCTGATGGATGGCCTGGCGGTGCAGTCGGTGTCCGGCGGCGGTCACTGGGGGGGCGGGATGTTTATCAACGCCCGCGACCAGGCGCGCTTCGGTTACCTCACGCTCCGTCGGGGCAGGTGGGACGGCAGGCAGATCCTGAGCGAGACGTGGGTGAAGCAGGCACTCACGCCCACACCAGCGCAGCCGACCTACGGCTTCATGAACTGGTTCCTGAATACCGATCGAAAGTTGTGGCCGAGCGCACCGGCGAGCGCTTTCGCTCATCTGGGCAACGGGACGAATATCGTCTACGTGGACCCGGAGAACGACCTGGTAGTGGTGGCCCGGTGGATCGAGAACAACGAGGTAGATGGATTTCTGCAGAGGGTGCTTGCCTCGCTCGAGGCCGGGCGCCGTTAAGCTGACGTACCATCTTTATGGGCGTTAGGCCTTTCCGGCGGCGTGGGTCGGGAAAGCAGCGAAATGCATCTTTCGCGCGTATCACGGTAAGGCGCCACTGGCGCTAAAATGCACGCATAGCCAACCGTCGCGGTCCACCAGACAGCGACGGTCATCCTTATTATTCAGTCTGGAGACTGCATGCACCATCGTAGTCAGAAGCTAACGGGCCGGGTTTCTATTCTCGGTGCCGCGCTCATGGTAGCGCTTCTAGCCGCGTTCCCGACGTCGGGCGTCGCGCAGGAGGCTGGCCAGCTCGCCGGTCAGGTGAGCGACAGCTCATCGGGGCAGGGGATAGGTGGTGCTCAGGTGATGGTAACCGGCACTTCGCTCGGCACCGTCAGCGGCGACGACGGTCGCTACACCATTGCCCGGGTTCCGGCCGGTGCGCACACGATCCAGGTGCGTCGTGTGGGCTACTCCCCGCGCGAGGTGCGGGTGACGATCGCCGCCGGTGAGACTACGACGTTGAACGTGGCTCTCCGTTCCGCGCCTCTACAGCTCGAGGCGCTGGTGACAACAGGTGTCGTGGACCCGACCTCCGGTACCCGTGTACCGTTCACGGTCGGCCGCCTGGATGTAGCCGATGCGCCGGTTCCGGCAACCAACGCATTGGAGACGCTCCAGGGCAAGATGTCCGGCGTCTCGATCCTGCCGGCCGGACAGCCAGGTAGCGGCACGAGCGTGCAGCTCCGCTCTCCGACGAGTATCAACAAGTCCAACAGCCCGCTTATCGTCGTCGATGGCGTGATCCTGACCCAGGCGTTCGGCGCGAGTAGCGCCGATCTGGAGTCGCTGGACATCGAAAGTGTCGAGGTCGTGAAGGGCGCCGCAGCGGCGTCGCTCTACGGCTCTCGCGCGTCGGCCGGCGTAATCCAGATCCGCACCCGTCGTGGTTCGCAGCTGGCTCAGGGCGCCACGAAGTGGACGACTCGCGCGGAAGTGGGCATGAACGAACTTTCCGGCAAGATCCCCTGGGCGGAGAACCACTTCTACCTGGTGAACGCGGCTGGCGAGTACATCGATGCTTCCGGGAAGGTGGTACCGCGTACCGGCCGCATGGCAGATTCTGCCTTCCGCCGCTTCCAGGACAAGAACTACATAGTCCCGATCTACGATCAGGTGGAATCGTTCTTCGATCCAGGACAGACGTACAAGGCGTCGCTCAACGTCGCCCAGAACACCGAGCGCACTAACTGGTTCGGCTCGGTCGTCAGCTCGCGCGAGGACGGAGTAGTGCTCAAGCACGGGGGCTTCGAGCAGAACGCGGTGCGCCTGAACCTGGACCACCGTCCGTCGGAGAACATCTCCATCGGCCTCAGCGCTTATCACTCACGTGCTGACCGTGACGAGATCGGCAGTCCGTTCTTCCCGCTCATCAACCAGTCGGCGGACGTCAACCTGCTGGAGCCCGATCCGGACGGCTCTCCGTACGCCTTCCAGTCGGATCCGGAAGGTCGTGAGGCCAATCCGCTGTACACGATGTACAACACCAAGAACAAGTCGGCGAGGGCTCGCACGCAGGGCAGTGTCGAGGCGCGCTACACGCCACTCGGCTGGCTGAGCTTCGATGCCAACGCGAGCTACGACCGCTCCGACCGCCGGACGAACTATTTTCTCAACTCAGGCGTGAAAACAGGCACGTACCCGACCGGCAGTCCGGGCGAGATCGAGAACTTTACCGGGACCACCGACGCCGTGAATGCTTCCGTGGGTATGAACCTCATCGGACGGTTCGGCGAAGTCACGGTCCGCAGCACGGTTCGCGGCCTGATGGAGCGCGAGAGCAACCAGACGACGACGGCCAACGGCACCACGCTCTCCGTACCTGGTGTTGAGAGCCTGGATAACGCTCAGATCCGGAACGTCTCCTCGGCGAATACGGAGATCCGTTCCAGCGGCTACTTCGGCACGCTGGGCATGGATTACGCCGGCAAGTACATCCTTGATGGCCTGATCCGGCGAGACGGCAGCTCGCTGTTCGGACCCGAAGAGCGCTGGAACAGCTACAACCGCGTGAGCGGTTCGTACCGCGTATCCCAGGAAAACTGGTGGCCGTTCGAGGCAGTGAACGAGTTCAAGCTCCGGGTGTCGCGCGGAACGGCCGGCGGTCGGCCGAGCTTCAACGACCAGTTCGAGACCTACGACTTCACCGCCGGCGGCGGCGTGCAGAAAGTCTCCCTGGGTAACCGCTTCCTGAAGCCTGAACTGGCTACCGAGATAGAGTACGGCATCGACGCCATCATCAAGGAACGGTTCTCGGTGCAGCTCTCCTACGCTACAACGCGGGTGGAGGATCAGCTCGTAGCGGTCCCGCTCGCCGGAATGTTCGGTTACACGTCACAGTGGCAGAATGCGGGTACGATGGAGGGCAACACGATCGAGGGCACGATTGAGGCGCAAATGGTCACGACGCCGAAGTTCTCCTGGCGTTTGGGCCTCGTCGCCGATCGGTCGCGCAACAAGATCACCGAGTTCGAGCGCTCCTGCTTCACCACCAACACCATCGCTTACCGTTGTGCCGGTGAAACGCTGGGCGCGATGTACGGCTTCTCTTTCCTCAAGTCTGCCGACCAGCTCCCCGATGACGCGAAGTCGCGCGCGGCTGAGTTCCAGGTGAACGACGAGGGCCTGCTGGTCTACGTGGGTGCGGACAACAGATACACCGAGGGTGAGACCAAGCGGCTGTGGGGTTCGAAGGCTGTCACGATCGGTAGCGCCAACTACAACTGGGGCATGCCGATCAATGCCACTGACCCTGCCGGCAACCTCGCCGTAGCGAAGATCGGAGATGGAAACCCCAAGGCGCACTTCGGCGTTTCCAATAACTTCACGTTCAAGGACTTCAGGCTCTACGCCCTGGTGGATGCCGCTATTGGTGGTGAGGTGTACAACCAGACCCGCCAGCGCATGTACCAGTACGGCCGCCACCACGACGTGGACCAGGCTGGCAAGCAGCAGGAGCTGAAGAAGACGTCGGACTACTATGTCTCGGCCTATAACGCGAACAGCGTCGTGGACTACTTCGTAGAAGACGCCGGCTATGTGAAGCTCCGCGAGGTGTCACTCTCCTACCGTCTGCCAGGTCGCATCCTGGGTTCTCTCGGCCGTACCGGAGTCACCGGCGCCCAGTTCTCGTTGATAGGTCGGAATTTGCTGACGTTCACGGACTACACGGGCTATGACCCGGAAGTCTCGTCATCAGCGAACAGCCTCACCCGTCTAGACAGCTTCAGCTACCCGCGCTACCGGACGGTCACGGCCTCCGTCGAGCTCACTTTCTGATGAGCGCCCCCGCGACCTCCACTACGGATAACCGTATGCGTCATACAAGAGGCTATATAGCCGCTCTCGCCGGCGCTGTACTGCTCGCCGGCTGTCAGGATCTGGCGGTGACCAACCCGAACCGCCCGGACCGTGATCGCGCCACCAAGCAGGCGACCTCGGTCGAGTCCTTCGTCGCCAGCAGCTTCCGCAACTGGTTCCCGACCTCCCACGGGAACTATCCCTCCTGGGCGCTGTCGACGATCGCCAACGACGTCGCTTCCGGCTTCGCTGACTTCGGTCAACTGGAACCGTCTGGCGAGCCGCGGTCGGCGTGGAACAACAGCCCAGTCAATGCCCGCCGGAACGTGAACCATTCGCCCTGGAACGCGCTCTACGCCACCATATCGACGGTTAACGACGCCTTGATCGCGACCGACTCCGGACTCGTGATCGGGGACGCTGCCGGCACCGCGCGCACGCGCGCCGTCGCCAAGTTCATTCAGGGGATCTCGCACGGATCGCTCGGGATGATGTTCGATCAGGCCTTCATCGTCGACGAGCAGCTGGCGCTCGACACGGTGACCACTCCGAGCTTCTATCCGCACGCTGATGTGCTCGCGGCAGCAGTCAGTCAGCTCGACGCTGCGGCCACTATTGCCGGCGGTGCCAGCTTCGTGCTCCCGGCTACATCGTGGCTGTATGTGGACATGTCGTCAGCCGAGCTGGCTCGTCTCGCGAACTCATTCTCGGCTCGAATCATCGCGTCTGGCGCTCGCACGCGCGCTGAGCGTGCGGCCGTGGACTGGAACGACGTGATCCGGCGCGTGGACGCGGGCATCACTACGGACTTCGCCCCCGCTGGGCAGACGGAAGTCCTCGAGGACAACTGGAAGCGTCTGCTGGCGCGCCTGCGCACAGTAGGGCGACCGAGCGACTACGGTCGACCCAGCTACTGGACCCTCGGCCCGGCGGACTCAGCCGACGGGTTCAAGAGTTGGGCTGCCAAGCAGGTCGGAGACCGCACCGGCTTCCAGATGCGCACGAAGGACCGCCGCATCCAGGGCCCCGCCGGTCCGACGGACCCGGGCAAATACTTCGTCTACAACAAGAACGACATCTTCGCGATCAGCCGCGGTTCCTACCGCTACTCGCACTATGCCTTTACGCGGTGGGGTACGGGGACGTCGTGGGAAGTGGGTCCGCAGGCGACCCTGACCGTGACCGAGATGGATCTGCTCAAGGCTGAGGGACTCATCCGGCTCGGGCGTGCTGCCGAGGCGTTGTCTTTGATCAACAAGACGCGGGTGGCAAACGGTGAGTTGCCGCCGGTGACGATCGAGGGTCCGCCGAACGAGGCGGGCTGCGTGCCGCGCAAGCTGGATGGTGACTGCGGTAGTCTTTGGGACGCGCTACGGTATGAGAAGCGCATTGAGCTTTACGGCGTGGATGGCACGCTCGCCTACTACGACGCTCGGGGTTGGCAGACACTGCCGGAGAACAGCATCACGCAGTTCCCCGTTCCCGGTGCCGAGTTGGAGACGCTGCGGATACCCAACTACACCTTCGGTGGCCCCGGCGGCGAGTCCAGCGCTCCAGCTCCGGAGCCGGAGCGTTGCCCCGTAGACCTGCCGCGCTGTTCCTGAATCCTCATGCCCCCGCCGATCACCGTGCAAGCCGCGCGGTGGCCGACGGGGGCGTCGAGTATCCCGGCATGAAACCATCAATATCGAAATCATAATATCCATGACAACAACGCGTATTCGTTCCAGCTCTGCCGTGGTGATGACCGCGATCCTGGCGGCGTCGCTGGCCATTCCGACGGGACTGGCCGGAGCGCAGCAGCAGCGCCCGCGCCAGGTAGTCCCCATGGACTCGGCACGTGCCGCGGAGCTTTATGTCAGCAACCGCCACGAGGATCACCCGCAGGCGAACTTCGCCGCCCAGATCGCCGCCAAGGCGATCACCGACAGCATCTTCCAGGCGCGCAGCAAGGGCGTGATGGACTACCGGAAGACCAGCTACAAGAGCGGCGTGGACGGGATGGAGATACCCGTCTACGTCTATGCGCCGCTTGAGAAGAAGGGTAACCGTGGCCATGCAGCCCTTGTCTGGGTACACGGTGGAGTACACGGCAACTGGGACCAGGACTACCTGCCGTTCATCAAGGAGGCGGTCGCCAAAGGCTACGTGGTCGTCGCGCCGGAGTACCGCGGCAGTACGGGCTACGGTCCCGAGTTGTACAACGCGATCGACTACGGCGTGGCGATCGTGCCCGTGACCAATCTCTTCCAGCGCCTATCCTACAAGGGACCTGGATATCAGCGCAGCTTCAGCACCCAGAAAGAGGTTCTCGGACTGCCGTTCGAGAATCGTGAGGAGTACAAGAAGCGCTCGCCGTACTACCACGTGGACAGCCTGCGCACACCGATCCTCGTCCATGTCGCGACCAACGACGCTGACGTGAACTTCGAGGAGGCGCAGCCACTCATCGACGCCCTCCGCGCGCGCAAGCCGGAGCTGTCCGAGACGAAGGTCTACGTGGATCCGACTCCCGGTCCTTTCAGCGTTGGCCATAGCTTCAGCCGTCGCGTGAACCCGGAGACGCTGGAGCGGGACGACTCGCCCGAGCAGATCGATTCATGGAACCTCGCCTGGGCGTTTCTGGAAAAGTGGGTCAAGCCTGACGGCCGGTAGAGCGGCAGGCTGAGCGCTGACGCCAACGTGCCCTGCTGCACTGGCGGCTGATGGTAGGTTCAGGCGACGGGTGAGGCGCGGCGGTTGATTGCTCGTCACCCGTCGCCTCATATGGGCACCCATTGCCGAAGGTCGAACAGCGCCCCAATTTAGCTCACCCTCCTAATTCTGGGCGGGTGGTTCGAGCAGGTCACGACGTAGACTCCCCTCGCGGAGGTCCGGATGCAGCGCATGACGCGTAATCCTGGTGACAGGCTCTTTGGCATGGCCTGCGTGTGCGGCGGTAGCCGTCCATTTGCTGTCACCGCGGGAGCCCTGGTCTGCGACGACTGCAGTCGTCACATCGATTTTGTTACACCCGTAATGGCGGTGGAGGACGGTCCGTGCGACTGCGGTCCGAGCACCACCTTCGTGCTCGAGGCGACGGGCGACCTGATCTGCACCCGCTGCGGTAGTCGAAGAACGCCGGTCATGTCCGACGCCGACTGACCCTGTCGGACGGATCGGAGGCGCATCCACGGGCGAGAGTAGCTGTCGTGGCGTGCTGGCCGATTAACTCATCAGTGGAGGTCTGATATGCCGACTGTCGACGATATCCTGAACAGGAAGGGAAGCGACGTCATGACGATTGCGCCGTCAACGACGGTGCTCGATGCGGCTCGCGCGATGACCGAGCGCGGTATCGGTGGCATGCCGGTTGTGAGCGACGGCGAGATGGTGGGCGTATTCACCGAGCGTGACATCCTGAGACGGGTTGTGGTCGCGCTTCGCGATCCGGCCACCACCACGGTGAGCGAGGTGATGAGTTCACCGGTTGTCAGCTGCGCGCGCGAGACGACGACTGAGGAATGCACCGAGATGATGACGGCGCGCCGCATGCGACACCTGCCCGTCGTGGATGAGACGGGGCTGTGCGGCATAGTCACGATCGGTGACATTCTTGCGCTTCACACGGCCAAGCAGGAAGCGGAGATCGAAGAGCTGAATCGCTACATCCACGACATTCGGTAGACAGCAGCGGCACGAAGGCGTGGAACGACAGTCCGGGCCTCGTATCAGCTCGGACTGTAGTACGTGCTGATGCAGGCTGAGACGAGGCGTGCGAGACGGTCCTCGGTGGGGCCGGCGCGGAGCGGAATGTCGGACGCCGTTCGAGCCTGCCAGGCCTGCTTGAGCGGCACCAGAACTCCCTCTACTGGCAGGCCGGCGTTCTTCGCGGCGGCGCACAGGGCCGCCAGCGCTGCAATCGTCTCCGCTTCCTCATTAGCGTTGTGCGCGTTCACGGCGCGGATCAGACGATCGGTCAACCAGTCCCCGGGCTCACCGCCGGGCACAAACGAGGATGATTCGGTCCCGGAAACGGCAGGGTCCTGCTCTGGTGTTGACACGGACGCTCCAGTATCGGGCGGCTACCGGACATCAGATTGAGGACGAGCTTGCTTACTGATTGTTGATCCCAGTATGCTGGCCAAACGGCCAAAGCGCCAGAGTAGGGACCGACCAAGTTTCCCCATGCCGGTTGATGCCGGGGTGAAACGATCATGTGGGGACGGATTCCGGGTCCGCCCCCACAGATAGTTCACCGCCTGCGGCCCCGGCGTCAGACGCCGGTGCCGAGGCCCTCATCCTTCTTCGCCAGCCGTCGGTGAGGGCTGCTCCGCTCCCTCAAAGAGCCGGGCATACTGACCGTAGCCCTCGCTCTCCAATCTGGAGACCGGGACGAAGCGGAAGGCTGCCGAATTCATGCAGTAGCGCAGACCCGTGGGCGCCGGCCCGTCCTCGAACACGTGGCCGAGATGGGAGTCGCCATGGGCAGAGCGTGCTTCGGTGCGCGCCATGCCGAGCTTGCGATCGGTTTGTGTGGTGACGTTGTCGGGCTCGAGCGGGCGGGTGAAGCTGGGCCAGCCGGTCCCCGAGTCGAACTTATCGGTCGAGCTGAACAGTGGCTCTCCGGACGCCACGTCGACATATATGCCGGGCTCATGGGAATCCCAGAATTCGTTCCGGAATGGAGCCTCCGTCCCTTCCTGCTGGGTGACCTTGTACTGCTCCGGGGTCAACTTCTGCCGCAACTCGTCTTCGTCAGGCTTCCTGTATGTGGTCATCGTGATCGTTGCTCCTGGTCGGGTCGTGAAGCCCGCCTCCCAGTCCGGCGGCGGGTGAATCTGGCACAGACATCTCTGGGTTCATATCGACTCCATCATGATTTGGTTCCGCATACCGTTCAGTTGGCTGGAACCATCACTGCCTGTTTAGCTCATATTCCGACTCAGCCCGAACCAGCATGTCGTGGACCTCGTCGTCCGTGACCTGCGTAAAATCTTCATACCAGGATCCGACGGAGTCGAATGTTGGCGGGATGACTGAACAGACCAGCGAGTCGGCCATCCGGCGCAGGACTGCACAGCTCTCCGCTGAACCCACCGGGACGGCCACCACGATGGAGTCGGGTTCGTGCGCGCGGAGCGCTGTCACGGCGGCCATCATCGAGGAACCCGTGGCGAGTCCATCGTCGACGAGGAGTACGGTGCGGTAGCGCAGATCGGGAAGCGAGTGACTTGTGCGGTAGCGCCTCTCGCGTCGCTCCAACTCTATCTGCTCCGTGGCGGCCGTTGTGGCGATCATTTGATCGGTGACGCCGAATTGGTTGACGATGTCGTCGTTGATGATCAACGGGATATCGGAATTCTCGAAAAGCGGAAGGATTTCCTCGAGGAGCTCCGCCCGTTCGGCAGCGGTTTCGGTTTTAGCCCGGAGTTGAATGATTCCGGCCCCCCCTTCGATCAGGTCGAGGCATTTGCTCGTCCACTTGTCCCGGGGAGTCCAGCCGGTGTCGAGAATGCCGT
>CAJDWZ010000083.1_pt1 | contig 22749 bp, 17 predicted proteins | sample 7391701 | NCBI WGS metagenome assembly CAJDWZ01 (sample SAMEA7055744, study PRJEB34461) | soil metagenome | biome: terrestrial ecosystem; feature: Peninsula; material: soil | place: Antarctica | collected 2016
ACCCGAGGCTTTCGAGTATCTCGACGTGGGCTTTGCGGTCATCGCCGCACCGCTCACGCAGCGTCAGACTCACGAGGACACGACCGAATTCTTCGATACGGTACAAACGTCTCCCGGCCTGATTCGCGTCGGGCTTGCGCACGGCAGTGTCATTGGCATCCTGCATGACGGCATCGACTCATCCAATCCCATTGCGCCTGATCGTGCCGCCACCGCACGGCTCGACTATCTCGCGCTGGGTGACTGGCATGGCACCAATCAGGTTGATGCGCGAACCTGGTACAGCGGCACGCCGGAGCAGTACACGGAGGGATACGAGATCTTCCAGGACGCCGATCGATTCACCGGCGCGGTGACCTTCAACCATCGCCCGTCCAGCTGGTTCAACCACCGGATCATCATCGGCACCGATGTTATCACCGAGGACAACCAGGAGATCGCTCAACGCAATGACGCGTTGACCGTGTTCGGCCTGGACGGTCCGACGGGCGGCTACATGGAAGTCTCCACCCGCAACGTCAAGTACAACACGTTCGACTACGTGGCCAACGCGACCTACAATCCGAGCAGCAGTTGGCAGCTCACCAGTTCGATCGGCGCGCAGTACTACACCCGTGCGACCCAGACTCGCGCGATCTACGGCGAGGGCTTCCCGGCGCCCGGACTGAAATCAATCTCGGCGTTGAGTTCGGTCGACTTTGACGATGACGACGTTATCGAGAACAACACGGTCGGCGTCTTCTTCCAGGAGCAATTTGCCTGGCGCAACAGAGTCTTCCTCACTGGCGCCGTTCGCGCCGACGACAATAGCGCATTCGGTGAGAACTTCGACCTCGTCTACTATCCGAAGGCGAGCGTATCGTGGGTTGTGAGCGAGGAGCCGTTCTTCCAGCTCCCCTGGGTGAGCGCGATGAAGCTGTGTGCCGCCTATGGCCAGAGCGGTCTTCAGCCGGCCGCGCTCACCGCCATCCCCACCTTCGTGCCGGGCGGTGCTGGTACCGTAACGCCAGGCAACATCGGCAACCAGGATCTGGGACCGGAGCGTAGCGACGAGCTGGAGATGGGACTCGATGTGGGGCTTCTGGATGATCGGCTGGGCTTCGAGGCCACCTACTTCGGCGGCACAACTCGAGATGCCATTCTGGCCCGCAGCGTCCCGCCGTCGTCGGGGTATGGCGGCAACCAGTTCTTCAACGCCGGCCGGATAACGCGTAGCGGTCTTGAGTTCCTCGTTCGAGGGTCGCCGGTGCAGACCTCGAACTTCAGCTGGGACATGACCTTCAGCATCAGCAAGAACTCCAACAAGATCAAGGATCTCGGCTCGGTGGATACGGTCTCACTAGGATCCAACGAGGCCCACGTGGTGGGCTATCCAGCGGGTTCTTGGTTTGCACGACATGTGGTGAGTGCCGAGTTCGGACCGGACGGCAAGAAGGCCACCAACCTCATGTGCGACAACGGCAGCGGTGGTTCCGTGGCCTGCGCGTCGGCTCCGCGTGTGTACCTCGGTAATACGGCGCCGGAAACTGAGGGAGCGCTCATGACGACGCTCACGTTCATGCAGAACTTCCGTCTCAACGCTCTCGTCGACTTCAAGGCCGGCTACAAGAAGCTGGATGGTAACGAGCGCGTGCGCTGCTACCTCTTCTCACTCTGCCGCGAGAACTTCTTCCCCGAGGAGTTCGATCCGGTTCACATCGCTCGCGTGCAGGGCGGCTCGGCCTTCATCGACGAGTACACTCAGGACGCAAGCTTCACCAAGCTGCGCGAGGTAGCCCTCACCTACACGCTCCCGCAGTCCTTCGCCGGACGGGTGGGAATCAATTCCGGGTCGATCACGGTGGCCGGTCGCAACCTGCTTACCTGGACCGATTACAAGGGGCTTGAGCCGGAAGCGTCGTTCATCGGTGGCAGCCGCGGGTCGATTGGACAGTTCGAACAGAACGTCCTCCCGCAGCTCCAGATCTGGGTTCTCTCATTCAACATTGGGTTCTGAGGCTCATATGATGACGAATCTTCGAACCCATCTCTCGACAGACACGGACAGGACGATGAATCCGAAAACTTTCCGATTGTCCGCCGCGAGCGCGCCTCGTGCGCGGGCGCTGGGAGCAGCGTTGCTCGTTGTGACCCTCGGCGCATGTGACGCGCTGGATCGCGCTCTCGAAGTCGAAACGCCGAGCCGTGTACCGGCATCCACTCTGGAGACGCCGGCGAGCGCCGAGTTACTGGTGACGAGTGCCCAGCGCGACCTGGAATGCGCCTACGCCGCCTACATCGTCACCAGCGGTCTGGTGGCTGGAGAACTCCAGGATGGAAGCCAGACCGCCAGTCGGTGGGACTACGACCGACGTAGCATCCGGCCCGAGCAGACCTCTTACGCCTCGACTTCCTGTCAGGGTGCGTACGGGATCTACACCCCGCTCAATACTGCACGTTTCACCGCTGACAACGCGACTTCCAGGCTGGAAGGCTGGACCGACGCCGAGGTCGAAGACCGTCAGCGTCTCATCGCCAGGACGGCGAATTATGCCGGATTCGCCCTCATATTCCTCGGTGAGTCGTTCTGCTCGGCAGCGATCGACGTCGGGCCGGAACTCACCCCCGAGCAGGTATTCGGCGAGGCGGAAGCACGCTTCACAAAGGCGCTTACGGCAGCACAGGCCGCGGGTGATGCGCAACTGGTTGGGCTCGCCTACCTTGGACGCGCGAAAGCCAGGTTGGACAAGGGCGACGCGGCCGGGGCGCTGGCCGATGCGCGGCAGGTGCCGACGGCTTTCCTCTACAACGCTACCTACGACGCTGCCAACGGTCGTCAGTACAACCGCGTCTTCGAGTTCAACGGTCTGGGCACGTCGGTCACTGTTGCGCCTTCATACCGCAACCTGAACGATCCTCGAGTGGCCGTCACTGACAGCGGCCGACCGTCCTCGGACCAGAACACCCAACTCTGGGTGCAGCACAAGTACGAGAGTCGTGACGCGCCGATCCCGCTGGGCCGGAGCGCCGAGGCAGAGCTCATCATCGCCGAACTGACCGGTACGATGTCGGTGGCTCAGGTGGCCGAGGAGCGGCGTCGCGAGTTCTTCCTCGAGGGACGCAGGATGGGTGATATCAAGCGTTACAACCTGGCCTACGACCCGGCTCCCGGCGCGCCGTATCCGGCCGCGTCGGCCAGCTCCAAGGGCGGCACCTACCAGGATCTGCCCGGCAAGTGTCTGCCTCTGCCAGACGTGGAGCGCAGCAACAACGCCAACTTCTAGCCTTCTCGGGTGGTATCAGTGAAGCGGCCCCAGCGGAGAGATTCGCTGGGGCCGCTTGCATGTGCGAACGCGTGATGCACTGCACCCCGGCCGATCCCCGCTTATCTTGAACCTCTCGGCAGGCTGAGCACGATTCGAGTGAAAACTTTCACCAGGAGATTTCGCGGTGAAGATTGCCGTTTGCATAAAGCGCGTGCCCGATATGGAGCAGCGCTTCAAGATCGCCGGAAGCGGGACCGCAGTTGACGAGACCGGTCTCAAGTACGCGATGAGCGACTTTGATGAGTGGGCGGTCGAGGCCGCCCTGCAACTGAATGAGAAGCATGGTGGTGGCGAGATCGTCGTCATCTCGTTGGGGCCCGACGCCGTCCAGGAGACGATGCGCAAGGCACTGGCTATGGGCGCCGATCGAGGCATCCAGCTCAAGACGGACTCCATCCCGTTCGACGGACTGGCGGTGGCGCACGCCCTTGCCGCTGAGCTCCGGGATGGCGGTTATGACCTGATCCTCTTTGGTAAGCTGGCCGTCGACAACGCCAGCGGCGTCACCGGCCCAATGGTGGCCGAGCTGCTTGATCTTCCTTGCGTGAGCGCGGTCTCCAAGCTGGATGTAGACGGGGGCAAGGCTCGCGCTGAGCGCGCGCTCGAGGGCGCCGTGGAGGTCGTGGAGTTCCCGCTGCCAGCGGTCGTCACGGTGGATCAGGGCCTGGTTATTCAGGCGCGTTATCCAGCCCTCAAGGGGATCATGGCGGCGAAGAAGAAGCCGCTCGAAGTGAAGCCCGCGCAGCTCGGCGAGGCTACGGTGTCCGTGACCAAGATGGAGCTCCCTCCCGAGCGCGCGCCCGGCCGCATTCTGGGCGAGGGCGCGGCAGTGGTGCCGGAGCTCGTGCGACTCCTCCGTGAAGAGGCGAAGGTACTCTGATGGCTAACGTTTTTGCATTTGCCGAGACCCGCGGCGGTGAACTGCGCAAGGTCGGCCTGGAGACGGTGACCGCGGCCCGCAAGATCGCCGACGGCACGGGCGGGGGCGAGGTCCACGCGATGCTCGTCGGCGCTCCCGGAGTGGAGAAGCACGCGGCGGCGCTAGCTGCCCATGGCGCCGATGTGGTGATCGTCGTGGCCGATGCCGCGTTGTCCGATTACAGTCCCGAAGTTGCCGCGGCGACGGCGGCCGCGCGCATACGTGACGGAGGCTATCGCGCCGGCGTATTCAGTGCCTCGGCGCAGGGCCTGGACCTGGCGCCGCGGGTGGCCGCGAAGCTGGGCGTTGCCCTTGCCAGCGATTCCATCGAAGTGGACGTGGCTGGAGACTCGATCACCGTCCGCCACCCCATGAACACGAACAAGCTGTTTGCCACCATCACCATCACTGGTACGCCAGCCCTGTTGTCGCTTCGACCGGGCGCGGTCCTGCCTGTCGCGAACGCTAAGGCGGGGACGGTTGAGTCGATGGCCCCGGCGATGGATCCGGCGCAAGCTCGTGTGAAGGTCGTGGAAATGCGCGAGGGCGCCAGCGGTAAGCTGGACCTGGCCGAGGCGCCAGTAATCGTCGCTGGCGGTCGCGGTCTCAAGTCGGCTGAGAACTTCAAGCTCGTGGAAGATCTTGCCGACGCCTTCGGCAACGCTGCGGTCGGCGCCACGCGCGCCGTCACCGACGACGGCTGGCGGCCGCACAGCGAGCAGATTGGCCAGACCGGTCGCACAGTGAGTCCCAACCTCTACGTGGCCGTAGGCATCTCCGGCGCCATCCAGCACCTGGCTGGTATGCGTTCGTCCAAGACCATTGTGGCGATCAACAAGGACAAGGACGCGCCGATCTTCAAGGTGGCCGATTTCGGCATAGTCGGCGACGCATTCGAGATCGTGCCAGCGCTCACCGCGGCGGTGCGCGAGGCGAAACGAGAAGGCTGAAATACCGAGGCGGCTTAGGGTCTGGGCGGTCGTTCGCCAGCTCGCGGCCAGCCCCGCATCCATGCGAGTCATGGCGGTTCGCGCGCACGGCGCCCTCTCCACGTTGGAGAGGGCGCCGTGCGCGTATTCCAACATGTCGAGCGACAGTGTTCCCTACCGCGCACTCCGGGTCTAGCTTACAGGTATTCGCTCGGCCCGTCATCGAGGCTGGCCTCGTGCTTCCGCCACTGGCGCCGCTGGAGGCGCACGACATGACTGCTCCTAGCGTGATCTTCCTCTTCATCCTGCTGTTCGCGGCGGGCTTCTTCTCGTATAACGTCCAGCGTCTGATTCATTACATGATGACGCTGGGGAAGCCTGATGATCGCACCGACCATCCGGGCGAGCGGCTCTGGAACCTCATAACCGTCGGTTTCCTGCAGAAGAAGATTCTGCGTGACCCGATTGCCGGTCCGCTGCACGCCGCTGTCTTCTGGGGCTTCCTCGTCCTTGGACTGGGATCGCTGGAGGTGCTCATCCAGGGCGTCGCGCCCGGATTCGGTTACAGCAACTTCCTGCCAGCGCCCCTGTACGGGCTGTTCGCCCTGTCCCAGGAGTTGTTCGGGCTCTTTGTCCTGGTCGCCGTTAGTGTCCTGTTGTGGCGACGCCTGGTGACGAAGCCTCGTCGCCTTCAGGGCGACAACGTCCACTCCGGCGATGCGGTGTTCATCCTCGGCATGATCGCCGTCATCATGATCACGCTGTTCGGGATCAACGCGTTCATCTCGATCCTGGAGCCGGGCACTGTCGGCATGGAGCGCCCGATCGGCTACACGCTCGGCATGATGATGAGCGGCATATCGCCTGAAGTCGCGCGCGTCGGGCACACGGTCAATTTCTATGTGCATGCACTGGTCATCCTGGTATTCCTGAATTACCTGCCGTACTCCAAGCACCTGCACGTCATCGCGTCGCTCCCGAATACCTTCCTGGCCAATACGAGCGGCCCCGGTCAGGTGGGTATCATGACGGCGATGGACCTCGAAGACGAGGAAGCGGAGGCTTTCGGCGCTTCCGACGTCGACGAGCTGTCATGGCATAGCCTGCTCGACAGCTATGCCTGCACCGAGTGCGGTCGCTGCACCGCCGCCTGCCCGGCCAACCTCACCGGCAAGATCCTCAGCCCGCGCAAGATTATGATCGACACGCGCCAGCGTCTGATGGAGCTGGCGCCGGTAGCCGTTGGTCACGTTGACGAGCCGATCCGGCAGACGCAGGGCAATGGCAACGGAAACGGGAAGACGCAGGCCATACTGGATAACCGACTCCTCGACAATTACATCACCGAAGAGGAGCTCTGGCAGTGCACGAGCTGCCGGGCGTGCGTCACCGAGTGCCCGGTATCCATCGACCAGTTGGATATCATCAACGAACTGCGGCGCTACCTCGTGCTCAGCGAGTCGCGCTTCCCGGCCGAGCTCCAGCCGGCGTTCGAGTCGATGGAACGAAACGGCTCGCCGTGGGCGTTCGACCCGGCTGACCGGGCCAACTGGGCCGATGGCCTGGACATCCCGATCATGGCCGACCTGCGTGAGCGTGGAGAGGTGCCCGAGGTCCTCTTCTGGGTCGGGTGCATGGGCTCGTTCGACGATCGGTCCAAGAAGATCGCTGTCGCGGTCGCCCGCATATTCAAGGCGGCGAACGTGAACTTCGCCATTCTGGGCCAGGAGGAGAGCTGCAACGGCGACCCGGCGCGACGCATGGGTAATGAGTACCTCTACCAGATCCTCGCCAAGCAGAACATCGAGACAATGAACCGTTACCATGTGAAGACGGTCGTCACGATGTGCCCGCACTGCTTCCACCAGATCGGCAACGAGTACCCCGAGTTGGGCGGTAACTACGAGGTCGTGCACCACTCCACCTACATCGAGCGACTGATGCAGGAGGATCGGGTGCCGCTGGACACCGATGAGGGCAAGGCACTGACGATGACCTACCACGACAGTTGCTACCTCGGGCGTTACAACGACATCTACGATGCTCCGCGGGAGACGCTCAAGCGCGCCCTGCCGGTGATGAAGCTGGTGGAGCCGGCACGCACGAAGAGCCGCGGTTTCTGCTGTGGCGCCGGCGGTGGCCAGATGTGGATGGAAGAGACCCAGGGCAAGCGGATCAACATCGAGCGTACCGAGGAACTGCTCGCTACCGGCGCCGAAGCGGTTGCCGTGGCCTGCCCGTTCTGCATGACCATGATCTCCGATGGCCTCAAGCAGGCGAACAGCGACGTCCCCGTGGTCGACATATCGGAGGTGATAGCTGACCGTCTCGCGAAGACGCCGGCCGGAGCACCGAATGGACGCACGGTGAACTGACGCTGCTTGAGCGATTTCGGGCGGCGGTAACGGGAGGGGCAGTCGGCGAAGTTCAGGCCGACTGCCCCTCGCCGTTTCGGGTAACCTCGTAAATCGTGATGCTCTGGCGAATCCCGCCGTCCACGTAGGGCACAACGGCTCGTGCTGCAGCCGTCATGTCACGCGACGCGCACTCCTCGATGAAGGCACCCATGGCGACTCGTCCCGGATCGGCCAGGAGCGCGCGACCCTGCGGTGCCAGTGCGCGAAACAGCACCTCGGCAACGAGCGCTGCATAGGGGCGCTCGTAGAGCACGTCGGAGGCAACCACGAGATCGAAGGTGCCAAGGTCGCCTGGCAGGTCGCGCCAGTCCAACTGACGGGTGGATATCGCAAGTCCGGCTATCCGCCAGGCGTTCAGCGCGGCGAAGTCGAGCGCGTCTTCGTAGTAGTCGGTAGCCAGGACCGCAAAGCCTGCCCGCGCCGCCGCGGCGGCAACCAATCCCAGCCCGCAGCCCAGCTCCAGCAGCCGCTGGCCGCCGCCGGCCAACCCTGCCACGTGGTCGGCGAGGGCAGTCGCCGATGGCCACAGATCCGCCCAGTACGGGAGTCGCTCGTCGCGGTCGAAATCCTCCTCGCTGATGAGCGATTCGGGGTTCGCCGGTCGCACGAGCACGGCCGGATGACCACCCAGGTCGAGGTCGCTATCTGAGAGTGGTAAGCGAGCGGCCAGGCGCCGCTCCATTGCGGTGGCTGCGGCGTCGTCGCTCACTCGAGTGGTGATAGCGTGGTAAGCGCTCACCAGGGCATCGTCCCGGTATGGAGCACGCCGTCATTCAGCGGCATCGCCAACGCGACATCGCCTGGCGCCAGCGAAGCTGATCCCGCGCCGACGACGAGCAGCGCGTCGGCGTGGGCCATCGAGTGAAGGAGGTTGGAGCCCTGAGGACCGGTGAGGCTGGCCCGCCAGCTTCCTATCTCGTTGCCATGGAGCCGCACTCGCTGGAGCAGGCAGTACTGTTCGCTCGAACTGACGGCGTCATCCAGTGTCACGGGAACCAGTGCGCGGAACGGCTGCTGATAGCCCAGCCAGAGCCGCACCAGCGGCCGTACAAACAGTTCGTAGGTCACCTGCGCCGAGACAGGGTTGCCCGGCAGCCCCAGCCAGCGAAGGCCGTCCAGCGCTTGCAGTCGACCATAAGCAGTCTGTGCTCCCGGTCGCACGCCCACGCGCCAGAAATCCAGTGCCAGATCGTGCTCGGCCAGCGCACGCTGGGCAAAGTCGTGATCGCCGACGGATGCGCCGCCGGTGGTGACGAGGAGGTCACACCCGGCCGCTCGCGCTGCATGGCTGGCAATGGAGGCCGGAGTGTCGGCAGCGATCCCCAGCTCCACCGGCTCGGCGCCGTCGGCGCGCAGGAAGGTGGCCAGGGCAAGTGTGTTCGTGGCCACGACGGCGCCTGCGGGCAGGGGCTCGCCTGCTCGCGTGAACGGTACCAGTTCGTCGCCCGATTCCAGAAGCGCAACTCGTGGCCGACGACGTACTGTCACCGTCCGTTGTCCGAGGGCGGCGAGAAGGGCGAGCTGAGCGCCCCCGAGTGCCGTACCGGCGGATAGGGCGACCGCGCCCGGACGCACATCCTGCCCGGCCGGACGCACGTTCCGGCCGACGTCACGGTCACTGAAGATGCGGACCACCTCGCGCCCGTCGTCGCTGTCCTCCACTCGCACCACGCAGTCCGCACCCTCCGGCACGGGCGCGCCAGTCATGATGCGTACAGCCTGCATCGTTTGAACGTCGCGAGCGGCAACAGCGCCGGCGGCCACGGTCTCGATGACCGTCAGCCGCACGGGAGCAGCGCTGGTGGCGCCCATCACGTCGGCACCGCGCACCGCGTAGCCGTCCATCGCCGAGTTGTCCCATGCCGGCAGGGCCGTTGCCGCGCGAGCGTCAGCGGCGAGCACGCGACCGGCGGCTCTCTCCAACTGCACATCCTCGTCGGCGAGAGCCGAGGCGCCCGCCAGCACTCTCTCTACCGCCGCCCGCAACTGGAGCACCGTTCCGGACACCGAGGCTCCCAGTCCGCTCAGTGGCCGCCCGCCGGGACGGCCGGGCCCAGCGTCATCCCCGCCAGTCGTGCCGCGATAGCGTCCTGCACCGCCTCAACTTCTCGCACTGATGTGGTCCAGTTGTTCGCCAGGACGCTGAAGAGCAGCCGCTTGCCGTTGGCGGTGGTGACGTAGCCGGAGAGTGACCGGGCGCGATCGATGAAGCCCGTCTTGGCGTGCACGTTACCCTGTGCCGGAGTGCCTCTCATGCGATTCTCGATCGTCCCATCCACGCCTGCTATAGGCATTGCGTCATAATAGACCTGGAAGGACGGGTCACGTGTCATAACGTCCAGCACGTGGATGATCGTCTCGGGAGAGAGATAGTCGTGCCGGGAGAGCCCGCTGCCATCGCGAATGACGAATCCATCCGGCGGTGCGCCCCACGCAAGGAGCTGGCGCTCCACCACCGCGCGGCCGCTATCCGCGCTGCCCGACCCGGCGAGTTCGCGCCCGAGCGCCCGCAGCAGCAGTTCGGCGATCTGGTTCTGCGACGGCTTCTGGAGAAGCGGCATGATGTCGCGAAGCGGCGGAGAGAGCACGACAAACATTGGAGAGCCCACGCGCGCGATCACGCTGTCTGGCGGCGTCGTACCTCGTCCGTCCACGCGTATTCCGCGGTCGGCCAGCGCCTCATTGAGGGCCGCCAGGTAGGCAGCCGTCTGATCGCGGAAAGTGAGTTCCAGTACCGCGCTGTCGCCGGCCGCGATGGTTCCCGTGACGACCGCGCCCAGACCGTCAGGTGCGGTCTCCACGTCGAGGTCGTGCCGCGGCATAGTGCCGCGAGCCACCGTCGTGACATCCAGAGTGACTGCCGGAAAGCTGCGTGCCGGCAGGGTCGTCGCCTGTGCTGGAGCACCCGGTCGTGCGCCCCCATGGACGATGATGCGGGTGAAGCCCTCGTTGAAGTAGAGCTCATCCACCCCGGCCGAGTACGGGTAGTTGAGGTCGTCCCAGGCCCATCCAAAGCCCAGTGATGGTCCTGGCAGGTTGTCCGCGCCGGCGAGCACCCGCCCGTTGATACGACGGACGCCGTGGGCGAGCAGTGAGTCGGCGATGGCGTGGAGTGGCGCCATCGCGTCGCCCTGAGCGTGGTCGCTCACCGTGGGATCACCGAAACCGGTCACTACCAGATCGCCGCGAAGCATGCTACCCAGAAGAGCCGGTGAGTCGCGGACGGACCCGTGATGAGCTTCTGGTTGGACGCCGGCATGAAGAGTTTGCCGGCATTGTGCGAATAGAGTGTGTCACCGTTGGCAGGATCCACGACCAGCACGCCGAAATGCGCGTTCCGGAAGGCTGGTTGGCTCACCAGCGAATCGACAAACTGGCGAAATGTCGAGCGGTTCTCCGCCCGTGGCGGCATGGCGGTGATGCCGGTGACAGAGACGGTTGCCGGCGCCGGTGCGGGTGTTGTCGGCGGTGGTGCGGCAGGGGCGCAGGCACCAAGCATGGCGATGGCGGCCAGGAGGGCGTCGACGCGGCACGATGACAGCTTCTCGTGGAATCGCATATTAGACGGGTGGGCATCGGGGCTGAACAGGCGGGCAGAGGTGCAATCTACCGAGTAATGGTCCGCCCGTCGCCTCCGACCATACGCCGGCCCTCGATCGATTCTTCTGCCAGGCGATTGCATCGGTGGAGCGGGACACTCTTCCGTTCCAGATGGATCTCCCGCGTGTACCGGCTCCGAGAAGTCACTTTTGATGACTTCTGCCCCTCAACAGACACGTGTTTACAGCGTAGTGTTGATAAGGGCTGCGTCAGAGCCGTCCATCAGCCGTGCGGTTCATCCCTCCGCGCGGGAGTCCACCCTCTGAGGGGTCTAGCATAATGTCTCTGCCACACCGGCGTCGGGCGCAACACGTCGCCCTATCCGCCTTCGCCGCGATCGTCGCGGTATCGCTCCCGCTCACCGCGCAGCAGGCGACTCCTGCCATGGGGTCCGGCGGCGCGGCGATCACTGCCGACAGCACCATCCTGGCAGGCCTGAGCTGGCGCAGCCTGGGTCCCGACCGCGGCGGACGCTCCATAGCCGCTAGCGGTGTGCGCGGCCGACCGGACGAGGCCTACTTCGGCGCCACCGGCGGTGGCCTGTGGAAGACGACCGATGGCGGCGACAAGTGGACGCCGGTCACCGACGGCCAGATCACCAGCTCATCGGTTGGTGCCGTGGCCGTGTCGGAGACCAACCCCGACGTCGTCTTCATCGGCATGGGCGAATCCTGCATTCGCGGCAACATCATGCCCGGTGACGGCGTCTACAGGTCCACCGACGCCGGAAAGAGCTGGACCCACGTCGGATTCCGGGATTCAGATGCGATCGCGACCATCCGCGTCCATCCCACCAACCCCGACATCATCTTCGTAGCCTCGTTCGGAAAGTACGGCGCGAAGAGCGATGAGCGCGGTGTATTCAAGAGCGTTGACGGTGGGAACACGTGGAAGCGGGTCCTCTTCCGGAATAGCGGGACGGGCGCGGTCGACATATCCATCGACCAGGTGAACCCGAACGTCATGTACGCCGCTCTCTGGGAGGCCTATCGCACCGAGTACCAGATGTCCAGTGGTGGCCCGGGCAGTGGACTCTTCAAGAGCACCGACGGTGGGGATACGTGGAAGGAGATCACGCGCGCCAAGGGGCTCCCGTCGGGAGTCGTGGGCCGTATCGGAGTCGCCGTGTCGCCAGCCGATCCGAATCGCGTCTATGCGCTGATCGAGAACGATAATGGTGGGCTGTTCAGCTCCGACGATGCCGGCGCCAGCTGGACGCTCGTCAATTCCGACCGCAACATCCGCCAGCGCGCCTTCTACTACACCCATGTGAAGGCCGACCCGAAGGACGTCGACAAGGTCTATCTGCTGAACGTCTCCGCCTACAGTTCGACCGATGGCGGCAAGACACTAGTCAACATCGGGCGTGGCACGCACGGGGACTTCCACGATATCTGGATCGACCCTGACAACACCGATCACGTCGTCATCGCCAACGACGGCGGCGGCGCCGTCTCGACGAAGGGCGGATCGGCCTGGACTGGCCAGGAATTTCCGACGGCGCAGTTCTATCACGTCGTCACCACCAGCCACGAACCGTTCCACGTCTGTGGCTCGCAGCAGGACAACAATGAGCTATGCGTGCCCAGCAACATGGGGAGCGCCGCCGGCGGGCGGGGAAGTGCCGCCCCGGCCATCTACAGCCCTGGTGGTTCGGAGAATGGCTATATAGCCCCGGACCCGCTCGACCCGAACGTCTTCTATTCAGGCACGAACGCCAACGGCGGTGGCCTGCTCACTCGGCTCGATCGGAGTACGGGGCAGCGTCGTGAGGTGAGTCCCTATCCGCGCATGTTCTCCGGCGAACCCTCCTCAGCGCTCGTCGAACGCTGGCAGTGGACGTACCCGGTGGTCTTCTCACCCGTTGACCCGAAGGTTCTCTACGTCTCCTCGCAGCATGTCTGGCGCACCTCAAACGGCGGCCAGAGCTGGGATAAGATCAGTCCCGATCTCACCCGTCACGACCCCAAAACCATGTTGCCGTCGGGTGGCCCGATCACGCAGGACATGAACGGGCCTGAGGTCTACGCGACCGTCTTCGCGCTCGGCCCGTCCCGTGTCACGGCCGACGTCATCTGGGCCGGCTCGGACGACGGTCTTATTCACGTCACCAGCGACGGTGGCCTGAAATGGACGAACGTGACGCCGCCGGGCATGCCGGACTTCGGACGTGTGAGTCTCATCGAGGCCTCCTCGTTCGACCAGGGCACCGCCTACGCGGCCGTGAAGCGTCCGCTGCTCGGCGACCGGGCACCGTACATCTTTCGCACCCACGACATGGGTAAGACGTGGACGAAGATTGTCACCGGACTACCGTCGGAAGACTACGTGCACTCGGTGCGCGAGGACCCCACGCGGCGCGGACTGCTCTACGCCGGTACTCAGCACGGCGTCTACATGTCCTACGACGATGGCGAGCACTGGTCTCCGCTCTCCCTCAACCTGCCCGACCTGCCCGTGGTGAGCATGGAGTTGTCCGGAAGCAGCCTCGCCATATCCGCCCATGGCCGCGGCTTCTACGTGCTGGACGGCCTCGGACCACTACGGCAGTACGCGCCGACGATGTCTGCCTCTAGCGGTCCCGTCCTGTTCAAGCCTGATACGGCCATCCGCTCCTCCAATCCGGCCAAGATCCAGTACTGGCTGCGGTCGCCGGCAGAGAAGCTGACGATTGAGATCGAGGACGAGAGTGGAGCCATCATCCAGACGTTTGTTTCGGACGCCTCCACCCGTGCCGCGGCCGCTGAGCGCGCTGAAGCAGCGCGCGCCGGCGCAGGTGGTGGCGGCCGCTTCTTTGGCGGTCCCCCCGCGCCGCCGACGGTCACGGCCGGGCTGCATTCGGTGACCTGGGACATGCGCTACCCGGGCGTGACCACCTTCCCCGGAATGATTCTCTGGGGCGCCAACACTGCCGGTCCGATAGCGCCTCCGGGTAACTATCGCGTGCGCATGGTGGCGGATGGCGTCAGTTCCACCCAGCCTCTCGTGATCCACCGGAACCCGACATACGCCGATGTCAGCGACGTCGACCTCAAGGAGCAGTTCGCCCTGGCGATAACAATGCGCGATGAGGCGAGCCGGGCGAACGAGGCAGTCATACGCATCCGCGCGCTCAAGGCGGAGGTCGCCGATCGTCTGGAGAAGTCCAAGGACTCGCGGCTGACCAGTGCCGGCAATAAGCTCACATCGGCGCTGAGCGCGGTGGAGCGGGACATCTACCAGGTGAAGAACCAGAGCGGTCAGGACCCGCTCAACTACCCCATCAAGATCAACAACCGCCTCGCCTCCATTTACGGAGTAGTGGCGAGGGGAGATGACAAGCCGATCGACATTGCCCGTCCCATCTTCAACGACCTGAAGAAGGAGCTCGAGGTGGAGATGAAGCGGCTGGATAACGTTCTTTCCACCGAACTGACTGCCTTCAACGTGCAGTTGGAGCGGGTGAAGTTGCCCGCTGTAGGCGAGCCAATCGCCTCATAAGCAGCAAGGGTGCGCGTCGGGCGTGTAACTCCCGGCGCGCACCCAGCACCGCTCTCGTTTGCGTGAGCAGTGCGAGGCGAAAGCGGTGCTACTAAGTCAGTCGTCGCCGCGGTAGGTGCAACGCATGGTGTCGTCCTCGGCCACCACTACCTCGGTCACTCGCTCGTCCTTGCCGAGTGCCGCCTGCACGCGATAGAAAATGTCGCGGGCCAGGTTCTCGCCGGTCGGCATCAGCTTCCCTTCGGCATACTCGGGGATGTCGGTGTTGATGTTCCGGTGGTCGAACCGGTCGCGTACTTCGCGGGCGAGTATTACATCCAGCCGGCCCAGGTCCACGCAGAAGCCAGTGACTTCGTCGATCGTGCCGGCGACTGTCACCTCGCAGACGTAGCTGTGTCCGTGGAAGCTGGGGCGCGCGCAGAGGCCGAAGGTGGCCTCGTTGCGCGCGTCGTCCCATTCTGGACGGCGGTAGCGGTGCGCGGCGGCGAATGTCACGCGGCGCGTGAGAAGAGCGGTTGCCATGTGCTGAACATAGTGCCGGCCGCGGCGACCATGTGAGTGGGTCGTTGCGGCCGGCACGGTATTGCAGAGAGTGGCGCTCGTGCATCCGGGGTTGCTGCCCTCAGTGATCCTCGCCGTAGCTCTCCGGCATGTCGCCCCTACCCGGCAGTCCCTCTGGCGTTGGACCGTCGGGAGGCGTATAGCTCTCGCCTCCCTCGATCGCCTCCTGGACGTCCCGCGTGCCGAACATGTCCTCTTCGTGATGGTCGGCCAGATGGTCGGCAGTGTCCGTCTGCTGGTCTGGCGCGTCTCCGAGAATACCGTCGCGCTCGGACTGTTCGGCCGTCGTGTTGTCGGCGCCTTTCGGCTCCATGCTCCGCCGGAGAGGATCCACCACCAGGTTATTCCGGAACCGCGTCAGGCCAAGGATGTCGGTGAGGATGTGCTCGGCCGTCCTCGCCTCTCCCTCCGTACCGACACGTCCGCTCAGGCGCACTTCGCCGTTTTCGACCTTCACCGTCACGTTGCCCTCGTCGACGCCGTCGTTGTCGGCGAGTGCCTCCAGTACGATCTCGCGCAGTTCCCGATCGTCCAGGTCGTCCGTGTCCCGTAAGTTCTCGTAGTCGCGCGCCATCGTTCCTCCGGTTGTGCGCCGCGTCCCCGAGTACACCTGACCGATCGGCTCCGGCGGCGCGATCTAGCGTCCGAACCGGTAGGAGACCCCCAGGGTGAGGGCGGCGTTGTGCGTCCAGATATTCTGCTTGGCGGTCGGCTCCAGGACGGCCGGCACACCCACCGCCGGGACCTGGAAGTAGCCGTTCGGATAGCGGACCTGGAACATGTGGTCGGTGATGTCGGCGCGCATGGCGATCCGGTCACCAGAAATCCATTTCAGTCCGCCGCCAAAGCTCAACGCAAAGGGGGTGCCCAGCCGGAACCCACCAGGATCGCGAGTCGTGAGGTCAGAGGCGATGCCGAGACCGGCGGCGAGAACCGGAACGATGCTGTGCCAGCTCTTCTGTCCGGTGAGATTCACCGAGAGGCCAAGATCGGCGAGGAGCAGGTTGACGTCCTGCACTCCCAGGTTCCGCTCGTCGGGCGCCTTGCTAGGGTCCAGGACGGTGCGGTCGGAGCGAACGCCGGCCAGGCTGGCGTAGAACTGGGCAGGTCCGCCCAGCCTGATCTCGTATCGCACGCCGGCCATCGGTCCGCTCGTGGGGGCTACACCGGCTGGGTCGGTAGCCGCGTTGTAGTAGCCAGCAAAAGCGGTGACCTCCTGGCGGTGGTTGATGTCCGTGTAGGGACTCTGGGCCGGCAGGTAGCCCACGTCCTGGGCGGCCGAGTTGGTGGCCGTCGTGGCCAGAAAGAGCAGCGCGGCGAGGCCTGCCGCGGTACGGGTCTTCACTTTGCGGCTCCGAGAGTTCGCAGATCCACGCCAGTCATCTCGGACGGGCGTTCGATGCCGAGCATCGATAGTACGGTGGGGCCGACGTCGCGGAGTGCGCCGCCGTCGCGAAGCGGACGCGAGCCGCTCGGGTCGAGTATCACGAATGGCACTGGAGCGGTCGTGTGGGACGTATGCGGGCCGCCTGTCCGGGGGTCGATCATCTGCTCGCAGTTGCCATGGTCAGCGGTCACCAGAAGCCTTGCACCAGCGCGCTCGGCCGCTTGAATCACACGAGCGAGGCAACGGTCAACAGTCTCCACCGCCCGTAGCGTGGCGGGCATCGAACCGCTGTGACCCACCATGTCGCCGTTGGCGTAGTTGCAGAGCGTGAAATGATGCTCGCCTGAAGCTATGTGCTTCACCAGTACGTCGGTGATGCCGTCGGCGCTCATCTCCGGGCAGAGGTCGTAGGTGGCGCAGTCGCGCCTGCTGGGCACCAGTTCGCGCTCCTCGCCGGGGAAGGGTACTTCCCGGCCGCCGTTGAAGAAGTAGGTCACATGCGGATACTTCTCGGTTTCCGCCGTGCGTAGCTGGCTCATTCCGTGTTCGCTCACTACTTCGGCCACCAGCCGCGCCATCGACTGGGGCGCGAAGGCGATCGTGGTGTCGAAGTTCACATCGTACTGCGTGAGCGTCACGACGTGCAGCGAAGGGCGCCGCGATACGTCGAAGTCATGGAAGTTGGGAGCGGTGATAGCCTGCACGAACTGCCGCATCCGGTCGGAGCGGTAATTGAAGCAGATCAGCACGTCGCCATCGCGCATCCGACCCAGCGGCCGGTTGTCGGCGTCCACCACCACCATCGGCTTGATGAATTCATCGGTCTCGCCCCGATCGTAGGCAGCGACGATGGCAGCTTCAGGATCGGTAACCGGAGTGCCCTCGCCGAGCACGCTCGCCTTGTACCAGAGTTCGGTGCGGTCCCAGCGGCGATCCCGGTCCATACCGAAGTATCGACCGCCCAACGACGCTATCTGGGCGCGACCACGCAGGTCGCGCTGGAGGTCGCGCATGTAACCCAGCGCCGACTTTGGCAGAGTGTCGCGTCCATCCAGCAGGGCGTGGATGAAGACGTCAGGCAACTGCTGCCGCTCGGCTAGCTCCACTAGCGCCAGCAGGTGGTCCTGATGGGCATGCACACCGCCGTCGCCCGTGAGACCCAACAGGTGCAGTCGGCTGCCACGGTCGCGCACCAACTGACAGGCCTCGACCAGGGCCGAATTCTCAAAGAAGGCGCCGCTCTGGACCGACTCGTTGATGCGGACGAGGTCCTGCATTACCACGCGGCCGGCACCCAGGTTCAGGTGGCCCACCTCGCTGTTGCCCATCTGACCCTCCGGGAGTCCCACGGCGAGCCCCGATGCATCTAGGAGCGTCTTCGAATCGGAGCGCCAGCGTCCTGGAATCGGAGCGCCAGAGGCTGTCCCAGGTGGGGGTATCGGCGAGGGCTATGGCGTTTCCCTCCCTTTCGGCGCGGTAGCCCCAGCCGTCCAGCACGACGAGGATTACCGGCCGCGGTGACGGAGCTGGCATTGGAGTGGGTTGCGGAGAAGAAGGATGAGGGAGCGCTCGGCTCCAGTTGACGGTTGCTGCTAGGCGTGTGCGCAATGTATCCGCGTGGCGGGCGCCCTTCCAGCGAAGTCGGCAGGGAGCTTACGCCGGATTTCCGGTCCATCGGCCTGAGTCAGCAGCGAGTTCATACCCAATTCTCGACCCATCGGTGCCGGCGACCCTACGCGATCCTACGGGGTATGGGCAACGCCGCTTCGAGACTCGCGCGTCGCGTCCATGCCCATGATCAGCTCAGCAGACCACCTCTAACCTCGCCGATGACCAGAAGAGAGAAGCCGGGTTCGCGACCCCCCGTCGAGCCCGACCGCCGTACCGGAGACGATCGACGTCGCCTCCAATGGAGCGAGTTCCGGAGGGCCTATCCGGGCGTCATCGCCGTCTTCGCCGTTTCTCTGGTCGTGCTGCTGGGAGCCGACGCCACGCTGTTGGTACGGCGTCAGGCGTACGCTTCGGAGACTGCGCGTCTGCGCCAGAGCATGACCTCGGTGGAGCGTGAGAGGACCGACCTGATCCTGGCGACGGACGAGCGACGTTGGGCAGTGATGCTCGAACTCGCCCGTCGGCAGGCGCGGGCTGACCAGCGGCTACACCTGAGTGTCTCGGTGGACAGCGGGCGTCTCGTGCTGGAGCGGGAAGGGGCGCAGCTACGGGTGGTGAACGCCGAGGTGGGTGAGGGGACGTTGGTGGGTATGGCGCCGGATACGGTGCGCCTCGCCGCGCCGAGAGGCGAAAGATCCATCGAGATGGTGCTCGGCCCGGGCGACTCCTGGTTGGTGCCCGAGTGGGTGTATCGGCAGCGCGGGATCCCAGTACCCACCGATTCGGCGAGCCGGAGTGTGGTGGGAGCGCTGGGCTCGACGGCGCTCGTGCTCACCGGTGGAACGGTGATCTATGCCCTGCCGGCTAGCGGTCCGCTGGCCGAAGCCTCCTTCGTGCTGCCCGGGAGCGTCCGCCTACCGGCCGCTGACCTGGAAGCGATGCGCCCGAATCTGTCGCCGGGAATGTCGGTCTACTTCTACTGATCCCCCATGCCCCGAGTATTCAACTTCTTCCGCAACGGCGGCCGCCTCGCCTGGCTACTGATTGCCGCCTTCCTGGTTGGCGCCGTCGGAAGCACCACTCTTCTCGCCGACACCGCCGAGGTGCGCTACGGACGTGATGTGGCGCGGATGGTGTTCAATGACAACCTGGAATTGCTGGAGAGCGTGCGCCGTGAGACCGGTGTCGCCGCCGATACCCTGGAGCGCCTGCGAGCATCGTCGGCGACGCCCGGTGTCCGGCCCTACCTGGTTATAAGCATTGCCGACAACCGGCTCTGGTACAGGCAGGGGGACAGCGTCCTCTTCACCACCGGCGTCGCTACCGGTAGCGGTAAGACGCTCGTACGGGGCGGCGGAGGAGCGCAGTGGAAGTTCGACACACCACGAGGACGGATGGTGGTGCTGGAGAAGGAGGAGGAGCCGTTCTGGATTCCTCCCGACTGGCACTTCGTGGAGGCGGCACGAAAGCGCGGACTGGGAGTGATGCACCTCCAGCGTGGTCAGAGCGTGCCCCTGGGCGGAGGTGCAGAGCTTACCGTGGTCGGCAGCGACGTCGTGAAACGGAACGCCGACGGAACTACGGTTCCTTACACGGCCACCGATGGCCGGGAGATCGTTGCCAACGGAAACATCATCATTCCTCCGTTCGGCACCAATCAGCGCAAGTACCCTGATGTGCTCGGCACGCACCGCCTAAAGCTGGGAGACGGCTATGCCCTCCACGGCACCAACCAGCCGCAGACAATCGGCAGGTCTGTCAGCCATGGCTGTGTGCGGCTCCGAAACTCCGACATAGCAACGCTTTACGATATGGTTCCAGTCGGTACGGCAGTTTACATCTACTGACTGGCTGGATGGTCAGTGCCCCAATCGGCCGGATTTTCGGGTTACGTCGAGCGCAAAGAGCGTTAGCGTTCTTATAGAGGAAGTGGAGCGGCCCTCTTGCCGCCCACTTCCATCTTGCTTGAGCATCCCGCTCGAGTCGCCAATCTGGTGACACGAGTTGGAGAGTCGTGTTCGATCCGTCCGTCCCGAGGGTTTGCCATTGTCCACTGATCAGCAGTTCGACAGGTCGAAATCTCCGGTCGTTTCATCCAAGACCGGCAACCGTACCACGCCGACGCGCTCTATTGTCGCTGGCGTTCTGGCCGCCGTGGTCGCGGTATCGGTTACCGCAGCCATCATTCCCAGCGGAGTCGTCGCAGCCTCCGTGGTATCGGACACACCGGCCCTGTCGGTCGTCGTCGTGGATGATACGGGTGCTAGCACGGCGATGGACCGCGGCGCGTTCATGGATGGGTTGGAAGAGCTGTACGGGCTAAGTGGGAAGCTCAGGGCGCGTATCTTCGCGCCCGCACGATCCATTCAGGTACCGGTCCTGGCGCAGCTTTTCGGTGATCCGGCGGTTCGTGAGCCAGGCGTTCATTCGGTGAATTTTGCCGCCGCCGGCGGACCGCTTACGGTGATCACCCTCGTGCCTTTCGAAGAGAAGGTGAAGGGGCGTCTCGGCACCTACAGGATGGGCTTCTGGCCTTTTGAGCAGGGTACCGCCCGCGCTTCCGCTTACGACAATCCACCCGGTTTCATCCGCGTCACCCGCGAGAACCAGGACACCCAGGTGTCGGAGCACTTCAAGCTGCGGGACTTCCTCACCAAGGATCAGGCTACGGTCTGGCCCAAGTACTTGGTGCTGCGTGAGGAGCTGATCGACAAGCTGGAGTTGGTGATCGCCGAGCTGGAGGCCACCGGAACGCCGGTGCGTAACGTGAGCGTCATGTCGGGCTTCCGCACGCCGCAGTACAACCAGCAGGGCGTCGGTGCCGGTGGTCGGGCGCAGAACAGCCGTCACCAGTACGGCGATGCTGCCGACTTCTTCGTCGACAATGATGGAAATGGACGTCTGGACGACCTGAACGGCGACGGCCGCGTGGACATGCGCGATGTGCGCGTGATGCTGGACGCGGTGGAGCGGGTGGAACGCCGCTATCCGTCGTTGGTGGGCGGGGCGGGAATGTACAAGGCGACAAGTGCTCACGGGCCGTTCGTCCACGTGGATGTCCGTGGAAGCCGTGCACGTTGGGGTATTTCGTGAGGGGACGCCGGGCAACGCCGGTCGGCAGCCTTCTGGGTACCGGCCTCGTTGCTGCTCTCTTCGTCCTCTCCTACCGCCCTCCAGACGGGCCGTTACTCAGACCGCCGTTCCAGCCAACCGAAGGCAGGGAGGCGCTTCCCTTTGCTGAGCCGGCGCCGTCGGCCTATGGCGTAAGTGGTGCGGTGAAGATGCGCTTTGCCCTCCCTGGTAAGGTCGTGGACTACCCGCTCGACCTGGCCAGCGACAGCGTGAACTACGCCTACCAGTGGGTGCGCGTCGTCGATACCATAGCCACCGGAGTCGTCAGGCCGCTAACGGGCGACAGGCTGCTGGCGCCATCGACGCCGGGCTTCTACCGCCTCGCCCTGCTGCAGGACGGCGACCGCCGGCTAGTGGACGGTCTCACCGTGACAGTGCTCATTCCATTCGGCGAGAAACGCGACGGCAGCTTGCGCGGCGTGAAGCTGGGAACGTGGGCGGCGGAGCGTGGCGGCAAGAGCGCCCGCGAGGGCCTCCCCGAAGGCTTTATCCAGGTAGCCTCCGGCGTCCTCAACCTGCCCATCAGTACGCATCTTCGCCTGGGCGACTTCCTCACTACGCCCGACACGCCCTCCGGCGGCATGCCGGAGTTCGCCGCCCTCGACACCCGCCTGCTGGACAAGTTGGAGCTGGTGATGGCCGAGCTTCAGCGCTCGCTTAACGAGGCCGGGAAGACCGATGCAACGCCACGACTGCTGGTGAATTCCGGCTTCCGGGCACCGGCATACAACCGCACGGTAGCGGGCGCGGCAAAGAATAGCCGTCATCAGTACGGCGACGCCGCCGACGTTCGCATCGACCTCAACGGCGACGGCCACTTCAGCCTGGCCGAGGCGCGTCAGGTGGCGAAGGCGGTGGAAGCGGTGGAACGAAGCCATCCGGAACTGGCCGGCGGCCTTGGACTCTACACGAGCAGGCGGTATCGTTCGCCGTACGTACACATCGACGCCCGCGGCAGCCGGGCCCGGTGGACCGGCTGAACCCACTGCCCGCTTCAAGGCCCCCGAACCTCCCGCCTAAAATGGCAAACGAGTTCCTGCGCGATCGCATCGCCCGCAAGCTGACGGCGCTCCCCGACGAGCGGTTGTACCAGGTGCTGGACTTCGTCGAGTTCCTGGAGACCAAGTACGCTGAGGAGTCGGCAGCTGAGGCAACTCTATTCCATCGCTTCGCCGAGGGGGTAGAGGACAGACTCCGCTCCGGACGTGTGAGCGCGACGACGATTGCCGAGACCATGAACCTGATGCACAAGGCGATCGGAGTGTTGAACGACGTCACGGCCGCCGGGAAGTCGGTGGCCAGCGACATCGCCGGCGTTGCCAGCCGGGCCGGCGCCGCTGCCGGTGCTGCTGCTGGCGCCGCGGCTGGCGCCGCTGCGGGCGCGGCCTCGTCCGGAACCACCCCCGGC
>CAJDWZ010000069.1_pt1 | contig 22419 bp, 22 predicted proteins | sample 7391701 | NCBI WGS metagenome assembly CAJDWZ01 (sample SAMEA7055744, study PRJEB34461) | soil metagenome | biome: terrestrial ecosystem; feature: Peninsula; material: soil | place: Antarctica | collected 2016
ACTGGTAGGCTAGAGACGAGTGCCGCCGGGAAATTCCTTCACGCTGTTCGCGTAAGGCGGCCAAATCCGATGGAGGCAGAGACCAATGGACCGCAACCCTAACGACCTTAGCACATCATCCACGTCGAATCCCGGCAACAGCGGGACGCACGGCGGCACGGCCAGCAGCGGCAGTGGATTTGGGACTTCCGGCGCCGGCCGGGAGCCGGTACGCGGTGCCGACCTGTCGGAATCGGTCGAGAGCGCTGTTCACCGAGCCGGAGAGAAGCTGGAAAGTGCCGGTGAGGCGGCGAGCGAGAAGCTGGCCGATGTCCGGCACACTGCCGGCGAGAAGATTGGCGACGCCCGGGAGGCGGCCAGCGAGAAGCTGGACGAGGTGAGGGAGGTGGCCAGCGAGAAGGTCCACGATGCCCGGGAAGCGGCCGGCGAGACCATGGAGACCGTAAGGGAGACCACGAAGGTCAAGCTCGGTGAGGCCAGGGAGCAGTTGGCCGATGGGGCCGAAAAGGCTCGCGATTGGAAGCGAACGACAGAGCAGAAGCTGGCCGACAAGCTTCACGACGGCGCAGCCAAGCTGAGGGACAGGGCGGACAGCACGCCGGACTCAGCCGCAGCTAGCGGCACACCTGCCTATGCCGGTGCGGCCGCAGAAGGCGTGGCAGCAGCGGGCGTGGCTGTCGCCGAGAAGGCTCAGTCGGTGGAGCACACCATCGCCCGCGGCATGGACGCCACTGCCGACTGGATCAAGGACGGGGATATCAAGACAACAGTGACGGAGCAGGCGCGTACCAACCCGGTCCGGACTGTTATTGTCGCGTTGGGTGTGGGATACCTCCTCGGCAAGCTGTTCAAGAGGTAAGGGCGACCGGTGTCTACCTCTGTTCACGATGACGCCGATCAAGCGGCGCGCGGCCGCAAGTCCCGAGTTGCATCAACGGGACAGGAGCGCGCCCGCGGTATGGGCGATTTGCTCCGAGAATTGGCGACTGATGGGGCCGCGCTGATCCGTCATGAGGTCAGGCTCGCCCGGCACGAGGTAGCCGAGGTGGGCAGCTCCGTGGCCAGGGGTACGGTTTGGGCTGGCCTGGGTGGCGTCCTCCTGCTGCTCGGCGCGCTCGCCGTCTCTACCGGGGTCATCATGCTGGCCGGCGATCAGTGGCTGCGTGATCGTAACTGGCTGTCAGCGTTGATAGTAATGGTGGTGGCCGCGCTTACTGCTGGCGTGGTCGCCCGTATCGGGATGCGGCATCTCGCGCCGTCGAATCTGATGCCCGAGAATAGCGTTGAATCACTGAAGGAGGACAGGGCATGGCTGAAACGACAGCTGACGTCCGACGCGACATAGAGATGACGCGCGAACGGATGTCGCAGACGATTGCCGAGTTGGAACGGAAGCTGAACGTGTTGGAAGTGGTGCGAGAGCACCCGTGGCCGTCGATTGCTGTAGCCGCCGGCGCCGGGTTCCTGTTGGCTGGAACTGGCGCCGACGTAAAGGCCGCTGGTGCCGCGGCTGCGGCGAGCGTCGCCGCCACCAAGGGTGCCAGCAGCCGTGTGGCGCCTTTGCTCGACACCCTGGTGGCGCGAGTGCTGAATGGCATCCAGGAAGCGCTGGAGCGGCGGGCCGACTCGCTGGTGGATGACCTGAAGCGCGCGATCGGTGCGCCGACGCCCGCCGGAGACCTGGCTGCTAACCAAGCCGCGAGGAGCCAACACGACGGTGCGCAGCGGTCTTCACAGGGTGAGCAGCCGGTTGCGGGCGACCGTCTGGCCTCCGCCGACAGGAGTCGGGCGGCTTTCCAGGGTGAGACTCGGACGGCCAACAACTCCCACGTGACGCGGCCAGTCACGCAGCGAGCCGACTGACCAGCTCAGTCCGGCCGGGCGCTACCCGAGCCGGAATCGCCCTCCCGGCGCTCTTCACCGCCGTCATCTTCCTGAACGCGTCGCTGCTCTTCATCGTCCAGCCTCTGTTCAGCAAGCTGGCCCTTCCCTTACTGGGAGGGGCTCCGGCGGTCTGGAACACCTCCATGCTGGTCTTCCAGTCGCTGCTGCTGGGTGGGTATCTCTACGCCCATCTCACGAGCCGCTGGCTGAGGCCGCGACCACAATTGGCGCTTCATGCGACGCTACTTGCTCTGTCGCTGCTGGCGCTCCCGATAGGTATTCGTGCTGGCTGGGCAGCACCCGCAGGAGGAGCGCCGGTGCCCTGGCTGGTGATGCTGATCCTGCTGGGGCTGGGGGCTCCCTTCCTCCTCCTCTCCACGGGCGCGCCGCTGCTGCAGCAGTGGTTTGCCCGTACTGATCATCCGGACGCTGCCGATCCGTACTTTCTGTACGCCGCCAGCAATGCCGGCAGCCTGCTCGCCCTGCTCTCATATCCATTCCTGGTCGAGCCGCTCGTCGGTCTCAAGGTCCAGCGATATGTCTGGAGCTCCGCATACGCCGTCACCACGCTGCTGATAGTGGTGTGCGGCGCGGTCGCCCTACGATGGGCAGCCAGGCGTCCAACGATCCCTCTCGTGAGGTCGGTGCCTGCTTCTGGAGTCGTCGCACCCGCCGTGAGCTGGCGAAGCAGGTTCTGGTGGGTGCTGCTTTCCTTTGCACCGTCCAGCCTTCTGCTCGGTGTCACCACCTATCTGAGCACCGACGTTGCGGTCGTACCGCTCCTCTGGGTAGTTCCGCTGGCGCTGTATCTGCTCACTTTCATCATCGCCTTTGCCCGGCGTCGGCTCATAACCCATGAGCTGGCGCTCCGACTGCAGCCGGTGCTGCTGCTGCCGCTGGCAGCCATCATCTTTGCCGGGCGTGCGGGCGACGTGCGGGTGATGGCGCCCATGCACCTGCTGCTCTTCTTCGTCACCGCGCTCGTCTGTCATGGCGAACTGGCCCGGTTGCGTCCCGGCGCCGCGCATCTCACCGACTTCTATCTCTGGCTGTCGGTAGGCGGGGTACTCGGCGGCGTATTCAACGTGCTCATCGCACCGATGCTCTTCGATCGCGTGCTGGAGTACCAGATCATTCTCGCGCTGGCCTGCGCGCTCAGGCCATGGCCGTCGATTGTCGGTAGTCGCGGCCGGCATCAGCTTCTCGGTGACCTGCTCTTCCCGCTCGCACTCGGCGTTCTCGTCGTCGCCGCACTGCGCTACCCCGGAGATTGGCATCCGCTGCTGGCTATTTATGCGATTCCGGCGATCGGCGCGACGGGGGCGGTGGTCTGCGCGCTGTTCGTGCGCCGCCCCCTCAGGCTGGCACTCGGCGTGCTGGCCCTGCTGATCGCCGGCTGGGTGGGAGGGGCGACCGGCAAACGTCCCATGGTGACGGTGCGCAGCTTCTTCGGCGCGTACTCGGTTCAGGACCTGGGGAATGGTTACCACTCGCTCAAACACGGCTCCACGCTGCACGGTGCGCAGAACGTGCGACCGGAGCATGCCCGAGAACCACTCACCTACTTTGGCCTGCGGGGCCCGCTGGGCGACATCGTTGGTGCTGCCCGCCTGGCCGGGCGACCGCTGACGATAGGAGTGGTGGGGCTGGGCACCGGATCGGTGGCCTGTTACGCTCGGCCTGGCGATCACTTCACCTTTTACGAGATAGATCCACTCGTCGCCACGCTGGCCCGTGATGAAAGGCTCTTTACCTATCTGGCAAACTGCACGCCCGATGTACCGATCATAATCGGCGACGCCCGGCTGTCGCTGGAGCGCGAAAGCGCCGCGCGGTATGACGTGCTCATCCTCGATGCCTTCAGTTCGGATGCCATTCCGGTACACCTGCTTACGCGCGAGGCGATGAAGCTCTACCTATCCCGACTGACGCCGTCCGGGGTGCTGGCCATCCACATCAGTAACCGTTACCTGAACCTCCGGCCGGCGGTCGCCAATCTGGCCGCCGATGCCGGAGTGCCAGCGCTACTGGGCGAAGACCATCAGCTGCCGCGACAACAGTTGCTGCGCATGTACTCGGCATCAGTGTGGGTCGCCGTCGCTCACGACCCTGCTATTTTGGAGTCGCTCGACATACGCGATCGTTGGAAGCCGCTACTCGCACCCGCCGGGGAACGCGTGTGGACGGATGACTACTCGAACGTGCTGGGGGCTCTAGTTCGTCGACCGCGCGCGCGCTGACCCCGAGGATGCTGAGTTGCGCCTGGTGATCTTCAACCCGCGTAGCGAAGCCAGCGGGCCAGTTCGCGCAGAGACGGGTGCTTGCCGTACATCAGAAGACCAACGCGGTAGATGCGTGCGGCAAACCAGATCGATGCCGCCACCGTGATCGCGATGCCCAGCAGGACGAGGCTCAGCTCCTTCGTACTCACCGCGGTCAGGGTGAGTCGCAACGGCATTATCACTGGTGCCGTAAACGGCACCCAGGAGACAATCTCGGCCAGTCGGCTGTTCGGGTTCTGCATCACCGGCTGGAGGAAGAGCATCGCCGCAATGAGCAGGAAGGTCACCGGTAGGGCGGCTTGCTGGGCTTCCTGATCGCTGTTCACCATCGCTCCCACCGATGCGAACAGGGTTGCGTAGAGAAGGAAGCCGAGGACGAAGAAGAGGAAGAGGACGAGCACCATGCCGATCGAGATGTCCGGCAGTTGGAACGGGAGGGCGGGCAGGCCAGCCGCGGCCATGATGCCCTCCCGATAGGTGAAGAACAGCGCCGCCGTCACCGCCCACACGAGCATCTGTGTCAGTCCCACCGCTCCAATTCCCAGCACCTTACCGGCGAGCAGCGTATCGGCGCGGACGCTGGAGAGCACCATCTCGGCAACGCGGGTCTGCTTCTCCTCCTGGACCCCGCGCAACACGGTAAAGCCGTAGAGGAGGATCGACATGTAGAGAAGCAATGCTACGACAATCCCGAAGATCAGGTTAACTCCGCCGGAACCGCCGCGACCACGTTCATTGAGCCGCTCGGCGTTCAGCGTGAGACGGGAGTCGGTAAGCGCGCGCACCCTGTCGGGGTCCAAGCCGGCCGCTTCCATCCGGTATGCCAGGACGCTCTGACGCACTGCGGACCGCAGTTGCTCGAGGTCGGACAGGGACGAAGCGTTGCGACCGGAATAGCGTGCCGAGCGCCCGGCTACTGTAGCGCTGTCGAGGACGAAGTAACCCTGCAGCCGCTTCGCCACTACATCATGGGTGGCGGTGGACTCGGCCGCGGCGAGATCGCCGGGCGAGACCGGCACGACGCGGGTGGTGGATGTGTCACCGGCCACACCGCCCGAGAGTTCGAGCGCTATCCGTCGGCCGATGTCGGTGCCTGTGGCGTCGAGGATGGCAACGTGGTTCACGTCGGCAGACGCCTTGGTACGCGCTCCGAGTAGTGCCGGGACGAAGATGACGGCGAGCATCAGCAACGGTCCGAACACCGTGGCAAATACGAACCAGCGGGAACGCACCCTCTCCAGATATTCGCGTTTGAAGACCGCGATGAATTTACGCATTGACGGTCACCTCATCGGCGGTGTTAGCAGCGCCCACACGTTCCAGGAAGATCCGATTGAGGGAAGGCTGCACAAGTTCAAATCGCCTGATAACAGCACCCGCTTCCACCAGCCGGGCAAGTAGTTGCTGAGCCGTTGCGCCCGAGGCCAGTTGGAGCTCGAAGAACCTGCCCGAATCGTCCACCTCCGACACCAGTGTGCGGTCGGCGAGCAAGGCGGAAACAGTGGGCGACGCAGCGCCGTCCAGGCCTAGCGCCACATGATGCTGGCCGTGCGCGCTCCGGACCTCGGCGATGGGTCCGTCAACCACCTTCGTGCCGCGGGCGATGATGCAGACATGATCGCAGAGCCGCTCTGCACTGTCCATCATGTGGGTGCTGAAGACAACGGTGCGGCCGCGTTGACGAAGCTCGACCACGGTGTCCTTCAGCGCCTGGGTGTTGATCGGGTCCAGACCGCTGAATGGCTCGTCCAGTATCACCAGTTCCGGGTCGTGCAGAACGGTACCGATGAACTGCACTTTTTGCTGCATTCCGCGCGAGAGTTCGTCAATCTTCGCCTTACCCCAGTCCTTCCCCGCCGTCCGAAGCCCCAGCCGTTCCAGCCATTCGTCTATGCGACGGTCGGCTGTGCGACGATCGACACCCTTCAACTCGGCAAGGAAACGCAGTACACGCCTCACCTGCATCTTCCGATAGAGACCGCGCTCCTCCGGAAGGTAGCCCACGCGGTCCGAGATCCCGGCAGAGTCGAACGCCTGGCCCAGTATGCTGATCTCGCCGGTGTCAGGAGCGATGATGTTGAGCAGCATCCGGATCGTGGTCGTCTTGCCGGCTCCGTTGGGGCCGAGCAGACCATAGACGGTGCCTTGCGGAACAGTCAGCGACAGGTCGCGGACTGCCACATGATCAGCGAAGCGTTTGGAGACGCCGCGAACATGGATCGCGGGAACGTTCATGAATGTTGAATGGAAGTAGATTCAGGGAAGCGCCGGGGATACCTGTCGCTGGACATGAGTACGGCGCCTGCTGCCGGGAAGTTGCAGCGCGCGACGCCGCCTGTCACGTCGCAGGCACGGCCGGAGAATGCTGGCGGCTACCGTGTCAGCGCGCCGGGGCGCATGTTCAGGCTCATGTCGCCAACAGCTATCGTGTCATCTCGCCAAGGCACGCGCCGGGTGAGCCAGCTACTTGCCCTCGTTCTAATCGCTGGCCTCTTCCTGGCTGCCGGCTGCGGTCAGGGTCGTACGAATGACGAACGCGAGGAGTATAACGACACACCGCTGGAATTATTCACCGCCGGTGCGATGGCCCAGCCACTGCGCGCCGCTGCGGACAGCTTCGCCGCTGCCACAGGGGGGCCTGCGGCGCTACTGGAGGCGGCTGGCTCGCTGGAGACTGTACGCAAGCTCACCGAACTGCAGCGGATACCCGATGTCGTCGCGGTAGCCGACGCCGAGCTCATTTCCGAACTGCTGATGCCGCGGCTGGCGACATGGTACGTGGTGGTGGCGAGCGACAGGATGGTGCTGGCGTATACTGACAGATCGCGCGGTGCCGGGATTATCAACATGTCTAACTGGCCTGATATCGTGACCGGCTACGACGTCGAGGTGGGCCGGAGCGACCCGAATCTTGACCCGGCCGGTTACCGCGCGCTTCTGGCGATGAAGCTCGCTGAGCGACAGTTGGCCAATCCGGGGCTGGCGGAGCGACTGCTTGCACATGCGCCAGCGCGGCTGATGCGTCCCAAGAGCGCCGATCTCGTGGCGTTGCTTCAGGCAGGCGAGGTGGACTACACCTGGTCATATGCGTCGACAGCACGCGCGGCAGGCCTCAGGATGCTCGAGCTACCGGCGGCCGTGAATCTGGGCGACGCCACGCTGGCGTCGACGTACGCGGCTGAGAGCGTTTCTGTCGCCGGCAGGTCGCGCGGTGATGCGCTGGTAATCCACGGTCGCCCGATCCTCTTTGCCATGACCGTGCCGACCGGAGCACCACAGTCCGATCATGCCGCGGACTTTCTTGCATGGCTGCTCGGCCCCGATGGTCAACGTGTGCTCGGCGCCGCCGGCCTCGAGCTGCTGCCGCGGCCGCTCGTTATGGGCGACGCCGTACCAGAGGTGGTACTGCGTGCCGCGAGGCCCGACGCGCCTGGCTCCGGTAGCGAACAATGAGACAAATGGGACCGACCTTCTATCGAGACAAGCGCGCCAATATCGGGTCAGTATCGAGACATGATTGAGCCACATGCTTTACCACTACCCGATCAGCGTCCATGACACTTCCATTCGGTCGGGTGGCCGTGGCCACCGTGGTTGCCGCCTGTCTCGGCTCGTTGCTTCTGCTCTTCATCGCCGCGCCCGTGCTGAAACTCACGATGGAGGGAGGGGTGGATGGGGTTCGCGGCCTGCTCGGGGACGACGCGGAACTGCGTGGCGCGCTGGTCAGGACCGTGGCCACGGCCACCATCGCCACCGCTCTAGGGGCGCTAATGGGAACGCCTATAGCGTGGCTTCTGGCTCGGCGTCGCTTCCGCGGCCGCGCCCTTGTTTCGTCGCTCTTCGACCTTCCACTCCTCCTGCCTCATCCCGTTGCAGGGATAGCACTTCTCTTGGTCCTGGGCCGCGACACCGTGGCCGGAGGAGCCCTTCTCGCTGCCGGACTGCGCCTGGTGGGCAGCCCGCTGGGCATCATCGCGGCCATGCTATTCGTCTCCGTGCCGCTCTACGTGAGCGGCGCTACGGAGGCGTTCGTGCGCGTGGACCCACGGTTGGAAGGAGTGGCCCGCACGCTCGGCGACAATCCCTGGCGCGCCTTCCGGCGAATCACCCTTCCACTGGCCGGCCGCGGGCTCATGGCCAGCGCGATCGTCATGTGGGCGCGCGCCGTGAGCGAGTTCGGCGCCATAGTGATCCTGGCATACAATCCGAAGGTGGCCAGCGTACTGAGTTACGATCGCTTCACTACATACGGACTGCCCGGTGCACTCCCGGTTGCGGCGGTGCTCGTCCTGCTGGCCCTCGGACCGCTGGTGGCATTGCGCAGCCTGCGGACGACGGCCGGCGGCGAGTACTGATCGACACCCGGCCCGCCGCTTCCAACAGATCCCTCCTCACGTGCTGCAGCTTCGCGGACTGTCTCTCACTTCCGGCGCCTTCAAGCTGGAGAACATCTCGTTCACCGTTCCCGCGGGCGCCTACGGTGTCGTGATAGGGCCGGCGGGCGCGGGGAAGACGACGTTGCTCGAGGCTATCGCGGGGCTCAGGTCGGGAGCGCGTGGATCGGTTGCTATCGGTGGCGAGGACGTGAGTCGGCTGCCGCCTGAGTCGCGCTCCGTCGGACTGGTCTACCAGCATGCGCATCTCTTTCCGCATCTTTCGGTGGCCGCAAATGTGGCCTACGGGGCGATCGGTGAGGCGGGCGTGCATCAGGCAGCATCCCTCCTGTCACGGTTCGGCGCGTCCGAGTTGGCCGACCGTCGGGTCGGGTCGCTCTCCGGTGGTGAGAGGCAACTGGTTGCGCTGGCGCGGGCGCTCGCCAGCCGGCCGCGGCTGCTCCTGCTCGATGAGCCGTTCGGTGCCCTGGACCCGGGTCGCCGACGCGTCGTGCGCGCTGCCGTGCGGGTACTGCAGCGGGAGTGGGCGCTCACCACTTTGCATGTGACTCACGACTTCGCTGAGGCCGATGTACTGGGCGACGTTCTGGTGGTGCTGGAGGGCGGCCAGGTGAGGCAGGTAGGCGAGCCAGCGGAAGTGTTCAGGCGGCCAGCGTCCGCTGCGCTGGCCGGATTCCTGGGCGCCGAGAACGTCCTTGCCGGAGTGGTGCGTGGCGGCGAGGAGGCGTCCTCCATGGACGGCGCCTCGTCGTCGGCTTTGTCAATTTCGTCGCTCGACCAACAGCGATCGGAGAATCGCTTGCTGGGCGTGGATGTTGGTCCGCTGCTGATTCATGCGGTGGGAGATCGCGCGGCGGGACCGGTACACGTGGTCGTGCGGGCCGGGGACATTGTACTCGAACGAACGGCGTCGTCGGGGACGGTGCAGCATTCCACATCGGCACGAAACGTCTTCGTGGCGAGGGTGACGGGCCGAGCGAGTGCTGGCGCAGTGACGGAAGTGATGCTGGACGTCTCTGGCGTGCCGCTCGTAGCGGCTCTCACCACTCGCTCGGCGGACGAAATGGGGCTGGCCGAGGGCGACGAGGTGGTGGCGAGCGTGAAGGCGCTGGCGGTGCATCTCTGCTGACCATGCGCATGGGCCGCCCGCGTTGAAATCGGGTTGACCTGACGTCGGTGCGTTCCGTCATGCATCGTTCAGTTGGACGAACTGACAAATGACCGACGGAGGGATCCATGTCCACGGATGCTGGTCGGCTGGTGCGCGAACATTACGACCGCGGGGTGAGCTCGGGGGCGATGCTGGACGCGATTCTGGAAGAGTTGACGACCACGGGTCACAACCTGGACGAACTTACGTGGCAGGCGCTGGAGCGGCTGGATCAGTTCCATCTGGGCGGCGGAAGAGCGACGCTGGCAATGGCGCGGCTCGCCGGCATCGGTCACGGTGAGCAGATCCTGGATGTGGGAGGTGGAGTGGGCGGAGCTGCGCGCGCACTCGCGGCCACTCTCGGATGCCATGTGACGGTGCTCGACCTGAGCGAGGCTTACGCCGAGGTTGGAAGGGCGCTTACGGACCGCATGCGCCTGTCCGACCTGGTGGAGTTTCGCGTCGGCAACGCTCTCCACATTCCGCTCGGCGACGAGAGCGTCGACGTGGCCTGGACGCAGCACAGTACGATGAACATTGAGGACAAGGAACGGCTCTACGCCGAGCTGTATCGTGTGGTGCGATCGAACGGTCGGCTGGCGATGCACGAGATAGTGGCGGTGGACGACGCCCCACCTCTGCACTTCCCGGTTCCCTGGGCGGACGCTCCGGAGCTCAGTTTCGTGCGCTCAGCCGCGGACATGCGAAGTACGATCGCGGCAGCCGGCTTCGTGGAACGAGCATGGGAGGATACCACTATCTCCGCACTTGCCTGGATGCGAGAAGTAGTGGAACGTGCAGCCGCGGCTAGCCGTCCGCCGCAAGCGCAGCGAGTGTTGCTCGGTCCCGGGGCCGCAGACGCCTTTCGCACCATCCGACGCAACCTTGAGGAGGGACGTGCGGCGGTGGTGGAGGGCGTGTTCAGTCGTCCGTGATGATTGGCTTGGACGGGATTTACGGAGCGAGGCGCACGGCTCTCAGCCGGCGAGGCTGAAACTGCAACGGGGAGAGAGAGGGCGCTGATGTGAATACCACCACCTATGACAAGAAGATATTCTCGCCTGCCATCCTCTTTCGAGACCTGGGCTTTCTGATCTCGAGAGCGCCTGCTCTGGTCAGGGCGATGCGCAATCCCGATATCGGTCCCGTCTTCATGGAGAAAATCATGATGGTGGTGACAGCGGTCAATGGTTGTGTCTATTGCACCTGGTTTCACGCCAAGCAGGCCGTGACCAGCGGCATGAGCGATGACGAAATCCGTGACACGTTCGACCTGCAATTCCATGCGTCTGCCACGGAACATGAGATGCCGGCGCTGCTCTTTGCGCAGCACTATGCGGAAACAAATCGCAATCCGGAGCCGGAGATGACGGCGCGGCTGGATAAGTTCTACGGTGAGAAGACCGCCCGCGACATCATGCTGCTGATCCGGACGATCTTTTTTGGCAACCTTCTCGGCAACACTTTCGACGCATTCCCGAGCCGTCTTAAGGGACGGAAGGCCGAGGCTGGCTAATGTTGCCGGCCAAGTGGCTACTGCGGGGACAGCGTTCCGCGGATGCGACGCCCTCATGAGCCGAGGGACTGGCGCCATAGGCCGTGGAAGCCAGACGGCGCGTTGCTATCGAACTGATTTTTGACAGGATTTACAGGATTTCAGGATGGACGGGACGCTCCGGGAGGCGGGCCGCTCCTTTTCGAGAAATCAGTGCTTTTCGTTGGTGGTGCTGTCAATCCTGTCGATCGGTTAATCCCGTCCTTCATCATCGGATGACTTGGTCCCTCTGAGCGTCTTCCAACGGCGCACCACGGAATCGGGGAGGAGCAGGTTGTCGGCGATCGACGCGACCTCCTCGGCGTCGCGCCAGGCCATCTCAAGCTCGGCGAACTCGCCTTCCATTGCGGAGCGTTCTGTATCCTCGTGCGCGGCCATCTCTAGCGACAGGCGCACGGAGTGAGGGAGGTAACGCAGGGCGCCGGTGTCGCCCCAGAGCTGTGCTCGTCCCCACTCGCGGGTTCGTGTTGCGGCCTCGGCGAAGTAGCGTGAGGGATCGCCAGCTGATTCCAGCAGTTCCACTGCCTCACGTACGCGCCGCTGGGTGGCACCGGCTCTGTTGATGCGCGCTAGCAGCTGACCGGCAGCCATCTCGGCGGATGCGCCGCTAAGGGTGACGTGCCCCTGCCCAACGGGAAGATTTATGTAATTGTGGAGTTGCTGGTGCCAGGGCTTGTCATCGCGCAAATGGCCTGCGTAGGGAACGTCGAGGGCCCAGCCGCCTTCGCTCGCGGGTCGCTCGAGCAGGCGGACCGTCTGGAGTTGGTCGACGTTAATCCGTATACGTCCGCCCTCGGGATGCGGTAGCAGCAGGGAGCCGCGTGCGCGCGCGGCCATCGCCCAGCCGTTCACCACGACGTTCCCCAGCAAAAAGGCGCTGCCGGCAGCCAGGCCTATGAGCGGGCCTGCGGCGACTATCGCGGCGCCGGCCGCCAGCGTGCCGCCGACGCGTATCGCTGTCCGACGACGTCGCCGGCCGAACTGGTCGCCGTAGCGCCACGCTGCCAGTTCCGGGCGGAGGGGCGCGCCGATCCGCACCAATTCCAGGCCGTCGTCCACTCGCGCGAGGCCCACGTTGTCGGTCGCCACGCGTTTTCGGCTGTCCCGATAGCGTCGCTCGCAGTCCTCCACCGCCTCCCACCGCTCCTCCAGCGGCGTCAGGTTCCACCGCTCACAACGCGGGCACACCACCCACAGCCGCCCCTTACGGGCGTCGAAGGCAAGGCGTCGGCCGACGGGGAAGCTCTCGATGCTCTGATTGACACCGAGTGGGGTATGACAGAAGATGCAGGAAGAGTACACGGGCGATTGGCTGAAGAATCAGGCCCCTGTTTTGGGGAGCACGGGAGGAAGATCTCTCCGTTTCAACCCCGCAAGACGTATCTTTAATACCGGGGCGCAGCCGCCAGGGCGGAGCGGCGCCAATATCATTCACGCCGGATCGCAAACATGCTTCCTACGACCAACGTATACCGCGCCGTTGGCGCCGTCGCGATCCGCGCGATCGCTGTCGTCGCCATACTCGGCGTGTCGGCTAACGCTTCCGCGCTTCAGGCCCAGGCCGCCGGAGGAGTGCCGAAGTCCACCGCCGATAATCCGAAGGTGAAGCAGGCTCTCGCCACCCTCAAGACTGACAACGCCTGGACTCTGGACCAGCAGGTATCGATCTGCGAGATCCCCGCGCCGCCATTCAAGGAAGCGGTGCGCGCCGCCGAGTTCAAGAAGCGGCTGGAGGGGCTGGGCCTCAAGAACGTGCGCATTGATAGCGAGGGGAATGTCATCGGCGAGCGGCCGGGCACCGGCAAGGGTCCGACCGTGCTCTTCTCCGCCCACCTCGATACCGTCTTCCCCGAGGGGACGGACGTCACGGTGAAGCGCGAGGGGACGTTGATGACGGGGCGCGGGATTGGCGACGATTGCCGAGGTCTTGCCGTATTGCTCTCCGTGGCGCGCGCGCTTCGGAGCGCGGACGTGGAGACCAACGGCACGATTCTCTTCGTCGGGACCGTTGGCGAGGAAGGGCCGGGCAACCTGCGCGGCGTGCGTCATCTTTTCTCCTCGCCGATCAAGGACAGCATCGACTACTTCATCTCGGTCGATGGGACGGGAATGGGGACCACCAACGCGGCTGTCGGCAGCCATCGCTATCGGGTCACCTACAAGGGCCCCGGCGGGCACAGCTTCGGCTCCTTCGGCATGTCCAACCCGATCCATGCGCTGGGCAGGGCGATCGCCAAGGTCAGCGAGCTACAGGTACCGGCCGATCCAAAGACGACCTTCAGCGTCGGCATCATCGAGGGCGGTACGTCGGTAAACTCGATCGCTTTCGAAACGAGCATGGACATGGATATGCGCTCGGAATCGGAGACGGCGCTGCAGACGCTGGACAACCAGTTCCAGAAGATGATCCGCGAAGCGCTGGCCGAGGAGCGCGCGCGCTGGCCGAACTCAAAGGCCGCGTTGGACATTGTCGTCGATACCATCGGCATCCGTCCAGCTGGCGAACAGCCGGTTTCGGCACCTATTGTCCAGGTAGCGTTGCAGGCAGCGAAGTCGCTCGGCGTCACCAGCCCCACCGGCGCATCCAGCACCGACTCCAACATCCCCATCAGCCTGGGCGTGCCGGCGATCACGATCGACGGTGGTGGGATCGGGCGCGGTGCCCACAGCCTCTCCGAGACGTACGACGACGGTCCGACCGGCTGGCAGGGACCGCAGTGGGCGGCGTTGATCGTGACGGCGCTCGCCGGTATGCGCTAGCTAGCGGCGCTGTCGTCGGCGAAATCGGTTCGGGGAATTCGGATCGTGACCGTCTTCCCCTCGAACTCCGCGGCACGCCGGTGAAGCTCTTCGAAAGGTGAGCGACACCGTTGGCCGTGCTGTCAATCCTGCCCGTCCTCGCTAGACGGCGCGCTTCCCGTTATGGTCTTCCAGCGTCGTACCACGGCATCTGGGAGGAGCAGGTTGTCAGCGATGGCGGCAATCCCCTCAGCATCGCGCCAGGCCATCTCCAGCTCGGCGAGCTCTCCTTCCATGGCGGCGCGCTCGGTATCCTCGTGCGCGGCCATCTCCAGTGCCAGTCGCACGGGGGCAGGGAGGAACCGTAGGGCGCCAGTGTCGCCCCACGTCATCTCGCGTCCCCACTCACGAGTACGCGTTGCCGCTTCAGCGAAATAGTGCGCAGGATCGCCTGTCGACTCCAATAATCCCACAGCCTCCTTAACACGCTGTTGTGTGGCACCGGAGCTGTTGATGCGAGCGAGCAACTTGCCAGCCGCCATCTCTGCGGCTGCGCCGCTGAGAATGATATGACCGGGAATGAGGTTGGCGGGATCGCGAATACGATGGTACCACCGCTCGCCGTCGCGCAGGTGGTTGCCGTAGGGGATGTTGAGCCCCCAACCTCCTTCGCCTGCCGGACGCTCGATGAGCCGCACCGTCTGGATCTGTTCGGGATGAATGTGGATGCGTCCTCCTTCAGGATGCGGCAGCGCTACTGCGACATTACCGGCATGTGCGATCGCCCAGCCGTTGACCGCGACGTACCCCAGCGTGAAGACGGTCCCGGCAGCCATGCCTATCAGCGGGCCTCCGACGAAGATCGTGGCAGCGGCGGCCACCGTGCCGCTGACGCGTATCGCCGTCCGCCGACGTCGTCGCCCGAACTGGTCGCCGTAGCGCCACGCCGCCAACTCCGGACGGAGCGGCGCGCCAATCCGTACCAACTCCAGACCGTCGTCCACCCGCGCCAGCCCCACGTTGTCGGTTGCCACGCGCTTACGGCTGTCCCGATAGCGGCGCTCGCAGTCTTCCACCGCCTCCCATCGCTCTTCCAGCGGTGTGAGGTTCCACCGCTCACAACGCGCGCACACCACCCACAGCCGCCCCTTTCGGGCATCGAAGGCAAGGCGTCGTCCGACGGGGAAGCTCTCGATGCTCTGATTGACACCGAGTGCAGCATGACAGAAGATGCAGGACGAGTACACGGTCGTATGGCGAAAGAATCGAGGCTCGGTCCCGGCGAGCGTGGGACGGTTAGAGCGCCATAGTTTCAGCTTCGCCAGGCGTATCGCATGTACCGGACTCAGCGCGGTGGCCAGGAAGGCGCGGCGCCGACGCTTTTGACGCCCGACCGCACATCGTTCCGACGACCAGAGTGTACCGCGCCGTTGGCGCCGTCAAGATCCGCTCGATCGCTGCCGTCGCCACACTATGAGTATCGGCTCTGGCTTACCTCGCCGAGTCGCTCGGCGTCACCAGCCCCACTGCCGGTATGCGCTAACTAGCGGCCTACGACGGTGTAATAGCCCTCATTGGGGGCGAAGTCGGTCGCCGTGTGGGCCGGGTGTCCAACCACTACAGCCATGCGAAAGCGACCGTCGGTGTCGTCGGCGAGATCGGTTCGGGGAATACGGATGGTGACCGTCTTCCCCTCGAACACGGCGGGCACGCCCGAGAACTGCTTGGTGCCTGCGTGTACGAGCGTCATGTGAGTCCCGCCCACATCGCGTAGCGAGAGATACATCTCGGCGCCGAGCCCAGCGTTCCCACCGAATTCGTCGGCCGCAGCCGGTATTCCGGTGGACTCGTTCTCGTCCAGGTCAAAGTCGACGAAGCCATCCAGCGAGTTGAGCTGGTTGGCCGACCAGGGGACGACGGGCGAATCAAAGATGAGGACGAGGGTGAGTTCGCTATCGTCGTAGCTGCCGCTCACCTGGACAATGTCCGGCGCGCCGAGTTCAGCCTCGCCGGCGACGCGATCATTGATCGGGTCGGTGAAGTTGAAGTTAGCCGACGAGCCGCCACCGACGCCGCCACTCAGGCCGGCACCGCCGGCCGACTGGGTCGGAAAGAACTCGTTGTTGTCGCAGCCGAGCGTGAATGCGGCCAGAGCGAGGCCGACGGCTGCGGTGATCCGGATCGATCGACGCTGGAGCATGGCGAAATCGAGTGGTGAGTGCGGCCATTCATTCCGGGCTGACTGCCGCGGGATGAGGCCCCCACCTGAGACGCGCGATCGCCTGTCTAGGCAACCTCCGGCCCAGCAATCAGGCTACATCGCGTCCAGCGCCTCGACCCCGATAGTCGGCGCCCAGGGCAGCAATTCGTACTGCGCCATGCCACGCTTGTGGTACGGGTCGCCGTCCCGCACCCGGTCCAGTGATGCCTGCGCATTGTCGTCCGCTACACGCAGGAGCAGCAGGCCGCCGCTGCGAGGATCGACCGGCCCGGATGCCAGCAGCGTTCCAGCCTCGTGTAGGCTGCGCAGATAGGCGCGGTGCTCGTCGGTGACTGTCAAAACCTCGTCCAGCGGACGACGGTAGCGGATGATGGCGATGGCGTACATGGGTGCGCGGGAGTGCGAGGGAGAATGATGGGGTGATCCACCGTCTTCGCAGGAATGACTGGCTCACGCCGCGAAAGTGGGGGTCCAGATACTGTAGCACGAGAGCGGCAGTACGAAAGCCCGGTCGGCATGCTCGACCGCTCTCAGCTCCGCAATTCCCGGTGGCGCCGCGGCTGTTCACCCGGCCCATGGCTTTCGGCACATGGATTCCCGCATTCGCGGGAATGACGACATCAGGCCATCATCCCCGCGAATGCGCGGGAATCCATGCGCCGGGAGCGTCCGTCATTCCCGCGAATGCGGGAATCCATGCGCCGGGAGCGTCCGTCATCCCCGCGAATGCGAGGGAATTCATGCGCCGGGAGCGTCCGTCATTCCCGCGAATGCGGGAATCCATGTTCTGGCGGCCCGGATGGTTAGAGAGCCGAGGATACCGACACATCATTCGCGGTTCGCAGCTAGCCCAGTCGCTTCACGGCGCCAATGAAGAGTATCGTGCCGCTCAACCGGTCGCGGATGGCGAAGACGAACGGCCGATCGACGGCGAACGGCATCGGCGCCGATACCGTCCCGACCCCAACCGTGGTCACCGCCGCCGCTTCGGTTCCCACCTCGTCCACGGCGAGGAAGACATCCTGCTTCACAAAATCGAGCTTGAGATCGTCGTCCTCGGTGAAGAGTCGGCTGAAATCGGCCTGGCGGGTGAAAGCGATGCCCATCCCCATTCCGGTCAGCTCATCGTTCCACTTCCCGGAGTACTTCACTGTGAACTTCGGTAGCACCACGGTACGGTTGGCTTCGTTCAGCGTGCCGATGAGCGTCGACCAGCGTGTCGGCGTGAGTCCGGCGATGAGGTCGTCCACCGTCTGGCCTGACCGCGGCAGCATGATGGTCATGGCGTAAGCGCCATTTCCGTAGGCGAGCTCGCCCATCTCCACATCCGAGTCGCCGCCCAGCTTCAACGGCATGTCCGAGCCGTGCATGAGCGGCACCGTGCGCTGGACACCATCGTCGCCCAGGAAGGGGCCGGGGCTGGTGCGTGCGGCGTCGAACCGTGCTCGCCACTCCCCCTTGAAGTAGAGGGCGTTGAGCAGGAACATCACCTGCTCCCTGGTGATCTCGTCGAGCACCTTGGGAATGCGGCCGTTGGTCTTCTCTGACGCCCACCCGTTGATCTCGGCCAGCGACGCCTGCTCCTGACCGAAGTCCAGGGCGCGCAGGTCGGCGCCGAAGTAGTCCTGGCTGGTCTGGGCGAAGGCGGGCACCACATGGAAGCTGTTGCGGTAGAAGATCGCGTTCGCGCTGGTGAGCTGGATGGACGGGTCCAGCCCGGCGAGCAGCTTCCAGAGATCCCGGTAGGCGCTGTTGATCTGCTGGGCCGACTCACCGTCCAGCCCGAGGGTGCTCTGCATTGCGTCGTAGGTCGCACCAGCGGCGCCGTTCATCGTCATCCCCAGCGCCACCGAGGCGCTGAACGGGGAGATCGCCACGTTCTCGCCGGCCGGCATGGCCTCGTTGACGGAGCGGAAGAGCGAGATGGAGAAGTCGTTGCCGGCGGCCACAGCGCTCTGCTCGGCGGCGGTGAGCTGACGCGGCAGTTCCGTCATCAGGGGCGGCGAGTTGTTCCCGCCCGGCGCCGTGGAGGGCGCGCCGCAGGCCGCGACGACGAGTGCGACGACGGCGGCTGAGGCGATCGGGAGGAACACGCGTCGAGGCGTGCCCAGCAAGCGGTGAGTGGAACTGGACGACATCTATGACTCCTGTTTATAGGGGACATGAGGCTGACCCCGGCAAAGCGGCGGCCGTCACCCGGCCGTGTATGTCATCCTGCCATACACTTCGTGTCGACTATCGCTCCTCGAACTCGTCGAGCGCTCGCGAGAACGCGTCAGCCGGAAGGAGCGCGCACTTCACCCGCGCCGGCAACCGCGCCACCCCGGCCAGGGCACGCAACTCGCCGAGCGACGGATCGTCGATTGATGAGGCATCGCCGTGCATCATCGATGAGTAGCATGCAAGGATAGCGCGAGCGTCGTCCACGGTGCCGCCGTTAAGGGCACCGGTGAGCATGGAGGCGGCGGCCTGGGAAATGGCGCAACCCTGGCCGGTAAAGCGGGCCTCGCGAATCTTGTCTCCGTCCAGCGCGAGATAGACGACGAGCTCGTCGCCGCAGAGAGGGTTGCGGTGCGTCACCACCACGTCGGCGTCCTCAAGCACGCTCCGGTTACGCGGGCTGCGATAGTGATCCAGGATGAGCTCCTGGTAGATGGCCTCGCTACGGGCGCTACTGGCGCCCGAGCGAGTGCCCGGCGGCGCGTCCTCAGTCACCCGTGGAGGCGGCGACGGCGAAGAGCTCTGCCGCGCGCTGCAGCCCTCGCACCAGCGCGTCCACGTCGCTCTCGTCGTTGTAGAGGTAGAACGAGGCGCGTGCCGTCGCTGGAACCTGCAGGCGACGCATGAGCGGCTGGGCGCAGTGATGCCCGGCGCGGATGCAGACGCCGTCTGCATCGAGGATGGTGGCGAGGTCGTGCGGATGGATGTCGGCCATCGTGAAGCTCAGCACTCCGCTGCGCTCGGCCGCTGGTGGCCCATAGATGGTGAGGCCGTCCATGGTCGAGAGTCGATCGGTGGCCAGGGCGAGCAGATGACGCTCGTGGGCCAGGATCGCGTCCCGTCCTATGCCGTCCAGGTACTCTACCGCTGCCGCGAGCCCGACCGCGTCGGCCACGTTGGGGGTACCGGCTTCAAACTTGTGCGGCAGCACGTTCCAACTGCTGAACTCGTCCTGAACCAGCTCAATCATGTCGCCGCCATGCTGCCAGGGCGGCATGGACTCCAGCACCTGCCGGCGCCCGAGCAGTCCGCCTATGCCCATGGGACCACACATCTTGTGGCCGCTAAAAGCGTAGAGGTCCACGCCCAGGGTATCGAAATCGACACGCATGTGTGGCGCCGACTGGGCGCCGTCGCAGACCGTCAGCGCTCCTACTTCACGAGCCAGGGCGACGATCTCGGCGACCGGGTTCACAGTACCGAGGGCGTTGGAAACGTGGGGGAAGGCAACGACACGGGTCCGCGGGCCAATGATCTCCCGCATGTGATCCATGTCCAGCCGACCATCAGGGGTCAGCTCGCAGATACGCAGCCGGGCGCCGGTGGCGATGGCGATCTGTTGCCAGGGGACGAAGTTGGCGTGGTGGTCCATGGCTGTGACCACGACCTCGTCGCGCGGCTCGAGCTCACGACGTCCCCACGCCTGCGCCACCAGGTTGAGCGACTCAGTGGTACCGCGGGTGAAAATGAGGCAGCTCGGGTCACCCAGACCGAAGAAGCGGGCTACGCGCTCCCGAGCCGCGTGATAGCGGTCGGTGGCCCGTCCTGACAGCTCGTACGCCCCGCGGTGTGGATTGGCGTTGGCCGTTTCGTAGAACTCGCGCATGGCGTCGAGCACCACGGCTGGCTTCTGTGTCGTCGCCGCCGAGTCCAGGTAGTGCAACTCGGGCGAGGCGGCGAGGAGGGGGAAATCGGAGCGGTGCATGGAAACCCCCGGAGGAGCAGGGAAGACTGTAAGAAAGTCAGGGCGAGCGGGCAACGTGAACCATGTCGTCGACCACCAACACCCGATAGACGCGAAGTGCCTCGCAGGCGGGCCCGCGGCGTGGCTGCCCGGTTACGGGGTCGAAGAGCGCGCCATGCCAGGCGCACTCCAGCGACCCGTCAGGGAGTAGCTCGCCAGCCGACATTGGGAACGCCTGATGGGTGCAGCAATCATGCACCGCGTGCACGGTGCCGTCCACTCGGAACAGGCAGATGGGGGTGCCGTCGGTCAGGTGGACGCCCATCAAAGTGTCTGCAGGCAGGTCGGCAAGAGCGATCACCGGATCGAAGCCGTCGCGCAACTCATCGCTGGAGAGCTCACCATCCACCCCGGTGTCGTCGGACGCCGTGGTCGGGTCAGTACTCACCCGACGAGCGCCTCGCGTAGCGCGTGCCAGGCCATGCTGGCGCACTTCACCCGCATGGGAAAGCGAGCCACACCGGCAAAGGCGGTCAGCTCCCTGGGCATGACGACGTCAGCGGCGGCACCGTTGACATCGCCGTCGGCTGCTGTGACAGCCACGCCGTTCAATTCACTGCCCGGCGGTGCGCCGGTCACCAGTTCGTGGAACCGATCAAAGAGCGTCAGGGCCTGGGCCGTCGTACGCCCCTTGATCGCACTCGTCATCATCGACGCGCTGGCCTTGGAGATGGCGCAACCAGAGCCTTCGAAGCGTACATCGGTGATCGTCGTGCCGTCCATCTTGAGGCGGATGGTGACCTGATCGCCGCAGAGTGGATTGTGACCATGAACCTCACGATCAGCCCCTTCCAGCGGCCCCTGATTGCGGGGCCGCCGGTTGTGATCCAGGATGATGGACTGATAGAGATCGTCGAGGGACATCGAGCGGGACCCGTGTGAGGGTGGAGAGGTGATATGTAGGGCGCCCCGCTCAGGCTGTCCCCACCTCGTGCCTGGTGAACCGCTCCAACGTCTGCTCTTCCAGACTGTCGCGCACGGCCTCCAACTCGATCGTCTCCAGGACGTCGGCGGCGAAGGCATACGTGAGGAGCTGACGCGCCTGCGCATTCGAAAGGCCGCGACTCCTCATGTAGAAGAGCGCCGTGTCATCCAGCTGACCGACTGTCGCACCGTGGGTGCATCGCACGTCGTCGGCGTAGATCTCCAACTCCGGCTTGGTGTCGATGTGCGCGGTGGGCGAGAGGAGGATGTTGTTGTTCTCCTGCTTGCCATCGGTCTTCTGTGCTTCTGGCTGGACGTACACCTTGCCGTTGAAGACGCCGTGGGAATTGCCGTCCAGCAGTCCCTTGTAGAGCTCGCGGCTGAAGGTGTTGGGCTTGGCGTGCTCGATCCGCGTCTGGTGGTCGCAGTGCTGATCGCCGTCCAACATGTAGAGGCCGTTGAGCGTCGCACCGGAGCCCTCACCGTCAAGAATGGTGTAGACGTTGGTGCGCGAAAGGGCCGCTCCCAGGGCACAGGAGAAGTGCAGGTAATGGCTGTCGCGCGCCTGATGGACCGAGGTCGTGCAGATGTGGAAGGCGCTCTCGCTCTCCCGCTGGACCTTGATGTTCGTGAACGTCGCTCCGTCATCCAGCACGGCCTCGCTCACGGCATTGGTGAAGTACTCAGCATCGCCCAGACCGACAAAGCTCTCGATCACGGTGGCCTTGGAATGGCGACCGGCGACGAACAGTGTGCGCGTCTGGATCGCCCGTCCCGAAGTGGAGCCGTCAGCGATGAAGACCAAATGCAACGGCGTCTCCACCACCATCTCTGAACCCACTACGATCACCGCGCCATCGGTTGCCAGGGCAGTGTTCAGAGCCACGAAAGCGTGCTCCTCGCCGTCGGCGACACGGCCGAGGTGCTGCTCGACGAGGTCGGAGAGACCGTTGGAGGCATCGGCGCCCTCGCTCAGAAGCGCGCCAAGGGTTGTGACTCTCACACCCTCGGGTAGCTTCTCCGCGGGCGTCGACTGCTCAGCCACGAAGTGGCCATTCAGGAAGACGAGGCGCGGCCACTCCGGAGAGCCGAACTCGTACGGCGTGAGATCCAGCGCCGAGGCGTCGCCGCTGGGCGTACGTACCATACGGAACGTACGGTCAGCGATGGGCGCGACACTGGTGTAGTGCCAGTTCTCATTCTTTCGCGTCGGGAAGCCGAGCCTGGCGAAGTTGGCCGCCGCCGCGCGTCGCCGCTCGGCTAGCCAGCCCGGTCCACCCAGTTCGGCGACCGTCGTGAAGTCGTC
>CAJDWZ010000058.1_pt1 | contig 22391 bp, 22 predicted proteins | sample 7391701 | NCBI WGS metagenome assembly CAJDWZ01 (sample SAMEA7055744, study PRJEB34461) | soil metagenome | biome: terrestrial ecosystem; feature: Peninsula; material: soil | place: Antarctica | collected 2016
TCGTCTGCGGAGACGTCGAGGACACTCGCCCCATCTACGGCGGCGATAGAGTCGCCGATTGCCGCGACGACATCGGGCCGCCTCCCCTCCGAGAAGTTGGGTACACACTCGATAATGGCCGGGGCGGCCGTACCTCCGTGGATCGCATGTCGCCCGAGAGCGGCGGCCAGAGTCGGGGGGACCGAGACCAGCCGTGCGGCCGGAGCCAGTTGCTCCTGTTCGACAGGGGTTGGCGGGAGGTTGGCGGCCCTGCCGACTGATGAACCTTCGGCGTCAGCGGCCTGGAGTTCGGCGAGCAGCCAGCGATGCATGGCAGGATTACCGGCGACTATGGGACCGTGAGCCACCGGAGCGTCCCTGCCCGCGCGATCGGTGACGATGCCGCCGGCCTCACGAATGATGAGCAGCCCGGCGCCGATGTCCCAGGGTGCCAGGGAGAGCTCCCAGAATGCCTCCAGCCGACCGCGGGCGACGTCGACCAGATCGAGCGCGGCCGATCCTCCACGACGAACACCGGCCGTCTGGCGGGCGACGCGGCCCAGTTGCGGTAGGTAGGCGGCAAGTACCGCCGGATCGGTGAAGGGCACACCGGTGCCGATCAGCGAACGTGCTGGCTGGGTGATGGACGATACCTGCAGTCTCTCCTCCCCACACCACGCGCCCTGGCCGTCGACCGCAGTACAGACGTCACCAGTGACCACGTTGTGGACCACGCCAGCGGCCAGCCGTCCGTCGCAGAGAACAGCTATGGACACCGCATATTCTGGATAGCCGTGAAGGAAATTGGTGGTGCCGTCCAGTGGGTCCACAACGAATATGACGTCAGCGTCGCTGGCGAGATCAGGCGATCCCTCCTCGCCCAGTATTGCCGCTTCCGGTAGCAGGCGACCGACCACCTGCCGGATGCGCTCCTCAGCGGCGAGATCGACGGCGCTGACAAAATCCGTCGCGCTCTTCTCCTCCCATTCGAGGGTGGCTCGACCGGAGGTTCGCTCGCGAATGACGTCCACCGCGGCGCGAGCGGCGGTGGTTGCGACGTCGAGAAGATTGAGATCGGCAACGAGCGTCGCTTGCGAGCTCATTTGGGTGCCTCTACGTTCGTGTGATGCCAAGGATATTCAGTGGGATACAGCCGTCGGGCGAGCTACACGTGGGCAACTACCTGGGCGCCGTCCGCAACTGGGTTGCTCTGCAGAGCGAGCAGGAATGCATCTTCTGCGTCGTCAACCTCCACGCGATCACCGTGCCCTACGCTCCAGAGGACCTGCGGCGTCGAACGCGGGAGATGGTGGTGTCGCTGATCGCAGCCGGTGTCGACCCGGAGTTGTGTACGCTATTCGTGCAGTCGGCCGTGCCGGAACATACGGAGCTCAACTGGATCTTCAACACCGTCACCCCTCTGGGCGAACTGGAGCGGCAGACACAGTTCAAGGAAAAGGCATCGCGGCAGGAGAGCGTGATGGCGGGCCTGCTCAACTACCCAGTGCTGCAGGCGGCAGACATCCTTCTATACCGCGCCGATGGCGTTCCGGTTGGGGAGGACCAGGTGCAGCATCTGGAACTGTCGCGCGAGATCGCCCGGAGGTGGAACGCACGGTTCGCGTCTGGTGAGGAGCCGTACTTTCCCGAGCCCAAGGCGCTGCTGACCCCGACGCGCCGGATAATGGGACTGGATGGTCAGGGGAAGATGTCGAAATCGATGAACAATACGATCGGGCTGCTGGAGACCACCGAGAGCGTGTGGGAGAAGCTTCGACCGGCAATGACCGATCCGGCACGGGTCAGGAAGACCGATCCCGGGACACCCGAAGTCTGCAACATCTACCAGTTGCACAGGGCATTCAGCGAGCCCGACGTTGTGGAGACGGTAGCCGTGAACTGTCGGACGGCGGGCTGGGGCTGCATCGACTGCAAGAAGGTGCTTCATGAGTCGATGGAGGGGGAGCTGGTGCCGATCCGGCGACGGGCAGAGGAGATCGCGGCGGCTCCGGCGAAGGTGGACGAGATACTGGCCCACGGTGCGGAGCGAGCGCGTGCGGTTGCGCGGGACACCATGGTCGAAGTGCGCGATCGCATGGGGATTGCGTGAGTGGGGTAGTTACTTCCCCTCACCTCGAGCGATTCAATGGCAAAGCAGAAACCGACCGGCAAGGATGGCGCGGTCACGACCATGATCTGCGTAACGTGCGGCAATCAGCAGTTCTTCACAGCTGCAGTGCCGGCGACGATTGCCTGCCCTACGTGTGGCGGCACCGTGTTCCGGGAGTTCGACACCCCGGAAGCCGGCAACCAGGCCGCCGAGTCTGCTGCCGAGGAACAGGCGCGGAGCATGAGTTACGGCGACTCGTCGCCGGATACCGAACCAGGGGACGTTCTGGACCTGGACAACAGCGCGTGATCCGTTCCGGGAGCGGTGCGGGGGGCGTGCTCCAACCAGCGGCCTGAACCGGTGACACCCAGGCCTGACAGTGCGAGCGAAATGGATTCCATAGACTCCCTCGGAACCGACGGACGACTGCTGGTGGCTGATCTTCGCGCAGTTGCGCCGGCGTGGAGCCCTCCGGAGAGCGTCCTCGATTCCCTGCGTGAGGCGAGGCCCGATGGCTGGCGCCTCCATGTGGTACGCACTCCCACGGTATCCGATGGCGACGGTGCCGATCGGCCCAGCGATGAGACGATGTCAGTCATCGGAGACGCCGAGGCCTACGTCGGCTTCGGCGCACCAAGAGCGCTGCTGGCGGCAGCACCGCGGCTGCGCTGGATCCACTCCGCCACCGCCGGCGTGGGCGCGCTTCTAACTACGGAGCTGAAGGACCGACAGCTTCTGCTCACGAACTCTGCCGGCGTGCACGCCCAACCGATCGCCGAGTACGTGTTGGGGGGCGTGCTCTACTTCCTGCGCGGGCTGGACGTTGCGGTGCGTCTGCAGGCGGAGGGGCGGTGGGACCGCGAACCGTTCGTGGGAGCGGGGCACAGCGCTCGCGAGGTGCGAGAATGCCGAGTGCTGGTGGTCGGCACGGGGGGAATCGGGGGCGCTGTGGGCCGAGCGCTAAGCGCTCTTGGGGCGACCTGTGTCGGAATACGACGTCGGACCGAGTTGGGCGCGCCAGCCGGTTTCCAGAGAGTGACCGGGCTGGACGGATTGGACGACGAACTGCCCCTGACTGACGTGCTCGTGCTTGCTGCTCCACTCACTGGCCAGACCAGGGCGCTGATCACGGCCGATCGGCTGGATCGGCTCCCTGCCGGTGCGATAGTGGTCAATGTGGCTCGCGGCGCGTTGCTGGATGAAGGTGCGCTGGCGTCGCGGCTGGAGACCGGAAAGTTGCGCGGAGCCGTGCTCGACGTCTTTGAGGAGGAACCCCTGCCGGCGGACAGTCCGCTGTGGGGAACATCGCGCGCGCTCCTCTCTCCGCATGTCTCCGGCGTTTCGCCACGCCTCTTCTGGGAGAGGGAGCTCGCGCTGATCCTCGACAACTGGCGGCGCTACCGAACTGGCGAGCCGTTGCGCAACCTCGTGGACCAGCTAGCAGGCTACTGAGCCCCAATGGAAAAGATCATCAAAGCTGCCGTCGAACGCGGCGCGTCCGACCTGCACATCAAGGCCGGAGACGTCTTCCGCGCGCGGATCGACGGCAAGCTGGTGGCGCTCACCCGCCAGGCGCTGACACCTGAACAGACAAAGGCGATCGCACTCCGGCTGATCCAGAATGAGACCGTGCGACGCGACATCGACAACCTTCGCGACTACGATTGCTCGTGGGGAGCGACGGGCATCGGACGATTCCGGGTAAACATCCTGCGGCAGCGCTCGAGCTTCATGGTCGTCATGCGCGTGATCCCGTTCGAGGTGCCCACGTTCGAGAAGCTCCGCCTGCCAGCGGTGATGAACAACATTGCCCAGGCTGAGCGCGGGATGGTGCTCGTGACCGGAGTTACGGGATCGGGGAAGTCGAGCACCATGGCGGCCCTTCTACACCAGATCAACGCCAACCAGAACAAGCACGTCGTGACGCTGGAGAACCCGATCGAGTTTCTCCATAGGGATCTCCAGAGTTCCATCACCCAGCGCGAGATCGGGGTGGACACCGATAGCTTCGCGGTCGGGCTGAGGGCGGCGCTGCGCCAGGACCCGGACGTCGTCATGATAGGCGAGATGCGCGACGCGGAGACCATCGACACGGCCATGAAGGCGGCAGAAACGGGTCACCTGCTCATCTCCACCCTCCACACGGGCGACGCGCAGACGACCATCTCCCGGATCCTCGCGATGTTCGCGGCCGAGGAGCAGGACACGGTGCGCATCCGACTTGCCGAGTCACTGGCGGCCGTGGTGTCGCAGCGTCTGCTGCCCAGAGCCGATGGCCAGGGGCGTGTGGTGGCAGCGGAGGTGATGGTGTGTACGTCGACCATCCGCGAGCTGATTCTCGAGCCCAATCGTGTGTCGGAGATTCCTGAGTACATTGCTGAAGGGCGAGAACAGTACGGGATGCAGACCTTCGACCAGCACCTCGCCGACCTGGTGACAAGCGGTGAGGTGACGTACGACGTAGCACTGGCGGCGGCGACGCGCCCATCCGATTTTGCCCTGCAGTTCAGGATGCTGCGAACGAGCGGCGTCCCCGACCGACCGCCGACGATGGAGATGGCGGCGGTGCAGGAGTCGGTACCGGCCCTGTCCGATGGTCTCAACGTCGGCTTCGAGTTCCTGGATAGTTGATCGGCACTCCGGCGTACGGCAGCCGGGGCGACCGCCCCGTTCCGCCGTCGTCAGGAGAGTCGTTGTGGTAGATCAGGCCCAGCAGCTGTCACCGTCCGCCCTGGCCCAGGGCAATCGAGCGAATCGAAGCCGCCTTAGCGGCCTATTCAGCCCTGTCGTTACAACCTTCCGGACCGACGAAGGGCTCGACCTTGACGCCTTTGGGTCGAACCTGAGAGCGCACATCGCGGCGGGTGTTGACGGCATTCTCGTTACGGGCTCGACGGGCGAGGCAGCGCTGGTGGACGAGGGGGAGCGGGAGCGGCTTCTGGCGATGGCCCGGGAGGTCGTGCCGACCGATCGCTGGCTGCTTGCCGGTGTCGGCGCCGAATCCACGCGCCAGGTAGTGCAGCGGTGCCGGACTGCGGCCTCGGCGGGTGTGGACGCAGCGCTCGTCGTAGCACCGCACTACTACGGTCCACAGATGACCCACGCGGCGCTCAGCGCGCACTACCTACGCGTGGCGGACGAGAGCACGATCCCCGTAGCGCTCTACAACATCCCGAAGTACATGCACTTCTCCCTGCCACCGGAGCTCGTGCACGAGTTGGCCCGGCATGAGAACGTGATCGGGATGAAGGATAGTTCCGGCGACGCCGCACTCTTCGCCCGCTACATGGAGGCGCAGTCCCCCACCTTCGGAGTCCTCACCGGGAACGGCAGCGGCTTTGCGGCGGCGCTGGCCAGCGGAGCGGATGGAGGCACACTGGCGGTCGGTCTGATCGCGACTGCTCTCGCGACCGGTATCCGGGATGCGGCTCGCGACGGCGACATGGCGCAGGCGTCGTCGATCCAGGCGCGCCTGTCGCCGGTCAATAGCGCGATCGTCGCCACGCTGGGAGTGCCTGGCGTCAAGGCCGCTCTGGATATGGTGGGCCTACATGGTGGTCCGTGTCGCCTGCCACTGCTCGGTCTGGACGCTGAGGGGCTAGCCACCGTCCGTTCGGTGCTCACCACGGCCGGTCTCATCGAGCCTGCCCGGCCAGCCTGAGCCCGTAGACGGCCGCCGGAAGAACGCCCTGAACTCCCCGACATGATCGGCAGTCCCAACAACCAGTCGAACGAGCAGCCCGCCGGAGCCGGTTCAGCAGGCGAAGACTCAGAAGGTAATATCGACGCCGTCGAGGTAGAGGTCAGGAGGTTTCTGCACGATCTGGCTTCCGTACCACGCCCAGCCGGTTCGGCCGCCGAGGAGAGGGCGCGGGCACGCTGCACGGCCTGGCTGACGTCACACGGTTACTCCGTGGCCGCTCAACCCTTCAGCTACTCGGCGCTGCCCGGCCGGTGGGGCACGCCCGTGGTGGGAGTGATCTCGCTGCTGCTGCTGGCTATCGTGGTTGCTGCCGGAGCAGCAGGGCGGCCGTCTGACGGGTTGCTGCTGTGCGCCAGCGCTGGGTTTGTGCTGGCGCTGGTCGGAAGATGGGTAGCGCGGCGCGGCATACTGTCACTGCCGCTGATGCGCTGTCGGTCGGTCAATCTGGTGGCTACCCGCGGCGATCGGCTCCCGGCGGTCTGGCTAATGGCGCACCTGGACAGCAAGTCGCAGCCGGTGCCGATCTCTCTGCGGGCTGCTGGCGTGATCGGAACGTTGGCCGTCTGGGGGGTCACCGCGGCGCTGCTGTTGGCAGCGGTGGCCGGACTCAGGACTCCCCCAGAATTCTGGTGGTCCCTGCTCTCAGTAGGTGTGCTCTCCTCCATTCCCATCATCGCCAGCACGGTGGGTGGTGAGTCGGACGGCGCGCTGGACAACGCGTCCGGAGTGGCCGCGGTGCTCGGAGCGGCCGCTCTACTTCCCAACCGAGAAGGAGCGTCGGTGGGAATCGTGATTACCAGCGCTGAGGAGCTGGGATTGGCCGGAGCCCGCGCATGGTCAACGGGCACGGCTCCTGCCATTGCCCTGAACTGCGATGGCGTCGACGATCAGGGAGCGATAGTGGTGATGTACTCGGGCGACCGGCCGAAAGGAATGCTGCGGATTGTCATCAATGCCGCCGAGCCAGGCGAGACGGTGAGCGCCCGACGGCTCGTGCCTGGCATCCTCACCGATCACGTCGCGCTCACGGCCGCCGGCTGGTCCGCCGTTACGGTAAGCCGCGGCACCATCGGGACGCTGCGCCGCATCCACACGCGCTCGGACAGTCTGGCCCGGTTACGTGGCGACGGGCTGATTTCCGTGGCGCGACTGCTGGCTCGATCGGCCACGAGGCTGGCTATGGGGGTCGACAGTCCAGCGCTGCCTGCTGGCGGGGACGCGGCCGACGGGACTGGAGAAGAATAGTGACAGCCATCGTCGGCCTTGGTATCGCGCTCTTTTTGGCTCTTCTCCTGGTACCGCTCGGCCTTCCCGGTCTCTGGGTGATGGTTGGGATCGCCCTCCTTGCTGACATGCTCGGGGTCGGCATTGATATCGGTTGGGCAACGCTCGCCGGAGTGACGGTGTTGGCGCTGGTGGCCGAGCTGATCGAGTTTGCCCTGGGAGGGCGGATGGCAAGGCGCTACGGAGGGTCCAAACGCGCCGAGTGGGGAGCGATACTTGGCGGCCTGGTGGGGGTCGTGGTGGGGTTCCCGGTGCCAATCATCGGTCCGATGATCGGCGCCTTTGTGGGCGCATTCGTGGGCGCTCTGGTGGCCGAACTGAGCCTCCGCCGTGGCACGAGGGCAGCGACGAGGGTGGCAACCGGGGCGTTGGTGGGGCGTGCCCTCGCAGTGGTCGTGAAGACGGGGCTGGGAGCAGCAATGGCCGTGTGGCTCCTCTGGATCGCCTGGCCTTGATCGCCATTCCGCCATCCTGGCGGGTTGCATCGTTGGCCGCCAATCGTAGATTCCATCAACGCCCCGCGCCCCGCCGTCGGGGCGTTTTGCGTGGGCGTCCGCCCATGTGGCGGCGTGCCTACTATCGGCCACCGCCGACTCTCGCTGTCGCGCCATACCCGCTGCAGCGCCAACGCCGGCGATACCGTCAGGAGAAGCATGTTCGATTCTACGAAGCGCGTCGTGGTAGTCGTTGGCGCGCAGTGGGGTGATGAGGGCAAGGGGAAGCTGGTGGATGTGCTTGCCGAGCGCGCCGACTGGGTCGTGCGCTATCAGGGCGGCGCCAACGCCGGCCATACGGTGCACATCGGTGACCTGTCCTTCGTGCTGCATCAGATCCCGAGCGGCATCATGCACCCCGGCGTGCGATGCGCCATTGGGAATGGCGTGGTCCTGGATCCGGACACCCTGTTCGACGAGATCGATGAACTGGTGCGTGACGGCATAGATGTGGAGGGTCGGCTCTACGTGAGCGACCGTGCGCATCTCGTGTTGCCGTACCACAAGCTGCTGGACGGAGCGAGCCTGGCGAGTCGGGAGATCGGCACCACGGGGCGCGGCATCGGTCCGGCGTACGAAGACAAGGTGGCCCGGCGTGGCGTCCGCGTCCTGGACCTGCGCCATCCGGCTCGCGTGCGAGCGCTGGTGGAGCGGGCGGTGGCGCATGCCAATGCGCAGCTGGTTGGCGTCTCCGATGTACGGGCCGACGCCGACGAGACAATCGCGCTCCTGGAGCGCCTGGCGCCGCGCCTGCTGCCGCTGGCCGAGGATGTGGGGCTGGCCGTGCATCGGGCGATAAAGAGCGGAGCGGCGGTGCTACTTGAGGGTGCCCAAGGGTCGCTGCTGGACATCGATCATGGCACCTACCCGTTCGTGACGTCCAGTAACACCACCTCCGGCGGCGCTGCCGTGGGCGCCGGAATCTCGCCGACCGTGATCGACGCGGCCCTGGGAGTCGTGAAGGCGTACACGACGCGCGTGGGCAACGGACCGCTGCCGACGGAGATGGACGAGCCGATGATGAGTGAGATGCGTCGATTGGGCAATGAGTTCGGCGCTACCACGGGCCGCGCTCGCCGTTGTGGCTGGTTCGACGCGGTGGTGGTGCGCTACGCAGTGCGCATCAACGGGCTGAGCGATCTGGCGGTTACCAAGCTCGACGTGCTGGACACGTTGGACCGGGTGGCTATCTGCACCGGCTACGAGGCCGAGGGCGAGTTGTACACCGAGTTCCCGGGCGACATCGCCACGCTGGATGAGATCCGGCCGCGCTACGAGTGGTTCGATGGCTGGAAGCAATCCACTGCCGATGCTCGGCGACTGGAAGAGCTTCCGAGTGAAGCGCGACGCTATCTGGATCGCATCCAGGAGTTGGTGGAAGCCCCGATTACGTACGTGAGCGTCGGAACGCGTCGGGACCAGATCATCGGACTGGACTGAGATGGCCGGGGACGGCGAGACGGTTGGCGCGGTTCATGGTCTTGAAGGCGTCGTAGGTGTCGATGGTGTCGAGCCGGAAGCTGAACGGCTGGACGTGCTGATCGTGGGTGCCGGACCATGTGGGTTGGCGGCGGCGATCGCCTGCCAGCGGGCCGGCCTGCTCGCCGAAGTGATTGAGCGCGGCTGCCTGGTGAGTGGGATCTACGGCTACCCTACGTTCATGAACTTCTTCTCCACCGCTGAGCGGCTGAGCATAGGTGGGATCCCGTTCTCGGTTGCGACGGAGAAGCCGAGCCGCCGCGACGCGCTCGCTTACTACCGGACGGTGACCGCGCACTTCGGGCTTCGGGTGCGCCAGTACGAAGAGGTGCTGGAGCTGACGACGTTTGAGGAGGGCGAGGGGACGACTGGCGAGGGCGGGGGCAGCGCGGCGGTTGCGTCTCGTGTTCGGGGCGAAAGTGGAGCGCTGAGGGGGGGAGGCCTCGCTGTTGGCACCGGGGGCCCCCCCGAGATGAATATCGCAGCTCCATTCCCAGCCGACGTCACCAATACACCGCCGGACAGCGCTGGCGAACGCTGGGATGATCTCCGCCAGCACTCCGGTCCCCCCGTTGCGTCGCTTCCCCCGCGGTTCGCCGTTCGCTCGCGAACCCGCTCCGGTCGCGCCCGGCTGACGACTGCGCATGCCGTGGTAGTAGCAACCGGCTACTTCGGTCATCCCAACCTATTGGGGGTGCCCGGGGAGGATCTGCCCCATGTCACGCACCTCTTCCGCGAGGGGCACGAGGCCTTCCAACTACCCGTGGTGGTTGTCGGCGGGGGGAACTCGGCGGTCGACGCCGCGCTCGATCTCTACCGGGCGGGCGCACTCGTCACCCTCGTCCACTTCGGACCCGATCTGGATCCCAACGTGAAGCCCTGGGTGCGACCGGACGCCGTGAACCGCATCCGCGAAGGATCTATCGTGGCGCACTTCGAGTCACGGGTGGTAGCCGTCGAACCTGGGTCGGTGCTCGTGAGCACCCCCAATGGCCACCTGATCGTTCCGGCGGATGCCGTATACACCATGCTCGGTTACCAGCCGAACAATGCCCTCCTGGAGCAGCTGGCCGTACCCATCGATCCGGTGACCGGCGTTCCGCTGCACGACCCATCCAGCATGGAGACGTCGGTTCCAGGCGTCTACATAGCCGGTGTCATCGCCTCCGGCTTTGACGCCAACAAGACGTTCATCGAGAATGGCCGGTATCACGGTGACCTAATTGCCCGCCACCTTCGCCCGGACGCCGCTAACTGACGGTGTGACTGTCGCCCGGCGCGTCGTTGCCGATTACCTTCATCGCTTACGGCAGCACGCACAATCTCGTGAGCTGCCATCCAGAAACGATCCACGTCCACGAATCATGTCTTCGTATCCCGATGTCATGGAGAAGCTCGTATCGCTGTGCAAGCGTCGCGGCTTCATCTTCCAGTCCTCCGAGATCTATGGTGGCACCGGCTCGGTGTGGGATTACGGCCCGCTAGGCGTGGAGCTGAAGAAGAACATCAAGGATCGCTGGTGGAAGGCGATGGTTCGCATGCGCGGGGACATCGAAGGGCTGGATGCGGCGATCCTCATGCACCCGCGCGTATGGGAGGCCAGCGGTCACGTCGCTGGATTCACCGACCCGCTGGTGGATTGCCACAATTGCCGGAAGCGCTTCCGCGGCGATGATGCGAAGATCAAGGGCGTTCCGGGGACGCCCGAGGCGCAGTGCCCGGCCTGCGGAATGAAGGGCACGTTGAGCGAGCCGCGGATGTTCAACCTCATGTTCAAGACGACCATGGGTCCGGTCGAGGAGAGCGCGAGTTTGGTCTACCTGCGACCGGAGACTGCGCAGGGGATATTCGTCAACTTCCTCAACGTCCAGCAGTCCACGCGGCAGCGGGTGCCGTTCGGCATCGCCCAGATCGGCAAGGCGTTCCGTAACGAGATCACCCCCGGCAACTTCATCTTCCGGACGCGCGAGTTCGAGCAGATGGAGATGCAGTTCTTTGTGGAGCCGGGCACCGACATGACGTGGTTCGAGTACTGGAAGGAACAGCGCATGGCGTGGCACCTTGATCTGGGGCTGGCCCCCGAGCGTTTGATCTTCCAGGACCACGGTCCCGACGAACTGGCGCACTATGCGCGTGCGGCAGTCGACGTGGAGTTCGACTTCGGCGGTTCGCTCGGTTTCCAGGAGATCGAGGGCGTTCACAATCGCGGCGACTTCGACCTGTCCCAGCACCAGAAATTCTCCGGCAAGAAGCTCGAGTACTTCGATCAGCCTAACAACAACCGCTTCACGCCATTCGTTGTTGAGACGTCGGTGGGTGCGGACCGCGTGACGCTGGCCGCACTCGTGAACGCATACCGCGAGGAGTCGGTGGAGGGTGAGGAAGAGGGACGCGTGGTGCTCGGACTGGACGCGTCCATCGCTCCCATCAAGGCCGGAATTTTCCCGCTCGTAAAGAAGGACGGTATGCCGGAGATGGCGCACCGCATAGCCGATGACCTGCGGCGCGATGTCCCGGTCTTCTATGACGAGTCGGGTGCAATCGGGCGTCGCTACCGGCGCCAGGACGAAGTAGGCACGCCGTTCTGCATCACCGTGGATAGCGAGAGCGCCGGCGACGGCGCGGTGACTGTTCGTGATCGCGACACGCTGGCCCAGGTGCGTATCCCCATGGACAACGTCCGCTCGTACATCGCCGACCAGTTAAGCGATTGAAGTTCGACACAACTCGCGAGCGCGGCTGGCTGCGCCTGTACCGTACGTCGCATCCCGCGTGCGGTTGAGGGCGGTCCGTGCCGACCATAGAGCGGATCCGACGCGAGGGTGAAGCGCTGTTGCAGGCGCTGGCGCGGGAGGAGTATGAGGTATACTCGGGCCTCAAGCCGGCTCCGTTCTTTCAGGAGATATACGCCCGACACTCGGTCGTCTTCTCTGATGACGCTCTGAACGCAGCGCGCGAGGCCTGGCAGGGCGCTGCCCAGGGGACCGACGAATTGCGCGCCGCCCGCGCCCTGCTCGAATGGGTGGTGGCCACGCGCGCTTCACGCGCCCTCGCTGAGTTGGACGAGCGGCAGTTGGCGTGGGAAGCGCGGGCGGAAGCACGTACGTCCGATGGTCGTACTGTGCCATTCCAGCGACTGCCGATCGAGATAGCGAACACAATGGACCGCGGCGAGCGGCTGAAACTGGAGAAGGCTCGAGCGACGCTCGTGGCTGCGGAGCTTGCCCCGTTGAAGCGCGAACGACTCGAGCGCGAGCGGGAACTCGTGCTCGCCGCTGATATCGCCGACGACTATCCGACCACCTTCCATCGGCTCAGCGGGATCGACATCCAAGCGCTCGGCCAGTCCTGCAAGGCGTTCCTGGGTGCAACCGCGCGCACTCCGCCGACAACTCGGCGTCAGTAGCGGCGAGGGCACGAGGGCGGATGCCTCGGCTCTTCTGCGCATGCCGCAGTTCGATAGTGCATTTCCCGCTGGTGCGATGGAGAGCACGATCCGCGTCCAGATGGGGGCGATGGGGCTGGATTCACGAGCCAGTGGGCGCGTTCGCTACGACCTTGCCGAAAGGGAGGGGAAGAGGGCACGGGCTTTCTGCGCGCCCGTTCGCGTGCCAGACGAGGTGTATCTGGTTCTCCGGCCGCACGGCGGCGTGGGTGACTGGCGCACGTTCCTGCATGAACTCGGACACGCGCTCCACTTCGCCAACGCCAGTCGCGACCTCGCGTTTGAATTCAGGTGGTTGGGAGACAGTTCGGTGACCGAAGGTTACGCAATGCTCTTCGATCATCTGCCGCGGGACCCCGGCTGGTTGCGCCGGTACACAGACCTCACTGATGCGAAGCGACCTGAGTTCCTGCGTGCCGGCGCGCTGGAGGAACTGCTCTATCTCCGTCGCTACTGCGGCAAACTGTTGTACGAACTGGAACTCCACGGCGGCGGCGTGCCCTGGCGTTCGCTACCCGATCTCTACGTCAACATTCTGAGCGCAGCCACGGGCGTACGATACGACGCCGCCGACGCCTTCGTCGACGTGGACGAGCGATTCTACGTGGCCCGATACCTGCGCGCCTGGCAACTTCAGGCAGTGCTCACGGAAAGCCTGCGCGAGCGTTTCGACTCCGACTGGTGGCGCAACCCGGCGGCCGGACCATGGATAGTCGGCAACCTTTACGCCGAGGGACAGCGCGAGTTGGCTGACGAGTTGGCCGCGCGCGTGGCCGAAGCGACCCTCGACTTTGCTCCACTAGTGCGCGAACTCGAGACCAGGCTGTCCTAGGGCGATCCGTTCCGTCGGCTCGGGGCCTGTCCTGACGCCAGCATCTTCTCCCAGAAGCCTCCAAGTATGCCAGTTTCCCGTCCAGTAGCAGTGGTCACCGGAGCTTCCCGCGGCATTGGCCGCGCTATTGCCCTTCGCCTGGCTGCCGGCCACGAAATCGTAGCTGTGGCTCGTTCGACGGCAAAGTTGGAATCGCTGGCGACGGAAATCGGCGCTGCCGGCGGCCAGTGCCGGGCGCTTACGCTGGACATAACGGATGCCGCCGCCGTCAGTGAAGCGTTGGAAGGAATCAATGCTTCCGTGCTCGTCAACAACGCCGGCATTGGCATTGTCAGGCCGCTGCTGGAGCTGCAGCCCGACGAGTGGCACAGCATGATGGACGTGAACGTGAACGCACTCTATCACGTGACCCGCGCGCTGCTGCCGGGTATGGTGGAGAGAGGACGCGGCCATGTGATCAACATTGGTTCGATGGCTGGTCGAAGCGCGTTCGTGGGCGGTAGTGCGTACGCCGCGACCAAGCATTTCGTGGTAGGCTTCAGCGAGTCGCTACTGCTGGAGGTACGTGAGCGCGGCGTGAAGGTATCGGTGGTCATGCCAGGTTCCACCAACACGTCATTCGGTCGCGGCGGCGGCGGCAAGGAGTGGGCTCTCACGGCCACCGACGTCGCAGACGCAGTCGCGCACGTCGTCGCCACTCCGGACAATGTTCTCGTTTCGCGCGTGGAGCTACGGCCGCTGACAACGGGACCGAAGTAGCACTGGGCGCTTGGCGACACGGCACGACTGGTAACTCTAAACATCGCGATAGCTGGCGCTCTCTGGCATTATCACACGCCTGCCCTAACTTGCCTGCTCGTGGACTCTTCCTCCTCCCTCATGGACGATCCCCAGCACTCGCTGGCGAGTGCGCATCTGGCGCAGCGAGAGCTGGCCGTGGTGCGCGAGGTTTTGCACGCCTTCCACAACGCGGGCCGACCAGAAGAGGTCTTCCAGTTCGCCCTTGAGCGGGTGTGTCCGTTGCTCGGTGCGTCATTCGCCTCTGTCTATCTGGTGGACGGAGCGTCGGAGTTGATGCGTCTGGCGGCGGCGTACAACTGGCCCGAGCCGTATCAGCCGTGGCTGGGCGAAGTACGCGTGAGGTTGGGCTTCGGCCCCAGCGGGGAGGCGGCCCGTGAGAATCGCGTGATCGAGGTGACCGATCTTTTCGCCGACCCTTCGCTGGAAGACTGGCAGGAGGTAGCAGCCGAACTCGGTTTTGCCGCAATCGTCGCGATCCCTCTGGAGACGCGCAACCGGGTACTCGGCGCGCTTACCTTCTACTATCGGGACGCCGCCGCGTTCACCGCGGAGCAGAGGGCGCTACAGCGGCTGGTGGCAGACCAACTCGCCGCCACGGCCGAGAAGGCTCAGCTGATCGACGAACTGAGGCGGGCCAACGCAGCGTTGTTGGAGACCAATGCCGAACTAGAGCGACAGTACGCTGCCGTGCTGGACGCGCGCCGCGTGAAGGATGAGTTCCTGACGAACATCAGCCACGAACTGCGCACACCGCTCACCGCGGTCATGGGTTACGTGTCGCTCCTTCAGGAGGGGATCTCCGGTCCGTTGACCCCCGATCAGGCAGGGAACCTGCAACAGGTGCGTCATGCCAGCGAGCGTCTGCTCGAACTCATAGACAACCTGCTCGAGCTTACGACGCTCAAGCGGGGCGGGCTGGAGCTCCACATCGAGGAGTTCGACCCACGGCAGCCATTGAGGGATGCCGTTCTGGCGACGCCGGGTCGTCCGGCCGATGTCGAGCTGGTGGTCAGCGAGCCGACCATGATCCTGCCTCCGATGAGGAGCGACCGGCAGAAGGTGCAGAAGATTCTCGTCAGCCTGCTTCACAACGCCTACAAGTTCACGGCCCGGGGTAAGGTGTATTGCACTCTGGAAGTTGCCAACGACCGCGCCGTCTACCGCGTACAGGATTCAGGGATCGGCATTCCTCTCGATGCCCGAAGCATGGTATTCGATGAGTTCCGCCAGGCCGACGGATCGGCCACGCGGCGCTACGGTGGCTCGGGCCTCGGGCTGGCCCTCTCGCGGAGATTGGCGAGGCTACTTGGTGGCGATATCGAGCTGGAATCTGTGCCGTCCGAGGGATCCAGTTTTACACTCGAACTACCGCTGGACGCAGGACTGGATCTTTCGTTGGATGTGGTGGCTCCCCACGAACGCGGGGAAGCTGATTCGACCGACTCAAGCATATAGACGTCATGAACTATCAGAGAGATCGGACGCTGCTGGAGGCAACCACCAGCATGTCGTCCGCCGACGTTCTGAAGGCGGCGAAGGAATTCTTCAGCCGACGCCCCTCCATCTACACGGCTTTCATAGAGAAGGAGAGCGACACGCACGTCGCAATGCGCGGACAGGGAGGCGAGGAGTTGATCATTGGTGTGCGACCGGCTGAAGGTGGCGGTACGGCGGTCACCGGTTCCACATACATGTTCGATCAACAGGTCAACCGTTTTCTCACTACCCTGCCGCCCGTCGAGCAGAAGGCTCCTGCTCTACCGGAGCTCCCCGCCAGCACTGACGCACCAGACGGCGAGAACAGCGAGGTCACCGCATGAGCACCGACGCCGTGGTCAAACCTCGAGCGCCCTTCGTCACAAGCCTTCGCAGCCGGGCGGGAACGCTCCGACTGGCCGCGCCTGGCGAGCCGATTCTGACAGTGCGGGTGGAGATGCCGGCTGTTTGGGACACGGTCCGGGTGGAGGTATCGCCTGATGAGAAGGTGGCCAGGCTCAAGGCGCGCGCCCTTGAGGCGCTCTTCGCGCGCGATGTGTCCCCGGATGATTTCGTCCTCAAGTTGCGCGGCTGGTTAGTGCGGGACGAGCAGGCCTCGCTCGCCGAGGCAGGTGCACTGGATGGCTCCATCTTCCTCCTCACTCACCGTCATCGCCGCCCGGTCCGTTGAGCAGCACCATCCCTCAGGTAGCGGTGGCCGGTGACGTGGAGCGAGAGCGACTGCTCGCCGGCGCGTCGCGCCTGAGAGCCGAAGTGGCCCGGCGGATCGTGGGCCAGGAGGAAGTTCTGGACGAGATCCTCATGGCCATCGTCGCCGGCGGTCACGCCCTTCTCGTCGGCGTTCCAGGGCTCGCCAAGACGATGATGATTCGTTCGGTGGCGGAGGCGATGCACCTGGAATTCCGTCGCATTCAGTTCACCCCTGACCTGGTGCCCAGCGACATCACCGGGACGGAGATCCTGGAGGAAGACCAGTCCACCGGCGGGCGGAATTTTCGCTTCGTTCGTGGTCCCATCTTCGCCAGCATCGTGCTGGCCGACGAGATCAACCGGGCGCCGCCGCGCACTCAGGCTGCGCTGCTGGAGGCGATGCAGGAGCACCGCGTAACAGCCGCCGGCCAGACGATGTCGCTCCCCGAGCCGTTCTTCGTTCTCGCGACGCAGAACCCGATCGAGCAGGAGGGTACCTACCCGCTGCCGGAAGCGCAGCTGGACCGTTTCCTCTTCGACATCCGCGTCGGCTATCCAGACGAGAAGGAGGAGATCGCAATCCTCCGGGCGACCACCGGTGTCGCAGGCGAGCCGTTGCGCCCGGTGCTCGATGCCGCTGACACCGTTGCGCTACAGCAGCTGGCGCGGCGGTTGCCGGTGGCTGACGCGGCGCTGGAATACGCTGCCCGGCTGGTGCGCGCGACGCGTCCCGACTCGCCTGATGCACCGGACATCGTGCGCCGCTACGTACGCTGGGGCGCCGGGCCGCGTGCTGGCCAGGCGCTTGTGCTCGGAGCCAAGGCGCGAGCGCTCCTGGACGGGCGCGTGGCGGTGACGCCGGAAGACCTGCAGCGGGTGGCTCACCCGGTGTTGCGTCATCGCGTGCTGCCGAATTTTGCCGCTGAGGCGGAGGGAGTCTCGGTGGAACGCATGGTGACCGAGTTGCTGGCGCACGTGCCACCGCCGCGAAGCGGCCTCACAGTGTAGCTGGCCAGCCGCGTCGCGGAGCGATGCTCTACCTGCCATCCTCCGCGCCTCGTGCGTAGCTGCCGTCCCGATGCCACAATCCTCTCCGATCGCCAATTTCGGCCCCCTACTCGACGCCCTGCGCGGCGTGAAGTGGCCGGTGCGTCGTCCCGTGGCGGCGGCGCTGCCGGGTGCACACATGTCCCGTTCGAGAGGTGCCGCACCGGAGTTGAGCGAGTACAGGCCGTATCGCCAGGGCGATGATCCTCGCCGGCTGGACTGGCGGCTGCTCGCTCGAAGCGATCGCGCATTCATCCGACTGGCCGAGGAGCGATCGGTGCTCGCCACGGTCTTCCTCGTGGACAGTTCGGCGTCCATGGGCTGGCCGCTGCCGGGACTGGACAAGTGGCGACGAGCCACCGAGATGGCGGTGGGGCTGGCCGCGGTTGCCCATGCCAGTGCGGACCCTGTCGGGCTGGTTGCGCCCACAGTCAGTGGCCTCGTGAGACTACCGGCGAGAACGCGGCGGGGTACGGTAGCCGTAATGGCCCAGGCACTGCAGCCGGTAAGGCCGGCCGGCAACGTGGAGCTGGCCCCGTCGCTGCAGACCATCACCGCCGGCCGGGTAGCCATAGTCAGCGACTTCCTGGGCGACGCAGAGTCGTTGCTACGCATGGCTCGCGTGCGGCTGGCCGACGGAGGCGATGTGCACGCCATTCACATCGTGGCCAGCGAGGAACTGGATCCTGTGAGAGGAAGCGTGCTGGCCACGGATCCCGAGACCCCCGCGCTTGCGCGGCCGCTCACCTCGGTGTCCAGGGGTGGCTACCTGGAGGCGTTTGCCGCCTGGCGGGACGAACTGGCCAACGCCTGGCGGGCAAGCGGTGCTTCGTACACGATGGTGACTACCGACGAGCCGGCGGCAGCCGCCGTCCGACGAGTGGCGACCCCCAACTCCGTCCCGATCCCTGACATCGTCGCCGCGCAGAAAGCCGCCGAGAGTAGCCGATGATCTGGCTTGCACCAGGCTTCCTGGCCGCCGGCTTAATGGCCGCGCTGGCGGTGGTGGCGCTGCACCTGATCGCGCTGCAGCGGCCGCGGCGCTATCCACTGCCCACTGCCCGCTTCGTTCCCACTGCCGCCGCTCGCGCCGCCGCTATCACCCGCCGGCCCAGCGATTGGCTGTTGCTTCTCCTGCGGACGCTCGCCGTGCTCGCCCTGGGAGCGGCATTCGCGCGTCCGGTGCTCACGCCAGAGCGACGCCCGCTGCGACAGCTGCTGCTGGTGGATCGGTCGGATGCAGTCGGCGAAGTAGAAGCACTGCGCGACAGTGCCATCGCCCACTACGCCGCTGGGGATGCTGTCATCCTCGTGGATTCCGTGGCGCGAGCTGTCGGTGCGTCGCCCGCTGACTCGCTGCGTGAGCTCACCCTTGTTGACAGCCGCGGATCGCTCTCTGCAGCTCTCGTGGCGGCGCGACGCATGGCGACCGCGCTGGCGGACTCCTCCGATTCACTCCGCATTGTCGTCGTCTCGCCATTCGTCAGCGAGGCGGTAGATGCCGCGTTACCGGAGGTGCGCGCCGGCTGGCCCGGAAGCCTCACCCTGGTCAGCGTAGCGGCACGCGCCGACACCAATACTCGCCGGCCGGTGTTGCTGGGTGAGATCGGCGACGATGATCCACTCGCCGCAGGGGTGCATACTGCTGCGCTGGAGGCAGCTCATCCCGTTCGTGTCATTCGCTCCTCCCCCACCACCAGTGACAGCAGTTGGGCCCGGTCTGGTGGACTGCTGGTCATCTGGCCCACGGAGCGTCCGGCCGGCTGGCGCGATCGTGCTCCCGTCGACTCGGTGGGAGCGGTGGTGGCTGGCGCGGCGACGCTGGTGGCGCCGTTCGCGCGGCCGTGGATCGCGCCGGATGGCCTGGCGGTGGCGCGCTGGGTGGACGGCGAGCCGGCGGCCGTGGAGCAATCGCTCGGCGATGGCTGTCTCCGCACCGTAGGCGTGCCGCTCGCCGAGGAGGGCGACCTCACCCTACAGCCGGCCTTCGGAGCGGTGCTGCGGGCGCTGGTGGTGCCGTGCGGGGGGGTGCGCGAGCTGGAGCCGATCAGTTCAGCGAGACTGGACGCACTGCGGGGCACTGGACCGGCGGCGGTGTCGTTGCAGGATCTCAGAACCGAGCACGAGCGGTCGCCGCTCACCCCCTGGCTGCTCGGCCTGGCTCTGCTCCTCCTCATTTCTGAATGGGCGATCCGGAGCACGAGAGGCGGGCGTGACGCGGAGGCCGACAGCTGGCCAGATAAGTCCCCGAGCGCGAGGGACGTCGGACCATCCGGACGATCGCGGGGTGTCGCATGAGCGCGCCAACCGCGCCCGTCGGGAGAGTACCGGGCACCGTTAGTTCCCACACCACCCTCGCCGCCGTCGACCGCATGCGTCGGTCGCTGGTGGCGATAGTGTGGACGCGTGCACTGCTGATGGGTGCGCTGACGGCGGTGATCGTGCTCCTGCTCGGCAAGCTGGCGCTGTTGGCCGGCGCTCCCCGAGCTGACCTGCCCCTTTTACGGGTGACATGGCTGGCTACCGCCGCCGGGACGCTCGTTGCCGTGGCCAGGCGCTGGCGCGATGGTCGGATCGACCGCTCACGCGTCGCCCTCTGGGTTGAGGAACAGGAGCCGCGGGCATTCACTGTAGTCACGGCTATGGAGCCGCAGCGGGCGGACGTGCTGGAGCTTCTCGAACCACGTCTCCGCGGCCTGCCCTGGTCGACGCTCACGACCGAGGCCGCCCGGCGGGCTCTACTCCGGCCGGCAATTAGCCTCGTTCTGCTCGTCGTGGTGCTGGCCATGCTCCCTAGCCATGGCTCGCTACTCATGGCGCGGGAGGCCGCGCGAACGGGGCAGGGCGCCGCCGGGGCAACGTCAACCGGGGCAGCGACTGTTAACGTGGGCGCCATAACAGTCCTTGTGCGTCCCCCCGCGTACAGCGGGCTGCCATCCCGCACGGAACGCGACCCGGGAAGCGTCAGCGTGATGGTAGGGAGCACCGTGAGACTGAGCGGCAGCACGAAGGGGAGTCTGGAAGCGGGCGACGGGACCACCAGAATGCCTGTTAGCCGTGACGGTGACGCATGGTCGGTGACGCTGACCATGCCCGAGCGCGCCGTGGTGACTCGGATGACTGCCAGCGGAGGCGATCGCCTGGTTCTCCTCACCCCAGTCATCGACTCCATGCCGGTCGTCACTCTGGGCGCTGGCGTACGTGATACCGTGCTTCGAGAAGCGGCCGGCACAATCGCCCTCGAAGCCGATGCCCGCGACGATCTCGGGTTGGTGAGCGGTAGCTTCGAATACATCGTCAGCACCGGCGAGGGCGAACTCTTCACCTCTCGCACAGAGACGGTGGGGCAGCTGGCGCTGCGCGGGGCTCGTCGAGCGAGCCTGAGCGCAACGCTCCGTCTGGACCGGATTGGACTCGTCCCGGGAGACATCGTGCACGTTCGGGCCATCGCCCGCGATGGCAACACCCTCAGCGGGCCCGGCGTAGGCAGTTCGGAGACGCGAACCATCCGTATCGCCCGCCCTGGTGAATACGACTCTTTGTCGGTAGAGGGCCTTCCGCCCGCCGCGGCCGACACGGCCGCTCTCAGCCAGCGCATGCTCCTGATCCAGACGGAGCGGCTGGAGCGCGACCGACCGCGCATCACTCGCGACTCGCTTCTCGCCCGTGCCCAGCGCATCTCGAACGATCAGACACTGCTGCGGAAGCGAGTGGGAGAGTTGGTATACGCTCGCCTGGGAGACGACGTGGATGGGGAGCACTCGCACTTCCCCGGCGACGGCCACGACCACGGCGTGGAGGGAAAGCTGGACCCCGCCGACATCCTCGCCCGGGCCTCCGCGGCGACCGGCACCGGCGAGCCAGAGGCGCTCGACTTCCACGGGGATGAGACGCCGGTGGTGGCCGTCAACAAGCCGCTACTGGAAGCCTACAATCACATGTGGGATGCCAGGTAGTGGACGTGCCGCAAGCGCGGCTTCAGGGCAAGACCCACGGCGAGGGGAGCGTCCGCGCGCCGCGCGAGTCCAGCGATCCAGCGGCGGCCAGACGTGCCCAGCGTCTGGAGCGCGCTCTGCGGCGACTGACCGATGGTGACCGGGCCGTTGCAATGGACTCGCTGACCGTGCTCCGCGCCGACGCCCTGACGCCCGACCCGGCGCTCGCGGTCGCGCTGGGTGCGGCGCTGGAGGAGCTGCGGAAGGGAACTGACGCGGCTGCCGAACTTCAGCGCGCACGACGGTTGGCGGCCGGTGCGCTGACCTCACGCGGTGGACTTCCACGTTGGGGTGGCTTGCCATGAGCGCGGGAGCGGATAGCACCGGCCTCGCAAACGCGATTGGCGCCGCGGCTGCCGCGCGGGCGTCGATCGACGGCGAGTTCGTCTTCGCCACCGCGCAGTACGAGTCGGGCGACTGGGACAGCGCGCCGCTCGTTCCGGCCAACCTCATCGACAGCATTGCCCGCTACACGAGCATTCCCGTGGCGCCCACCGGTGCTATCGTGCCACTCTCCAGCCAGTCGCTGTTGCGCTACCCATTTGCCTGGCTTACCGGGCACCTGCCAGTCCGCTTCAGCGACGCCGAGCGGCGCAATGTGCGGCTCTGGCTGGAGCGTGGTGGACTGCTGTTCGTGGACGATCACAACCACGACATCGACGGCATCTTCCACCGGACGGCCACGGAGGAGATCGAGCGCACCGTGGGGCCGCTGCGTGACCTGCCGAACAACGATACTCTCTACCGCGCTTTCTTCCGCTTCGAGGATGGTCCCCCTACCACCAGTCATGAGCTGAACGGTTGGGGTGATAACCTCGTCCACGAACACCTGCAGGTGGCCCGCATAGATGGCCGACCGGCGGTGCTCTACAGCAGCAAGGACTACAGTTCGGAGTGGGGATATCACCCCGATTCCAAACGGTTTATGGCGTTGGACAACACGCGCTTCGGCGTCAACCTGATTGTATATGCGCTCACCCGCTGATCGCGCCGTTGAGCGTCCTCGAGTTGGCGGCCGGCGCGCACGCGCAGCGC
>CAJDWZ010000070.1_pt1 | contig 22073 bp, 17 predicted proteins | sample 7391701 | NCBI WGS metagenome assembly CAJDWZ01 (sample SAMEA7055744, study PRJEB34461) | soil metagenome | biome: terrestrial ecosystem; feature: Peninsula; material: soil | place: Antarctica | collected 2016
GCATCGGGCACTATCGCCAACACCAGCGGCCACGCTTCCACGAGCGAACGCACTCCCTTCTTCGCCGTCAGCGTACCGCTAAATACCACCCTGCGCTCGGATCGAGTGGTGGTCACCGGCGGCGGCAGGTTGACGGCATTGGGCAGTACCGCGTCAGCGTCCGTTGGCAGGTTGAACAGGGTGCGGGTACGCCCTGCGGTATAGATGCTGGTGCTCGCCCAATAGTCCGCTCGGCGCATCGAGCGCCGCTCCAGCATGGCGGTGGTGCGATTCACCGTCCGGCCCAACTCGGCAGCGAAGAAGGTAGCCGAGCCATTGAGTCGAACCACGACCGGCACGGGCAGCGATGGCCAGCCGGCGGCCGGACCACCCCAATCCGCCACCTCAACCAGATCGACCAGTCCGGCGCGGCACCAATTTACTACCTGAGCTCTCAACGCAATGCGCGCGCGCAGCCAGGCCAGGGGACCGCGCCCGAGCCGTGCTCGCCACACCTGCACTCCCTCGTCGACCTCATAGTCGGGGGCCGGATAGCAGCGATCATAGCTACCCACCACGCGCACCGCATGACCTTCGGCCACCAGGCCACGGGCAAGCGTCCGCACCATCGTACCGATCCCGCCATGGGGCCCAGGTGGATACTCGTCGCAGACAAAGACGATTCTCATGGGACCCCCCGGAGTCGAGCCACCGTTCGCTGCGCCGCTGCGGCATGGTTCCCGACTGCTTCGGTACGCGACTGCTCCAGAGGCATGTCGATGGGCCGGTGCACGGCGGCCGGCATCGCCACGCCACCTCCGTCTCCGATGCGCTCCAGCACGTCTAGTATGCGCTCACTAGCTCCAGCGAGCGGCGACATCACCTGCAGTTCGACCAACCGACGGCGTCCCTCCCGATCGAGCGCGGGATCGGCGATGTACGCAGCGATGTGTGCGGCGAGCGCATCGGGCGAACGGGCAATGCGCGCTGCTCCCAGTTCCATCACCGGTCTGTAGTGGTCGTACTGGTAGTAGAGGTCCCATATTGGCATGCCCAGCGGCGGCGGCTGACTCATATCGAAGGCGACGTTCACCACCGGGCGGTCGTGCAGGGCGAAGTCGAGCGTCATCGTGGAGGCCACGTTCACGTTCACGTCGCAATGACGGGTGAGGTTAGCCAGCAACGGCAGGTCGTCAGCCGTTGGAACGGCGAGCGACCATCGCTCCGGCTCGGGATGACGCCACGTCGGCGGACAGTAGACCAGCTCCGGGAAGGCATCCCTCACCGCCGCATAACGACTGCCGTTGTCCACCGGTGAGGGACGGAGCAACAGCTGTGGCCGTCCCGGAATACGGCCATCCCGGATCATCGCGAGGATCAGCCTGACGTGCGCCGCGTCGTCCGGGCATGTGCCGGCGTCGCCACCGGAGTAGCAGATGATCGGTCGGTCCGGCTCGAGACCGAGACGGGCGCAGAAGTCCTGTCGCGTCCATGCCAGCCCCGGATCCGTGTACGGCTCGAACTGCGGTGTGCCCACAACGTGTACGCGTTCGGGCGCCACGCCGGGATAGAAGCGCAACAGCTCCTCCCGCATCAGCTCGCTCCAGACGAGGTAATGCTCGAATGGCGCGAGGATGCGCCCCTTGCTCGTCAGGTTGTCCCAACTGAAGACGAAGGTCGCAGTGGGGATGCCAAGGCTGCGCGCGGCCAGTACTGGCGCGAGCACTTCCGGAGGCCGTTGGTGCGAGGCGAATACCACTGACGGCCGCATTGCCTCGAACGTTCGCCTGTAGTGGGCCACTGCTGGAGCGGCGCCAGCCCGCACCTGATGCTGACGGGCCAGCCATCCAATCCCAGCGTCCGTCGCCGCGGCCCGGCCGAGCATGCGCGCGGTGGTCGTCATCGCCCATCTGCCCACTGTTGGCGCGTGAGGGCGAATGGCGAGACGGCGGCGCATCGCACGTGTATCGCCCCAGTGCATGTGTGCGTAGCCGAGGGCACTCCCCAGCGTCTCGGCCACGCGACCCGCGTCGAACGGCCGCAGTCTGTGCCAGCTCATCGCCGTGCCAAAGGGCGCCGCGTAGTCGGCAACCCACGCGTCGGGGATAACGTGGAAGAGTGCAACAGGACCGCGCGAGACCGCCTCCCGGGCGAACGGCCCGAGGAGGAAATTGCGCACGCCCACGCCGTCGGGTAGCAGTAAGGCCAGCTTCATGCAGCCCTCTCCGCGGCTCGCGCAGCCGTGAGCGTCACAGTATGGCAGTGGGCGCCCCGCCGGCACTCGCCCCGCTCTCGGGCCAGGCCCACACTCACCCGCATCCCGCCCAGCGGGCTAGCGTTATCCCGCGCTGCGGCCACGATCCGTGCGGACAGCGTGCGCACCTCCTCCGCGCCGAAATACTTTGCCGTGTTCGGCCAGCGCTCATCGGGCGCGCGCTGCAGACGTCGGAAGGACCAGTCGGGCGACAGGTGCAGTCCGCGCCGGACCTGGCTCCCCATCCACTCCAGCATGCCCAGCCCCGACCCCTCCGGATCGATGTAGAGCAGTCGGTCGCACGCGGCGAGACTGACGTGACGACTGCGCACCACTTCGCTCATCAGCACCTCGGCGACCCGACGATGAGACTGTCCGTCGCTGCGGTGGAACCAGTCGTGGGTCACTGTGGCGATGGCGTCGGCCAATGCCGGCGGTGTCACCCACTCACCAGCGAGTATGGTGTCGAGCGCGTCGCGTAACTCGGTGAAGCTGTCGCAGGGCAGGCTCACGGCCTCGGCCGAGGGCATCTCGAACGGAGCCGGTACCCAGCGCGGAGAAAGTGTGGGGGTACCGGCGAAGCCCGCTTCGATGCCGGTCGTGCAACTGCGCTGAATTACCGCCACGGCTCGGCAGATCTGCGGCTCCACCCCGCCGTCGTTGTCGACAATGACATTCGACAGGCCATGCAACCCTTCCCGATAGGGTTCGGGACGCTCGAACGGATGCGGACGCACCACCAGGTCGATGTTCGGGAAAGCGCTGGCCAGTCGCGCCACCAGGTCGATCATTGCGGCGATCGCCGTCCGTTCAGTCCGCAACAGCTCGTTCACGTGAGCGTCAGACCAGCCGAAGTTGCGACGCGATGTTTCCACCTTCTGTTCCACGCTGGTGAAGCGTGGATTGGCGGTGGAGAAGTTGGTGTTAACGAGCACGCGTGGCCTGTCAGGCCTCCGCTCGTCGGTGGATATCACCCGCCGCCAGGAAGGGTGGTAGACGTCGAAGCGAGGACATCCCGTGACCGTTATCTGATCGGCCGTGAAGATCCCGCGGTTGATCAACGCGCTGGACATCGCGTTCCCCCACAGGCACACGCCGCGCGCGGTGTGCCGCAGCGTCGCGTCCGGCCAGAGCAACTCCGTGTAGCTCTCAATGTCGGACCAGACGCCGCCCTCGGTATCGAGCAGGCCGACGCCAATGCCCGCGGCCAGGGCGCCCCGGGCGAGCGCTTCATTGCTCCGTCGGAAATAGTTGAGGACGAGGAAATCGGGTGCCAACGCCCACACCTCGCGAGGCGCTACGTTGGCCGGCACGAGGTGGCAGACTGCGCCGCGACGGGACAGTTCCAGCGCGGTGAGGACAATGCCGCACAGATCTCGTTGGGGATGGTCTACGAGTAGCGCTATTCGAGGCGCGGTCACCGACACCTCACGGCGAGAGGGAAGGATCGAGCAGGGGCAGGGACACGGCCGAGCCGCGGGAGGCGAGTAGAGTAGAGAGCGATACTCCCGCCGGTAGCGAGGCTATGGGAGCGGGGGACGACGCCTGGTCTTCAGGTGGTAGGAGCTTGGCCAATTGCGCGTAGGCGGCATGTCCGGCTGCCACCTGGGCCGCCGCGGCATGGAGCAACCCGCTCCGGCGGCTCTCAGCGTCATTCCAGACGCGGTGAACCGCGGCCAACAACCGTGGAGTGAGGTCGGGCGCTTTGAGCGACACCAGTTCACCCCCGCCCGGAAAGAGGTCCAGCAACCCCGTGAACTTGTCCACGTAGTACTCGGACGCTTCCAGACAGACCACTGGAATACCCTGTGAGAGGGCAAAGATCGCGGAGTGGTAGGCGCCAGTCACAAGCACCCGACAGTCAGCAATGCTAGCGATAACGAGCGATGGCGAATCCAGCTCCACGCCAGTATTGGCGCCGCCTCCCTCCAGGCCCGCTGTCACTCGTCCTATGACGTCGGAATCGTGAGCTTCGCCCCTGGCAATCGGCGCCGGCACTACTGGCGGTCTTCCCAGCGACGCGACGACGGCTTCGATCGCCTCGCGCACGCGCGACACCGTCTGCTCATCGGTGCCAGCGTTGCCGGAAACGCGCAGGTTGATACCGAGTCCGGAACCCAGAGCAGCCCGTCGCTGAGCGTAGGCGAGTTCCACGGCGTCGTCGCCGGTAACCGCGATGCGTCCTTCAGGCACCCCGAGCGAGGCGAGCAAAGATGGTCCCAGCAGCCCCTCGCGAAGGGCGATAAGACGCACCTGCGGAAGCACCACCCGCGCTCGCGCAGACAGGGCGCGACCTTGCAGCGGCCCTATTCCCTGCCCCATCATCGCCGTTGGAACTCCAGCTAGTTGGGCAAGGGTCAGCGTGGCCAGTACCGTGTCGGCATGCTGGCGAGTCGCATCATTCATCGCCCCCTGTCCAACAACGAGGAAGAGGTCAGCGCCGCGGACGCTAGCCAGAAAATCTCGAAAGCGCGCCCGCGACGCCGCCGGTAGACGCGCTGCGAGGAGTGCCGCGACCAGGGCTGGCCAGCGGCGGCCCATGGCCATGCGGGCGCGCGACAGCATACGTGAAAACGGGCCGGGCATCAGGCCATGCAGTCGCCCAAGAAGCACCCTTCCGCTCACCCAGGGCACGCGACCCGCTGCCGGCTGCGCGATGGCTTCGGGACAGAATGCAGACAGAGCGGCGGGACTGTGCGTCAGCACCCGAATCTCCGCCGACGGGAAGCTCAGACGCAGTCGACGCACGGCCACCTGCAGCATGGCTACGTCTCCCATGTTACACAGGCTATAGCTACCTGGCTCAATCACGATGCGCACGGAATATGACCTCAGGTGGTGACGAGATCGTGACGTCGCAGCTCGGCCACCACCTCACGCACGGCGTCGAATGGCACACCTAGCTCCTGCGCTATCCGGGATACCGATCGGGTGCCGTCTATCAGATACATGATGTCGAACAACGCGCGGTGGCCCTCCGGATTCGCGTAAGCATCCACGTGGATGCCGTAGCGCGAGCAGAAGATCTCCCCCTTGAAGCGATTGACCGGCGTTACGTCCGACTCCAGGGTGTCGAGCATGCGCAGCACTGCGTCGCGCGCACCGGCCAGGCGGCGGTCGGAGGCGAGCGCCGGTGTATCGCTGCTCGAGTGGTATTCCGGATAGGGCCATGATGGGTCCCCCGGACGGCGGACGCGGGACAGCGAGAGCATCGGGACGCGCACCCCGGGTGCATTGAACTGCCGCTCATCGTTGCCAATGATGGTGCGGAAGGCACCCGTCCAGCCATCCGCTTCAACCTCGGCAAGAGCCATCGAGAAACAGCGATCGACTTCGCTCTCGGCAGCAAAGGAGTGTTGGAGCGCCAGCGGCTGATCCAGGCCGAGCATCTCGAGGAAGAGCCCACCACGCAACCGAGGTATTAGTGACTCGTGCCGACTCAACCAGGCGAGTGACCCGATGGTCTCCGGGACGATCAACAAACGGTAGGTGAACCGGCCAGGCGGTCGGCTTAGCAGTTCGCGCATCACGTCCAGCCCAACCACGACTCCCGACAGGTCGTCATTCACCATGTGCGGGTGGCACAGATGGGCACAGAGGACGATGCTCTCGTCGGACGTGCCGGGCACCACCACCTCACCCACCTTCAGCGACCCGAAGCTGAAATCGGTGCGGATGACGACGCGATAGCGGGCGTCGGTGAGGGCGTCAAGTTGCTTCCGGGTGCAACAGAGACCCCAGTCGCGCTCGTAGTACTTGAAGATGAACGGTATGGCATCGTCGAGTAGCGGGTGCGCGTGGAGATGCGCCAACAGCTCGTAGCGCGTCACGATGCCGTCGAATGGCAGGGAGTAGGAGACCACGTGTAGCGGATGATCGGCATAGGAGAAGAGGCGCTTTCCATCGAGCGTCTCCAGGTATGCCTCCTGGCAACTCCACCGCTCCGGCACGATCCAACTGAAGCACTCGGTGCCCGATGGAAAGTGGTGGAACGTCATGGGCACCTGGGTGGCGAGAGCTTCCAGGGCGACATCGTAGCCCTCCGAGACGATGTCTCGCGGCAGGGTCCACAGACCGTCTATCATCTGCCGCATAGTGGCCCCTGCTGGCAACTCTGGCGGTACCAGCGACTTGCCCGCTCGCGTCGAGTCTAGCTGCTCTGGCTGACCGGCCGGTCCGCGGGCCGTGAACCAAGGATCGTCCTTCAGCGCCCGTGCTACGAACGCGTCATACTCCCGCGCGTCCACCGCGAGCAACTCTCCGCCCGCCAGCGGCGCTACCCTGCAGACGCCGGCCCCGCGAGCCCGCTCCTCGAGTCGCGTGGCGTCAGGCGTCCCATTCTCAGCGAGCAGCCTGACGCTGTACACCCAGCCCTGACGCCTCTCCCCATCCGCCGTGCTCACGCACCCCGTGAACAGCTTACGGAAGCGGAAGGGAACTGCCAGCCGTTCCTCGGTGTGGTGGCGTATCGTTGCTTCCACCAACGGCAGCCCCACCAACAGCACCTGCGCACCGGCCTGTACGAGCCGGTCGAAGACACTTCCTGAGCCGAAGCAGCTCGCCGGTATGCCGTCCAGGAGCTCATGCGCTCGTGGACCCTGCGCGGCCACGCTGTGAATTGGATCGGCCGATCGCACCACGGCAGGCTGGGCGCGGAATAGCTCCAGAAAGTCGGAACTTGGCGACCAGGGCCCACCGTTAGTGGGCGTGGTGTCTGAGCTGTAGGTCTCGCCGCGGCAGAAAGAGAAGGTATAGGTAGGCACGATGAGCGTGCCTTCAGCCCCTACAGCCGATCGCAACGCATCCAGCAGCAATTGCGGCCGCCCTTCCGGCATGACCGCCGGACCCAGTGCGGCGAGGTCGACGTGTACGAACACCACCGCACCCGCACCGATGCCCACTCGTCGCAGCGCCGCGTCGAGCGTGGAGCGCACGAGCTCCGCTCCAGCCTCGCCGGACGGGGCCATCTCTCCCGATCGCAGGGAACGCTCAGGCGCGCTGGTGGTGATGGGCATCTCAGCCGTCCACTGCCGCGTGGCGCACGGCGGATATTACCCTCTCCTGATCGGCCTCGGTCAGTCCCACCGAGCACGGCAGGCTGATCGCTGACGCATGCAGTTGGTCGGCGACAGGACAGTCGGCGAGGGGTGATCCACCGTGAGCGGGCGAGCGATGGAGTGGCTGCCAGAGGGGTCGTGCCTGAATTCGCTCCACCTCCAGCGCCTTCAACAATTCACGTGACGAGCGCCCATAGCGGGCGGCGTCCACGAGCATTGTGTACATCCAGAACGTGGCGTGCGCCCACGGCGCCTCGGCCATCGGTCGAAGACCCGGAATCTCGTCGAACGCGGCAGCATAGTGGGCGGCTATCCGCCTCTTGGCCGCGACGTAGGCGTCGAGCTGCTCCAGTTGTGCGACGCCGATCGCTGCCTGGACGTTGGTGAGGCGATAGTTGTAGCCCACCGCTCCGTGCACGTACTCTATCGGATCGTCCTTGGCCTGGGTGGTGAGGTAGCGCGCCCGGGCCGCATAGGCGGGGCTATCGGTGACCAGCATACCTCCGCCGCCAGTGGTGAGAAGCTTGTTGCCGTTGAAGCTGAAGCATGCGATGTCGCCCAGCTTCCCCACCGGTGTGCCGTTGCAGGTCGCGCCGAGGCTCTCCGAAGCGTCCTCGATGACCACCAACTCGTGCTCACGCGCAACGCTCAGTAGGGCTGGCATGTCGACCGGATGACCCAGCACGTGGACCGGGAGGAGGGCCCGAACTCGGCGTCCTGTGGCTCGCTGACGCCAGACGCCACGCACGCGCTGACAATGGCGACGGAGGAAATCCGTGACGCGCTGTGGGTCCATCTGCCAGTAGCACGACTCGGCGTCGATGAAAACGGGCCAGGCTCCGACGTAGCGCACGGCATTGGCCGGGGCGATGAAGGTGAGCGTCGAGACGAGCACTTCGTCGTCTGGCTCCACTCCGGCTACAAGGAGGGCGGTGTGCAGCGCCGCCGTTCCGCTCACCGTCGCGACCGCGTGACTCGTGCCGACAGTATCCGCCAGCATCCGCTCGAAGCGGTCCACATACGAACCCACCGAGGACACCCAACCAGTATCGAGGCAGTCGCGCACGTACTGCCACTCATTTCCACGGATTTCTGGCACGCACAGTGGGATGCCGCCGGCCGGCGCCGGAGCACCCGGCGCGCGCAACTCGCCGACCGCGACGGTCGGCCTGGACAGGGTTGTCAATTGCGATACCTAGGGCTGGCAAAATCCTCGAGCAATCCGGTGCGGACCAGTTGCACCACCTCGTGGATTCCGTCGGCTACCGACCGGCTGGGGAAGAAGCCGAGTTCACTATTGATGCGAGCAAAGGAGACGCGATAGTCGCGTGGATCCTCGTCGCGGTGTACATACTCCACATCCGCGTCGGGCATCTCAGTTAGCGCCAGGTCGACGATCTCCTGCTTGCGGTAGTTCTGATCCGTCGCGCCGACATTGAACACCCGTCCTGCCACCCGATCACGGGGCGCCTCGAGAACCGTCTCCACGGCTCGCGCCACATCGCGGACGTGTACGTAGGGCCGCCAGAAGCGTTCGCCAAACACAACCAGACGGTGCTGCATCGCCAGCTCCATGGCGAACTCGTTTACTGTGAGGTCGAAGCGCATGCGCGGCGACACGCCGAATACTGTCGCCAGCCGCAGCGGTGTGGCGCACAGTCCATTATCTGCCGCCGCCGCCAGTAGCTCCTGCTCCACCGCTACCTTGGTCTCGGCGTACAGCGATATCGGACGCAGGTCGGAGTTCTCGTCCACCAGAACCGACGGATCATCCATGCGGCCGTAGTTGCTGCAGGTGGAAGCGAAGATGAAGCGTGACACACCAGCTTTCTGAGCCGCCTTTATCAAGCTGAGCGAGGCATCCAGGTTGGTAGACCGTGCGACCTCCGGATCTCGCGCACAGGCCGGGTCACCGACTATCGCCGCCAGATGGACGACAGCGTCCATTCCGTTCACCGCCGCGGCCACGGTCTCCGAGTCACGCACATCGCCGCGCTGCAGCTCGAACGCCGGATGACTCCACACGGGAAGTAGCGATTCGCCGCCGTGGCAGAGCAGGTCCAGGACACGAACAGCATGGCCGCGAGAGAGAAGGCGGGGGACTAGAGTGGAGCCGATGTAGCCGGCGCCGCCGGTCACGAGAATACGCATGATCAGAGCCTCGCTGTGGCAATGTCAGCCTGTGCCCGGGCATAGTCGGCAGGTCGGCCGATATCGAGCCAGTACTCCACTATCGGGAAGGCAGCAACCGGTCGGCCGGCGGTAAGCAGTCGGCCGATCAGATCAGGCATGTCGAAGCGCAGGTCGTCGGGGACGAAGCGGCGCACGCCTGACTCCAGCAGGTAAATCCCTGCGTTCACCATGTACCGCTGCCGCGGCTTCTCACGGATGCCGAGCACGCGCGTGTCGCGACAGTCCACGACGCCGTATGGCACCTCCATCACGAACTCGCGCACACCCACGGTGAGCTCCGCACCACACTCGCGATGAAACGCGAGCATCCGAGCGAAGTTCACGCCTGTGAGGACGTCGCCATTGAGGACGAGCAGAGGTTCTCCGTCCTCGGGCAGCGCCCGCAGCGCGCCAGCGGTTCCAAGCGGCTGCTCCTCGGGGAAGTAGCTGATCTCGACCCCGAAGGCGCTGCCATCGCCAAAGTGCCCCGTGATGCACTCGGCCAGGTAGTGTGTGGCGACGCCGACATGGCGTATCCCGGCTGCCCGCAGTCGCTCGATTGTAAGCTCCAGTAGCGGACGGTCGCCAACCGGAAGCATGGGCTTGGGGATGCCATCGGTGAGCGGGCGCAGGCGCATGCCGTAGCCACCGGCCATGATCATTGCCCGCAGGTCGGTGCCCGGCGTTCGCACGATGTCGCTCCGTAGCCAGACGCCCATCACAACTCCGTCGTCCGCGACTACCGGAAGCTGATGGACGGCATAGTCGCGGCCGCGGTCGAGCAACTGGAGCACGGCGTCGGGTCCCGCTTCCGGTCCCACCGTCAGCGGTTCGCGGGATACAAATGGAAGGGCTGGCGCATCCAGGCTGCTACCGGCGAGGATCGCCCTCCGGAGATCTCCGTCGGTGAGCACGCCTACCAGTCTTCGACCAGGGCCGCACACCAGGAGCACGCCCACCCCGGCTGCGTCCAGTCGCGCCAGCGCCTCACCCAGCGTCGCCGTGGGCTCGATGAGGGTTGCAGCGAGCCGCTCGCAGGCAACCGATTCGCTAGCCGAACCGACGGCGGTGAGCGAGCTGTCGGCTGCCGTAGCTGGCGGCGAGATCGTCGGCGGCGATGCCACGGCGGAGAACGTCGGCGATAGCGGCGTCAGTCCGACAGATGACACGGTATTCTGACCTATCACGGGACCTCCTCGCCCTGTCGGGCCTCCAGCGTTTCCAGACGGCTGATGAGCGCTGACAGCATCGCCTTCACGTCGGTTCCCAGTCGCGTTCCTATCGGCCAGTCGGGAACGGCTGCTGTCTCGTCTCCCTGCTGCACCTCGATCAACTGCAGCGTCGAGTCTCCCGTCTTCACCAGAACACCGCGGCGATCTCGACCCACCACCTGACCGGGTGTGGCCCGGTACAAGGGCCAGGCGGGATCCCAGTGGGCGCGCCAGACGATCAGCTGGCTCCCAGCGACAAGCGTCCGCGCGCCAGGACCCGGCCGAGTTATTCCACGGACCTTGTTGTGCAGGTCGCGGCTGGAAGCGTTCCAGTCCAACCACTCATCGCCGGGCCCGCGGCCGCCGTAGTAGGTGGCCAGCGCATGATTCTGAGGCTGCCGGGCAGCATTGCCGCCGAGCAAGTGGGCAACCGCTTCGGCAACGATGTCAGGTACAGCCGCCACGACCCGGGCGAGGACGGTCGCGTAGTCATCAGTCCAGCCGATAGGCAACGTCCGCTGGAGTACGATGTCGCCGGTGTCGATCCCTTCGTCCATGTGATGGACGGTGAGACCGATCTCCGTCTCGCCATTGAGGATCGCCCAGTTCACGACGTTGCGGCCGCGGTAACTGTATCTGATCGTAAGCCACCGAAAGGATCAGGTCCGGTGTCAGTGCGGCGAGCGCGGCCACACTGGCGGCAGAGTTCACCTGTGCGGGACGGAGTACGGGCACTCCGAGCCTGGCAGCCACCGCGGCAAGCGAGCCATCGCTGGGATGCGCGCGAGCAACCACGGCGACCACCTCGCAGCCGTCGGTGGCCAGTCGGGCCAGCGTCCCCGCCGCCCATCCGCCATCGCCAAACAGTATTACCCGCGCAGGCTTCATCGTTGCTTCCTCAGCCGAGGTCCGTCCAGTCCAACTCATCCTCGGCCGCGACATCGCGGGCGAGGGGGCGCTGCAGTGCGTAGCGGAGTTCGTCCGGCTGTATTCCCGTCCCTGGTCGCTTGAAATCGACGTCGTCGGCCGTGAGGCGCTCGCCCTGCCGCATGGAGCGGCGAGCGACCATCCGCCGCCGGAAGCTGCTTCGCTTCTCCATCTCCTCCACCGGCACGGTGCGCGCGGTCGTCCCGAGTGCAGCGTGAAGCTCGCGCGCGCCATCTACCAGCGCCCGCAACTGCGGTGGATCGGCGGAGATGGCGTGATCCCAACCATCCAGCTTCGTGTCGACCGTGAAGTGCTTCTCGATGATGCAAGCGCCCAACGCCACGGCGCCGAGCGCTATGGCGTTCCCGAGCGAGTGGTCGCTGAAGCCCACCGGGACGTCGAACGCGACCGACCAGGTATGCAACTGCCGCAGGTTCACGAGCGAGGGCGGGGTGGGATAGAGCGACACACAGTGCAGAAGGGCCACCGGACCGGCACCGCCGGCACGCAGGACTCCCAGTGCGCGCTCGACCTCGCCCAACGTTGCCATGCCGGTAGAGAGCAGAACAGGCCGACCAGTACGCGCCACGATCTCGAGTAACGGCAGGTGGTTCACGTCCATCGATGCGATCTTGAACGCGGGCACGTCGAGCGAGACGAGCAACTCCACCTCCTCGCGCGAGAAGCAACTGGAGAAGCAGGTGATGCCCCGCTCACGACAGTAGTCGACGATTGTGACGTGATCGTCCGGCGTCAGTTGGTAGCGCTCCACTGCCTCCTGGAGCGTCGGTCCGCCACCATTCCCGGCCACGTAACGCGTGTTGCGCCCGTACTCGGCCCGCGATATGAGTGACCGGCTGGACCAGGACTGGAACTTCACCGCATCCGCGCCGGCCTCGTGGGCAGCGTCGATCAGCTCACGGCAGAGCTCCAGGTCGCCATTATGGTTGGCTCCTATCTCGGCAATTATGTACGGCGGCGATGCCGGTCCGATGGACCGACCGCCGATCACGAGCTGCTCCACATTACCTCCAGGTCGGGATGAGCAACGCACCACCACCACGCGTGTACTGTCGGCAAGTCGTGCAGCGCAGCTCCGTACCGGGCTAGCGCCCCAGGTGAAGAACTCGTCCAGCGGCGAAAGGCCCGGACCCGCTCGGCGGCCCGCTCCATCGGCGCGCGTATCGATCCCGATACGGACTGAACGCGGCTAACAGCCTGGTGATGGAGCGACACGAGTGTCGTCGCGCGTTCCAGATACTCGGGCGTGAACGGCGGCACCACGCGCGCCATGTTCCCGCCATGTTGCCGGTAGCGCATCCGTGGAACGGAGTCGAACACCATGCGTGCGCCCTGTCCCCAGGCGGCGGTAGCGAGATACCAGTCGACAAGTGCGGTCCCCGGCGGCACCGGCAGGCATCGCTCCAGCACGGCACTCCGATAAGCTGTGTTGGAGAGTCCGAACACATTCCACACAGGCAACTGCGCTGCGGCATCTCCGCCGACCGCCGGCGCCAGGGTGATACCGAGGTCGTCATCGGTCACGTTCACCAGGCGGAGCGCGCAGGCATTCACATCGCAGCGGGTGAGGGCTTCGCGTGCGGCGGCCACTCGCGTCGGTTCCAGCAGATCGTCAGAGTCCACGAAGATCACGGCCGGATAGCGATTCACGAGCAGAGATATCGCTCGCGCCCGCAAGGTGGTCGGTGTGTCGCCGGGTACCGCCGCCAACCACGAACCGACGATGGTAGTTCCCGCGGCCGCCGCCGCTTCGGCGGGCATTACGTCGTCGGACGCCACCCAGAGGTCGAAGGCGGTGTCGGTCTGGCTAAGCACCGACGCATACCAGGCTCGCAGGTACGGCAACACGGCCGGATACACGGTGGTGAAGAGGGCAAGCCGCTCAGTGGCCATGAGCCATCTCCACCCCTCGCGCGCCGCTAGCGTGCGCCTGCAGCCGTGCCCGCTCAGCGAACAGCTCGAGCATTACCCAGTCGGACTCCGTGTCCACGTCCACGGCGTGCTCCCACGGTATCACCCAACCCGTGCGTCCCGGCACGTGGAACGTCCCCTCCCGGTAGAGCGTCTCCGCCTTCGCCCACCAGATCGCGCCCGTGGGACAGTAGAGTGGCGTCAACTCCTGGCTACGGCGAGTTACCTCGGACTGGAAGAGCGGTACGAGTTCACTGCCCGCGCCCAACCTCATCGACCACCACGGGTTCTGCCACCCGAACTCAGCCACCGATAGTTGCGAGCGGCTGCCACTGGCGACAAAAGCGATGTGGCTGTCACAGACGTCATCCACCGTGCGCAACGGACAGTTCGGCATGAGCTGCGCGACCATGGTGCACCACTTCCTCGTTGGGTCCAGGCGCTTCAGGATATCCACCGTCGCAGCGGAGACGGGCGTATGATCGTCGGCGAGCGCGGCCTCGCGGAGAAACGGCACCTCGGCGCCGCACTCGCGCGCGACATCAGCCACCGCCTCGCTGTCGGTGCTCACCACCACGCGGTCGAAGAGGCCGCTATGGAGCGCCGCGTCCACCGTGTACGCGAGCGCCGGCCGGCCCAGGAGCAGCCGAACGTTCTTGCCCGGAACACGGCGTGAGCCGCCGCGTGCGGGAATCACTGCCAACCGGCCGCCGTCGCTCATGCTCCGTTACCCCCCGCTCCCGTCAGCACGGTGTGCGCTACCCGGCCGTTAGGCGAGCCCGCACCAACCTGCCTGGAGACAAACATCCCATCCGTTTCGAAAGAACTGGAAGCCGTATCCAGCCCATCGTCATGCGTCGTCTGGTAGTGCCAGAGACGCTGGTAGATCTCGCACTCGGCGAGTAGTGCTTCGTGTGTTCCCAGCGCCACGACCCGGCCCTCGTCCAGCACCAGGATGCGGTCGACGCGACGGAGGGTTGAGAGACGGTGCGCGATGACGAAGGTCGTCCTTCCTTCCATCAGGCGGTCGATGGCCGACTGCACTGCCCGCTCGGAAACCGAGTCGAGATTGCTCGTGGCCTCATCCAGGACCAGGATGGGAGCATTCTTAAGGAGAGCCGCGGCTATGCAGATGCGCTGCTTCTGCCCCACCGAGACACCATGGGCATCCTCGCGCCGCCCTACCACTCCCTCGTAGCCCCGCTCCATGAGCAGAATCTCGTCATGGATGTTCGCCGCCCGAGCAGCCTGGATCACTTCCTCCATTGTCGCGTCGGGGCGAGCGATGCGGATGTTGTTGGCTATCGAGTCGAGGAAGAGAAATGGCTCCTGCGGCACGATCGCGCACAGCGACATGAGATCGGAGTGCCGTATTTCGCGCAGGTCCACGCCGTCGAAGGCGATACGACCGGAGGTCGGGTCGTAGAGGCGTAGGAGAAGTGATATCAGCGTCGTCTTCCCGGCACCTGATGGTCCCACAATGCCGATCGTCTCGCCGCCGTGGAACGTCGCCGTCACGTCATGCAAAACGCCGCGATCTCCGTAATCGAAGCCCACATTCTCGAATGCGATCGCCTGCGGCGCTGCCGTCAACCGGCGTCCATCGGCCCGATCCACCACATCCGGCTCGGTCTGAAGGAGCGTTTCCACTCGCTCCAGGTTGGGCATGACAGTGTGGATGTTCGAGTAGATCTGGAGCAGTCCGAGCATGGGCGTGTAAACGGCCACCACGGCCACGACGAGGCTCAAGAGAGACTGCCAGGCAAGCGTCCCATTGGCCACTTCACGACCGCCCAGCACCAGTACCAGCACCAGTCCGAAGCCGGACACACTCTCGAATAGCAGTCGGGCAAAGGCCTTCCCGCGGGTCTGGCGCATGACGACGCGGAGCAACTGTTCACCGGTCTCCCGCGCCCGCTCCCTGATGCGCTCCTCACCCTGCGTCACCTTGATGACGCGGATCCCGGTGGCCACCTGGAGGAAGGAGTCGAACAGGCCGGTGATGGTCGCCCGCTCCTGACGCGCGGCCATGGTGATGCGCTGACCGAAGTACTGCGCCGGTAGCAGGGCGAGCGGTACCAGGATGAAGCCGAGCATGGCGAGCATCGGGCTCATCATCCAGGCGACGACCCCCAGCCCCAGCACCCGAGCCAGGTGCAATGCACCTGAACAGAGGTCGATCGTCACCGAGCGCACACCCTTCAGGTCGTTGTACGCCGCCATCACGACGTCGCCCTGGCTGCTGCGGTCGAAGTAGCGCGCACTCAGGGTGAGCAGCTTGGCGAGAACTTTATGCAGCGTCGTGATCTCGGTGTGGTGCGCCAGTCGCACTCCGAGCACCTCGCCATAGGCGGTGGCGCCGGCGCGCAGGAGCCAGATGGCGAAGATCGCTAGGGCGCCGGTGACGAGGGTGAACCACGATACATGTCCACCGCTGCTGAAGCCGACGAGTACCTTCTGGAGCGACCAGACGAGGCCGCCCTGAAGGGCGCCCTGCGCGACGGTGGTGGCGAGGAGCAGCGCGGTGACCCAGGGAGCCGACATGGCCGCGCGCATTCCCGTGATCACCGCCGAACGTGCCGTGACGACAGCGCCGGTGGCGGCACCAGAACGGGAAGCGCTCATCGCTCCACCCACGACGCAGGATCGCTGGCGGCCATCTCCATGGCGCCATGATCCCCATTCTGCGAAAGCCACCGCTCGGCGCGATCCCAATCCTCCGCCTCGTCGATGTTCACCGCCGGCGCGCCAGTGAGCACGCAACCGGCGACGCGTGCACCGAACAGTGTGCCGCTCTCCAGCGTGGCCCGCCGCACGACGTAGACCGCGCCGTCGCGATGATAGGCGGGCGGCAGAAGCTGACGCCTGGGTGGCGGTGCGTCAGTCCCGCTGGCCAGTTCCAGGAAACCGTCGACGTCGGCAATGAATGCCCAATGGGGGTGCATGTGACTGGGGATCGCCCGCACCGAGATCACCGTGTCCGCACCGCTCGTCTCAAGCAACTCCACGCAGCCATCCACTGCACCGGCAGGACGGAATGGAGTTGTCGGCTGGAGCAGACAGACAGCATCGTAGTGATCGCCAGAGGCGGCCAGGGCGTCCAACGCATGCTGAATGACGGGTAGAGTAGGAGCATCGTCGGTAGCCAGTTCGGCCGGCCGCATGAACGGGACGTCCAAACCCAGCCCGAGCCCGATAGCGGCGATCTCGGGGTCGTCAGTGCTGAGCACCACTCGATCCAGCCGGGTGGCGGCGAGCGCCGCGTCCGCGGTATACGCGAGGAGCGGCCTGCCACCCAGCGAGCGCATGTTCTTGCGCGGTACGCCACGCGAACCGCCACGAGCCGGCACCAACCCCAGTACGCGCATCACTCCTTCACCATCACCCAGCTTGAGGTGCCTCGACTGACCGCACTTTCTCGGGCTGATTTCATCATCATCACGATCCTCAAATCCTCCGTATTGGCCGCTGTCAGTAGCACAGGCGCTTCTCGATCGACAGGGGCGCATCGACGAGAACCCTTCCGATCCGTCCACCGGCTTGCCCGTCGCCATAGAGCGTGGAGCAGGGGTAGCGACCGACACGCATGTGCTCCCGAACGGCCAGGGCGATTTCGCCGCAGTCGTAGTCCACATCGCGCACGTTGCCGCCACGATCGCGACCGGACTGCCGGGTACCGATGTTCACCGCCGGTACGCCCAGGTAGGAGCACTCCCGGATGCCGACGCTGGAGTTCCCGACGAGGCAGCGCGCGTTCACCAGCAGGCGCAGGAAGTCCAGCGGCGCCATGTTCTTGAAGAAGTGGATCTGATCCGGCTTCCGTTGCTCTCGAAAGGCCCGTATGCCACCTGAGGTACCGTCGGAGCCGGCGTCCACGTTCGGCCAGAACCAGAGCGTCGGTATTCCCAACTCCTCCACCGCCATAAGTGTCTCTGTCACGTGTGCTCTCGCCTGCTCGTACTCGGTGGTGACGGGATGCTGCATCACCACCAGATACTCGGAAGACGTCTTCAGCGCGTGACCCACACCCACGCCGCCGTAGCGCTCGAACGGATCGAAGTCCATCGCCGGCGATGCGGCGACTTCGGCTGCCAGGTCTATGGACGGGCAACCGGTGACGAAAATGGTGGCCTCTCGTTCTCCCATGCAGCGCAGTCGTTCCGCCGCCGGTCGGCTCGAGACGAGGTGCAAGTCGGCGAGCTTCGTCACCGCGTGCCTCACCTTCTCATCGATCGAACCGGTGACCTCGCCACCCTGGATGTGAGCGAGTGGAATGTTCATGTATGCCGCCGCCACAGCCGTCGCCATCGTCTCGAAGCGATCGGCGATCGTGACCACCACGTCTGGCTGAAGGTGATCGAAGACGGAGGCCAGTTCGAGGAGACCGATACCGGTGGTCTTCGCCATCGCCGCCGGGTGACCTCCCTCAAGAACCATCTGCACTCGAGCCGCGACGTCGAAACCGTCGTCCTCGATGTAGCGCACCGCGGTGCCGTACCGATCGAGCAGCGCTGACGCTGCCACTACGACCTGCAAATCGGCGTCGGCACGATCCCGCAACGCTACGAGAGCTGTCTTGATCCGGCTATAGCTCGGTCGCGCGGTCACGACGACGCAGATCCGGCGCGTCATGGCCGGGCACGCATTGGCGGCTCCGTGAACGGTGAGAGGTTCGGCGCGGCTGCGCCAATGGATGGTGTGGTTCGGCTCTGAGTCGTCGTTTGCATCGGAAGCAGCGATACCGGAGACGGCCGGTCCGAAAGCGGCGTAGAGGGCGCCGACGACCCGATCAGTTCGGGCAGCAGGTCATCCTCCATCAAAGGCTCCCAGGGAGCTAACGGCCGCTTCACCCGCCGCCCGACGAGCTCCAGACGGCGGCTGGCGGCGATCCCCGTGCCCGGCTTGCGGATGGCCAGGTCGTCGGAGCCGATCACCTGTCCGACAACGAGCTCGCGCGCGGCAACGACGCTCTTCGTGAACATCGCCCGCAACGGCGCGAGCTTGCCGGCCATGGCATCCTTGGCTACCGGATTGAGCGTCATCCGCTCGATGAAACGGACTCCGTCGGCAAGCTGCCGGAACTCGCTCGTCGTGATCGATGCTACCACGTCCGGCCCGTACATCTGCCGGCTGAGCGTGATGTGGACTTCCAGCACCTCGGCGCCAAGCGTCGCCGCGGCGAGAGCGGGGTAAATCGTGCCGGAGTGATCAGAGAGACCGACCGGGCAACCGTAACGCTCCCGGAAATCAGCCAGCATGTTCAGGCCGACGCGCTCCGGCGGGCAGGGATAAGCCGACGTGCATTGCATCACGGCGAAGTCGGCGCCGGCCAGGCGTAGTCGCTCCACGGCCCGATCCACCTCGGCCAGCGGGCTCATTCCTGTCGACAGCAGCACCGGCAGACCGGTCGCAGCCACCTGTTCGAGCAGCCCTGGCGTGGCTATCTCACCGGAAGGGATCTTCCAGGCCGCCACCCCGACGCGGCCGAGCATGGACACCGCCTCGGGGGAGAACGGTGAGCTGAGAAAGAGCAGACCCAACTCCTCCGCGTGGGCCCGCAACCCACTCCACTGCGACTCGCTGAACGAGGTGCGGTGCCAGTAGGCAAGCCGAGTATCGTCCTGCGGGCTGAAGCGCACACGCCACGGTTCGGCCGGACTACTCTCCGCCTCGGCGATGTGAGTCTGGAACTTGACCGCATCTGCGCCCGCCCCGGCCGCGGCGTCCACATAGGCGTGGGCCAGCCCAAGGCTGCCATCGTGCGACTGCGCCACCTCGGCTATGAGGAGACAGCGCCCACCGTCGGCGCCGGACCTCCGTCCGGCGCTGCCCCGCACAATATCAGCAAACGTGGTGGCCATTCTGACGACGCTCCCGATCTGCCCGGCAGATCACGTCGATCGCGACCTGTGTACGGACGGCGGAAGAGCACCGACAGAACAGGACAGCCAACGATCGAACTACTGCGACGAAACCCCTGTCGGCAGCGGACGAGCGCGATCACGTCAGATCAGTCCACGTGACGCATAAGCGTAGTATCCGTGCCGGCACTGTTTATCACGGTGCCGTCACGTAGAGGGCCGGGCAATAGGGCAAGCCAGACCATGACACGTTCTTCGCAACCTCAGCCTGAGGCGTGCGTCAGGCAGATCGGGCGCCGACGCCTGGCGCGCGCACGTGAGGTAAGAGGCCGCGATCATATGCCTGATCGCACGGTTGCTTCAACCGCTACGACCGGAGCATGTCGCATTTCCATATCGCCGCTGCTCAGATGTGGCCGGTCGACCCCTTGGGTGACCCTGGCAACCCTGTCGCGCCGCAGGCTCAGCGAACGAGGTGAAACTGCGTCTGACGACCGAATGCCCAGCGCGGGATGCCATCCGGGCCGACCACGATGTCCTCTTCCTGAGCGGCGCGCACCGGCTGACCGCCCCACTCGGGCACTGGGGACGTCGCCTGCAGCTCGATCGAGAACCATGAGTTGCGCAGCACGGGCACGTCGCCGCGGCCGGGTACGCCCGACTGGGCGTCCCAGAGCCCAATGAGCGGGCCGGCACCATGTCCATGGAAACCGATCGGGTGGGAGTAGATCGTGCCGTCGATCCCCTCAGCGCTCATCCTGGCGCGCGAGGCGGCCAGCACCTCGTTGCCGGTACGCCCAGGACGCAGCTCGGCGAGCACGATATCCTGCAGCCGGTTCGAGCGGCCTAGCGCGGCTAAGAGGCCGGCCGGCGGCGCATTCTCGCCCTCGCGCAACACATATCCCATGTGCTGGGTGTCGGTGTTCAGTCGCAGCGCCGTCAGGCCGAAGTCACACCAGAGCACGTCCCCGCGTTGGATCACCGGACTCTCGCCGAGCCGCTCGTCGCTCCATCCCTGGCGCTGTACCGAGACGGACGGCTGGAACCAGGTGGTAAGACCACGATCGTTCATCCGCTGCCGCATCCACCACACCACATCGTCGGTGGTGGTCACCCCGGGCGTGATCACGTCGCTCGAGAAAGCCATCTCGATGATGGACCAGGCCTCCCGGTTGAGATCGCGAAAGGCGACAGCTTCGTCCGCCACGCGGACGCTCAACATGTCCAGCGGCAGCCGCTCGGTGGGCGTGAGCCGGGACGACAGTTCGGGGCCCAGGGCTTCCCGCATCGCCTCGTACTCACCGGCCGAGAGGCCGTCGCTGAAGGCGTGAGTGCGAGAGATGTCGATGGCGATGCGACGGGGAGCGCGCTCACTCACGACGTCCTTCAACAGCGTCCACTGCTCGGCGCCCCAGAGTTCCGCGGAACGCCGGGCGGCGCCCCCGGCGGGTCCATCTGCCGGTCGTGCCGCGGCTTGCGCCTCGTACAGCCCGCCCTGCGAGGTGCCCCCCAGCGCCAGTCGCTCGATACCGCGCCCGGCTCCACGATCGTGGAAGACGTAGATCGTCCGCCGACGCGCGGCGAAGGTCGTCGGCGAGACGAGCGCGGCGAAGACCGGATCCTCGTTGTACTCGCGCATGGGAACGACCCACATGTCGACACCATGCTCGCGCATCAGGCTGGGGAGCACCGAGTCGAGTCGCATCGCCAGCCACTGCTGCTGACGCTCGGCCTGCTCGCGCATCGTACCGAACGGGCGGTCGACAGCCGACGGCGTAGACTGCTGGGCGCTCAACTGCACTGGATTGAGAGCAGCTGCGCCGGCTAGGGCGACAACGGCCAACAAGATTGCCCGATACGACGGCACGGCTGTATCCCGCTTCTGGAGGTTCCCGGTCATGATACGTCCGTTGATTGGGTGCTATCGGGGCCGAGGCGCTCCCGCGGGGGATTTCCGCCGTGAACAGCTAGCAGGGTGTGCTCACGGTTCTCACGGCGTACGAGGAGCACGCGCACGCCCTGAGCTACGGCGGCCAGAATGACGGCAAAGACGCTGATGATGATCGTCCGCGTGACGATCGTGGAAAGGGCCATCGAAGGCCAATCGCTGAAGGTCGCCCTAACGCTCCCCAGCGGCTCTCGCCGGAGGGCTATGAGAACCAGTCCGGTGAGCGCCTCGGTAACGCCCACCAGGGCGCCGAAGGCGGGTGCCCGCCAGAGCCAGCGATGCACTGGGAAGTTTCCGAGGTGCGCGGCTGCCATCCCGAGAAGGAAGATCGCCCCGATCGTGAAACCGATGCCCAGTGTCAGCCAGCCAGCGGGCGCCGCAAGACCGAGCAGTATTGCCCTGTAGAGTCGGACGGCGACACCCGCGAGGAGCGCCATTTCGAGTAGCGAGACGGAGAGCTTGCGGAATGCCGCCGGCTCTTCGAGTTGCCACTCGCCCGTGTGTCGCGCAAAGAATGGTGGCATGGATACTTCGAGTATATGACGCGGCCAGCGACGAGGCCAGAGGGAGCTCAGCCGGCAGCCGATACTCCATGGACCCCGGGTTCCCACCGGGACATGTCTAGGGTCGTCGGGCCATGCCTGCGGGAACGTTGCGGAGCACTGCCCACACGGCATCCTCGAGCTGATCGAAGGTGAACGGTTTGGTGAGCGTGATTGGTCTCGCATTACG
>CAJDWZ010000008.1_pt1 | contig 21338 bp, 16 predicted proteins | sample 7391701 | NCBI WGS metagenome assembly CAJDWZ01 (sample SAMEA7055744, study PRJEB34461) | soil metagenome | biome: terrestrial ecosystem; feature: Peninsula; material: soil | place: Antarctica | collected 2016
ATCTATGGGGTGACATCTTACGACGTTGCGCGACGGACGCGCGAGATCGACATCCGGAGCGCGTTGGGTGCAACGCGCGGTGGCGTACTTCGCCTGGTGGTGGGCGAGAGCCTGCGCACCGTGGCCGGCGGCGTGGCGGTGGGCGTCGGACTGGCTCTGCTGGTGGCCTTCGCGCTGTCGCGGGTTCTCTATGGCGTGCAGACGTTGGATCCGACAGTGCTCGTCGGGATACCGCTACTGCTCGCCACGGTTGCGGTGGTGGCCAGCCTCGCGCCGGCTCGCCGTGCGGCTGCCGTGCCGCCGGTCAGCGCAATGCGCGGCAGCGACTGATGGCACCGCGTGTGGTTTCCTGCACCGGTACCGTCAGCCGCCCACTCCGGTCACAAAGCCGGTGATCCCTCGAGTCTTGAGCGCCCGTGCCTCGTCGGCCGCTGCCGCCCGCGTCTCGTAGCGGCCGATACGCACCCGGTGCCACGTCTCGTCGGCGTCCACCCGGGCGTCGAAGCCATCCTTACGCAGCTTCTCGGCGAGTTCCTCCGCCGGTGCGGCACGATCGAAGGCAGCCACCTGCACTGACCATGCACCGGTGGGCGCGGCCGCGGGCCGGGGTGTGGGCGTGGGAGGGCGGACGACCGCCGGCGCGGCCGGCGTCGGAGCAGGGCGCGCCGGCGGCGGCTCCGGCTTCTTCTCTGGCTCCGGCTTGCGCTCCACTGGCACTTCGACCGTCCCGGTTACTGGCGCCGGACGCTCCACAACCGGTGGTGCCACAGGCCTCGTGCTGGGCGCACGGGCCGGCGCCTTGCCACCAGCGGTCGGGCGAGCGGACGCCGGGCCGCTGTCGGCCGCCGAGGCGAGCGACACGCCCACACACTGCCGCGCCAGATAGTCCACCTTGTTGCGCAGTTCCACGTCGTCGGCCGGAAGGGCGGACTCGGCATCGCGGATCGCCAGGCACCCCTCGCGCGTGTGACCGTCCTCGAGCTGGATGCGGGCCACAGTGTACCAACTATTGGCACGCTGCGGACTGCTCGGGAACTCCCGTGCCACCCGCTGGAAGCGCGACAGCGCCGCCGAGCGATTGCCACGCGTCAGCTCCAGCTGACCCAGCCTTAGCAGTGCCGCCTCGGCGCGCATCGAGAGCGGATACTCGATGGTCAACTGCAGGTAACCACGCTCCGCCTCGGCGGCATTGTCGGCCAGAGCGGCCTTCCAGTAGAGCGCCTCGGCGTAGCCCGGCGAACCGGGCGCGGAGGACTCGAGAATCGAGTCCACAATGGCCCGACCGTCGGCGCCGTTCCCGCTCATCACCAGACGCTGCGCCTTCTGGTAGAGAGAGTCGACGGCCGACGTGCTGCCACCCGTTGAACTCTGGGCAGCGGCGACAGCAGAGATGAGAGGGAGGGCGACGAGAAGAACGAGCGGACGGAGGTAGCGATACATGGCGGGACTGCGATGGGAAGTGACGAACTGCGCGAGTATGTGGTGACGACGTTAAAGACAGCGCGTTACTGCACGAGCCGGTAACCGACAGGCCGGACTTCGTTACACCCCTCGACGGACGCAGAGTGCCAGAACGACGTTGGTCATTAACTGAATCTCGGTGCTCACCTTGCTTGTCTTGAAGCTCGCGTCGGCCTCGAGAAGAGTGTCCAGCGCCGCGTCGAGGTCGGACGCACTCCACTTCCGATACTGACGCGAGTATGTCCTGACCGCGTCTCCCCATGCGCGACCGGCAAAGCCTCCGGACTCCTTGAGGAAGTTGAAGAACTCTCCCTCCACCTTCTTCGCGGAGAACCCCTCGGCGTGCGCGGCCTGGGCCCAGGCAAGGGCGCTCATGTGCATCGCCAGCGCCATCACAACCGTCACCCCTGTCGTCTTGGGCTGCTGCATGACGTGCGGCATGATGTGGAGGGCACGACGGGCATCGCGGTCGCCCACCGCGTCCAGGAAATCACCCAGGGTCTCACCGCGCCTCACTCCGACGATCTCGGTCACCGCTACCTCGTCGATCTCTTCGCCGTTGGTGTAGCTGAGCAGTTTGTCCAGTTCCGACGCCAGCGCGGCCAGATCAGCGCCCACAGCGCTGTGGAGCAGCGACGCCGCCTCCGGAGTGATTGAGCCCTCCAGTTGGGTGTCCACGTGGTGGGCGATCCACTTGTTCACCTCGTCGCCGCGCAGTTGGCGATAGACCACCGGGGTGACGTTGGCGTGGTCGACCAGCTTGGCGTCTGTCTTGGAACCCGATGTGGCGACCAGTGCAACCACGGTATCAATTGCCGGCCGGGCGAGATAACGATCCAGCTCCTTCCGCGCGTCCTTCTTGAGTGCGCCCACGTCGCGCACTACCACCAACCGCCGTTCGGCCATCAGCGGGGGGGTGCCGAGGAGGGCGCCCAGGGTCTCGGCGTCGAGGTCGGCGCCGCGCCGGAGTTCCAGGTTGAAGTCACGCACCCCCGGATCGACCACCGCTCCAACGAGTTGCTGCACCGCGACGTCTTTCAGATAGTCGTCCTCGCCATGAATCAGGTACACTGGCGCGAAGGCACGATCGGCGAGCGACCTCTGGAAGGCGCGCGGGGAGAGGGCGGCGGGCATGAGGGAATGATAGCCGCTCCGCGCTCCGTCCGCCCGTGCCCTCTCCGCTCTGCCCTTGCCCTCTACAGTCGTCTGGCGGCATCTTTACCTTTCCCCCACATCCCAATACTGCCGTGATCGCTCTCTCTGACCGAAGCCCTCGCTCCGACGCTGAGAATCGGCGCGACTTTTACCGTATCAACTTCCCCATTGAGGAGCGCCCCCGGCTGCTTCTCGACGCGCCCGGCTCCGTGCGCATGGTAGGCGAGGTGTTGGAGTGCTCGGAGCGTGGCCTGCGGTTCCGTTCGCCCATGCGATGGCTGCACGGTATTGGCGTTCCGGTATCGGGCGAGGTCATGTTCTCGCGCGGCGAACACGCCCGCATTGGCGGTTCTGTTGTCCGCGTTCAGGGCGACGAGATCGCGCTCTTCCTCGGCAAGGCGGCCATCCCTCTGGCAGTGATACTGGACGTGCAGCGCTACCTTCGCACACAGTACGCCGGCGCTGAATAGCTGGAGCTTGGGAAGTGGGGAGGAGGAAACGGTCTTGCTCGATGCCGTAACGCTCTCCCACCCGTCAACCGCTTCCACTGGATGTAGCCATGGCCGTCCTGCAGCCTTCCAGCGTCGTCGCCACATGCGACGTATGCCGCGCGCGCTTCGATCCGGTGCGCGGCGGCGTGTGCAGGTCCTGTCGGCGCCTGCTCTGTCCGACCCACTATTACGGATCCGTTCTGCAGCGTTTCCTGGGGTTGCTCGGCTTCTCTCCGCGCTGCGTGGCCTGCCGTAGGGACGGACCGTCTACCGGTGGCTGACAAGCGACGCCGCTCGCGCCAGGGTAAGCCGGCCGTTCCGCCGGGGCTTGCCGACGCCGCTCCACCAGCGGCCGCGGCACCCGATGCCGCTTCGATCGCGACTGCCCCGAGTGAGCTACTGCCGGCGCTTCGTGGCGCCCTCGACACGCATTTCGACATCGAGCGACCCCTGGGCACTGGGGCCATGGGGAGCGTCTTTCTCGGCCGCGATCGCACGCTCGAGCGCCCGGTGGCCATCAAGGTCATCAACCCCGACCTGGGTACCAGCCGGTCGGTAAGGCAGCGCTTCCTGCAGGAAGCGCGCACGGTTGCCCGGCTACGTCACCACAACATCGTCACCGTGTACGCAGCGGGAGACGCTGCCGGTCTGCTCTACCACGTGATGGAGTACGTGCCGGGCGAGAGCCTGCGAGATCGGCTGGATCGGGAAGGCAAGCTACCTCCACTGGAAGTGGCCCATCTGCTCCACGAACTGGCCGTCGCGCTCGCCTACGCCAACGAGCAGGGGGTGATACACCGCGACGTCAAGCCGGAGAACGTCCTTCTGGATGCCGAGACGGGACGTGCCCTGCTCGCCGATTTCGGCGTTGCCCAGGCCCTGGCCGGCGCGGACCACGGAGCTACCACCGCCGGCATGACCATGGGTTCGCCGCGCTACATGAGCCCGGAACAGGCGGCCGGTACGCGTCGGCTGGACGGCCGGAGCGACCTCTACTCGCTTGCCCTGGTGGGATACGAGATGCTAGCCGGCGAGCCTCCGTTCATGGGGCCGGGGGTCCAGGCCGTTCTCGCGCAGCAGATCGCCACCCCGCCTCCCCCACTCGCCGAGCGCGCTCCCAACGCACCGCCGGCACTGGTGGCGGCTATCGAGCGTGGCCTGGAGAAGGATCCTGCGGACCGTTGGCCGGACGCCGCCGCCTTTGCCGCGGCGCTCGCTCCACTCATCGGCGCAACGACGGCCAGTGGCGAGATACCCGTCGCCGATACCGATCGCCCTGTCCGCCGCCTGGGCTGGCGCGCCCGCACCGCTCTCGCGGTCACTGTATTAGCCCTCATCCTCGCCCCACTGGCTTGGTGGGCCAGCAAGGGCACCAGCGACATCCCGGCCGGCGTGGACCCGCGGCGTTCCGTGCTCGTCCTCCCGTTCGACATCCTGGACAACGATCCAAGCCTGGATTGGTTGCGCGACGGCAGCGTCAGCATGCTCACGATGGACATGGCCCAGTGGTCTGATCTTCAGGTGGTGGATTACGAGCGCACGTTGGACCTTCTACGCGGCGCCTCGCTCGACACGGCAACACGCATCGGGCTCAGCGATGCCCAGCGGTTGGCGCGTGCCGGCGGTGCATGGACTGTCGTGATCGGCCAGGTGACCGGCGGCAGCGACTCGCTGCGCGTCGTCGCCCGCCTGTACGACGTTGCCAGCGGGCGTCGCCTGGAGCAGACGCAGCAGAGCATTGCCGCCGGTGCCGACCCTCGTGAGCTGTTCGACATGGTCGCTCGAGCGCTGCTCCGCATATCCGGCGCCCCGACCATCAACCCCGCCCTGGCGCAGACGACCACCAGTTCGCTCACTGCCTATCGTGCCTACCTGGAAGGGGTACGCGCCCTGAATGGATGGCAACTAGACCTCGCCGACTCGCTACTCGGCGTGGCCGTGGCCACCGACAGCACCTTCGCTCTGGCGCACTACAAGCGGGCCCTGGCCCGCGGCTGGAGTCACCTTCCCGACTCTACCAACGTGGCGATGGTAGAGGCGGCGGCGCGCCATTCTGGGCGGTTGCCGCAGCGCGAGCGCGCGCTCATCGACAGCTATCTGGCAATGGCCCGTGGACTCGCCGCGATCAATCGCGGTGAGCCTGGCCTGGCCCCCCCGTATCTGGATCAGGCGCGCCGTCGCTACGCCGACCTCGTGGCCCTCGACTCCACCGACGCCGAATCGTGGTACGGACTGGGCGACTCCCAATTCCACTCGGCGCGGGTAGGCGATGAGAGAAGAGCCGAGTTGGGTAACCACTGGACCAGCGCCCTCCGGGCTTTCAACCGCACGCTGGCCATTGATTCCTCCTTCCACCTCGCCTACTCGCACAAGCTGCTCATATACCAGGCGGCCGGCACCGATGGCGCACCGGTGATCGTTGTCGGTGACTCGGTGATCGTCTTCACCAGCGACTCGGCAGCACGCCGGTTCGGAGCGGTGCGGATCGCCGAAGCGCGCATACGAGCACGCGCGCTGGCAATCGAGCAGGGGCGTCTCTGGGTTAGTGGCGACCCGCTAGCTCCGGCCGCCCATAGCGCGCTCGCCGACGCATATGTCAGCGCCGGAGACTTTTCCCAGGCGGCCCTGGTCCTGCGCGACGCGCTCAGCCGCCGCGATGTCGGCACCGCTGACATGGCATTCCGCATCGCCGCGCTGGAGATGGCCAGCGGAGACCCGAACGCGCTGGGTGCGGTTGAAGAAGCTCTGCGCATGCAGGACCCCGCGGCACTCGCCGCCGGCGACGACATACGTCGTGCCGCAGCGATCACCGCCGCTGCTACCGTCGCCGCCTACTCCGGAGCTCGCGGAAGCATGGAGCGGCTGCTCGAGTTGCGCACACGTACCGATCCGCAGATCGCCGGCGCAGGTATCCCGTCAGCCAACATGCTCGCTGTCTGGCGAGCCACCCTGGCGCTGGGTATGGGCGCCGACGACCGCGCGGTACGGCGGGACATCGACCAGGCGATCAGCACCCTGAGCCGCATAACGGGGCCGGTGGGCACGCGTCTCCGCGAGCAGTCAGCATCGCTCCCCTTCGTCGCCTACCTGCAGCGGCGTGATTCCACCTACCTGAGAGTTCTCCGTCGGTGGAGCGGCAAGGACGTCCCGCCGGAACTGACTATCCTGGCGGCGCTCCAGGCCGGCGACACCGCACACGCCAGACGGCTCGCTGCCGCCCTCCCCGCGGCCGACACTCTGGTATCGCCGCTCGGTAGCGCGCCCCCTGCGCTGCGCCGCTTCGCTCGCGCGGAGATCTACATCGCTCTCGGCGACCCGCGACGGGCTCTGGACGCCTACGAGTCACTCCAGCCGCGCCAGTTCGCCAGCTCCCTGGGCACAGCCGATGCGCGCTGGCCCCTCTACGCGCGGAGCTTCCTCGCGCGCGGACAGTTGTACGAGCAGGTCGGTGAGCGTGGAAAGGCAGCGGCAGCCTACCAGCGCTTCCTCACTCTCTGGGCTAACGCCGACCAGACCTTTGCTGCCGGCGATCTGCGCATCGCCCGCGAAGGGCTGGCGCGCGTACGCGGGGACCGCGGTCCCCGGCCGCGCGGGCGCTAGCGAGCGGGGACGGTAGCACCCGGCGATGGTTACCGCCGTGTCGTTGACCCGGGCCGATAATTTCGACGCGTATACCTTGATGACAGGGTAGAGAAAGAGGGCGAGTGCTCTCGGCAATCGCCCTCCAAACGCCCTCCAAAATAGCTCTCGTTTTGCAAGCCTCAACCCACGCCAATCACTCCGACTTTCGTACGGTGATGACGACGAAGTCACCGCGTTCCGCGAGTTCCGTTGGCGATAGAGTCGCGGCCAGTGGCGCGGGCACGAAGGAGACGACGAGAGCCCGGATTGAAGGCTGACGTCGGACCGTGCGCGTCACGGTTCCCAGCCGCTCGTCGCTGTGGAAGGCACCGTTCACGTGTACCACGATGCGACCCGGCGCAAAGGCGGCGGCGACAGACTCACCCATCGTCTCATCCTTCACACACTGCGCCTGATAGAAGCGTTGCAGCATCGCGATAGCGGCCGCCGAGTCGGCGCCGCCGTGGCCACCCATACCGGCCATTGCGTCGAAGAACTTGCGTCGGTAGGCGTCGTCCGGACAGGAGAGATCCGCCGCTACCCAGCCGCGCTGCTCGGCGGAGAGCGTGTCGATCACCGACAGCCCATCGCGGCCTACGGCGGAGGCGAAGGGACGAGGAACGTTGCTCGCCACTACCGGCCAACCTCGCTCGCGGGCTAACTCCACCAGCGGCCGGTAGTCGGTCTGGTAGTTAGGCCATGGACGGGAGCCTGCCCGGAACTCTTCCTCGCTCACCTGTCCGGCGAGATAGCGATCGAGCAGTGGCTGCACGTCGCGCTCGAACATTTCCAGCGCCAGCGTAACATCGCGGCCGCGAGCCGCCAGCCCTTCAAGGACCGCCAACTCCAGCCGATGGGTGGATGAATCGTCGTGCTGTTCGCCGAGGAATACGACGTCGGCACCGGCAAGGCTGTCCACCAGCGCCGTCCACTCAATTGCTCGCCCACTGCGCGTGTCCATTGCGCGTTCGATGACCAGGGGCGCAGCGACTGGCGAAGGCGTGAGACTGGGCGCTGCCGGAGCGCAGGCAGCGACGGTGAGCATGGCCATGAACGGCACGGCAATGTGCGTCGTCAGGGGACGGCGCGACTGGCGAGAAGGACGCGTAGAGTTGGACACGAGGCGCATTATTGAGGATTGAGGGGGACCGCGCTAAACGGTCCGACCGCCAATATACGCCCTACCCTGCCAGCGCGCCCGACATTCTGCGCCGTTACAGTCGCTGTTAGGGGACGTAGCTAGTCAACTGGAAGCCAGCCTCGGCGACGTGCATCGGCATCTCGTCGGCAAGCAGGAGGGCCGGCCAGACCGGTGCCCCGGCAAAGGCGGAAGCCACTATTGCCGGACTGTTGAACGGGTCGGGCAGCGGTGCCGGCCGGTTGGCGACAACCGGGGGGAGCAAGATGGGCCCGTTATCCACTGGCAGGAGCGCATAGGCCCCAGCCGTCACGGCCAGGACCGCGGCGGCCACGGCAAGGAAGGAGAACATGCCCGGTGTCCGGGAGCCGCCAGTCGCCGTGTAAACAGGCGCGCGATCGGGCGACGTGTCGTGCAGTCGAGCCAGCAGACGCTCATTGAATCCGGCTGAGCAGTGCACTCTAGGCAGGTTGTGCAGCACTAGCAGGCCCCGTCGCATTCGGACGTCGTACGCCGCGCACCCCTCGCACTCCACACGATGCCGCTCCATGGCGGAGTCATCCACGCCGGGGAGGGTGTCGTCCAGAAATGCGCTGTGATGTTCTCGAAAAGTGCGACAGTCCATGCGTCAGCCCTGAGCCTGCAGGAAGATGTAGCGCCGACTGCGTTCCATCCTTCTGGCATACCCTGCGAGAAGATGCCGGTTCCGATAGAGCCCTGAGCTCCGCCGAAGGGCAGGGCCCTTTCTACCGGAAATAGAAAAGCGCCCCGTGGCCAGCAGTGGCCATGGGGCGCTCGACATTCCATCCATCATCACTCCCGTGGAGTTCAGTCCAGGGCGGGAGCGATGATCTCAGCGAAGGAGCTACGCGCGCGGTTGAGGCGCGACTTAACAGTGCCAAGGTTGGTATCGGTTATCTCGGCGATCTCCTCGTACGACTTCCCCTCGATCTCGCGGAGGACGAACACCTCGCGATGATGCTCGGGTAGCTGCGCCACCGATGTCTCGACAAGTTCCCGCAGATGACGCTTCCGGAACAGGTCGTCGGGACGCATGCTGGAATCCTCGAACTGCAGAGGCCGATCCTCGTCCGCCCAGTTCTTACGGATCGTCTGGAAGAGCACGAGCGGGTTCCGCGAACGGTTACGCAGCTCGTTCTTGGCCAGATTCGAGGCGATCGTATAGATCCAGGTCGAGAACTTCTTGGAGCGGTCGAAACGATGCAGGTGCCGGTAGACCCGGATAAAGACCTCCTGAACGAGATCCTCGCCCTTCTCCCGATCGCCGATAGTGCGGTAGATGAAGTTGAGCAGGCGCGTCTGATAGCGATCCACGAGTTCCTGGAACGCACGCTCCTCTCCCTCCAGGAAGGCAGTCACCACCGCCGCGTCGTCCAGCGTGCGGAGCTGCTCCCTGACCGAGCCTCCAGCAGGATTTACCGATTTCTTGATTGCGACGTCCGCCATTTGTGCCTCCCCCCTACGTGTGCTACCGGTGACCCCTCGTCCCCGATCTGACACTTGCTGTTCCAGATCGGTTGCCTTGCCGTGGGTTCGCCCATTAGTAAAGCACGCTGCGTGCCGTCCATCCTGACCATCTCCAGATCACCCTAAACATCTGTCTGTGAAGGGATTACGGGCTTCAAGACACTATATAAATATACCGAAAAATTCCCGAATGTCCACCCATTAGGACGTTCCTGATACACTGTGGGTGACGATCCCCCGTCGTCATCGTGACGCTCATCACACAGCGTGGGCGGCATCGCACCCGATGCCGCCCACGCCGCTCATATTCCCGGTCCTGCCGCGGACCCGGCCGCCACTCCAGACAACCTTCTACCATCCCGGTGGAATACCGTCCCGAAACGCCGGCCGTCCTACGAATTCGTCCGAAACCCTGCCGCGTAAAGCAGACCCAGCGCTGTCTTGGCGTCCTGGATCTCACCGCGCTCGAGCATCGCCAGCGCCTTGGAGAGCGGCATGGGCACCAGCTCCACGAACTCGTCAGGCTCTCGCTCGGCCTCGCCCCTGGTGATGCCGGTGGCCATGAAGAGATGGATCTTCTCGTCAGTGAAACCGGGTGTGGTGTACATGGTGAAAAGCCGATCCATCCGGAGGGCCGTACAGCCGGTCTCCTCGCGCAGCTCGCGCGCCGCGCACGCCTCCGGCTCCTCACCCGGATCCAACCGGCCGGCCGGGATCTCGTAGATGTAGCCGTCGGTAGCGTAGCGGTACTGACGGATCATGAGGATCTGCGGGTCGTCCCCTTCCGGATCGCTCAGGAAGGGGACGACCGCACTCGCGCCGGGATGGCGCACCATCTCTAACTCGCCCTCCGAGCCGTCTGGAAAGCGCACCCGGTCGACGTCCAGGTTTATGACGCGACCGCTATAGACCCGCCTGGAAGAGAGCGTGGCTGAGGACATGGCTCAGTGCCTGTCCTTGAACTTCTCGTACAGCCTTGTGTGACGGTTCTCGAGGCTCACTTCCTTGCCGTCAATGAAGACCCGCTCCACCGTCGTCACGATCTGCAACGGATCACCGCTCGTAACGATGATATCGGCGCGCTTGCCCGGCTCCAGGCTGCCCATGTTCGCGCCCTGGCCGATCAACTCCGCCGCCGTAAGGGTGACTGCGCGTAGCGCGACGTCGGCCGGCAGCCCGTAAGCCACCGCGCGGGCGGCATGATACGGCAGGTTGCGGACGTCGGTCGTGTTCTCGCCGAACTGCGTCGTGAAGCTCACCTTCACGCCGGCGTTGTGTAGACGTGCGGCATTCTCCCAGCCGGCGGTGATGGGATCGTTCACGTCCATCGTCGGCTCGATCTCCGAGCCAACCGCCACTGCTATGTTGCGCCGCGCCAACTCGTCAGCCAGGCGATAGGCCTGATCGCCGCCGATGATGACCGCCTTCATCTGCGGGAAGCTGTCGAGGACGAGGAGCACGGTCCTGATGTCGCGCTCGGACCGGGCCCGGAAGAAGGCGGGCATCTGCCCGGTCACTACCGGCACCAGCGCCTCCAGAAGGATGCGCTCGGAGCCCTGAGCCTGCGGCTCGAAAGGGGCTGTCGGATCGTCGCGCGTGATCCCGCCAGCGGCGTACAACTGCGCCCGCTCCAGCAGCCGCACGGTCTCCTGCAGCTTCTCGCCCTCCAGCTTTGGCGCTTCCCAGGCGTCGCCCTTCGCCGCCGGCAACTCGAACACCATCACTGCACGGCTGGCGACGTCCATCTTGGCCTCGGTGTCGCCGTCCAGCTGCACCACCGAGCCAGCGCCGTCTATAATCGAGCCCTGCGCCGAGGCGAGGACGGCGGTGATGCCGTTGGCCCGCGCCACGTCGATCGCCTCGGAGTGTGGATGCACGCCGGTGAGGGCGCGGATGTGCGGATTGAAGTCTCCCACCTCCCGATCGTCCCGGCTGGCCGGAATGGAGCCAATCTCGATCATGCCCAGCTGGGTCATCGGCTCGATCATGCCCGGGTAGACGTGCTTCCCAGCCGCTTCCACGCGCGTCGCGCCAGCCGGCACCTGAACCGCTGCCGCTGTCCCGACCGCCATGATCTTCCCGTCCTGGACGAGCACGACGCCGTTCTCGATCGCCGGGCCGCTCACCGGATGTACCGTGGCTCCGACAAACGCCGTCACGGCCACGTTCGGCAGGAGCGGCAGGCTACGTGCGGCGGGCGTGCTCGGCATACCGTCGCCCTTTGGCGCTCCGGCAGCCGATGCCGAGGCCGGCCTGGAGCCATTCATCTGCAACGTCGCAAGCGTGCGGATGGGCTCACCGCGGGTGGTGGACTCGTTGGTCCGGTCGTAGTAGACGATGCCGTCCACGATCGTCTTCTCGACACGGGAGTAGCTGTCGAACGGGTCGCCGCTCAGGAGCACCATGTCGCCGTCCTTACCCACCTCCAGCGTGCCGATCCGGTCCTCGAGATGGATCTGCTTGGCGGCGTAGGCGGTGACCATGCGCAGCGCCTCCTCCTTCGAGACACCACCGTACTTGACCGGCTTGTTCATCTCCAGCACCATCGTCGCCTGCAGCCAAGGGCTGTCGGAGTTGAGGCTGGTGAGGACGCCATGGTCGTGCAGCACCGCGGCGTTGAACGGGATGGCGTCGTACGCTTCCAGCTTGTACTGCCACCAGTCGCTGAACGTGCTCGCACTGGCGCCGTGCGCCTTGATCTCGTCGGCCACCATGTAGCCTTCGAGCACGTGGGTGAACATGTCGATCTTGAACCCGAAGCGGTCAGCGATGCCCATGAGCATCTCGATCTCGTCGCTGCGGTAGGAGTGAGCGATGACCTTCAACCGCCCCTCCATGATGTCCACCAGAGCTTCCAGTCGCAGGTCGCGGCGAGGCGGCACGCGGTAGGCACCGGGGTTCTTGTTGTAATCCTGCCACGCCTTCCGGTAGTCCTGTGCTGCGGTGAACGCCTGCACGTGCAGCGCCTCGACCCCCTGGCGGGATCCCGGGTAACGCTGTACTCCGCCGCCACCGCCGCCGCGACTCTTCCGCGTCACGTTCTCGCCGAGGGCGAACTTCACCGTGCGCGGTGCACCTTCCACGAGCAGCTTGAGCGGATCGTCCATTCCCCAGCGCGTCTTGATGGTCGCGCTCTGACCGCCGATGGCATTGGCCGAGCCGTGGAGCACAACCGTCGTCGTGACGCCACCAGAAAGCGCCTGATAGATCTCCAGGCTGCCCGGCATCAGCACGTCTACCACCCGCACCTCGGGCACGATCGACGCCGAGCCCTCGTTCCAGGTGGCCATCGCGCTGTGCGAGTGGGTGTCGACGATACCGGGGATGGCCGTCATTCCTGCGCCATCAACTACCGTCGCGCCGGCCGGCGTCTGGACGTCGGTGCCGATAGCGCGGATGACGCCGTCGCGGATCACGACCGAGACATTGTCCATGATCTGGCCGTTAGCGGTCCACAACTTGTCGATGTTGCGGATGACGACCGTCCCCCTGGGCACCTTCACCGTGCCCGGTGCGATCTGCTCGGTGAGGGTGGCCGGCCAGACTGGCTGGGTGATCGGCGCCTGGGCGACGGCAGTGGCGAGCGGAGCGGCAATCGCGGCCGCAACCAGCGCGCCGGCGCCAAAAATGGCGCGCTTACGAGTGCGGCGGGCCGCACGGGATATGTGAATTGTCATCTCAGTTGTTCTCCGTGGCGCCAGGACCGCTACGCTTGCCCGAGAGCTTCACCTCGCCCATGGGCGTCGACGCGGTAGCCGACAGTACGCCATTGGCCATCGTACCGGTGAAGGGGACCTCGGTGTCCTGCATGAAGGCAAAGACGACCGTGAAGACCACGTTGCCTCCTGTCACCTTGCCGCCCTTGATGGGCAGCGCGCCCATCTCCGTATCGATGCTGCCGGAAAAATTCTCCGGCGTACCGGTGAGCGTCATTGAGCCGCCCAACGAACCCTGCGAGCTCTCCAGGTCGAGGCTCCACTTACCGGCGACGGCAGCAGCACTACCAGAACCGCCGGCGGCGGTCGCCGCCGCGCGCGGAGCGGCAGTGCTCACGCGGCCCGTCTCCAGTTCGCCCTCCACGAGGGTGTAGACGACCTTCGTGTCCTTGCCGAAGAGAGATCCATCGGCGACGAGGAAGGTGGCCGGCGAACCAGGCGCCAGCGTCATCTGACGGGACAGTCCGAGCAACTCGGCGGGCGTCGAGGTGATAGCGCGCAGGGCGTCGGCCTCGCTCAGTCCGTACTCGACAGCCTTCCGAGCGCCTTCGCGCAGATCGGCCTTGCCGCCACCCGAAGTGAGCGCAATGCGGATCCCAGCCTCCGCCAGCTTGCCGGCGTTGGCATAGGCCTCCTCAAGCTCCTCCTTCTCGCGCCGCACCGCCGGCTCCATCGGCCCCGCCGCACTGCTGTCGGCCTTCGCATCCGGCTTCCATTGCTTCGGCTTGGCGAAGTCCACCGACGCCAGCACCGTCACCTTCTTCTCCTTCAGAAGATCGGCGAGCTTCCACGCGTCCTGACCGCCGACGATCACCGGCGTGAATCCATACTGATCGCCCAGGCGGACGGCATAAGCGATTTCCTCGGCACTGTTGGCGGCGAAGAAGACCCGCTCGTCACCCGATAGCACGCGCTACAGGATGTCGTAGTCAGGATCGTTGGGAGGACGCACCATACCCTTTGCATCGCGGGCGTAGGCGGCCTGCACGACCTTCGTGTGCTTCGCGTCCTCGAACGCCTGGCGAATGAAGGTGGTGGTGGCGAACATCGTTCCCGGATAGACGCCGCGGGCGCCGCGAAGGGCGAAGAGGACGCCAGCGTCGGGGTCCACCACCAGCTCGGCCGGCGATGTCGCCGACGGACGGAGCATGAGCACGGTGGACTGACCGGCCATCAGGGCGGGGTCGGGATGGACGGCGACGGCGACGACGCCCCCCTTCCGCTGGTCGGCGCCGTCCTTGCCGGTGGCCTGGAGCACGTCCACCACGCGACGGTGCGGCGTGAAGCCCTGGAGGGCACGCGGCGCATCCCACGACTTCACCGTCCCGCGATCTATGTCGGCCGCCGGGAAGCTGAACTTGGCCGCGCCCTGCGCATCCACCAGCCCCGGATAGACGACTAGCGAGTCGCCCTTAAGGAGCTCGGCGCCAGCCGGGATGGCGGCTCCTGAGCCCATGCTCTCGATGAGACCGCCACGAACGACGATGGTCACGCCGGCCGTGCGCCGGCCGTCGGCTCCGACCACCGTGACGCCCTTGAGCGCGTAGGCGGCGGGCGCCGGTGTGGTGTTGTACTGGGCGCCCACGTCGCGGGCGCCGAGCGCCAGCACGGCGATCGCCGCCGCTAGGCGCGGGAGCTTGGTTGCGGGTCCGCTCATGCCACCTTTTCCTGTCGGGAGGAGAAATTCGTGCGGGAACTACCAGCGCACGGCGAACATCAGGGATGTCGTCGGGCGCGTCAATAGAAGGTACGGCGAGGATTGAAGGTGCGTTGGGCAATCGCCCTTCCCCGAGCCATCGACCTGACGGCGCCCCCGACAGCCGGGATGGTCGACTAAGTGCATGGTGTCGAGCACGCGGCACGCTGCCTGTTCTCGAACCCTGACCGTCGACTCCTTGCTGTCCAGCCTACGACCCATCCCGATTCTAGCACTCATCCTCGTCGCCGCCTGTGGTGGCGATCAGCTGAGCGCCGACGCGTCGAAGGACCCCGATAGCACAGCCGCTGACAGCGAGCCCAAACATGTCATATCGCTCGACGAGCGGGTGAGCGACAGCGCTATACCGCCCGACAGCGCCCTGGAGGCCGGCGCGTCCACGCGGCTGCTGGGGATCGAGGCGCGGCTGTGGGATTCCCGGTCGGGCACCTTCCAGACGATCGGCGACAGCGTGCATATCTCCGACGACGCGCAGTCGGGTGCCCTGCTCGTGGTGGTGGGCGGTCAGGCCCCCGGCGGCACAATCCCGGCAACCATCGAGCTGGAGGTCACAGATGCCGAAGGCACTCTGTTCAACTCCGGCTTCATGCCGTCGTTCCAGGTCGGCGACGACGGGACGTTCCGGACGCCGTTTCTGGTCAACGGCGAGCTATGCATGCCAGTGAAGCTGGTTGCGAGGACCGATGGCGGGCGGGAGCTGACGCGGAAGATGGTCTTCACATGCGGGCCGTTACGGAGTAGCAGGCCGACAACCGGGTAGACGAGCGAACCGCACTGACTACTTCCCGTCCACCCCGCGCCGCAGCACCCGCCCTGCCCTCACGCCCACGAAACGTCCACCGTCCACTGCCACGGTACCATTCACGATCACATAAGGGATCCCGTCCGGATACTGATGGGGATCCTCAAAGGTCGCGCGATCGGCCACTGTGGCCGAATCGAAGATCGTGATGTCGGCGAAGGCGCCCTCTACCAGCGTCCCGCGGTCGCGCAGGCCGAGCCGGGTCGCCGGCTGAGCGGTCATCTTGTGCACCGCCTGGGGCAGGGTGAGCACGCCACGCTCGCGGACGTAGCGGGCGAGTACGCGCGGGAAGGTGCCGTACCAGCGCGGATGGGGATGTCCCTCCCCCGGCTCCGTGAGCCGACCGTCGGATGCGATCATCGTCTGCGGATGGCGCATGATGCGCTCCACGTCCTCTTCCTCGAGCACGTGGTAGATGGCTGATGCGCCGCCCTTGAGCATCGCATCTACCACCAGTTGAGCGCCGGTCTCCAGCGTCGGGGGTAGCCCGCGCTCCACCGCCCAATCGTAGAGGGTGCGGCCCTCCAGGTCGGGCTGCCAGGCGACCTTTGCCAACTGGACACGCTTCAGGTCACCGCCGCCACGGTCGTTCTCCAGATTGAAGACGATCTCGCGGAGGATGCTGTCTCGCAGCGCCGGATCGTTCACGCGTTGCCGGAAGGCGTCGTTACCACCGGCCATCGCCCACGCCGGGACGAGGATCGAGATGCCAGTGTAGGTCGCCGTATATGGATACTGATCCATCATCACGTCGATCCCGGCAGCGCGCGCCGAGTCGACCATGGCCAGGGTGCGCACGCTGGCGCCCCACATCGGCTTGCCCACCACCTTGTGATGGGTGAGGACGATCGGGATCCCGCTCTCCCGCCCAATCCTGATCGCCTCCGCTACACCCTCGATCAGTCCCAGCCCTTCCTCACGCAGGTGCGAGGTGTAGATGCCGCCGGAGTCGGCGGCGACACGGGCCAGGGCAACCACCTCGGGAGTCTGGGAGTAGGCGCCGGGAATGTATTTAAGACCCGTCGACAGCCCCCACGCCCCCTCGCCCATGGCCTGCGCGACCATCGTCTGCATGCGCGTCAGTTCGGCCGCTGTGGGAGCGCGATTCGCCCGCCCCATCACCGCGCTCCGGATGGTGTTATGCCCCGCCAAAAAGGCGACGTTCATGCCCACGCCGAGCGTGCGTGCCGAGTCCAGGTAGGGGGCGAGTGGGAAGGGCGAACTGCCATCGGGACCGCCCAGGGATGTGGTCAGGCCCTGACGAACGGCGCTCTCGGCGTCGGGCAGGCGAAGCAACGGGTCCAGGTGCCCGTGCAGGTCTATGAAGCCCGGTGAGACGATGAGCCCGGTCGCGTCTATTACCCGAGCCGCGTCGGCCGTCGGCAATGGCGTCGTGGACACACGCACAATGCGGTCGCCGCGTACGCCGACGTCGGCCCGCACCCCGGGCGAACCGGTGCCGTCAATGACGGTGCCGCCGGTGATCAACAGGTCATAGGCCTCCGCGGTGACCGGCGGCCCATCGGAACGACTCGAATCTGGCCTGTCGCCACCGCCCGTGCAGGCGGCGACAGAGAGGGCGAGCAGGACGACGTGTGCTCTCACTCTGGATATCCTCGTTGCAGGTCCATCGTTCTCAGGCGGGTGGCCGGGCGTCCACGATACGCTCCCCGGACGTGGCGTCAAAGATATGCGCGCCGGCGCTGTCGACGGCCAGTGTCACACTCTCGCCGGGTCTGGGTGGCACGGCCATCGGTGCGACGCGAGCGGTGAGTTCGTGCGTAGCGATGCGCCCGTGGAGGAGGATCTCGTTTCCCAGCGGCTCCACCCCGTCCAACTGAAGTGGCAACAGGGCCACGGTCGGGACATGGTGCGGACGCGCGGCTTCCGTGTTGGCGAGGGAGAGCTGTTCCGGCCGGAGACCGAGCACTACCGGACGGCCGGCGGCAGCACCAGCGGATGGGTGAGGGCCGAGATGCAACTCGAGGTCGCCGGTGGCGGCACCGAAGGTGGCGTTGCCGGTGCTGTCGACCGCCACCGTGCCGTTCAGGAGATTCATGGACGGACTGCCAATGAAGGTGGCCACGAACAGGTTGCGCGGCCGCTCGTAGAGCCCCATCGGTGTGTCCACCTGCTGCACCTGGCCGGCGTCGAGCACCACTATGCGGTCGCCCATCGTCATCGCCTCCACCTGGTCGTGCGTCACGTAGAGCACGGTTGCGTTCAGGTCGCGGTGAAGCCGGGTGATCTCGCGCCGGGTCTGCACGCGCAGCCGGGCGTCCAGGTTGGAGAGCGGCTCGTCGAAGAGGAAGACAGCCGGCTGGCGGACGATTGCCCGTCCAATGGCCACGCGTTGGCGCTGGCCGCCACTCAATTGACGCGGCAGGCGCTCCAGCTCGGGCTCGAGACCCAGTATCTCGGCAGCTTCTCGCACCCGGCGATCTATCTCGGCGGCCGGCAGTTTCCGGAGCTTCAGCGCGAACGCCATGTTCTGGAAGACGGACATGTGCGGGTAGAGCGCGTAGTTCTGGAACACCATGGCGATGTCGCGATCCTTGGGTGGAACGTCGTTCACCACCCGATCGCCGATCGTCAGCCGACCCGCCGTGATGGACTCGAGGCCGGCGACCATGCGCAGCGTCGTGCTCTTACCGCATCCCGAAGGACCGACGAGTACGACGAACTCGCCGTCGGCCACGTCGAGGTCCACCCCATGGACCGCGACGTGGCCGTTGTCGTAGATCTTCCGTATTCCTTGTAGCGTCACCCGGGCCACTGGCCGCCTCCGCGCCTGAGAGTTGCGTGACGTGAGATGGTGCATGAGGACTGCCCGTGCGTCGCGCAAATAGGGCCGAGACCGGCCTGCGCCTCGCCGGTCCACACCAACCGGGCCCGTCAATGAATAGTCAGCCTCTCTTTCCTGATGATTTCCAGTGGGGCGCCGCAACCTCCGCGTACCAGATCGAAGGATCTCCGCTGGCCGACGGCGCTGGTCCAAGCATCTGGCAGCGATTCACCCATTCGCCTGGTCTCACCAGTAATGGCGACACGGGCGACGTGGCCTGCGACCACTACAACCGCTGGCCCGAAGACGTATCCCTGATGGCTGAACTCGGCCTCAACGCGTATCGCTTCAGCATCTCCTGGAGTCGCATCTTGCCGGAGGGGACCGGTCGCGTCAACCAGGCCGGCGTGGACTTCTACTCGCGATTGGTGGACGGCCTGCTGGAACGCGGCATCACACCGTTCTGCACGCTCTACCAGTGGGATCTGCCGGCCGCTCTGGATGACCGCGGGGGCTGGCTCAATCGAGACAGCGCGAACTGGTTCGCCGACTACGCACGGGTGATGTACCGTGCCCTGGACAGCCGGGTGCGCCACTGGACAACGCTCAACGAGCCGTGGACGGTGGTTGACGGCGGCTACCTTCATGGCGCTCTCGCGCCGGGACACCGCAACCTCTTCGAGGCGCCGCTAGCCAGCCACAACCTCCTGCGTGCCCACGGCGCCGCGGTGCAGGCCTATCGCGCTGAGGGCGCGCATGAGATCGGGCTGGTGGTGAACCTGGAGCCCAAGTATCCGGCCAATAAGCGGCCCGAGACTGAAGCAGCCACGCGGCGCGCCGACGCCTACATGAACCGCCAGTACCTGGACCCCGTCTTCCTCGGCCGTTACCCGGACGAACTACGCGAGATCTTCGGCGAGGCGTGGCCCGATCCGACGGACGACGACATGGCGCTCATCAAGCAGCCGTTGGACTTTATCGGTGTCAACTACTACACCCGCAGCGTCACAGTTGATGACGAAGCCGCGCTCCCGGTCCGGGCCTCTCGGGTAAAACAGGATGGAGCCACCTACACCGAGACCGACTGGGAAGTCTACCCCCAGGGTCTAATCGACATACTGGGCTGGGTCACCGAGCGCTACGGAGCGATTCCGCTCTACGTGACGGAGAACGGGGCGGCCTTCTTCGACCCGCCGGTTCCGCTCGCCGATCCGCACCCCGACCCGCTGCGCGTGGACTACTTCCGTCAGCATCTCGTCGCCGTTCGGCAGGCGATTTCGAACGGTGTGCCGCTACGCGGCTACTTCGCCTGGTCGCTTCTCGACAACTTCGAGTGGAGCAACGGCTTCACCAAGCGCTTCGGGATCATCCACGTCGACTACGCGACCCAGAAACGCACCTTCAAGACGAGCGCGCGCTTCTACGCGGATGTCATCCGTACGCGCGGAGCAGCGCTGGGCAACGGCTGACGAAATAGGGCGACGACTGACGACGTTGTCGGTGTGAACGCGTGAGCCGGTGCTACAGCCGCCTATCCCAGTGTGAGCGCGCTGACGACTGCCACCACTTCAGGTCTCACCTTGCAATAACCCTCCGCTGCCTGACGCAACGAGAGGACTGCCGACGCTTCCAACTCGAACGCGACGTGCAACTCGCCAAGGAAATTGGCCCTGTGGGCCCTGCTTACCCGACCCGCCAGCTTGTCGCCCTGGCTCTGGCGTCGTACATGCTCGCGCGCCGCCAGCCAGAGAACGCTCGCCTGACGACGCCAGGGCAGATCCTCGGCGTCCGTCTTCTGTGTCGCCACTGCCTTCTCGTACGCTGTACCCGCCTCGCCCAACTGGCGGTCAGCCACTGCCGCCAACTCCAGCCAGCCGTCCAGCTCCAACGGATCGATGCCGTCCTTCTCCACCAGTGCCGCACAGCGCTCGTGCTGTCGGCAGCTCTCCAGCGCGGCGCGGCCAAGTCGATCAGCGCGGGCATGCAGGAGTTCGAGCGGGTTGGCGAGTGCGTCGTCGGTGTGGGTGGGGCGGGACGGCGCAGCGACGTTGTCGGCAGTATTGGACTTCGGCATCGGAGTGCGACCTGGAGCTGAGAGATCGGCACGCAGTGCGCGTGCACGGTGCGATAAAGCTAAGAGGGTGGACGGCCGGGAATACAGTGAGGTATGCGAAGAGCGTGTCCGTGTCGGCCGACCGTCTACGTGTCCCACGACTTCCCTACCCACTCTGCGGTCACATCCAGAACTGCCATTGCTTCGTCGTCCAGACGTAGCCTGCTAGACAGGCATTGGTCACCGCGTGCGCGAGCACCAGGTCGCCGAGCGACTTCGTGCGCCACATCCACCAGTTGTAGACTATCCCCGCCAGCAGTCCAACTTCCCAGAACGGTCCGTGTTCACTGGCGAACAGAAGTGCCGTGACGACGAAGGCGAAGGTCGTGTAGCGTCCCAACGGTACCTTCACGAAATCCGAGTTCTGAATCCATCGCGGCAACCAGCCGCGCCAGAACAACTCCTCCAGGATCGGTACGAGCAACGCTGCTCGCGCAACTCGCAACCAGAGCACGAGCGGGTCGGCCAACTCGGCGGCCGGGATGGACAGCTCGACCTTGCCGGTGATCGAGTTCTGAAAAAGCCAAGACTCACGCCAACCCGGTATCAACGCGTCGGGCGCCACCCAGAGCGCGCATACGCCAACGCCAACCAGCACCGACCCAATCCAGTGTGGGAAGCGCAGACTGGCCACGAGATGCCGGGAGGTGACCCAGATGGTCACTGCCACCACGGAGACCCAGAGCAACGATTCCCACGGCTGGGCAATCTCCACCCAACCGGCGAGGCCGAGGCAGAGCATGAAGACGGCGAACGGCGCGACGTATGGAATGGCGGGATGTTTGAGCATGTCCTGGAGCTTCTGGATGCAGGAGTGGCGAGCGGAGTGTTGCGGTGCCGTCTTTAATAGT